>Ga0326728_10001866_pt1 | contig 72539 bp, 53 predicted proteins | sample MB3enrmetagenome_FD_207602 | JGI IMG/M metagenome (GOLD analysis project Ga0326728, IMG submission 207602) | Lab enriched peat soil microbial communities from McLean, Ithaca, NY, United States - MB31MN | ecosystem: Environmental > Terrestrial > Soil > Wetlands > Peat | place: USA: New York...
TGGTCGTCAAATTGAACCGCTACGTGGAAGACTGCGCGCCCAAAGAGGATCGGGGCTCGGTTTTTGAACGCCGCTTGATGCCGTTTTTTGGCGCTTTGTTCTATTACCGTTACGTATTGCAGACCTTTGTCCCGGAAAATGAGCTTCCCGGTAGGGAAGCTTTCGTGGCGAACCTGGCGGAAATCTTTTCGGCGCCGCTGAGCAGACAAAAAGCGGCCATGGGAGGATCGCTCTGCCGAGCGGGCTCGTCCCGCCTTCCCCGGCCCAAGGCCGGGGTCTCTCGAGGTAAGCCGTCGTGAAACGCCGAATCTCCAGGATCGCCCTTGGCCTTTTGTGCGCCGCGCCGTTGAAGGCGGCCGCGCTGGGCATGGACGATTATCTCGACCAGGTGCGTCAAGGCGCGCCGTCCCTGCGCCAGGCCCACGCCGAGGACGCGGCCTACGCGCTTTCGGCCAAGGAACCTCTGACGGCGTATTCGCCCCAGATCAGCGGGGCGGTCGAACATTCCGACGACCAGCAGGCCGGCATCGGGGCCACGGCCATGAACCCCTCGGACACCGAGCAGCTTTCCTGGAACGCGGATTTGGGCAAGCTGTTCTCCACGGGCACCCAGGTCGACCTCGGATACACCGGAGACCACACCCGGATGGGCTACGGGTCGGACCTGAACGCGCTGTTGAATTCCTTCGGGAACGGAGGTTCTTCGTTGCTTTCGGGCATGCTCCCGGGCACCGACACCTACGGCCAGCAGTTCACCGTGAGCGTCAGCCAGCCGCTGTGGCGGAATTTTTTGGCGGCCCAGGTCGAGGCCGGGGTCTCCAAGGCGAACGCCGACGCCGACGCCGCCCGGGCCCAGAACCGCTACCAGGCCGCGGCCGTCGTGTTCCGGGCCCGTCAGGCCTACGCCAACCTGGTCACCCTGCGCCAGCTCGCTGGAATTTACCGCGAGTCCCTGGATCGGAACAAAAAAATCCTGGAATGGACGCAGGGGAAGTACGCCGACAACCTCGCCGACAAGGTGGACGTCCTGCAATGCGAGGCCGCCGTGCGCCAGACCGAGTTGAACCTGGACCAGAACGACGAGGATACGGCCAAGGCCGAGGCGCTTTTCAACGCCCTGCGGGGCGCGACGATCACGGCTGAGATCGGGGATTTGGAGCCCCTCAGCGCCCCGGACAAGCTGCCCGACCCCAAGGGAACCCGCGAGGACGTCGCCGCGGCTGAGGCCGCCCTGCGTTCCTCCGACGCCGTGGTCGATCAGGTGGTCCAGCGTTTCACCCCGAACCTGACGGTGTTCGGTTCCTATTCCCAGGGCCAGCGCACGCCCGCCGCGGATTCCGACTTCGAGGGCTACAAGCCCGAGACGGTCGTCGGACTGCGCTTCGACGCCAACCTCGATTACGGGCTCTACCGCCAGGTGCTCAAGGGCGCCGAGCAGGCCAAGGGCGGCGGCGAAGCCGCGGTGGCCGACCGCAAGCGGGGCTTGGAAGAGGACTGGGCGGAGCTGCGCAGCTCCTTCACCGGGGTCAAGGGGCGTTTGGAACTGGCCCGCCAGCTGGAGACCCTCCAAAAGGAAAAGGCCGAGCGCGAAAAGGTGCGCTTCGAGGACGGAAGGACCACGAACTTCCAGGTGCTCCGCTACGAGGACGATTACAACCTTTCGCGGGTGCAAACCCTGGAGCTGACCGCGCAGGCGGTCGCCCTCGAAGCCCAGGCCCGCTACTACAACGGCGACGACCGGCCCTGGTGAGCCGCCGCAGCGCCCCGGATTTGCGCCCCTTAAGGGGGCGCGCACCCTTTCTCCCCGTCGGAGAGTCGAGTCATGGAAACGAATAAAAACCACCGCCCGGACGCCGAGGCGGATCGCAAGGCGCTCGCCGAGGCCCCGATCCTGGCGCGGCTGTCGCTGACCCAGCCGATCTTCATCACCTGCGTGATCATCCTGTTGCTGCTGATGGGCCTGCTTTCCAGCAGCCGGCTGGGCGTGGATTTGCTGCCCGAAGTCGAGATGGGCATCGTCACGGTCAATGTCCCCTACCGCGGCGCCGGGCCCAACGAAATCGAGACGCTGGTGGTCAAACCCCTTGAGGACGAGCTTTCCACCCTGGGCGGCCTCAAACGGGTCCAATCCACCTGCGCCGACGGCGCCGGAACGGTCATGCTCCAGTTCTATTCCGACACGGACATGAAGGAGGCGGAACAACAGGTCCGCAACCGGGTCCAGAACATCCGGGCCCGCCTGCCCAAAGAGATCGACGAACCCACGATCCTCCGACTGTCGCTGTCCGACCAGCCGGTGGTCACCTTCGGACTGCAGGCGGACCTTCCGCCGGCCGAACTCTATGACCTGGCCAAGGAGGATCTTAAGAACCGTTTCGAGCAGGTGCCGGGCGTAGGCCGGGTGGAGATCATGGGCGGCCAGCGCCGCGAGATCGAGGTCGACCTGGACCGCCGCGCCTTGAAGGACAAGGCCCTTTCGGCGGGCCAAGTCACGGCCCGCATCGCCGATTCCAGCTCCAACGTGCCGGTGGGCAAGGTCACCAAGGACAACATCGACCTGTCTTTCCGTACCCTGGGCGAATACCGCAGCGTGCCCCAGATCGAGGACGCGGTGGTGGCCTTCACCGACCGCCCCGTGCGCGTCAAGGACGTCGGCACGGTCGAGGATTCCTTGGAGGACGCCAAGACCCTCGCGTTCGTCAACGGACACCCGGGCATCGTCTTCCAGGTCTACAAGCAGACCGGAACGAACACCGTCAAGGTGGTCGACGGCGTCAAGGCCGCGGCCGACAAGATGAACGCGGAAATCAAGGACCGCCCGGGCAAGCCGCACCTGAACGTGCTGATGGACGGCGGCCTGTGGATCCACATGAACGTGAACGACGTCAAGGAGACCATCGCCATCGGCATCCTGCTGGTGGTCGTGGTGGTGTACTTCTTTCTGGGGAACTTCCGCAGCACCCTCATCACCACCCTGGCCCTGCCCGACGCCATGCTGGGCGCCTTTTTGCTGATGTACCTGGCCGGCTTCACCATCAACCTGATGACCCTGCTGGCCTTGAGCCTCGCGGTCGGCCTGCTGATCGATGACGCCATCGTGGTGCGGGAGAACATTTTCCGACACATCGAACACGGCGAGTCCGCCTGGCGCGCCGCTCTCCTGGGCACCAAGGAAGTCAACATGGCGGTCATCGCCACGAGCGCCGTGGTGATCGCCGTCTTCCTGCCCGTGGGCTTCCTGAGCGGCCAGGTCGGCAAGTTCCTGGCCCAATTCGGCCTGACGATGTGCTTCGCCATGGCCATTTCGCTGTTCGACGCCATCACCATCGCCCCGATGCTTTCGGCGTATTTCGCCGGCTCCGGGGAAAAGACCGTGGCGAAGCCCTGGTCCTGGTCCTGGGGCGGCTTCGCCGCCGGCCTGATCGCCCTCGGCATCGTCGCCTCTGTGGTGGCGGATTCCCTGCTGGGCCGGGCGGCCACGGCGGCCGTCGGCGCCGTGCTGGGAGCCCTGGCCCCCGGCTTCGTCGGGACGATGGAGATCGCCCAGGAACGCCTGGAATCGCTCTATGAACGCCTGATCCACTGGGTCGTCGACCACCGCCTGCAGACCATGCTGATCGCGGGGGCGGTTTTCGTCCTGGGGCTGGCGACGGCGGCCTTCGTGCCCGCGACCTTCATCCCCCAGGCCGACTCCCCCGAGTTCGCGGTGACCCTGGAAATGCCGGTGGGAACCAGCTTGGTGCACACCGGGGAAATGGCCCGGCAGCTGGACGAAAAGGTGCGGGCCCATCGCGAGGTGGACGGCACTTCGGTGACCGTCGACGGCAACAACGCCAATATGTTCGTGGCGATGATCCCGGCTTCGCAGCGCAAGCTGACCAGCCAGGATCTGAAGACGGTCCTGCGCGACGAGCTGACCAAGGATTTCCCCGGCGAAAAGATCACCGTGGGCGACTACGACGTCTCCGGCGGGAACCAGAAGCCCTTTGAGCTGGTCATCAAAGGCGACGACTTGGCCCAGGTTTCGGGCTACGCCAACCGCCTGAAAGCGGAGATCGGGAAGACCGTGCCGGGTCTGGCCGACCTCGACACCGACTACCGCGAGGGCAAACCCGAGTTCCAGGTCAAATTGGACCCCATGAAAGCCGGGCACCTGGGCGTGGGCACGGTGGCGGCGGGCCAGGAACTGCGCGTCTTCACCGACGGCGCGGTGGCCGGCAAGTACCGGGAGAACGGCCGCGAGTACGACATCCGTGTCCGCCTCAAGGAAGACCAGCGGGATCTTGAAAAAGGCTACGCCGACACCTGGGTCCCGAACCTCAACGGCAGCCTGGTGCGGCTGTCCTCGGTGGCCACGGCCCAGAGGGCCGGCGGGCCCGCGGCGATCACCCGCCGGGAGCGCTCGCGCGCCGTGGTGCTGACGGCCAACCTGGGCCAGGGCGCCAGCCTGGGCCAGGTCCTCGAAGGGGCCCAAAAGATATTGAAACAGGATCCGCCCCCCAAGGGCGTGACCTACGACTTCCTGGGCCAGGCCGAGGACTTCAAGGAGCTCGGGCAGAACATGGGGCTGGCCTTCATCATGGCCGTGGTCATCATGTACCTGGTGCTGTCCTCGCTGTACGCCAGCTTCATCACGCCTTTCGTGATCCTTTTGGCCCTGCCGATGGCGATCGCCGGCGCCTTTTTTGCGCTGGCCTTCATCGAAGGGGTGACCAAGAGCGGCCTGCTGGCGAAGCTCTACGATTGGCACCTCTTTTACGTGACCGGCCTGGACGGCTCGCTGAACCTTTTCTCCCTCATCGGACTGATCATGCTGATGGGGCTGGTGGCGAAGAATTCGATCCTGCTGGTCGACCGGACGCTCCAGAACATCGCCGCGGGCAAGACGCGGCGCGAGGCCCTGGTGGACGCGGGCGTGGCCCGTCTGCGGCCCATTTTGATGACCTCGCTGGCCCTGCTTTTCGGCACCCTGCCCCTGGCCTTGGGCACCAGCGAAGCGGGCCGCTTCCGTTCGTCCATGGGCGTGGCCATTGTCGGAGGCCTCTTCACCTCCACCTTGCTGACTTTGGTGGTGGTGCCGGCGGCCTTTGAATACATCGACGATATCCGGGAATGGGTCGAGGGGCTCTTCCGCAGGATCGGCGGAAGAGGCTAGCGCCCCCAAAGGCTTTGGCCGGGGCCCGGGAGACCGGGCTCCGGCCTTTTTTTGGAAAATGGCCGCGTTCCTTCAGATTTCCGCGTGGTGGACCATGAAATGGCGCAGCGCGTCGCGGCGGTCCATGGCGTCGTTGTAGCCGATGCGCAGCAGCTTGCCGGTGTAATGGAAGTCGAACGAAAGGTAGCTGCTCACCCCGGAGCCCACGCGTCCGCTGACGCCGAGGCCGTGCAGGATGTGGCGCAGCATGAACGGGAAGCGTTCGCTCTGGCCCACGGCGCTGAGGCCGAGGTCGCGGGAAGGCTGGATGGCCTCGCAGGCGATCAGGCGCAGGCCCCCTGGCCGCGGGGACTCCACGAGCGCGGGCCGCGCCACGAGCTCCCGGTTCATGCGCTGAAGACGGTCCAGGTCGTGGTCCAGGGAGTCCAAAAATACGGCGTCCAGCACGACCCCCGCGATCCCCGCCAGGTTCATGGGCCGGCCGGGCCTCAGGTTTTGCTCGACCAGGCGGGCGGGATCGCGGGGTTTGTTGACGCCGATGGCCAGCACCGCTTCGGCCCCGATGCGCAGGGCGGGACTGAGCGGGCAGGCCAGGCGCAGCGTTCCGTCGCCGTAAAAGGCGCCGCCGCCGAGCTGGATGGGGGGGAAAAAGAAGGGAATGGAACTGCTGGCGAGGATGTGGTCCCCGCAGATGGCCTGTCGCCAGCCCAGATGGCGGCTGCGCACCCATTCGTTGCGCCCGGGTTCGGCGTCGAAAAAGGTGACCGCGCTGCCGGTGTGGTAGTTCGTGGCGCTGACGGCGAAGCCCTGCAGGCGCCCCGAAGAGACGTGGCCGTGGATGCGGGCGAAGTCGATGTGGCGCTCCAGCAGTTCCTTCAGGGGCGAGTTGTCCAGAAGGTGGCTGGAGACCGTATGGGGCAGCATGCCGCCGGAGAGGACCCCCCTCAGCATGCGGTAGGAACTGCGGGCGACGCAGCAGGTGTCCACTTTGAGGACTTTGTCGAGGGTCAGCGTGTTCCAAAGGGTCCACAGGCGTTCGGCGCCGCGCTGGAAATCGTCGGCGTGGTGGGCCATGACGCTGGCGTTGATCGAACCGGCGGAGACGCCGGTCAGGATCGTGAAGGGGCTGCGGCGGCGGGGCCACAGCTCGGCCAGGGCGCGCAGAGCGCCGGCCTGGTAGGCGGCGCGCGCGCCGCCGCCGGTAAGGACGAGGGCAAGGCGGCCCATGGAGGAGCCAGAAGAAAGAAGGACCGGGTCCGGACCCCAAGGGAACCGGAGCGTAAATTGCCCTCGGATTTCCGGGGGGCTTAGTGTTAAACTGGGGACGTTCCTATCCCCGGAGGATCCGTGAAGAAGAGCGCCCTTTTCGCCTGCGCGGCGGTCGCCGTGCTTGGAATGTTGATGGCTGCGGGTTGCCGCAAGAACCCCCACGACAATACCCGCGAGCCGGACCCCTGGACCGATAAGCCGGTGGAGAACCACCATTTTGACGGCGGAGCCACGGATCCCTACGGCCGCGAAGAAAAGGGCGCCGAGAGCGGGGATCAAGGCCACGGCGGAGGCGGCGAAGGTTCGCCCCATCCGGCCGAATAGGCGGGGCCTTGCGCAAGGGCCTGCTGGCGGCCGGCGGCCTCCGGAACACGTGGATGACGGATCTTGTGCACCAAAAGGGGCGCCTCGGGCGCCCCTTTTTCTTTGCGGGAACGCGTCAAGCGCTCCTGCTCGGGGGAATCCTGATGCTGACGCCTTTCGCCGACGCCGCGGAGTGGATCCGCGCGGACGACGCCCGCCTGCGTTGGGAGGGCCGGTTCGCGACGGACTCCTCCGGGGCGGCCCGCTTTGACTGGAACTCGGTGCGCCTGCACGCGGCTTTCGAAGGGCCGGAAGTGGATGTCGCCGCGGCGCTGGGGGCGAACTATCTGGACGTGCTGGTCGACGGCCGGAGGGTGGCGGTGTTGGGCCCCCGCGGCGACGTCGCGGGAGCGGCCTGGAAAGGGCTGGGCGTCGAAGGTCGGCGGGAGGGCGAAAAGACGGTTTTCCGGGTTGCCGGACTGGGCCCCGGGAAGCATCGCCTGGCGGTCGCCAAGCGCTGCGGTCCGAATTTCGGCGCGGTGCGCCTGGACGGCGTGCGTTTTCCGGCAGGGCGGCTGTTGGCGCGGCCCGCGACGCCGGTGCGCCGTCTGGAATGCATCGGCGACTCCCTTACGAACGGATACGGCAACGAGGGGCCGGACCTGAAGTGCCCGGAGCTGGCTCCCTATGAAAATTCTTCCCTTTCCTGGGATCGGCTCTGCGCGGACGCCCTGGATGCGGATCTCCAGATGATCGCGATTTCGGGATTCGGAATGGTCCGGAACTATGGCGCCGCCGGGCCGGCCTCCCCCGATCCCGTGCCCTGGTACTATCCGCGCACCTTGATGGGCGAAGAAGCTTTGGAATGGGACCGGACGGCCTTTGTTCCCGACGCGGTTTTTGTTTTTTTGGGCTCCAATGACCTTTCTACCGAACCCGTGCCTTCCGAAGAGGCCTATGTCGGCGCCTACCACGCCTTTCTCAAGCGCGTGCGCCAGGGAAGGCCCGCGGTGCCGATCGTTTGCGTCTGCACCGACGCCTATCCGGAGTTTGTCCGCCGGGTGCGCCGCGTGGTCGATGAGGAAAGCGCCCAGGGGGAGCCGGTGTCGTATCTGTGTTTTCCCGCAGCCAAACCTGGGGAGTGGGGCTGCGACTACCATCCTCTGGCGTCGGTCCACGAGCGCTGGGCCGCTTTAGCCGTTTCCCGTCTAACGAAATTGTTGGGATGGCATCCTTAAAGATTACTTTCTTGTCTTGATTTTTGTTTGACAGGTACCTTAGAAACAAGGTACTTTAGTAGTCTAGGGGAGCGTGAAATCCCCAGTTCGGAGGCAACCAATGACTTTGGACAAGCTCAAAGACGGGCAAAGTGGAACCATTCGGGCTTTGGCCCATGGCCAGTCCTCGGCGGTTCGCCTGATGGAAATGGGCCTTTTTGAAGGCAGCCGCATCAAGGTATTGCGGCGGGCGCCCTTGGGCGATCCCATGGAAATCCAGATCGGAGATTACCGCCTGAGCCTGCGCCGTGAAGAGGCCGCCTTGGTGGAAATCGCGTGACCGACGGCCCGAGGTTCAGGGCGGCCCTGGCGGGCAACCCCAACGTCGGGAAGACCACCCTTTTCAATGCCCTCACGGGCCTGAACCAGCGCACGGGGAACTATCCCGGCGTGACGGTCCACTGGCACGCCGGAACTTGGAATATCCCCGGCGGCCCCATTGAGCTTCTCGATCTTCCCGGTTCGTATTCTTTGGCCGCCCGCAGCCCCGACGAAGCCGTCGTTCAACGCCTGCTCAGCGGTCAGGACGGTCCCCGGCCCGAAGCCCTGCTGGTGATCATCGACGCCAGCAACCCCGAACGAAACCTCTATTTCCTTTCGCAGCTCATGGATTTGGGCCTCCCCACCGTGGTGGCCTTGAACATGGGAGACGTGGCCGAGTCCAAAGGCCTGAAAGTGGATGCGGCGGCCTTGGCCCGTTCCCTGGGCGTTCCCGTGGTGCCGATTTTGGCCCACAAGCGGGAAGGCTTGGCCGCCTTGGGCGAGGCCATGGAGCGCGTGGTCGCGGACAAGAGGGGCGCTGTCGGCCCCGGCTTGCCCGTGGACGGACCCGGCGCCGCCGAAGCGGCCACCATCCGCGGCCGCTACGAATGGGCCCGAATGCGTCTGGTGGGCGCCATCACCCGTTCCGAAGTCGGGATCAGCTTTTCCGATCGCGTGGACAAGGTCCTGACCCATCGGGTCTGGGGACTCCTGGTCATGATCCTGGTGATGGGGATGATCTTCCAGAGCATCTACGCCTGGTCCCAGCCGGTCATGGATCTCTTGGACGCTTTTGTGCGTTGGGGTGGAGCCAAAATATTGGCGCCGCTGCCTGCGGGGATGCTCAAGGATTTGCTCTCGGCGGGGGTCATCGCCGGCGTGGGCAGCGTGCTGGTCTTTTTGCCCCAGATCGCGGTGCTCTTCATTTTTATCGCCATCCTAGAGGACTGCGGCTATATGGCCCGCAGCGCCTTCCTGATGGACCGGATTTTCGCCCGCATCGGACTTTCAGGGCGCAGCTTTATTCCCCTCTTGAGCAGTTTCGCCTGCGCGGTTCCGGGGATTCTGGCGACCCGGACCATTTCTGACCGCAGGGAGCGCCTCACCACGATGCTGGTGGCGCCCTTGATGAGCTGTTCGGCGCGTCTGCCGATCTACACCATCCTGATGGCCGCTTTTTTGCCGAGCCGCCGCATTTTCGGCCTGGTCGACCAACGCGCTTTGCTCCTTTTGGGGCTCTATGGGATGGGCTTGCTGCTGGCCGTCCCGGTGGCCTGGGCCCTGCGCAAACGGATGCACACGGGGCCGGCGCCGTTGTTCATCATTGAACTGCCCGGTTACAAGTGGCCGGAGCCCCGGACGGTGTTTCGGAGGGTCTGGGAACAGTGCCGCGAATTCGTCACCAACGCCGGGACGATCATTTTGGCGGTCGCCGTGGTGGTCTGGGCTTTGGGGGCCTTCCCGAGACCCCAGCCCCTCCTGGACCGCTTCGCCGCCGATCGGGCGGCCTTGGCGTCGAGGACGGTCGATTCCGGAACGATGGCCGCGCAAAGGGACGAACTGCTGCGGGTGCAGCAAGCGGAATTGCTGCGGCAAAGCTATCTCGCCCGCATGGGTCGGGCCATTGGCCCCGTGTTCGAGCCCCTGGGCTGGGATTGGCGGGTGACCATGGCGGCTTTGGCGAGCTTTCCCGCGCGCGAGGTGGTGGTCGGTAGCCTGGGGGCGATTTTCAACGCCAACGGCGATGAGGAGGGCGAATCCGGGGGCTTGCGCGACGCCCTGGCGAAAGCCCGTCGCGACGATGGGAAACCGGTGTTCACCTTGGCGGTGGCCTTGAGCCTGATGGTGTTTTTCGCCCTTTGCGCCCAGTGCGCTTCCACCCTCGCCGTGATCCGACGGGAAAGCGGACATTGGGGGTGGGCCGCGTTCACTTTCAGCTATATGACCCTGTTGGCCTGGTTTGGCGGGGCCCTGACCTATCATTTGGCGGTCGCTTTCGGCCTGGGCTAAGGAGGCGGACATGCAGCAATGGGCGGTACTCGGGGTGGTGTTCGCGGCGGGGGGTTTCGTGTTCTGGAGGCTTTGGCGGGTGTCCCGGGGCAAGGACGGTTGCGGGTGCGGATGTGGAACCTGCGGGAGCTCCGCCCCCCGGAAAACCGGCGGCGAGCCGAAGCCCTGATCCGTTTCCGGCCGGGGCTCCCTTCTCGCTGGTTCAAGGGCCTTATTCCAAACGAAAAGCGGACCTGAGGGGCCCGCTTTTCGTGTTTAAGGGGCTGCTTAAGCCGTCGGCAGGGCTGCGTGGGTCGGCGGGGGCGTTTCCGCCTCCAGAAAGGCCCCTACGCTCTCCAGGAAGGCTTGGCGGGCGTCGACGTGTATCCAATGGCCTCCGGGGAGTTCCAGCAAGCGCATGGCCGGGAAAAGCCGATGGGTGTATTCCCAGGCCTGCGCATGGACCTGGTCGCTGGTGGAGCCCTTGATCAAAAGGGCCGGCCCCGGAAAGGGAAGGGCGGCGTCTAGGGGTTCCAACAGATGGTCATGGTCCCTCCGAAATCCTTCCAGATCCATCCTCCACCGAAACCCTCCTTCCGGAGCCGGGGCGAGGTTTTTCAGGAGAAAACGGCGCGTCTCCAAAAGGGGCTCGGCGCCTTGAAGCAAGGGCTCCGCTTCGGAACGGTTTCGCAGCGAGGCGACAGGGATGCGCGCCAAAGCCTCCAGCAGGCCGATAAAAAGGGACTCCGAAGGGCCGGCGCTGATGTCGACCACCACCAGCTTGCGGATCCGCTCGGGATGCCGCAAGGCCAGGGCCATGGCCACTTTGCCGCCGAGGCTGTGGCCGACCAGGTCGGCCTGGGCGATGCCTTCGGCTTCCAAGGTTTCGGCCACGTCGTCGGCAAAAGCGCCCAGGGTATAAGGACCGCCGTGGGGACTGCGTCCGTGGCCCCGCAGATCGATCAGCAGGCTCTGGCGGCGCGTTTTCAAATGGTCGGCCAGCGGCCACAGGTTGTCGCCCGAACCCAGAAATCCGTGCAAGCAAACCAAGGCCTGGGAAGCGGTGCCGAGGCGTTGGACGTGGAGCAGCATGGCGAACCGTCCGCAGAAGGAAACCCGAGGAAAACCCTATTGTGGGGCCGAGAGTAAAGTCTGTCCAGGCAGGGCACGGGGTCTGAGCTTTTTTCGGTAATACCATCATTTGAAATACCATTCCATTGTATATTTAGATCAATATTTTTTAGATTGCATAAAATTTAAGCATCATTGATGCACGTCAAATAATTAACAGGCAGGAGCTTTCTCGACCCAGGACTCTTGGTTCCGAAAAGTCGATTTATCGTTATTCCCGGGTTGGATCATGACGCAAGATTTGGCCGTCTGCCTGTCGTTAAGGCAGCTTTTCGAAGGGAGGGAAGACTTCGAAAAGGGGTCGAAAAACCCTTAAAAAGACCAGCAAATTGTCATAAAAGTGAGCTTGGAGGAAAGGTACAAATTTTCTCCGGGAACTTTGCGGTATGACAGTGTTCCGATGTTCGAAAGTGGTTACAATAATTTTTGTTCCGGTAACGGTACCGGGTAGCTGGGGCGGGCCGATCAATGGAAATCAAAGATCAACGCAAGTCGTTTAGGGTCCCCGTGCGGATGCGTGTGGACTGCAAACCCCTCAGTAGTTCCGAGATTCGGGATATTTTAGAAGGGCAAGGGTATGAGGAACTGGAGTTTTCCAGTTTTGCGTTGAAACGCCCCCGCCAAGGGATGCTTCCTTCGCGGGTGCGCGATCTGAGCGAAGGCGGCTTGTGCATGGAAGGTCCGCTGTCGCTGGGACTGGGCGATGCCGCGGCCTTGGACATGCATCTACCGGATGAACGGGTCGCGCTCAAGGCGTTGGCCGAAGTGGTTTGGTCCCAGCCGGCCCATTCCGACGATCAACCCCACGCCTGCGGCCTGCGTTTCGCGGCCATGGGCGAGGAATCGGCGCTTCGTCTCCGGCAATTCCTCAGCACCGTCGCCGTCTCCGCTTAGACGTTTCGCGGGCCGTATGGCCGGCCCCTCCCCTTTTCCGACGCCCACGATGCCCCAACAGCCATCCTCCGAAAAACGCGTCAAACCTCGGACCACCATCCGCCTCAGGGTGGACGCCCGTTTGGTCCAGGAGCATGAACGGGATGCCATCCTTGCCGGCCAAGGTTTTCCCGATCTGGAAAACGAGGCCCTCGCACTCAGCCGACCGCGCCATGGGCATCGGCGCTGTGAAAGCCGGGACGCTTCGGCTTCGGGATTGCGGTTGAACGTCGACGGCATCGGGGTGGTCGAGCCGGGCAAAGCCTTGAGCCTGGATGTGCATCTGCCGGGCGATCACCGCGTCGTGCGCCTTTTGGGAGATGTCATGTGGGTGGGCATCCAAGGACAGGAAACCGTGGCGGGGCTCAGGATCGCCGCCCTGGATGAGGAAGGTTTTGAGCGCTATCGGGTGATGATTTAAGCCGGGCTCCAGACCCCGGATTCGGAGCGTTCCCAAACGAAAAGGCCGACCCCGGAAGGGCCGGCCTTTTCGTTTTTTAAGCGCGATGGATGCCGAAGCTAGGAGCCGAAAACCTTTAGGTCGGTCGCCGGGGTGCAAGCCTGGCTGGGGGCGGCCGGTTTCAGGGCGTCGCCGTCGTCGTCCCCGGAGCTTTTGTCGTCCGGCGCGTCGGGGTCGTCCGAAGGCGCGGTTTTCACGGGGTCGTCCTGGGCTGCGGCGCCCCCGCCGGAGCGCCAGGTCAGGCCGAGCCGTTGGCTGCTGCCGAGGTCTCCCAGGTCGGTGAATGCGTAATCCAACTCCAGCCCATATCCGGAGATTCCGAATCCGGCGGAAAGCCCGTAGGGCGGGGCGGGATTCGCGGATTCGCCGGCATAGCCCACCCTGAGGTCGATGGGATATTCCGTGTCCATATGCATTTCGACTCCGGCTCCGTAGAACCAGTTCGCCTGGGCCTGGGAATCGCCGATAGGGTCGAGGACGCCGCCGTTTTCGTATAGGTGGAACTGCCAGTCCCCGGAAATGCTTTCCCTGAATCCGAGTTCCAGGGTCGTGGGGGCGGGGGTGTCCGAGCCCGTCCAGCTGGGCGGTTTCCCCAGGTCGCGCAGGGCGAGGGACATCAGGAAAGAGTCCCCGTCCAGGCGGGCCAAAATCCCCAAATCGGCCAAGAGTCCGGTTTGGGCGCTGGTTCCGGCGAGGGTTTCGCCGAGGAATTTACCGCCGACGCCGATGCTGACGCTGCCGAGATCGTAGGCGTAGCTGAGGCCGGAGAGGGATTCCGTATCCGAAAAGTCCCCGCCCCCGACGCCGTCAGAACTGCGGTAGGTGTCGCCCAGGCTGGAATAATAGCCCTGCATTCCGAGGTGCTGGACCTGTTCGTCGTCCAAGGCGGCCTGCCCGGACAAATACTCGGTCGTGCCGCCCGAAGCGGGTTGGAGGACGGCGCTCAAATCCAGCCCCAGGGGGCCCGCGCCTCCCAAGGCGGCGGGGTTGGACCATTGGGCCGCGGCGAAGCCGTAGGCCGGGAGGGCTCCGCCGCCCAAGGCGTCCTGCTGGGCCGTCGTGCCGCGCAGGAGGTAGGATGCGGACACCGCCGAATCGGCGTGCGCCTGGAACGGCAGCGCCAGCAAGGGGGCCAGCAGCAGGAAAGCGGCGTTTGGCCGCAGACCCGGCTTCATGGGATCACCGTGAATTTGCAGGTCTGGGGCGTTCCGGAGCCGGTGACGACCGCGAAATACGCGCCCGGCGCCAGGAATTTTCCGGAGTCATCCTTGCCGTCGTAGGTGCCCGCGCCTAAGGGGGCTAGGTTCGGATCCAAGGTGCGCGTCGCCACCCGCCGATAGGCTTGGTCGAACACTTCGAACGTGGCGGTGCCGCCGGTGCCTTGGAAGCGCAACGCTAGGGTCCCGCCTTTCGAGGAATGGAAGGGGTTGGGGTAGCTGATGAAATTCACGCCGGGGTTGCCGGAGCCTCCGGAGGTTCCAACGATCGAAATTTCCGCCAGCAGCGCGTTGAGCATTCCGATCCCGTTGGGGGAGCCCCAACCGGTGCAGAGGTCGTAGCCGGCGACCGCCTTGAAACAATTGGGCGAGGCCCCATTGGCGTTGTTTTGGGAATTGTCGGCGATGTCGTGGAAGGCCGTGGAATAAGCGGCCGATTCGCCGACCCCGTAAAAAGCGGGGTTGGCGAAACCGAGGGGGCTGATCCCTTTGGAGGCGCCCTGCTCGTTCACCAAGGCGATAAACGACGCCCAGAGCGGGGCCGCGCCGCTGGTGCCGTCCAGGTAGGCCGGATCCGAGCTGTTCTCGGAATAAATTTCGAAATCTTCAGCGATCATCGAGACGTCCGGCACGTTGCGGGAACTGGTCGAGCCCCCGTTGGTGGACATCGAAACACCGCTTTGATAGGAAGGGATGGACTGTTCGGTGCAGATGCCGCCGCCGCTGGAGCCGCCGACCGCCGGCGGTCCTGAGCTGTAATCGTCCCAAGTGGTTTCGCTGGACCACGCGCCGCCGGCACTGGCGGTGAAGAGCTCCGTGCCGCCCACTTCGGTGTCCAGGGTGCTGAGCGTCGTCGGCGGATAAAAGTCCGTGTCCATGTTTCCGGAGCCGTAGGCGCCATCGTCCCCGGAGGCCTCGAAAAACGCCTGGCCCTGCGCCGCCAGCTCTTGGAGCATCGCCGGGGTATCGGACGCGGAGGGGTCGTAGCCTTCCCAGTACCAGGAACTGCTGATTTGCAGGCATAAAGGCTTGAGGGTGGCCATCGAAGCCAACATGTCATTGAAGCCCTTTGCCGTATCAATGGAATCCGGGACTTCCCAGACACCGACGGTCGCTCCGGGCGCCATCGCCATGGCCAGTTCGATGTCCAGGCTGACTTCATCGTTTCCGTCGGGGTCGGAGGCGTCGGGTCTGCCCGTGGCGCCGTCCAAAAGGTGGGTCGCCGGGAGGCTCGCGCTGACGCCCGTCGCGGCGAGATAACGCAAAAGATCGGCGCTGTAAAATCCCTCGAATTCGATCAAACCGATGACCTGGCCCGATCCGTTCAGCGAACTGGAAATCCCGTTGCAATAGGCCGACCGGAAATCGTTGCCCCAAAAGGCGCCGGAATCCCCGGTGCCGCCGTTGGAGGAAGTCCGCCTTCCCGCGCCGGTGGAGAGGTGCCTGCGCACCCTGGGGCGCGCCCGGGCCGAAGTGTCCAGCCCTCCGGCGTGCAGGCCCGGGAGCTCCAGCTCGACGCTGGCGGCGCGGTCGGGCGAACGGAAAGTGCTGCCGTCCGCGCGCCGGTAGCGGTTGAGGGTGACCCCCAAAGCTTTGCGGACGGCGGAGGCCGTGCCGCTCACGGTGACGTAAAGCCGGTTGGGCGCCACCTGGACGACGTTCAGCCCTTTGGCTTGGACGTAGGCCTGGATTTGGTCGACGTCCGCCTGGGAGGGGCCATATTCCGCGACAAAGGAATCCGGGTCGAGAAAACGGTGGAAACGGGAGCTGTGGCGGTCGTAGAGATCCGAAATCAGGCCCGTGAGGCCGGCGGAATCGCGCCATTGCAAGCCGAGGGTGAAGCTCACGGTTTCGGCGTCGTCCAAGGGACCCAGGGAGGTCGCCGCGGTTACCGCCGCCGCGTTTCGGGCCGTGGGGATCGCATGGCTCTGGGCCGGGAGGCCTGCGCTGGCCGCCCAGGCGACAAGGGCCCCGAGCGGGACGGCGGCATTTATCCAAAAACGATTCCTTGTGCTGGCGACAAAAATCAAACAAACCTCCCCGATGCCATTTGCGCTTAGACCCTGCCTACCTTGGATGCCCAAGGAGACCTTTCGGTTCATTAAAGCTCAATTCTATCAATAGATTTGCCGAAAGAGAGACCTAAAAACCTCAAGGGAATGCGGGGAGGCAAGTTTCGACGGCGGGATCGGCTTGACACCCCCCCTTCCGGGCTTGAAAATCGGCCCCTTAACCATTGAGCGCGCCTGGAGCCCCCTATGCCCACGCAATTGATCCGCGAAGCCTTGACGTTCGACGACGTATTGTTGCAACCGGCCTACAGCGATTTCATGCCCAAAGACGCGGATTTGCGCACGCCTTTGACGCGGACCATCACGCTGAACATCCCGATCCTGTCGGCGGCGATGGATACGGTCACCGAATGCGGCCTGGCCGTGGCCCTGGCCCGCGAAGGCGGCCTGGGTGTCATCCATAAGAACATGCCCCCGGAACAGCAGGCCGCCGAGGTCGACAAGGTCAAGCGCAGCGAATCGGGCATGATCAGCAACCCGGTGACCATGGGGCCGGACGAGCCGGTCAGCGCCGCGTTGGAGATGATGGCGCGTTTCCGCATCAGCGGCGTCCCCATCACCGACAAGACCGGCAAGTTGGTGGGCATCCTCACCAACCGGGACCTGCGCTTCCTCAAGGACATCCACCAGCCCGTCCGCAACCTGATGACCCGCAAGAATCTGGTGGTCGCCGCGATGGGGACCACCCTGGAGCAGGCCAAGGAAATCCTCAGCGAGCACCGCATCGAGAAGCTGCCCGTCGTCGACAAAGAGGGCAAGCTCAAGGGCCTGATCACCATCAAGGACATCGAAAAACGCCTGAAATTCCCGGACGCCTGCAAGGACGGCCAGGGGCGCCTGCGCGTCGGCGCCGCCGTCGGCCCCTCGGCGGACATGGAAGCCCGGGTGCGCGCCCTGGTGGCCGCCGAGGTCGACGTGCTCGTGGTCGACACCGCCCATGGGCACAGCGAAAACGTGCTCAACGCCATCCGCACGATCAAGCGCAAGTTCAGCCGCGTTCCGGTCATCGGCGGCAACGTGGCCACCCCCGAAGGGGTGCGGGATTTGGTCAAGGCGGGCGCCGACGCCGTCAAGGTCGGCATCGGGCCGGGAAGCATCTGCACCACCCGCGTGGTCGCCGGCATCGGCATGCCCCAGATCACCGCGGTGATGGAATCCGCCCGCGAGGCCCAAAAGACCAAGACGCCGATCATCAGCGACGGCGGCATCAAATATTCCGGGGACATCGCCAAGGCCCTGGCCGTCGGGGCGAGTTGCGTCATGCTGGGCAACATTTTCGCCGCGACCGCGGAGAGCCCGGGGCAGGTGGTCCTGTTGGAAGGGCGGCAATTCAAGGTCTACCGCGGCATGGGCAGTCTCTCCGCTATGCGCCTGGGCAGCAAGGACCGTTACAGCCAGGCCGGGGTGGACGACAAGAAACTGGTTCCTGAAGGCATCGAAGGTCGGGTCCCTTACCGGGGCCCCTTGAGCGCGGTCGTGGCCCAGCTCGTCGGCGGCGTGCGCGCGGCCATGGGCTACACGGGCAGCCGTACCCTGGCCCAGTTGCGCAAGGCCAAGCTGGTGCGCATCACCAACGCCGGCCTTAAGGAAAGCCATCCCCACGACGTCATCATCACCAACGAAGCGCCGAACTACTGGCTGAATTAGGGCCTCCGCGCGGCCGCCATCCCAAGCCCCCGGAACCCGTTTCCGGGGGCTTTCCATTTGGCGCCGGCTCCGAGACAATGGCCCGAAACCCTTTCGCGAAGGCGACCATGACCCAAGCTGCCCAGCCGCTCGTCCTGATCCTCGATTTCGGTTCCCAAGTGACCCAGCTCATCGCCCGCCGGGTGCGTGAGGCCGGGGTCTACAGCGAAATCCACCCTTATACGCTTTCCGCCGCGCGCCTTCGGGAGCTGAAGCCCGCCGCGGTCATCCTTTCGGGCGGGCCCGCCAGCGTCCACGCCAAGGGCAGCCCCAAGCCGGCGGCCGAGGTCTTCGCGCTGGGCGTCCCGGTGCTGGGCATCTGCTACGGCATGCAGCTGATGGGCCAAATGCTCGGCGGCGCGGTGCGGCCCGCCAAGACCCGCGAATTCGGGCATGCCGTGGTCCGCGTCTCGGCCAAGTCCCCGCTTTTCGCGGGACTGGGGGCCTCCCAAAAGGTCTGGATGAGCCACGGCGACCATGTGGAGAAGATGCCCGCCGGCTTCAAGGTCTTGGCGCGCACTTCCGCCTCGGTGGCGGCGATGGCCGACGAAAAACGCCGTCTCTACGCCCTCCAGTTCCATCCCGAAGTGGCCCATACCGAACGCGGCATGGACATGCTGCGCAATTTCCTCTTCAAGGCCGCCGGCCTCAAGGCGAGCTGGACCATGGCCGGACTGCGCGACGAAAAGGTGCGCGCCATCCGCGCCCAGGTGGGCCAGGGCCGGGTCCTGCTGGGCCTTTCCGGCGGGGTCGACTCCAGCGTCGCCGCATTGCTTCTGCACGAGGCCATCGGCAAAAAACTCACCTGCTGTTTCGTCGACAACGGGTTGCTGCGCAAGGGCGAGGCCGAGGAAGTCGAGACCATGTTCCGGAAGCGCTACAAGCTCGACCTGCGCGTCGCCAAGGCGGGTCCGCTGTTCCTGAAGCGCCTCAAGGGCGTCGAGGATCCCGAACGCAAGCGCAAGATCATCGGGGCCACTTTCATCGAAGTCTTCGAAAAAGAGGCCCGCAAAGCCGGGAAGTTCGATTTCCTGGGGCAGGGCACCCTCTATCCCGACGTCATCGAATCCGTCTCGGTCAAGGGGCCCTCGGCGGTCATCAAGAGCCACCACAACGTCGGCGGCTTGCCCGAAAAGATGAAATTCCGCCTGGTGGAGCCCTTGCGGGACCTTTTCAAGGACGAGGTCCGCGCCTTGGGGGCGACGCTCGGGCTCCCCGAAAGCTTCGTCTGGCGCCATCCATTCCCCGGACCGGGCACGGCCATCCGCTGCCTGGGCGAAGTCAGCGCCGAAAAGTTGGCGCTCCTGCGCGAGGCCGACGCCATCGTCGTCGGGGAGATTCGCGCCGCCGGCCTGTATTCCAAGCTGTGGCAGGCCTTCGCCGTGCTGCTGCCCGTGCGCAGCGTGGGGGTGATGGGAGACCACCGCACCTACGAGTTCACCTGCGCGGTGCGCTGCGTGACCAGCGTGGACGCCATGACCGCGGATTGGGCCGAAATCCCCCACGAGGTGCTGGCCCGCATCAGCAACCGCATCATCAACGAGGTGCGGGGCATCAACCGCGTCGTCTACGACATCAGCAGCAAGCCGCCCGCGACGATCGAGTGGGAATAGGGATTTAGGCCGGGGTTCCGTTCCGCCCGGGGCGGCGCGGAACCCATGGGAACGGGACGGGGCCGCGCTTCGCGGCGTCCGGGGCCTCACCAAGGGAGAGTCGAACGATGGCCGTTTGGAACGGGCAGGACCTCGATAAGGGCGCGCCGACGCTCGGTTTCACCCTGGCCACCGCCCTGCTCGTCCCGGATTTCGTGCGCCAGGCCCTTTCCCAGGAGGGCCTTTTCGAGAACGTCCAGGACACCCAGTTGACGCCCCTCGACGATCTCAAGGATTGGATGCGCTCCGATCCCTGGCGCAGCGGCGACCTTTTTTCGCGGGCTTCGGATCTTTTGCTCGCCGAGGAGCGTCAGGCCCGCGCCGCCGCCAAAAAAGCGGGCGTCGAATTCGACGAGGTCGGCTTCGAACTCGAGGCCATGGAGGAGGATCCGGGCTTCGAAAGTTTCGACCCGGAATGGGCCGCCGACCTTTTGCGCCTCGCCGTGGAGGAGGCCGACTCCGTCCAGGCTTGGTGCCGCCGGACCCATGGCGTGGATTTCGCCCTGGCCGCCAGTTTCCAACTGCCGGATCCGCGGCGTCATCGGGTCTTCCGCCGCGAGGACATCGGCGCCGCCTTGGCCGCCCACGCCACGCCGGCCCTGGCCCAGGCGGTCGCCACGGGCCGCGCCGCCCGCTTGGAGCTTGCGGGCGCCTTTCAACTGGACCTTTCGGCCCCGGGCGCCGGGCCGAGCTTCGGGCGCGCCAACGGGGTGGGCTTTGTGCGGATTCCCTGCGCGGATCCGCGCTGCGGGGACGAGACGGTCGCCCACCTTTCGCTGGCCTATCCCCTGGATTCGGAAGGCTACTTTCTGATGACCTTCGACGCCCTGCGCCGGGCCCTGACCCTGAAAGAATTCGGGGACGAATGAGGCCCCTTCCCCTAGGCCTCGCCCTTTTCGCCCTCGCCCTCCGGCCACTCGCGGCCGATCCGACCCCTTCCGTCCAGGCGGCCGCCGAGTGGCCCCTCTTCAAGGGGGACGCGGCCCGGACCGGACGCGGGACCCCGCTGGTCCCGCCTTTCGCCGAGGCCTGGAAGGTCCGGCTGGACGGATCGCTGTATTCCTCGCCCGCGATTTCCGGGGGGCTCGTGGTGCTGGGCTCCTCGGCCCATCGGGTGTGCGCCTTGGATCTGGGGACAGGGGCGGCGCGCTGGACCGCGACGCTGCCCGGGCGGGTTTGGGGTTCCTCCCCGGCGGTGGACTCGGGCGTGGTGTGCATCGGCGCCACGGACCATTGCCTGCACCTGATCGCCCTCGCCGACGGCGGGCTCCGCGACGCGGTATGCGAACCGGACCCGGGGTTTATGGGCTCCGCTTCCGTGTTTTCGGCGCCGCTGGTGGCCGGCGGCTCGGTCCTTTACGGATCGGACGACCGCTGGGTGCGCTCAAGACCGCTTTCCGGCGGGGCTTCCTGGGACGTCCGCTTGGGCGGGCCGATCCACGACAACGGAGCCGCCTGCCTCGGAAAAACAGTGGTCATCGCGGCCCACGACGGAAAGGTCTACGCCCTGTCCTTGGCCGACGGCTCCAAGCTCTGGTCGACCCCCGAAGGGCGGCGCTACAACACCGTGCCCGCCCTCGCCGACGGCAAGGCGTTTTTGGGCAACGAGGACGGCCGCCTCTACGCCCTGTCCTTGGCTGACGGGTCGAAACTCTGGTCCTTCAAGACCGGAGACGCGGTCATGAGCTCCCCGGCGCTCAGCGCGGACGGCCGCCTGGTTTTCGGTTCCTCCGACGGTTCGGTCTACTGCCTGGACGCGGCCGACGGGCGGGAACGCTGGTCCTTTCCCACCGGGGCCTACGTGCTGGCCTCCCCGCTGATCAGCGGGCGTCTGGCGTGGGTCGGCTCCTTCACCGGGGATTTCTACGCCCTCGATCTCGACACCGGCGCCCCGGTATGGAAAACCTCGCTCAAGGGCGGGATTTTCACCAGCGCCGCCCAGGCCGGAGATCGGGTGGTCGTCGCCGGCCGCGACGGCGATGTGTTGTGCGTCCGCGGCGCCCTTCCTTGATGCTCCATTTTTGACCGATCCACGCCCCGGGGGATGAGCCTTGCCCTACGCCCCGCTCCACGTCCATTCTGAATACAGCCTCCTGGATTCCACCATCCGGATTCGGGCGCTCGCGCGACGCTGCCGGGAATTGGGGCTGCCCGCCTGCGCGCTGACCGACCACGCCAATCTCCACGGGGCGGTCGAGTTCCATGACGCCTGCCTCGAAGAGGGGATCCGCCCGATCCTGGGGTGTGAATTGTACGTGGCCCCGGGCTCGCGCCTGGACCGCTCGGGCGGGCCAGGGGCGGCGGATGCCTCCCACCACTTGATCGTGCTGGCGAAAGACGCCCAGGGCTGGGCCAATGTGATGCGATTGAGCACCCGGGGTTACCGGGAGGGCTTCCACTACCGGCCGCGGGTCGATCGGGAACTGCTGGCCGCCCATTCCGGCGGCCTGGTGTGCCTTTCGGGATGTCTTTCCGGCAAGGTGGCTTCGCTGATCTTGAAGGGCCACGAAGCCGAGGCGCGCCTCGCCGCCCTCGAGCTCCGCGAAATATTCGGGGCTGGAAATTTCTTTTTGGAAGTTCAGGACCACGGGCTGCCCGAACAAATCCGGGTCAACGCCGCCTTGGCCCAGATGTCCCGCGAGACCGGGATCCCCTTGGTGGCCACGCCCGACGCCCATTACCTCCGACGCGAAGATGCGGCGGCCCACGACGTCCTGCTCTGCATCCAAACTTCTTCCACCCTCGAGGATCGGGCGCGGCTCCGCTTCCCCAGCGACCGTTTCCACCTCAAGGACGACGCCGAGATGCGGGAGCTGTTCGCCTGGGCGCCGGACGCCGTCGATCGGACCTTGGAGCTGGCCGCGGAGTGCCGTTTTCGCCTGCCCAAGGCGGCGCTCAAGCTTCCCGAATTCGCCCTGCCTCCGGGGGTGCTCGATCCCCTCGACCACCTGCGCGCCCTTTGCCGCGCCGCGCTGCCCGAGCGCTACCCGCATTCCCCGGCGGCGGTCGAGGAGCGCCTGGAGCACGAGCTCAGGATCGTCGGGCGCCTGGGTTATGCGGGCTATTTCCTGATCGTGGCGGATTTCGTCGCCGCCGCGCGCCGCATGGGCGTGCCGGTGGGGCCGGGTCGCGGTTCCGTGGGCGGGTCGCTGGTGGCCTATCTTTTGGGCATCACCCGGATCGAACCCCTGGCCAAGGGGCTCCTGTTCGAACGTTTTCTCAACCCCGACCGGGTCAGCCCCCCTGATATCGACGTCGATTTCGCCGACACCGGTCGGGAAAAGGTCATCGCCTACGTGGTCGGAAAATACGGCCGCGATCGGGTCGCCCAGATCGCCGCCTTCGGCCGCCTGGCCGCGCGGGCCGCGGTGCGGGATGTGGGCCGGGCCTTCGCCTATTCCGCCTCCGAAGTGGACGCCCTGGCCAAACGGGTGCCGCCGGAACCGGACATCACCCTGGAGCGGGCCCTGGAGGAAAGCGCCGAACTGCGCGCCGCAGCGGCCGAACCGCGGGCCGCGCGGCTCTTGGAAACGGCCCGGGCCCTGGAGGGCTTAGCCCGGCATCTCAGCACCCACGCCGCCGGCATCGTCATCGGCAAAGGGCCTTTGGAGGAGGACACCCCGCTTTTGAGCCCCGGCGGAGGCGACGCCGCGTGGGTGACCCAGTTCGACATGGCTTCGCTCGAACGCACGGGCCTGGTGAAGATGGATTTCCTGGGGCTGCGCGCATTGAGCGTCCTGGACGAAGCCCGCCGCATGGTCCTGGAGGAGACGGGCGCGGCGCCGGATTTGGACCGCCTGCCCGACGGCGATCCGGCGGTGTTCGAGCAGTTATCCCAAGGGGACAGCCACGGCGTTTTCCAGCTCGAAAGCTGGGGCATGCGGGAGCTGCTCAAGCGCTTCAAGCCTCGCAACGTCGAGGACCTGGACCAGTTGATCGCCCTGTTCCGCCCCGGGCCGATGCGGATGATCGACGAGTACCTCCGCCGGCGGGACCGGCTTTCCCCGGTGCTCTACGATCCGCCGGCCTTGGAGCCGATCCTGAGGACGACCTGCGGCGTCATCGTCTACCAGGAACAGGTGATGCGCGTGGCCATGGATTTGGCGGGCTTTACGGCCTCGGAAGCCGACCTGCTCCGCCGCGCCATGGGCAAGAAGGACCCCGAGCTCCTGGAGGCCCGGCGCAAGGACTTTGTGGAGGGCTGCTCGGCCCGGGGAATCCCTGCGGAGAAGGCGGACGGGCTTTTCGACCAGCTCGCCCGTTTCGCCGAGTACGGCTACAACAAGGCCCATTCCGCGGCCTACGCCGCCCTGGCGTACCAGACCGCCTGGATGAAGACGCACCATCCCGCGGCGTTTTTCGCCGCCTTGCTGAGCTCGGAATTGGGGAGCCCGGAGCGCGTCCAGGCGGGCCTGGCCGAAGCGCGCAAGGCGGGCGTCGCGATCCTGGGCCCCGACGTCAACGCTTCGGGGGCGCGTTTCCGCCTGGAACGCGGAGCGCTCCGCTTCGGCCTGGCGGCGGTGCGCCACGTGGGCGAAACGGCCATGGACCACCTCGCCACCCGCCGCGAAAACGGCGGTGCTTTCACGGGGCTGGAGGATCTCTTGGCGCGCTGCGATGCCATGCTCCTGAACCTGAAGGCGGCCGAACAGTTGATCAAGGCCGGGGCTTTGGACTCCCTCGGAGGGGGTCCGGCCTGCCGCGCCGCCTTGCTGGCGGATTTGCCGTCGGCTTTCGACCGCGCCGCCCGCAGCCGCGCGGAGCGGGTCTCGGGGCAGGGCAGCCTGTTCGGGGAGGCCCCCGCGGCGGACGGGGAAGCCGAAAGCCCGAAAGCGGCCGCCTGGAGCGAGGGGGTTCGGCTGGCCCACGAGCGCGAGGCGCTGGGCTTTTTCCTGAGCGGGCATCCCCTGGACCGTTATTCCTCCGCGCTCAAGGCCCTGCGATGCGCCCCGGTGGAATCCCTGGGGCGGCGGCAGGACGCCTCGCCCGTGGTCCTGGGCGGCATGGTGACGGGGGTGCGCCTGCTCCACACCAAGCGCGGGGAGGCTTTCGCGCGGCTCGAGGTCGAATGCCCGGACGGGGTGTGCGAGGTTTTGGTGTGGCCGCGGACGCTGGAGCTTTGCCGCGGTTTGGCCGTCAAGGACGCCCTGGTGCTGGTTCGGGGGCGGGTCGATCGCGGGGGGGGCGAAGAGGTGAAGGTGGCCGCCGAGGAACTGACGGCCCTGGAGGAGGCGCTTCGGCGCGCGCGGATCCTGCATGTGCGCCTGGCGCCGGCCCGGGCGGAGTCCCTGCTGGCTTGGGCCAAGGCGCGGCCGGGTTCGACCGCGCTGTGGATTCACGTTCCCGAGGAACGCGGGATGGTGGTGCAGAAGGCCTCTCTGGGCGTGGCCCTGGACGCCGACGCGCTGACCGAACTCAAGGGGCTGGGAATAGATTGTTGGGCCGAATAAGGGCCCCAAGCGTCAAAGCAAAGGGCGGCCCGAAAAAGGCCGCCCTTTGCTTTTTTAGAGGCGCCGATCCTTGATGAGGCGCAGGGCCCGTTCGTTTCCCGGGTCGAGGGCCAGACAGCGCCGGGCCCAGCGTCCAGCCTCCTGGCGGTCGCCCGCTTCCGCGTTCAAAGCCGCCAGGTCCAGGGCCGCTTCGGCGTTCAGGGGAGACAGATCGACGGCCCGCCGGGCCCATTCGCGGGCCGCCTGGAGGGCCTCGGCTTTGGCCTGCGGCGTCCAGGCCGGGGAGCCGCCGGCGCGCGCCTGCATGAAGGTCGTCGCCGATTCCAACAGCATTTCGGGGGCCAGCTCCTGGTCCGATTTTTCCAGGACCGTCAGCAGTTCCTGGGCCGGCCCCACCTGGGCGTTTTGGGCCTCCAAGAGGAGCAGGTTGCCGTAAAACAAGCGGGTCGCCGGGGCCCGGGCGATGGCTTCCCGGTAATACCCCTCGGCGCGCTCAAGGGCAGCGGCGTCCCCGGAGCCGGCGGCCATGCCCCATAAACGGCCCAGGTTGCCGCGGTAGTAGGCGTTTCCGGGGTTGAGTTCGACGCTGCGCGCGTAGGCCGCGGCCGCGGCGTCGAACCAGGCCTGGCGGCGCTGGTCGACGGTGCGCCGCAGGAGTTCCTCGTAGCAGAGGCCCTCGTAGACCTGGTATTTCACTTCGGAGGGGCAGGCCCGCACCGCCCGTTCACAGCGGGCGGCGGCGGCGACCGCCAGCAGGTCCTGCGCCAGGCGCAGATAGCCCGGAGCCAAGGCCTGGGCCGAAGCGGGATCCTGGCGCAGGCGGTCCTCCGCCTCCTCCAGCGAGCCGCGGCAGATGCGGAGCTCCTCGGAGAGGGTGGGGCTCAAGCCGTCCCGGTCGCCGTCGAGGTCGTAGAGCGCAAAACCGATGGCGCCGTGGAGATCGTCCAGGCTGGCCTTGTCCAGTTCCTGGATTTCCGAGTGGATTTCGCAGGCGTAGGCGTAATCGATGTCCGCGCGCGCGGTGCCCAAGGCCAGCCAGCAGCCCGCGCCGGCCAGGAGCAGGCCCAGGATCCAGGCCGGCCCGGAACCGGTAGGGGGGATTTTTCGGGCGGGCCCGGGCCCGGCGGTGCAGGCGAGCAATCCCAAGGCCGCCCAGGCCGGGGCGCTGATCCCGGCCACCCCGAAGCTCACGAGGTTTTGGGCGAGATAGGCCGCCCCAAGAGCGCCCAAACCCAGCAGGAGCGCGCCGTCGCCGGGGTCCTCGCAGGCTCGGCGTTTCCTCCACCAGACCAGCGCGGCGGCGCCGCACAGCCAGAACCATAGGGCCAAGCCCACGGCGCCCTGGGTCGAGAGGATTTGGAGGGGCTCGCAATGGGCCATGCGGGAAGAAACGTTTTCGCCGTCGTATTTGTTGAAGCGGGATTTGCTGTAGGCCGGAAAGACGGTCTTGAAGGAATCGACGCCGGTGCCGGCGATGGGATGGGCCTTCCAGATTTTGACGGCCGGACCCCAGATTTCCAGGCGGGAGACTTCCAAGGCGGCCAAGGGGTCGCGCAACGATTCCAGGGTGCGTTGCCGGAAGGCCGTTCCCAGGCCGATAAAGGCGCCTGCGATCAGGAAGGCGATCAGGCCGATCGTGGCGGCGGCTTTGGCCAGGGCCCGACGGGAGGGGCCCGCGTCCGGCTTCAACCATCCCAGGACCAGGACGCTGACGCCGGCGAGCAGGCCGAGGAAGGCGCCGCGGGTCGCGGTGCCCGCGAGGGCCTGGAACATCAACAGCAGGTCGGCGGCTTGGGAGCAAAGGTAGGCCGTGCGGGGGCGGCCCAAACGTCGGAGCAAAGGCGCCGCGGCCAGGGAGGCCAGCCAAAGTCCCAGGGCCGCCGCGGCGGGCAGCGAGGACTGGGCGCGCGGCCAGAAGGGATCGAGCATTTCCGCCTTGCCTTGGTAAAGGTAGGCGAGCACCCAAAGGGCGACCAGAGCCAGGCGGCCCCAGCTTTCCGGGTCCTTGGGCTCGGCTTTGGACGCCTCGTTCCGGGCCAGGGCCAGCTTGAGGACGATGGCCATGGCCATGAGCCCGCCCAGGAAATTCGGGTTGCCCATGGAACCGAAAAAGCGGTCCGCGACCACCGAAACGTCGACCCAGGCGATGAGATCCCTCTGGAGCGCCTGCATCAGCGCGTAGAGGGCCGCGCCCATCGCCGCCAGCAGGACGGCCCGGGCGGCCAGGGCGGCTTTGCGGGGGGTGTCGGCGAACTGGACCGCCAGGAAATACAGGGCGGCGTAGTTCAACTGGGTGAGGGAACCGGCGAAGTTTTCGTATTCGCCCCGCCAACTCACGGCCGGGGCCACGGAATGCAGGGTGGTCGCCAGCAGCCACACGCACCAGGCCAGGACCGGCCAGTCCAGGGGGCCCCGCCGCCAGCGGAATTCGCCTTTGGAGAGGGCGCCGGCCAGCAGGATTCCGGCCAGCAGGCTGGTGGCGCAGCGCAGCAGAACCTGTTTGGGGAGCTCGAATTGGTCCTTGGTTCCGGTCAGGAAGAACAAGGGCAGGGCGAAAAGCGCTGCGGCGAGCAACCAGACGCCCGCCCGGGACGCCCGGTCCGGGGCGGGGGGGGTGGCGGCGAGGGGGGATTGCGGCGGGGTTTTCGGGGCCAAGGGTACCTCATGGCGTGAAGGGCCCCCAACTCTAAAGCCACCCCGGGCGCTGGTCAACGTGGCGGGAGCGCGCCGTCAATGGTATGATCACAAGGCATGAGCCAAGAATCCCAGGCAATCTCCCAACAGATTTCACTGCTGCTCACCGAGGGCCGCAGCGCGGAAGCGCGCGCCGGATTGGAGCGCCTGCTGGCGCTTGACCCGGAAGATCCCGAAGCGCGTTCGCAGGCGGGGGACGTCTACGCCTACACCGGAGCCCATTCCGCGGCCTACAAGCAATACAACCAGGCCGCCGAGACCTACAACCGCATGGGCCGGGCCGACATGGCGCTTGCGGTGCACCACAAAATCCTCGAGCTCGATCCCTCGATGCTCGACCAGACCACCCAGACGCGGCTGAAACTGCTGGGTTTGCTGGTTTCGGCGGAAGACGCCATCGTCGCGGGCCAGTACGAAAAAGCCGTCGACGGCTACCGCGAAGCGATCCACCAGTTCCCCAATCACACCATCACCTATCAGCGTCTCGCCAACCTGCTGGTGCGGCTGAACCGACTCGACGAGGCGGTCCAGGAGTACCTCGTGGTCGCGCGCGCCTTCTACGCCCATGGCGTCCTGGCGAAGGCCCGTCCCTATTTTGAACGGGTGCTGGAACTGCGCCCCGCCCAACCCGAAGCCCTGGCTTCGCTGTTGGGATGCCTCAAGGCGGAAAACCGGCCGGAAGAGGCCGTGCGCTTTCTGAAGTCCGCGGTCCAAGCCCAGCTGGCCGCCGGGCGCGCCGATGAGGCGCTCGCCTGTTTTGAGCGCCTGCCGGAGGAGTCCCGGGTCGGAGCGACTCCCTTAGGGGCGGCGGTCCTGCTTCAGGTCGGGGAAACCGCCCGCGCCGAGCGCATGGTCGCGGCCTTGGGACGCGATCGTCCCGAAGTCGGAGAATTTTTCAAGACCCTGGGGCGGGCCGCCGAGGAACGCGGGGACCGCTTGGTGGCGGAAACCTACCACCGCTGGGCCCGCGGCGGCGCTCCGGTGGAGGCCGCGGTTCCGGCATCGGTCCCGGCCCCGGCCCCGCCCGCGCCGGTGGCCTCGCCGACGCCCGGCTATCTCGCCGTGTCGGAACCCCTGAGCATGGAAGACCGGGCGGTGCTGCAGACCATGGGCGAAGTCTGTTTGGCCGAGGAAATGTACGAAGAGGCCCGACAGGTCTTTCAACGTCTGGCCATGGTCGATCCCGACCATACCCCTTATTGGGATCTCCTGAACCGCGCCCGGGCGGGCCTCGGTTTGGCGCCCGTCTTCAAGGAAGCTTCGCCGTCTCCGCGGTCCTCCAGCGTTACGCCTCCCCGGGCGACCTCTTCCGGTGCCAAAGGGGCTTCCACGGCCGCCCCTGTCTTGCCGGTTCTTCCGGCCTATGTGGTGCCGGCGCCGAAGCCGCCGGTGTCGGCTGTGGAATCCCCGACCGGGTCGGCGGCCCCCAAGGAAATCGAAGAGCCGCGCATCGAAAAGACGGCCGCCCAAGCGGTGCAAAGCGGGGCGGATGCGACCCAGGAAAGCCAAGCGGAACCCGAGACCGTCGTTTCCACGGCGGAACCCGCGGAAACAGGCGAGGCCAACGGCCCTGAACCCGGAGCCGAGGCGCCACCCGCCCTTCCGGAAGCGGGCGGCGCGCTTTCCGGCGTCCCTAAGGCAGAGGAGCCGATGGAAGCGGCTTCGGTCGAGGCGGATGCCCCGGCCCAAAGCGGGAACGGTCTTGCCCCGGAGCCCGCAACGAACGTCGTTCCTGCGCAAACCGGGAACGCGGTCGATCCCTCCCCTACGGAGGCGCTTCCTTCCTCCGCGACGTCCCCGCGGCGGGGACCTGCCCCCCGCTGGACCTTGCCTTCCCGCTTGGCCCAACGGCGCGGCGCGGCTCCCCTGCGCTCCCTCGTGGCCTCGATCTGGAAGGGCGTCCAGCACAACGGGCACGTCGTCGAACTCGGGGAATTGCCGCCTGCGGTTCCCGGTGTCGTCGACGAAACCGAGGATCTGATCGAATGAGCGCCCTGGAGAAGGGCAAGCCGTTCCCGAACCTTTTTTTGAACCGGCCCGACGGAACCTCTTTCGAGCTGGTGGATTTACGGCGGCGCGAACACGCCTTGGTCCTTTTATTGCGGCATCCTGACGCCGCCCATCTGGCGTTCGTGTCCCATTTCCAGGATCGAGCCAAACTTTTCGAGTGGTTGAACCTCCGCTTGGTCGCGGTTTTCGCCAAAATCGACACGGTGAACACGCCTTGGCCCGCTCCGGGATACCCGCCCTGTCTGCACGCCCGCCCTTTGCCCGATGGCCTCGACTGGGACAAGGCTTATGTCGTCAGCAAAAACGGGACCCTCTTGGAAACCTACGAAGAGCCGGAATTTTTGGGCGTGGACGCGATTGAGCGGGATCTTTTGTACTGGGAAGCCGGGCATTGCCTGCCCTAGAGTTCGTGGGGATCGCCCGTTTTAGGCGGGTTTAGACCCCCGAAAGCCGGAAAAGCTTCAGCTTCCAGGATCGTTTTTCACGGGAAGACAGGATCGTCGGGGATGGCGCCAGGTGGCCTCTTCCCCTGTTTTGCCGTTGCCCAAAGGGGGACTCCTTGAGGGCGGCGGATTTTTTTTGTGGGTTTGGCTTCACGGGCTGAAAATCGGGGGGAGGGGTGATGACGAAGGCGGGGGTGTCGCCCAGGGCGGGGCTTGGGATTATTTTGTTGGCGGGCTTGGCGTGGGTGCCGGTGGGCCGAGCGGATGCGGAGGAAGCCGGGGCGCCGGTTTCCGCACCCAATGCCGTGGACGTTTCCGGCACGGCCTGGGAACGCGGAGCCGCCGCTTTTCACGACGAGGATTTTTCCGGGGCCGTCGGGCCGCTAGCGCAAGTGTCCGCCACGGACGCCCATTATCTTTCCGCATTGAGAATGTTGGGCGCCAGCTACATCCACCTTGGGCAGCGGGATGCGGCCCGCAAAATCTACGAACATTATCTGGAATTGGACCCCGGCGCCGACGACGTCCGCGATTATTGGCGGACGCTTTCAGCGGAGAACGGGGAATCCGTCCAGGCGGATCCCGATGCTCCGATCCAAAGCGCAGGGACCGCCGTTTCGGACGCCTACGCCCGTGGGCTGGCCGATTTTACGGCCGGGGACGACGGCGTCGCGGCGGCTTCTTTCGCCGAAGTGTCGCCGGACGACCCCCATTTTGCCACGGCGCTGCGTCTGCGGGCGGTATGTCTCGCCGCCCAAGGGGAATCGATTTCGGCCCAAGATGCTTACGAAGCCTACCTTCAACTGAAGCCCGGGGACGAAGCCGCCGCGGCCGCGCTGGCGCGGCTGAAGCGCACGGGGCAGGCGCCGTTGGAAGGCGGGGCGGGCCCGGAAAAGGCGCCCAAGTTCGGGGGCCGTCTGGACTTTGGCTTGGGTTTCAACCAAGGGTCGGGCGCATGGGGTTTTCCCGTCAACGAAGAAGATGGGTATGCGGACCAGGGTTTCTCCGGCTTGAGCGGCAGCCTCGAAGCCCTCTACGATCCCCTACCCTGGCTTGAGGTGAGCCTGGGATGTTTCCCGTTGCAGATGAACCAGACCGCCAGCTCCAGCTCGACGGGGCAGGGACAGTACGGGAACGAAAGCGCGACCGACACTTCCACCCAGGAGCTCACGTTTTTGCCGTTCATGGCTTCGTTCTACATGCGCCCTTCGGTGTTCACCCCGAAGCTGCATCTGGTGGCGGGCGCGGGGTTGGGCTTTGGACCCGGTGCGACCCGTAACGTCACCGGAAACCAGGACTATAGCGAGAATGTGGACGGCGGGACCGCCACCTGGAACGCCCAACGCGGGGACACCGATACCTTCAGCAGCGGCTTCGCCACCCAGGTGACGGCGGGCCTGGAATATGACGTGGATTCCAGCTGGACCATCAGTTTGCTCTACCGCTGTTTGAACTACCAGGCTCCCCGGGATCAGGTCACCGGATACAATCGGATTTATAACGCCGCGGGAGTCGAATATTACGACGACGAATGGACGTATAACTATGCTTCGTCCCCGACGCCGATGTCCATCGCCCAGCAACAGGTGTCGACATCGAGCAGCACGGCGGGCAACGGGAACACCACCACGGTGGTCACGACGACGTTCAACGACGGGGCCGAGCAATCCACCAAGGTGGTCACCACGGTCACGTCCTCCGGCGGGAGCACCCTCAGCACCAATACGGTGATCCACGACACCGTTTCCAGACCGGAGGAAACGGAAAGCTGGTGCCAGGGGGAAATTTTATTGGGTGTGACCGTGCGGTTTTAGGGGGGCGGCGGGGAGCCCGCTTAGGGTGGAAGGGAAACCTACGCAAAAGCAAAGGGCGCACCCCGCGGGGCGCGCCCTTTGCTTTTTTCACCGAAGCCCGGTTCTATTCGACCGCGCTGAGCTTTTCGAGCCCGGGCCAACCGTAGGTGACGACCCGGATGCGGCGGCCGCCGAAATCGAGTTCGCGGTCCTGGTCGAGCCGGATGCCTTCGAGGTTTTCGTAGAAGCCGCGGAAGGGGTTCTTTTCCCAGACCCAGGTCTGCATGGAATTCCAGCCTTTGGAACGCATCCAACGGGCCTGCGCCCCGACCAGCCGTCTGCCGATGCCGTGGCCGTGCCATTCGGGCAGGACATAGACCACGAAGAGTTCCGCCTGGAAGGGCGAACGCGAGTCGGCGTTCCGGCCGCCGCCGCTGTAGGCGATGATTTTTTCGCCTTCGAGCGCGACGAAGTAGCAACAGCTGGGATTGGGCTCCGTCAGGAGCGCCTTCCAAATCAGGAGCTGTTCTTCGGTCGAGCGGTTGGCGAGGAAGGCCTCGTCCATCTGGCCCGCGTAGATCGCGCGCCAAGTGGCCTGGTTGACCTCGGCGATGGCCGCGGCGTCGGAGGCCTCGGCCGGTCGAATCGTCAAAGTTTGGATAGGCATAGGAACATTGTAATCCTTTGGGTTTGTTTTAGGCAAGCCGCACCGCGGGCCGCGAAAATCAGGGCTTTCCGGGGACTTCGATGCCCGCGAGGAAAATACGCCAAGGCCGGGCGGCGCTCGCCGCGTCGCGGGCCGGATTCCCACGCACCAACAGCACATCGGCAGGATCCCCGGGCCGCAGGCGGTCGCCGGGAAGTCCGATCAGGGAACGGGAAACGACGCAGGCGGACTGGAGGATCGTTCGGGCGGACAGGCCTGCATGGGAAAGGTGGTCGATTTCGGTCTGGGCGCCGAGCCCGTGGAACACGAGGGCTTGGCCCGAGCCGGTCCCGAAAGCGAAGGGCACTCCCGCGTCCGCGAGGCTGCGCGCCGCCGCGGTCAAGCGCCCCGGGGCGGCGCCGGAGCGGACCCAATGGCGCTGCCAGGCGCTGGCTTCAAGCGGGGCCGATGCTTCCAGGAGCGCCTGGGGGTCCAGGTCCGCGGAGCTTGGAAAGCCCTTCAGCCAGGCGTCCAGGGGACGCGGCGGAAAGGCGTTGAGCACCGTGCTGAGCGCCGGAATATAGGCGCAGTGGGTTTGACGCAGGGCCGCCGCCAGACCCGGAGCGGTTTCGAGATCCAAGAGGGGGCCGAGGATCGCATCGGGCCGGGCGGCGAGAGCCGCGAGGGCCTTGGACGCGTGGTTGGCCTGGACAATGAAGGGCAGGCCCCGGCTGTGGGCGAGCTCTCCCAGGCGCTTCAAAATCGGGGCGGGTATGGAAAGCGAATCCCGGCTTTCGCATTCGACGCTGGCGAAGACGGCTTGGTCCTCGAAGCGCAAGGCCCGGCTCCAGGGGGCGAGCAAATCCGCCTCTTCCTGTATTTCCGCGAGATTTTCGTCCCAGGGCGTCTGGCCGGCGATTTTCCAGCCGCCGGGCGCCGTGAACAAAGCGCCGGCGAAAGAAGCCTTCGGCAGTCCGTACCCCAAGGAACGGGCCGAGCGGATGAACGCCCGCGGGGCGTTCAGATCCAGGACCGCACCCACCCCGGCTTCGGCCTGGCGTCGCAGGCTTTGGGCGGCCTCGGAGGGGACGGCTTCGGCCGGATAACGGCCTTCCATATCCAGGAACACCGCGGCATCGCAGAGGGGCGGCAGGGCGCAGAGCCCGTTCCCGTCCAGGACGCGCACATCGGGGCGCGGTGGGAGGGAGCCTCCGGGCGCGTTCGCTTCGATCCACCCGTCGCGCCAAGCGAGATCCCGGTCCTTGGAGAGCGTCCCGGAGACCGGATCGTAGACCGCCACGTGCCGGACCAGGACCGCATGGCCTCGGGGAGGCCGCGGGCTTCCGGGCCGGCGGAGCAGGAGTCCCAGGAAAAGGGCCGAAAGTCCGACGCAGACGAGGCCGGACCAGGGCAGGGAACGGAGGGGACGGGGGAAGTCAGGCATAGACTGTGAGTATGCCCCCGCGCTTTTCGCAGGTCAACGCGGCCCCAATCCGGCCAAGGGATGGTAGACTCAGAGGCGGGCCCATTTCGGGCCAACGGATGTATCCCGACCAAAGGGGAGCCATGGCGGAATTGGCGGAACGGGAATCGCGGCAGGCGGATTCGGTTTCGGCGGCGGGCCGGATGAAAAAGGCGCCGGTGGTGCTCGCCATCGGCGGCCTCGATCCGACCGGGTACGCGGGATTGGCGGCGGACGTGCGTGCGGGCGCGGCGGTGGGGGCTTTGGTGGCCCCGGTCGCGGCGGCCTTGACGGTCCAAGGCAAGGGCGGGTGCCGTCGTGCGCAAGGCTCCGATCCGGGATTGCTCGGCGAACAGATCGCCGCGGCTTTGGAAAGCCTGGACGTGGGCGCGGTCAAGATCGGGATGCTCGGCGGCGGGGCCCAAGCCCGGGCGGTGTCCGCCGCGTTGAAAGGGTTTGGGGGACCTTGGGTGCTCGATCCGGTGTTGGCGGCGACGGCCGGCGGCGATTTGGCCGAACCCGGACTGGCGGATTCCCTGGCCGAGCTTTTTGGACGGCCGCAAACCCTGCTCACGCCCAATCTGCCCGAGGCGGCGGCCCTCTTGAAGGGGGAAGCGCCCCAGGATGAAGAGGGGATGGAGGGGGCAGCCCAGGCGCTCCGGGCCAAGGGCTTCGGGTCGGTCCTGCTCAAAGGCGGCCATTTGGGCGGGGAACGCTCCTCGGACTATTTGGCGGACACGGACAAGGGGATGTGGATCGTGGGCGCGCGCCTGGACGCCCCCAATACGCGGGGGACGGGATGCAGCCTGGCGACCCTGGTCGCCGCTCTGTTGGCGCGAAAGCAACCCCTGAGATTGGCGTGCATCGGGGCCAAAAACGCGTTGACGATTTTGCTCAAAAAGAACGCGGGACTGAAATGGCCGAACGGAGCGGGACCCTTGATTTAGGATTCAGTTGAATTCGGCGGCCTGGACAGCCTTGAGGTCGGTGGGATTGACCGCGACGAAAGTCACCCCGGCGCGCAGGATCGAAGTCTCGGAGTCGACTTCGATCCAAGCCACCCGACCCAGGCACCGTACCGGGACTCCGGCGCGGGTGGAATGGATTTCCAGTTTCAGGAGATTCCCTTCCACCGGCAATTCATCCTCGAGCGCCGCCAAGGGCACGCACAGTCCGAGCCCGCCGTTGGAAATATTGAACGTGTAGCTGTCCGAAGGCAGGGGGCCGGACGCCGTTTGGGGGCGAATGCCGGCGAGGACCTTCATGCTTTCCTCTTCGCCCAATATTTCAAAGCGGACGCGAAAACAAAGATCGACCCGTTCCGGACGGATGCGCTGATGGGCCAGACTGAGCAAGGCCGCTTCGGCATCGCCCCCGGATTTTTTCCCCTGTGCAATGCCGCCGAGGATCGGTAAGGAACGTTCGGGGGATTCGCCTTTGCCAGAGGAAGGGCGACCCGGGAACATGGCGGGAGAGGACATGATGTTCGCCTCGTAGAACCGATAGGGGGGGAGGACGCGACCTGCGCACAGTCAGCTTTCGGGAAAAGAAGCCGATTTCTTAAGCAATTCCGCCGTTATTTCAGCTTCAGCCCGGGTGCTTCCCCACGGGCGGGACTTAAGTTATAGTGTCCAGTCTTTGTCCCAGCGGGGGGGCGGACGTGGGAAGCGTTCAAATATGACTCCAGTCAAAAATCATGAAAAAAGGGATCTTTTGGGGCTTTCGCTGGAGCGCGTCCAGGCGGAATGCCTTGCCTTGGGGGAAAAGCCTTTCCGGGCGCGTCAAATTTTTGAATGGGTGTACAAGCGGAGGGTGGAAGATTTTTCGCTGATGCTTAATATCAGCAAGGAATTCCGCACGCGCCTTTCCGAGTGCTTCACTTTTGAACACCTGACGGCCCACACCATCCAGCGGAGCAAGCGGGACCAAACAGCCAAGTACCTTTTTGAATGTCGGGACGGCCAAAAAGTGGAATCCGTGTTCCTGCCCCACGAGGGGAGGAATACGGCCTGCCTGTCCACCCAGGTGGGGTGCGCCATGGGATGCGCTTTTTGCGCCACGGGCGACAGCGGTTTCGGCCGAAATCTCAGCCCCGGAGAGATCGTCGCCCAAATCCACGGAATGGAAGCCGATCAGGGCGCCGAGATCCACAATTTGGTATTGATGGGCATGGGCGAACCCCTCCACAATTGGGAAAACGTCCGGGAGGCCTTGAGCGCGCTCCTGGATTCCGCGGGACGGAACTTTGGCCCCCGCAAGGTCACCCTTTCCACCTGTGGGGTCGTCCCGGGGATCGATCTTTTGCGCGAAAGCGGGCTGAAGCCGCGCTTGGCCGTGAGCCTGCACGCGGCGGAGGACGCGGTCCGCGCACAGCTGATGCCGGTGAACCGGCGTTGGCCCTTGAAGGAATTGATGCGGGCCGTGCGCGACTATCAGCAGGCCACCGGGCTTCAGGTGACGTTTGAATACGCCTTGTTCAAGGGAATCAACGATTCCACGGACCAGGCCCATCTCGTCGCCACGCTTTTAAAGGGGCTGGAAGCGAAAGTGAACCTGATTCCCTGCAACCCCATCGCGGGTTTGCCCTTTGAAAGCCCGGACTTCGAGACGGTGGTCGCGTTCCAGGACACCTTGAAAGCCAGGGGCTTGGTCGCCATGGTGCGGACCGAAAAGGGTGGGGATATCGACGCTGCCTGCGGGCAGCTGCGGCGGAGGAAGGCGTGAAAGAGCTCAAGTTCTGGCTGAAGCTCGGCGCATTGGGCGCGGCGCTCGGGGCGGCGGTCTTCTTTCTGTTCATGGAGTTCAGCCTCAAGGGCGGCACGGTCACCATGCCCAACCTGAAGGGCATGCCCAAAAAAGCCGCCGAGATGAAACTGCGCTCCCTGGGTTTGGACATGACCGTCCGCGAGGAACGGTATTCCTCGACCGCGCCTTTCGGCGCGATCCTGGAGCAGAGCTTGGAGCCCGGCGCCACGCTGAAGCGCGGGCGCACCATCGCCGTGGCGGTCAGCATCGGCGACAAACAGCTCACGGTCCCGGAACTCGTCGGCAGCCCCTCGGCGCGCCAGGCCCGCTTGTTGTTGGAGCAGAACGGGCTCCAGGTCGGACGCGTGGCCTATATCCCCAGCGAACAACCCGCCGAAACGGTCCTGGCGCAAAGTCCGGAAGGCGGTCGGGAAGTCGCCCGCGGCGAGGGCGTCAGCCTGTTGGTGAGTTCCGGTCCCGCGCCCGTCATCCGTCTCATGCCCAACCTGCGCGGGAAAAGCTTGGGCGATGCCCGGGCCCTGGCCGAGCGCATGGGTCTGATCCTACGTAAGGTCGGGGAAACGGACGCCACCGGGGCCGCGCCCGGCAGCGTGGTCGGGCAGAATTTGACGCCCTCCACCCGGGTCGCCGCCGGAGCCGAGCTGGATCTTTGGGTGGCGCCGGGGGGCGCGGCCCAGGGCGACGCCCGCTTGGCCACGGTCGAATACACGGTGCCCAACGACGGCATCCAGGAACGCCGCGTGCGCTTCGTCGTCCGGGACAGCCTGGGCGAGCGCACCGTCTACAACCGTATGCAGCAGCCCGGCGCGCTTATTCGCCAGGACGTGCAGGTGCACGGCGCCGCCAGCCTGGAGATCAGCCTGGGCGGGGAAGTCGCCGAAACTCGGGTGATCCCATGAGCCTCCCTTTGGTGGCCCCTTCCATCCTTTCCGCGAATTTCGCCGAGCTCGGCGCCGCCGTGTCCAAGGTGGACCAGGCGGGAGCGGATTGGATTCATCTGGACGTGATGGACGGACATTTTGTCCCCAATCTCACCTTCGGACCGCCGGTGGTGAAGGCCCTGCGTAAATACACGGCCAAGCCGTTCGACGTCCACCTGATGATCAGCGAACCCAGCCGTTACGCGCCGCGCTTCGCCGAGGCCGGGGCGGATCTCATCAGTTTCCACCTGGAATGCGGGGAAGCGCCCGCGGACGTGGCCCGTTGCGTGCGCGCCCTCGGCAAGAAAGTCGGCTTCGCCCTCAAACCGGCCACCCCGGTGGCGGAAGCGCGTCCCCTCCTGAAAGACGCCGATTTCGTCCTGGTCATGAGCGTTGAGCCGGGCTTCGGCGGTCAGGCGTTCATGGACGGCCAACGCGCCAAAGCCGAGGAATTGAGGGCGCTGCGCGCCGAACTCGGCTTGGACTATCTCATTCAGATGGACGGCGGCATCGACGCCCGGACGGCCCCCTTGGCGGCGGCTTCGGGAGTGGATGTGCTCGTCGCCGGAACCGCGGTCTTCGGCAAGCCCGATTGGGCCGCGGCCATCGCCGAACTCAAGGGGGCCTCCCGTGTTTGAGTCGCTCGCCCAGCGCCTGCAAGGCGCCTTCCGGCGTCTGGCGGGCACCGCCCGCATCGACGAAGGCAACGTCGACGCCGCGCTGAAGGAAATCCGCCAAGCCCTGCTGGAAGCGGACGTCCATTACAAGGTCGTCAAAGAGCTTCTGGAGAAGGTCCGCGCCCGGGCCCTCGGGGCCGAGGTCGCCCGCGGTCTGGCTCCGGACCAGGTGCTCGCCAAGCTGGTCCAGGACGAACTCGCCGCGATGATGGGCGGCGCCGGGCCCCGGCATCTGGCATGGGCCAGCCTGCCGCCGACGGTCATCCTGCTCTGCGGCCTGCAAGGCACGGGCAAGACGACGACCGCGGCCAAGCTGGCCCGGCGCCTGATGAACGACGGTCGCAAAGCCGCCCTTGTGGCCGGGGATCTTCAGCGCCCTGCGGCCGTGGAACAGCTCAAAGTTCTGGGCAAGTCCATCGGCGCCCATGTCTACACGGCCGAGGCCGGCGAAACGCCGCCCCAGCTCGCCCAGCGCGCCCGCAAAGAGGCCCTCCAGGCCGGGTACGACGCGCTGATCGTGGACACCGCCGGTCGCCTCGCCATCGATGAAGCGCTCATGGCGGAGCTCAAGGCCGTGAAGACGGCGGCCCAACCGCACGAAATCCTGCTTGTCCTGGACGCCATGCAGGGCCAGGACGCCCTGCCGACGGCGACGCGTTTTCATGAGGCGGTCGGCGTCGACGGCTTGGTGTTGACGAAACTCGACGGCGACGCCCGCGGCGGCGCCGCGCTTTCGGCGCTGGCGGTCACCGGCAAGCCCGTGAAGTTCCTGGGGACGGGGGAAAAGACCGACGCCTTGGAGCCCTTCCATCCGGACCGTCTGGCCGGACGGATTTTGGGGATGGGCGACGTGGTCGGCCTGGTGGAACGGGTCCAAACCCAAGTGGACGCGGAGCAGGCGGCGCGGCTCGCCAAGAAAGTCGGCAAGCAGGGCCTGGATCTCCAGGATCTGCTCGAACAGTTGCAGCAGTTGAAGAAACTCGGTTCGCTCAAAGATCTGGCCGCGCTGATCCCGGGCGGGGCCCAGCTCGGCGACGCGGCCATGGACGAGGGACGGCTCAAACGCAATATCGCGGTCCTGCAGAGCATGACGCCCAAGGAGCGGCGGCGGCCTGAAATCATCCACGGGGAACGCCGCAAGCGCATCGCCAAGGGTTCGGGCACGCGGGTCGAGGACGTCAACCAGATCCTCCGGACCCATGAACAGATGCGGAAAATGATGAAAAAAATGGCCCAGGGTGGCCGGAGGCGCGGCCTTTTCGGCGGAATGGGCGGACGTATCCCCGGTATGCCGGGAATGGGATAAAGAAACTTCCAGGAGCACGGCGTATGAAATTCCAACGATTCCCTTGGAGCGTCCTCGTGGTGTCCGGAGTGCTTGGATGCATCGGGACGCGGTGTTGGTCGGAGGCGCTGAGTCCCGCGGCACAAGCGGCGGGAACAGGAGCCACGGTGAGCCCTGCGGCACAAGCGATGGGAACAGGAGTCACGGTGAGTTCTGCGGTCCAGGCGACGGGAACGGGAGCCACGGTGAGCCCTGCGGTCCAGGCGACGGGAACGGGAGCCACGCTGAGCCCCGTAGCGCAGGCGGCGGGAACAGGAGCGGCGCTGAGTCCTGCGGCACAAGCGATGGGAACAGGAGCGACGCTGAGCCCCGTAGCGCAGACAACGGGAACAGGAGCAGCGCTGAGCTCTGCGGCACAAGCGACGGGAACGGGAGCCATGGTGAGCCCTGCGGCGCAGGCGGCGGGAACAGGAGCGGCGCTGAGCCCTGCAGCGCAAACATCGGGAACAGGAGCAGCGCTGAGCTCTGCGGCACAAGCGACGGGAACGGGAGCCATGGTGAGCCCTGCGGCGCAGGCGGCGGGAACAGGAGCGGCGCTGAGTCAAACGGCGCAGACAACGCTCCAGCCGGGGGCACCCGCGCTTCCGGTGGAGGGGACCGTGGTTCCAGCTCCCTCGGGCGAGATCGCTCCTGCGGCAACGCTCAAAGCCCAAGTCCAATCTTTGCCCACGGACGGTCCAGGAACGACGCTTCGCCCGAAGAATGAAGCTCCGAGCCGATATACCGCCACGAATTTCTTGTTGGGCTTCGCCGGGGGAGCCCTCTTTGGATGCGCCTGGGGGTTGATGTCGGATTCCAGCGGGGTGGCCGCGACCCGAACCCGGGAAGGGGTCGTCGACGCCCTGATCGGTGGCGCGTTTTGCGGGGGCATCAGCCTTTGGTTCGGCGCCAGTGGGCCGGAGGAAGCGCGCCCGCCCCAGGTCGGAGCGCTTCCGCGCACCAAAGTCCCTGGGTTGGCCTTGGCGATGAAGTTTTAACCGGGCGCATTCGATCGAAGACGCGGACGCTCGGGGAGAGACGGGAGAGGGGGACAGCGGTCCCCCTCTTTTTTCTGCCAAGTTCGGGTATTCGACGGAAAGGGTGTGTGATCGGTCAGAAAAACGGCGTTAGTCTGATACGGGCTAAAAAGGGTGCCGAGCGGAGTCGCAGGGAAGGCGGCGGGCTTGGAGGGAAAAGGGTTGGAAAACCTAAGCAGGGATACTATACTTTTATCCAACGATATTTGGCCGACCTGGAGACACCATGACCGCTGTGCAAGCGACGATCGCAGGAGGATAGCGCAGTAAAAGGCCGGCCGCCTTTGAAGGTTGAGCAGCCTCGGACCCCTTGGGTTCGGGGCTGTTTTTTTAGGGGACGAATGCCCACGTCCCTTGCCTGGGAGGAACGCAGCTCCCTCACGAAAAGGAGTACGTCATGCTCGCTCAAGTGCTTTCCGCCGCCCTATCGGGCGTCGATGCCCTGCTGGTCCGCGTGGAGGTGGACGCCGCCCGGGGATTGCCCGCCTTCAACATCGTCGGACTTCCGGACGCCGCGGTCCGGGAAAGTCGGGATCGCATCAAAACGGCGGTGCTCAACAGTGGTTTGGATTTTCCTGCCAACCGCCGCCTGACCGCGAATTTGGCGCCGGCGGATCTCCGCAAAGAAGGGCCGAGTTTTGACCTGCCCCTGGCGTTGGGGGTTTTGGCCGCCTTGGGGGAAGTCCCGAGTGAAGGGCTCGACCACTGCGTCTTTATCGGCGAGCTATCCCTGGACGGCAGCTTGCGGCCCGTGCGGGGAGCCCTGAACGTCGCCTTGGAAGCGCGTCGCGCGGGTCTGCGCCGCCTAGCCCTCCCCAAGGAAAACGCCGCCGAGGCGGCGGTGGTGGAAGGTCTCGATATCCTGCCTTTGGAGCGCCTGGCGCAGGCCGTGGACTGGTTGCGTTCCGGCCACTTTCCCGCCCCGCATTGCGCGGATTTGTGCGTGCTGTTCGAACGGAGCCGCCGCTACACCGTCGATTGGAGGGACGTGAAAGGCCAGCGCCAGGCCAAGCGGGCCTTGGAAGTGGCGGCGGCCGGAGGCCATAACCTGTTGATGGTCGGTCCTCCGGGCTCGGGCAAGACCCTGCTCGCCCGGGCGTTGCCTTCGATCCTTCCCGATTTGAGCGCGGCCGAGGCCCTTGAAGTCACCCGCGTCCATTCCACGGCCGGCTTGCTGGCTCCGGGCCAGAGCCTGGTCGCGTCGCGCCCCTTTCGCGCTCCGCATCATACCGTCAGCGCGGCGGGCTTGGTCGGAGGGGGCAGTGTCCCCCGTCCCGGCGAGGTTTCCCTCGCCCACTTGGGTGTGTTGTTTTTGGATGAACTTCCGGAGTTTGGTCGCCAAGCCTTGGAGGTCTTGCGCCAACCCCTCGAGGACGGCAGCGTGACCTTGAGCCGGGCTCGGGCCAGCCTCACTTTTCCGGGTAGGTGCATGGTCGCGGCGGCGATGAACCCCTGCCCCTGCGGATACTTGGGGGATCCCAAGGGTTCCTGCGTCTGCACCCCTCCCCAGATCGCCCGCTATCGTTCCCGTCTTTCGGGTCCGCTGTTGGACCGCCTGGACCTCCAGGTGAGCGTCCCGGCTCTGGCCTTTTCGGAATTGTCCGCCGCGCCTGAAGGCGAGGATTCCCAAACGGTGCGGTCCCGCGTCAACGCCGCGCGGGCGCTGCAAGGGGCGCGACTGAAAGGCGCGGGACCGGGCCTGTATTGCAACGCCCAGATGGGCCCCAAGGAAATCCGGGAGCATTGCGCCCTGGACGCCGACGGCGCCGCGCTGTTGGAGGGCGTGTCCCGGCGCATGGGCCTGAGCGCCCGGAGTTTCGACCGCATCCTCAAGGTCGCGCGCACCATCGCGGATCTCGAAGGCGAAGGGCGCGTCCGTACCCGTCATCTGGCCGAGGCCGTGCAGTACCGGGGTCTGGAAAGGACGATGGGGTAAGGGTGGCGGTAGCCGGGCATCGCCATACGCTGCCGCGCTGATGCCACGGCGAGCCAGCTATCCTGACAAAACAGAAGGCCGCAAGCCTTTGAAAATGTTCGCCTTTGGATACCTAGAGGGCCTTCGTTTGCTCGTCCGCGAAGTTAAAGTTAAAAACCATCCAGTCTATGTTGCGCATCGGCCCCTCTAAAAGTAAGATTCTTACAGTCTTACTCTTACTGAGGGGCCATGAAGATCACAAGCAAAGGGCAGGTCACCCTTCCCCTGAATTTACGCAAGGCGTTGGGCTGGAACCAGAACACGGAATTGGACACGCAACTGACCAAAGACGGGATTCTGTTTAGGCCAAAGGCCGGAGTCAAAACACGGGGTCAAAAGCTGGTCCAACGGCTCACCGGTAAGGCCGCGACAAAATGGACCACCGACCAACTGATGGCGCTGACCCGTGGCTGACGGTCGCGCCACGCTGGTGGATACCAACGTCCTGCTCGATGTGTTGACCGATGACCCGAACTGGAAGGAGTGGTCCGCCGAGCATTTGGCGAAAGCATCGGACAGCGGCCTGTTGGCCATCAATCCGATCATTTACGCGGAATTGGCCGTCGGATTCACGTCCATTGAGGAACTCGATGGACTTCTCGGGGACGACTTTGAGCGCCTTCCTTTGCCGTGGGAAGCCGGTTTCTTGGCGGGCCAATGCTTCAAACGCTATCGTCGCCTTGGTGGGAACCGGCGCAGCCCACTTCCGGATTTTTACATAGGCGCCCATGCGATGGTAAGCGGTCTGACTTTGCTGACCAGGGACGCCACGCGATATCGCAGCTATTTCCCCAAGTTGCCCCTGGTGTCTCCGTCCCCCAAAAGCGGTGAATAGTTGGTTCGCTAAGCCGGTAAAAGTAATTTTAAATGGCGGTTTTCCAGCGCTGGTTCGGGGCAACGCAACGTCCTGTTGCCTTTGGGATAGGTCCAAGGTCCCCCGAAGTTTTGAGTGCGATACATTGGGCCCAACGGATTTTTCGCCACAAGGATCGCCCTATAGAAAGACAACGCAGGAATGCATTTTCGGTCACGCGGGAACGCTTAAACCAGAGACGCAATGAAGACTTCGGACAATCAGTCTGCCTCTAAAGTTTCTTGCGCAGTTGCGCATGCCAACGTCGAGTCTGACGCCTTGACTCGGGTGGGTTTTCAGCAGGCTGCAACGCGCCGCTTCGAAATTCACCGTACGTCCTCACTCAGGCAGCCATGTTGGCCCAACTTATGGGTGTGAGTAAAAATGCGGAGGAAGTTCAGGAAGCGCCATTTCAAAAACGTTTCGTTCCCTTAGTCTCCAACCCCGCAGCTCCGGTCCAAAGGAAGGTTACACTTGGGGAAGAAGTAAGGAAGATTACAATCGGAGGGCAAGAGCATACAGTTAAGGGACAAGTGTGGGGCCTGGAGATGGGAGTTCCGGAAGCCCTTTCTAAAGAAGAAAGACCTATTTTTTTGCAATGGAGTGGCGACGCCGTTGATCGAATATTCCCTACCGTTGCTGCGCTGCAAGCGAGCATTCAGACGGTTCTTCTGAGAGAGACTTGGGAACGAGTCCCCGGCGATGGCGTTTATGAGTTGGTCGCACGCGCTACGGACCTCTAGATAGCTTTTGAATATGCATTTGATAGCGGGAACCTTGAAAAAGCACGGCAAATATTTGAACGTCTCGGAGAAATGCAGTGGGCGAATGTTATGGGTGAAGAACTGGCGCGGAGAAAGCGGTCGGGGAATTAGCGGCTGTATCGTTGAGGCACCCAGGATGAAGCCTTTGGTGTGTCCGGGATCCTTCCTGATCCCCAGGTGCGTTCCCGGCGGGTCCTCGTCCGTTTAGCCGCGCGCACTTTTCTGGGCGTTCCTAAAGCGTTCCGCAATTTCGGACAGGCGAAGGACCGCCTTTTTGGTTACTCTGGTTCCATGAATCGCCATCCCGCTTCTACGGATCTTCAAAACCGCATTACCCGGGTTTTACGCCATATGGAGACCCATTCCGGGGAGCGCCTGAGCGTGCCAAGTCTGGCGCGGGTGGCGTGCATCTCGCCCTTCCATTTCACTCGGGTGTTCGCGGCGTGGACGGGCGAGACGCCGCACGCATTTTTGCGCCGGTTGAGGTTGGAAGCGGCGGCGGAGCGCTTGGTGCGGGGTCCACTTTCGGTGACGGAAGTCGCCTTGGATGCCGGATACGAGACCCCGGAAGCGTTCACCAAAGCTTTCAAAGCCACATTCGGGGTTCCGCCCCAGGACTTCTCGAAGCCCATGGGCGGGCGGAAGGAACGGGTTCCTGCCACTGGGAAAATGCCGTTGGAATTGCGCCCGGAAACGCTCACCCTTCCCGCCCAACGGGCTTATTTTGTGCGGACGCGAGGGCCTTACGCCCAATCCGCGGCGGCGGCGTGGAAGCGCCTTTCGCGCTGGGCGGGTTCCCAAGGCCTGTTCCGGTCCGGGATCAAATACGGGCTGAGCTACGAGGACCCGGCGCTTGGGAATCCGGATGTTTTGACCTATGACGCCTGCCTGGCGACGGCCAAGGAAGTGCCGCTCGCCCAGGGAGTGGAGCGCAGGCTACTGCCGGGCGGGCGTTTCGCCTCTTTCCGATATCAGGGACCGTACGAAGGCTTAGGCGACGTCTATGCCACGATCTACCGGGGCTGGCTGCCGGGAAGCGGCCGTTCCTTGAGGAATGCCCCGGCCATGGACCGCTACGTGCGTCCGGCTTTTTTATGGGTCAAACCGACGACCGAAATTTTGGTTCCGATCGAATAATGCCTTCTCAGGGGGATCCGTGGAAAAGATCGATCTTAAGAAAGAGCTGAGCGCATTCTACAAGCCTTCTCCCAAAGCCGTGACCGACGTCACCCTGCCGGCTTTCCATTTTCTGATGATCGACGGCCAAGGCGATCCGAACGCTTCCCCGGCCTTTGCCCGGGCGGTGGAAACCCTGTATGCGGTCTCCTATGGGATAAAGTTTTCCGTGAAACGGTCCGCGGGCGGCGTCGATTACGCGGTGATGCCCTTGGAGGGCCTGTGGTGGGCCGACGATCCGGCCGCCTTTTCCGCGGGAAAGCGGGATCGCTGGCAATGGACGCTGATGCTGATGCAACCCGAATTTGTGACGGCGAAACAGGTGAAGGCGGCCCAGGATCAGGCGGCCACCGCCAAGAAACTCCCGGCCGCGCAAGAGCTTCGCTTCGAAAAATTCTCCGAAGGCCGCTGCGCCCAAACGATGCACCTCGGTCCGTTTTCCCAGGAAGGTCCGACGGTCCAGAGGGTCCATGACTACGTCCGTGGGCTGGGCTTGAAGCCCCGGGGAAAACACCACGAAATCTATCTGAGCGATATGCGCCGGGGCGATGCGGCCAAATGGAAGACGGTGATCCGGCAGCCGATGGGGAAGTGAGGAACGCCGACGGAGCCCTCGGAAAGCGCTGGGGCGGATCGGTTTTAGGGACGTGGCTTTGGGATCCCGAGCTCAAATGCCGCGAAGTTCGATGATAAAGAATGACAGGCGGGATACGGTCGTGCACCCGGAGCGGGGGCGTCACCCAAGCGCAAGGAACGCGCGCCGGGACGATCGCACGGGGGACCTCCCGGCAGCGCGCTCTTAGATACCCTTAGAACCCCGTCGCGGGTTTCCTGCCCGTGAGCAGCAAAATCGGGAAGTCCTTGAGGGTTCCCGCGGCGACCGGTTTTTGGACCACATAGGCGACCGAAATGCGGACGTCGGCGAACCCGGCGTCGGTGAAGGCGGCGCACAGCTCTTCGGACGAAAACCCGAAGTGGTGCACCCCGGTATTGTCGTCATGGAAGTCGCCGGCCTCGGTTTCAAGATCCGCCAAAGCGATGGAGCCTCCCGGTTCCAGCATGGAAAAGAAAATTCCGGCCAAGCGGGGAATGTCGCGCACATGGTGCAAGGTCATGGAGCTGCCGATGGCGGAGACTTTCGGCTTCGCCGCGGCAGGGTCCTCCAAATCAAGGTGGATCGTTTCGACGCCGCGGATGCCGGCCTTGGCGCACTTTTGGGACAGGACTTCGAGCATTCCGCGGGAGGAATCGGCGGCCAACACCTTGGAAGCCTTTAGGCTCAAGGCCAGGGAAACAAGCCCAGTCCCGGCTCCGTAATCGAGGACCGTATCTCCCGCTTTCAGGGGCAAGGCTTGGGTGATGGCTTTACCGAGCTCTTCCCCCAGTCGGCGGCGCAGGGGGTGTGTGTCCCAGGTTTGGGCTTCCAGATCGAAATCGCGTTTGGGTTGGGAATCGGGCATATGATTCTCCTGTTTGGAGCGGTATCGGCGCCGCTTTTCTCGGTCTGGCCCACTCGCCGATGGGCCGAGCGATGGGAACGCTGCTTGAAACGGGACGGCAAATTTTGGAGTACCCACCCGAGGGACGCAAAGCGCGACGCTTTGTGGGTGCGCCTTAAAAGACTACTCTGGAACGTTTCGCGGGGGAATCCCGGGAAGCGAGGGGGCCTACCAGGGTGCAGACCCGCGATCCCCAGTGTGCGTTGCCGCGCTTTAGGACCGCCCGCCTTTCGCAAGTCGTGCCGCTTTCTGCGTGTTCCATGAAAGAGGACACCGGAACGTTTCGCGGGAGAACTTGTGCACCGCCTGGGGTGAACCATGGGCCGCACGGTAAACAATCGACCTTTCGGGAGGGCGACGCTTCGCCTGCGGTCCGCGATCGCCGCTCTGGCGTTACAAAGAATTTCCTAGTATTTTTGTACGGATGTTTCAGGCGTTTCCGGAGGCCGAACCGGGCGCAAAGAAGATTTCGGATCGTTCGGGGGTTCCATGCTTTCGGATTTATCGCCTGCCCAAAGACGCCAGGTGTTGTTGGTGATCTTGGTCGCCGCCTTGGGTTATTTCGTCGACATCTACGATCTGTTGCTTTTCAGCATGGTGCGCAGCCCCAGCCTGATCGGCTTGGGTGTGCCGCCGGAGAAGCTGATGGAAAAAGGCATGCTGCTGCTGAACATGCAGATGGGCGGTATGCTGTTGGGCGGGGTGCTTTGGGGCGTGTTGGGGGATAAAAAGGGCCGCCTTTCGGTGCTCTTCGGATCGATCATCCTGTATTCGGCGGCCAATCTGTTGAACGGATTCGCCTCCAATGTCTCCGAGTATGCCGTGTTGCGCCTGCTGGCGGGGGTCGGGTTGGCCGGGGAATTGGGCGCCGGGATCACCCTGGTGGCGGAAGTCATGCCCAAGCGGAGCCGGGGCTGGGGAACCAGCATCGTCGCGGCCGTGGGTATTTTGGGCGCGGTGGTCGGGTATTTCGTGGCGGGGAGGACGGACTGGCGGCACGCCTATTTTATCGGCGGCGGACTGGGAGTGATCCTGTTGGCCTTGAGGGTGGGGGTGGTCGAGAGTGGGATTTTCACGCGGGTCGCGGCGACCCATCCCAAACGGGGGGACTTTCTGGCCCTTTTCAACGATCGGGAACGCTTTGTGCGCTATCTGCGGGTCATCCTGATCGGATTGCCCTTGTGGTATTTGGTCGGGATATTGGTGACCTTTTCGCCTGAGTTCGGGAAGGCTTTCGGATTGGCGGAATTGCCCAACGCCGGCAAGGCTGTCGCGGTCTGCTACACCGGCTTGGCCGCGGGCGATCTGGCCAGCGGAATGATCAGCCAATGGTTCAAAAGCCGGCGCAAAGCCCTGGCCTTGTTCATCGGCGCCCAGATTTTGGGCCTGGCCTGCTATTTCACCCTGGGGCGGATATCGCTCACTTGGTTTTACGCCTGTTGCCTGCTGCTCGGGCTGGCCGGGGGCTATTGGGCCTTGTTCGTCACCATCGGCGCGGAACAGTTCGGCACGAACATCCGGGCGACGGTGGCCACGACCGTTCCCAACATGGTCCGCGGTGCGGTGGTGCCCATGACGCTGTTGTTCACCGCCTTCCGGACGGGCGGCGGTTTGGGCGTCCCGGCGGCGGCGTTGGCGCTCGGGGCCCTGGTTTTTGGCGCGGCTCTGTGGGGCTTGTCCGGCCTGGAGGAAAGCTTCCATAAGGATTTGGACTTCATCGAACATACCTAAGGCGGACCGCTTGCCCGCCCACGCCGCATGGCCCCGGGAGGTTTCAGCCGGAGGGCGCTGGGGCGGGGCGCGCGGGAGGCTGGACGGAAGGCGCCATCGCGCCTAAACTCGTTCCTCTTGAAAACACGAACTCAGGTCCGCCTCCAGATGACCACCGCGTATCACGCCCGCCGTCCCAAGTTCCACGGCGAAAAGTTCCTGAAATTCCGTTGCACCGAATGCGGAAACTGCTGTAGCGACACCATCGTCCCGGTTTGCGACGAGGACGTCCGGCGCCTCATGAAAGGCACGGGCCTCAAGGCTTCGGAAATCGCGGCCTTTTACACCAAAGAGGATTTCGACGATCTGGGTGAAGGGCTGGAGTTCATCAATTTGGACAAGGGCCGCCGGACCATGGGTCTCTTGAAGCGCAACGACAAGGAAAACGGGCGCGACGCCTGCCACTTTTTCCGCGCCAACCGGTGTTCGGTCTACGAACATCGTCCGGTCACCTGCCGGGTCTGGCCCTTCACCCTGCGCTTTGACGCCAGCGGACGCCGTTTGAGTTCCTTGGCGATCAACGCTTCGTTGCCCTGCCCCTACGAACTCGACGGCAAGAACACTCCCTCGGAATTGGTCGCCAATTGGCGCTGGGACGACCGCCAGGACGAAGCCTGGAAAGAGCGGGTTCGCGAATGGAATCGGACCCATTCCCAAGGCTCGCACGACCAATTTTTCGCCTTTTTAGGGCTGGCCTGAGCCCTTTCCCCACGTTCCACCTTTCGAAGGAACCCACGATGCCCCGTCTTTCCCTTTCGATCGGACTGCTGGCTTCGGCACTCCTGTGCGGGTGCGTTTCGCCGCAGAAGCCCGCCGCTTCCGCTTCCCCCACCCCCCAGACGGGGGCGCTTGCCCCCACTGCGGTGCCCACAGCCGCCGCGGAACTCGGCAGCCTGAAGATCACGGACATCGTGTTAGGAACCGGGGAAGAAGCCGTGGCGGGTCGGCACGTGACCGTCAATTACACCGGGCGCCTGCTTTCGGGAGCCCAGTTCGATTCCAGCATCGGAAGGGCGCCGTTCACCTTTGTGTTGGGCCAGGGCGACGTCATCAAGGGTTGGGATCTCGGGGTGGCCGGCATGAAGGTCGGGGGCAAGCGCGAGTTGGTCATTCCGCCGCACCTTGGCTACGGTTCCCAAGGGGCCGGCAACGTGATCCCGCCCGACGCGACCCTGGTTTTTGAAGTCGAATTGCTCGCCGTCCAATAGGCGCTCAACGGCCCTCCCCCGAGCGGGGGAGGGCTTTTTTTTTAAACAAACAAACGTTTACAAGGCAATTGTTTCATAATTTTGACAAGAGGACTTGTCTTTTAGCCAATGGAGTTTTCGGTCATACTGTGAGAAATTAGGACCGGGAGAAATCAAGGAGCACGCGGGCATGCCGGAGCACGGCAAACAAGTTTTGGGACTGTTGACCGACAGTTTCAACGCGATATTCGTCCAAGAAGCGCTCAAAGGCGTTGAGGCCGCGCTCGCCGATCTCCCCTTGAAGGTTCGCCTCGTGGAGATCGAAGAGCTTACGGAACCGGAAAAAAATCGGCGGATCGAGCGTTTGGCCCTGGAACACGAAATCGACGGGGTTTTGGTTTGCCACTTGGCTTTCAACGCCCGTCAAGCCGCTCTTTTTAAGGATGCCCGCATCCCGGTGGGCTTTTTGGCCGGACGCCTCGAAGGCGTTGATTGGTGCATGTCCGACGAAGTCGAGGGAGCCTATAAGGCCACCCGCCACCTGCTGTCCCTGGGGCACCGCCAGATGGCGCTGGTCGGGGGCCCCCCGGTCGCATTGGAAAGCCGCCTGCGCGAGGACGGGTTTTTACGGGCCCTCAAAGAGGAAGGGATCGACTTGGAGCGCGGCAGCCAAGTCCGCATCCTCAATTTCAGCCAAAATGAAGGGTATGAAGCCGGGCACCTGTTGCGGGGCATCGCCCAGCCCCCGACCGCCGTCTTCTGCGCGGCCGGGGACATCACCTGTCTGGGACTGATGACGGCCTTCCGGGAGTGGGGCGCGCGCGTGCCCCATGACGTTTCGTTGGTGGGATACGACGGACTGGCGTTTTCCGCCCATCTTGACCCGCCCCTGACGACGGTGCGCCAGCCGCTCAACGGAATGGCCCGTTGCCTGGCTCAAAGGGTCGCGCTTCGCATGCTCGAACCGGAGCGCCATGAGCCCCGGGGGGAGCTCTTCGAACCGGAACTCCTGGTCCGCAGCAGCACAGCCTATCCCGCCAACCTCCGGAAGATTTAGGGCCCGGTCCGAAAAAGTCGTCCCCCCAAAAGCCCGATAAAAAAAGGCCGTCCCCCTCGGGACGGCCTTTTTTTAAAACATTTTTTCCGCGCGCCTTTTGGATCAGTCCTGGAAGACCACCATGGTGACGCTCATCGGGTCGAGGGTCTGGTTCAGCACCCGCCAGCCGTTGGTTTCCGCGGGCGGAGTCGCGATCTTTTGAAGTTCTTTCGCGGTCGGATCCTCGTTGAGCACCGCGCGATAGAGCACCTTGCTCCACTGGTAATTGCGGTGCGAAAGCGTCATGACGCGCATTTGGCTGGCGCTAGGAGCGCCGCTCAGCTGCAGCGTGACCTGCCGCTTGTGGTCCGGGTCCTGGTTGATGAACATCACCGTGGTGCGCCCGCGATCTTTGGCCGCGTACACCTGGACCTTGGGGTCGCTGGACTGGGCCTGCACCATGGTTCCGGTGAAGTTGCTGGCCATCATCTTGAACATCCAATACCGGGCGCGTTCAGCGTAGGGGCGGTTCGGGTCGTTGTTGGGGTCGAGCATCCCGTGTCCGCCGCCGTCGGCCGGCTTCAGCGTGTTGATGTCCCAGGAGTTGGCGATCGTCCCGCCGTTCTTGATGAATTCCGCCAAGTAGTTCGCGTTCCAAACCGCGTCCTCGACGTCGGCGGTGACCCAGGTCTCGTCGACCTGCATGTTGTATTCGGTCAAGGCGATGTCCATGCGATCGGCCTTGGTCGGGTAGTATTTGCGCATCCAAGTGTGGTACATCCCCATGTACTTGGTCAGGTCGCGCACTTTGCTGAAGGCCTGGGCGGGAGCCCAGACGTCGGTCGCTTGGCCCAGCCATTTGGGATAGTAGGGATAGCTGTGGACGCTGAGCCCGTCCAACAAGTCGCCCTGCTTGGAATAGAGATCCAGGAACTTTTCAGCCCAGTCGCGGTGCGCCGGGTCGTCCTTAAGCTGGCCCGTGGCGTCGTACTGGTTGCACTCCCAGGGGTGTTTGCCCGGGCATTCGCGGTCGTCGATCTGGGCGGTGACCGGACCCAGGATTTTGATGTCCGGGAAAGCCTTGCGGATCGCGCGGGCGAAGGGAACGGTGACTTTGACGTCCTCATCGACGCTGGTGGAACCGCCCTTGCGGCCGTCAAAGAAACGCTCGGGATCGAGGTCCGGCTCGTTGCCGAGTTCGACGTAACGCACCTTGATGCCGGCGTCGCGGGCGTCCTGCACCCACGCGACCATGTCGTCCGGGGTCCCCAAAAACGTGTTCAGGATCATGAGCGCTTCGGCCTGGGGGCCCAATTGCTGGAACATCTGCTTGTAGGCGGGCCAGTTGGCTTCGGGGGTCCAGTCCAGGGATCCGGTTCCGTCGAGCTTATAGATGCCGCCCGTGCGCCAGTTCCAGCGGTTGCCGTATTCGCCTGAAGGGATACGGATCAGTTCGGCGTGGACTTCACGCAGTTTCTTGGTTTGCAACTCGCTGGTGACGGCGTCCAGGCCGCTCCACATGGCCATGTTGTGTCCGTAGACCTTGTGGGCGTCGAAGCTCACGACCTTGGTGCCGCCGTAGACGCGGGCGAGCACCGAAGCGCCCCAGGGGGCGGCGGCGCGTTTGACGACCACGGTCTGTTCCGCGGACTTGGAAGCCGGAACCACGGCCTGGAAGGTCTGGCCTTCGATGTCGGCGCCCAGAATTTCAGCCTGGTAGGAGTCGCCCGGAAGCTCAAGATGGACCTTTCCGCTCGGATCGGTCGTCGCCGAAGCCGAACCGGCCGCCACGACGACTCCCGCCACCGGGCTACCCGTCGCGTCCTTGACCGTGATGTCCAATTTGCCCGGCTTGCCCGGGGTGCGCATGCGGATATTGTCGACGTAGATTTTTCCGGGAATGGGCGCGCCGCTGTTGATGATGAGGAGCAGTTTCCAGGGCGTGGCGACCTTGCCGCCTTTGACCGGGAAGCTGACGTGGTTTTCGCCGTCCGTCAGTTCGGCCTGGCCGAGTTTGTAAAAGGAATCTTTGGGGCCGGAAAAGGTCGGGATGAACTGGACATATTGCGCCGCGGCCTTGGTGCCGGCCGGAAGGTAGACATCGGCCAAGAATTCGACGGCGTCGGACCAGTCTTCGTTATTGGATTGGCTGCAAAGGTCCTGCTGCCAACCGGTCAGCCCGGTGGTGTCGATGGCCAGGGCTTGTTTGCCGTGGGTCGCCCCGATCGGGGCGGTGCTGGTCTTGCCTTCAAATCCTTGGGTGCTGCCCTCGAAGTCATAGAGCAATGTGGTGTCCGCCGCCAGCGGTGCCGCCGTCAGCAAACAAATCAGGGACCAAGTGAGCCGGGACACGCGCATAAGGCGTCCTCCGTTTATGGGGGAGTGGAGATAATGACCAGACGTTCCGGAGGGCGGATAGGTGTCGCGACCTGGCCTATAGTTCCGGAAGGGAAGCGGAAATTTCGCGGGGAACACAGAAGGGAACTCCACGACGGAAACTTCGGCCGCACCCGCCCGATCGAAGGGACGTAAAACAATACTAGGTTTTCAAAAAAAGCGCAAACTATCGTTCTCTTAAACGTTAATGTCAACGAGCGCCTCCTTTTTCGGAATGTGGAAATCCCGCTTTCCCCGGAAGACCGTCTTGCGAAACCTCCGGCTCCAAGGTAGGCTGTCGCCCTTCCTTTGAGGAGGCGCCATGCCCACCAATCGTAGCCGCATTTTGGAAGCCCTGCGCGAGGTCCTCGACCCCGAGCTGGGCGTGTCGATCGTCGAATTGGGCCTGGTGAAGGGCATCGACGTGGAGGGGGACACCGTGCGGGTGCACGTCGACCTCACCATCGAGGGCTGCCCCCTGAAGCAGCAGATCCGTCAATCGGTGGAAGCGGCGGTGCATAAGGCGGCGCCGGAAGCCAAGGTCGAAGTGACCTTGGGCGCCCTGAGTCGCGCTGAACTCGACGCTTTACGCGGAAAACTCGGAGCGCAGCGCTCCGGAGCCATCGGGTCCCAGGCGCCCGCGCCCCAAAACGGGGGGATCGATCTTCTCCCCAAAAAAGTCCCCCACATCATCGCCGTGGGTTCGGGCAAGGGCGGAGTCGGCAAAAGCAGCGTGACCGCCCAATTGGCCTGCGCGCTCGTGCGGGAGGGGCACCCCTGCGGCATTTTGGATGCCGATATCACGGGGCCCAGCATCGCCCGGATTTTCGGGGCCACCGGACGTCCCGAGGTGCGCGAAGGCGAAACGCCGCTGCTCATCCCCATGCCCACCGAAGCCGGGGTGCCCATCCTCAGCATGAATTTGTTGGTCGCCGACGAAAAGGCGCCGGTCATTTGGCGGGGACCGCTGATCAATGGCGCCATCCGTCAACTCTACGCCCAGGCGGCCTGGGAAGGCCTGGAGTACCTGTTGATTGACATGCCCCCGGGGACGGGCGACGCCACCTTGACCATCTACCAAAGTCTGCCGGTGGATGGGGCGCTGATCGTCACCACGCCGCAGAGCCTGGTCGGGATGATCGTCGCTAAAAGTCTCGGAATGGCCAAAGCGCTGCGGGTTCCGGTGCTGGGCTTGGTGGAAAATTTCGCCTATGTGCAGGTCCCTGAACGTAAAGAGCCCTATTACCTTTTCGGCGCCTTAAAGGGAGCCGAGGTGGCCAAGGAATACGGAGTTCCGTATTGGGGCGCACTTCCCATCGATCCCGCCTTGGCCGAAGCCTGCGATGCCGGCACCATTCAGTCGATCGATGCACCGGTGTTTCGCGGTTTTGCACAAAAGCTGATCGCCGGATAAATCGGGAAAAGCGTTGATACGGGGAAGCGTTTCAGGATAGAATTATTTATCCCCCGACTTGTCCACAGGTTATTCACCTATTGGCGAAGCGTGGCAATTTTTAGAAAAATTCTTTGGACGGCGGTAGCGGTCCTGGGTTCAGGAACTGCGGTGGGCGCTTGGGCGGGCGACGATGAGGACGCGCTGAATCTCGCCCCCGCGCCGACGGCGACCGCCCGTCCGACCCAAGTCTCGCTTCCAACGTCCACGGCGACCGCAACCCTTTTGCCCAGTGCGACGCCCGTCGTAGCGGTGTCTGTCCCAACGGGCAAGCCGACGCCGTCCGTCATGAACTCCTTTCCAAAATTGATGGCGGTGGATGTGCATCCCAACGGGCAGGGGATAGCGGTGCATTTGGGCGCGAACGGGCCCTTCAGCGCCTCCTGGACGACGTTGAGCGGTCCGGACCGCATCCTGATCCGGCTTTTGGGCGTGGGGTTGGACGTCCATTTGGAACGGGTGAAAGAGGTCGATCTAGGGCCGCTTAAGCGTCTGCGTATCGCGGTCAAATCGCCGACGGAGACCTGGGTCGTCGCGGATGTGAGCGGGCCGCCGGCCTACTCCGTGACCCGGCCCGCGTTGGGCCGACTGGATTTGGTCCTTAAAACTCAGGCGCTCGCCGGGGGTTCCCCTCCCGCAACGATTGCCGAAACCGTTGCGCCGACTTCCAGTCCCTCGGCGGAACCGACCGCGACCAGGACGCCGACGGCAATTCCCACCGCGGAAAGTTCGACGGGAAAATCCGAGGGCTCCGAGGAAGCCGGGCCGGCCAAAGTTCCGAAGGTCGATGTCATGTTTTTCGACCGCAACGTCGTTTACCAGGGCCGCCAGTATGACCGTTTTCCCTGCGCGAATTTCACCTACAACGCATCCGATCGGTTTCCCCTCAAGCGGCAGTTCGACAGCACCCTGGTTTTTTACGGCGGGCGGGGCCCGTTTTCCGGGGAGCTCCGCATCCTGGATCCGCACGCGGCGGTGTTCGCGCGTTCCGGCGCGCCGTTCGCCTTTGAATTGGACAACGCGCTCACGGAATACAGCCTGGATCTCCCTTGGGAGGTCGAATTCAAGGAAAAGGGCGAGTACACCCTTTGCGTCCTGCTGAACGGGAAAACGATCCTTAAACGGGCATTTTATGTCGGACAGACCACGGATTCCCCGCCCATCCCTTAGCCGAATTTTAAAAGGAACGAGATGAAACGATATGGTCTGGCGGTAATGGCGGCGCTTACGTGTTGCCACCTTTCCGCGGCTTCAGCCTTGCCGGCGCTCAGCGGGGCGGAAGTCGAGGACGCCCAGCGGACGTTCACCAAAGAAACGCGGTTGGAGCATGATTTGACCGCGGTGCTCAACACGCAAGCCGATCCGATGGGGGGCGCGCTTTTTCGGGCCTACTTCGGGGCCGCCGAAACGGATTACAGGGAAACCCGCACCGGCCTTTTGCGCCGACTGGCCCGCCTCAAGGAAATCGCGGATAAGCGTCGCATCAAGGTGGACGCCGATCCGGGGCATGGTTTTTCCCCGGAGCGATTCAACGCGTTTTGGTACGGCCCCGCAGGAACGGTTTCGAGGACGGAGTTGGAGAAGGAGCTCAACGCCTTGGCTTTCCTTCGCGCCGACGAATCCGACGCCGAATTCAAAAATCCCCAGTTCCTTTTGGACCAGCTGATGGTGATCCTGGATCAGCATGTCCACTATTTTTACTACCTGTTGGATGTCGACAACCAAAACGCGGACAACCAGCTCGCCCAGGCCGAAGCGGCCGGAGAGCCTTATGTCGCGCCCAAGCAGGTGCTCGCCGTGGACTATCCAACCTGGAAGCGGGATATCCTCAGGAAAATGAGCGATGCGGAATTCTTTTTCGAGCATCCCGAGGAAAAGGCCAAGGCGGCACGAGCCTATCGCGAAGAGCGCCTGAAGGAGCAAGCGGCCGCCAAGAAAAAGAAATAGACGTCCCCAGCGTTTCCCAAAGACAAAGGGCCGCCCTTCGGGACGGCCCTTTGTCTTTGGGGGCGGGGTTTAGGGTCAGAGCCCTTCGATGGCTTCGGAAAGCTTCTGGCGCAGGGCCTCGGAAGGGAAAGGTTTCGCCAAAAAATGGATGCGCTTCCCCACGGGAGCGGCGTGTCCGAGCACGTCGGCCCCGTATCCGGACATGAAAACCACCGGAAGTTCAGGCCGGGATTTGAGCAGTTCCGCCGCGAGTTCCGTGCCCGGCCGGTCCTCAAGTTCCACGTCGGTCAGCAGGAGATCGAAGCCCGGTTCTTGGCTCGCCCGTTCCAGGGCTTCGAAGGTGGAGGCTGCCTCCAAGACATCATAGCCCAGCCGCCGCAAGTGCAGCGCCGTGACCGTCCGCAGTTCGCTGTTGTCGTCCACCAAGAGCACCTTTCCGCCGCAGTCGGCCGGGATTCGGGGGACGTCCGAACGGGAGGGAGCGGGATCCGCACCGGGGAGATAGACCTCGAAAGTGCTGCCTTTTCCGGGTTCGGAACGGACGCGCAGGGCTCCGCCGCTTTGGGCGATGATCCCGTCGACAATGGCCAGCCCCAGGCCGTTGCGCTGCTGGGCCGCCCCTTTTGTCGTGAAAAAGGGCTCGAAGATTCGAGCCAAAGTGGCGGGGTCCATGCCGCAGCCCTCGTCCTCGAATTCCAGGGCGATGAAGCGGCCCGCCCGTTCCGCTTGGGCGGGAGTGGCCGGAATGGCCGCGGCGTTGCGGGCGCGGACCCAGAGCCTGCCGCCCGAAGGCATCGCATCCCGGGCGTTCAAAACGAGATTGAGCACCACCTGCTGCAGTTGGGTGGGGTCGGCCCAGGCCCGGTCCAGCTCCGCCGATATCTCCAGCGCGATTTTGACGTCGGCGCCGATCAAGCGCCGGAGCATGGCCGCCATGTTTTCCAGCAATTCGGCGAGGTCGACGGACCGCGCTTCAAGCACCTGGCCCCTGCTGAAGGCCAGAAGCTGTTGCACGAGTTCGGCCGCGCGCCGTCCCGCCTGTTCCATGATTTCCAATTCTTCAAGCGCTTCGGGGTCGTCTTGGACGCGCAGCCGCAGAAGTTCGCCGTAACTGAGGATGGCCGAAAGGATGTTGTTGAAATCGTGGGCCATGCCGCCGGCGAGCCGCCCCACGGCCTCCATTTTTTGGGATTGGCGGAGTTGGAACTGCAGCCGAAAACGCTCCACGGCGGCGGTCAATATCCTGCGGAAACGGACCTGGGTGATCTCGGATTTGGAGACGAAGTCCTGGGCCCCGGCTCGAAGGGCGCTCGCCGCGAAGGATTCGTCCTCCAAACCAGTCAGCACCACGACGGGCATTCGGAACGCGAGGTCGGGGAGCGCAGCCAGCGTTTCATCCGCCGGGGAATCCGGGAGGTTCAAATCCAGGAGCAGCAGGTCGGAGGCGCCGGAACGGACCGCCGAGACGCCTTCTCCGAAATTGTGGGCGAAGGTCGCGTTGAAAGCGGGACCTTCGGAGGACGCCAATACGGCTTTCAAAAGCGCGACGTCGCCGGCGTCATCTTCGACGACCAGAAGGTTCAAGTCGCGGAGGCGGTTCATACGCCCTGCGGAGGGAGGGTGACCAGGGAAAGCCAATAGGTCCCAAGATCCCGCACCATGGTCAGGAAGGGCGGCAGGCCCGCGGGTTTGGTGAGGAAGGAATTGGCGCCGTCCTGGTAGGACCTGAGCACGTCCTCCTCGGCGGAGGAGGTTGTCAGCACCACCACGACCAGATGGCGCAGCGCGACGTCGGCGCGGATGGCTTGGAGCACCTGTCGTCCGTCGATCCGAGGCAGGTTCAAATCCAGGAGGATCAGGTCGGGCCTCGGCGCGTTGCCGTCGAGTCCGTAGCGGCCTTTGCGTTGGAGGTAGTCCAGCGCCTCTTCGCCGTCGGAGACGATTTTGAGTTCCCCCAACAGCCCGCCTTCGGCGAGGGCCCGGCGCGTGAGTTCCTGGTCCCCGGGGTCGTCCTCGACCAAAAGGATCACCGCCGGACGTTCCGCGCTTTCACCTTTGCCCATGGTTCCCCTCCCTGGGAATTTCGAACATGAATGTGGCGCCTTTGCCTTCGCCCTGGGATTCCGCCCAAATGGTCCCGCCATGGAGTTCGACGGCCTTGCGGCAGATGGCCAAACCTATCCCCGTGCCTTCAAAGTCGGACCTGTGGTTCAAGCGCCGGAATGGGGCGAAAATTTGCTCCAAGTAACGCTCTTGGATGCCGATCCCGTTGTCGCGGACGCGGAAGCGCCAGGAATTTCCTGGCGAGGAGCAGTCGATGTGCACCACCGGCGGCAGGGCGCCGCGGAACTTGAGCGCGTTGGAAATCAGGTTCTGGAATAGCTGGGTCAGCAGGGTGGCGTCGCCGAGAAGGTCGGGAAGGGGTTCCCGCCGGATTTCGGCACCGGATTCCGCGATGCGCAAGGCCAGCGCCTCGAGGGCTCGATCCAGGCACGTGTCTGCGCGCACCTTATCGGCATGCATACGGTCCGGACGCACCCGCGAGAGCGCGAGCAAATCCTGGATAAGTTGGCCCATCCGGCGGGCGGCGTCGGACATGAAATCCAGGTCGCGTTTCGCGGGTGGCGGCAGTTCCCCCAGATCGCGCTGCAAAAGCTCGCCGAAGGAAAGAATTTTCCGGAGGGGCTCTTGCAGGTCGTGGGAGGCGATGTAGGCGAACTGGCTGAGTTCGGCGTTGGAACGAGCGAGTTCCGAATTTCGGCGTTCCAAATCGGCGTGGGCCGACTCCAATTCCGCGGTTCGGCTCCGGACTTTCTCCTCCATGCGGTCATGGGCGTCCTGGAGTTCAAGGCGCGCTTGGACCTGTTGCGTGGCGTCGCGGAGCACCGCGGAGACCCCCATGACGTGTCCGTCCGCGTCTTTCAGCGGGCTGAGCACCCCGGAAACCGGCAGCAACGTGCCGTCTTTGCGGAGACGGTGGGACTCGTAACGGACGACACGGCCTTCGCCGACCACCGCCGCCAAAAAGGCGCCGGCGGTGGCGGGGTCGCCGTGGGGTATCAGGATGGAGACGTTGCGGCCCAACATTTCGGAGGCTTTATATCCGAACATCCGTTCGGCTCCGGGGTTCCAGGTCCGGATCGCATTGGTGTCGTCGCAGGTGAAGATGGCGTCGTCGTGATTGAAAACCAGGTCGGCGAAGAAACGGTTGCGCACCCGTTCAAAAAAGCGGGACTGGCTGAGGTCGCGGATCAGGCCTGTGCGCTTCAGGAAGCCGCCATCCGCGGAGAACGAGGACCAATAAAGGATGTAGGCGTCAAAAACACGGCCGTTTTTGGCCAGACAACGCCGCTTTTCTTCGTGGGGGTTTTTATCCGGGAAAATCGCGCCGTCTTCAGGGTTTCCGTCCGTGGCGTACAAACGGGACACAGGTTCGTCCAGGATTTCGGCGGACGAATATCCGAAGAGGCGTTCGGCGCCCGGAGACCAATAGCGGATGCGGTGTCCGCCGTCGGTCGAAAGAAAAGCTTCGAGTTCCTCGGGTTCCGTGGGCTCCGAGTAGAGGACGGCGCGGAGCGGCTCGGCCTCCACGCAGGGGACCTCGAAGGGTGAAATCATCAAAGGAATGCGACGGCCATCTTTGTGGATGCGGCGACCCGTCTTGCGTTGCGCATACGCCCCGCTGGAATAGAGGCGCTGGATGAATTCCGTGGCTTCGGAATCTTCCACCGGATAAAGGGCTTCCATCGGTTTGCCCAGGATTTCCTCGCGGGAATATCCCAGCAGGATTTCGCAGCGGCGGCTCCAATACGCGATCTTCCCGGCGCCATCGGTGGCGGCGACGGCAAGGTGCGCATGCTCGGCGATGCTGTCGAGGATGGAAAAGGCGGCGGCACAGGCCACGGAGGACCTTCACAAGAAGGGTTTGGAATAGAGTATAAAAAAAGGGGACACCAAACCAATACAGCTTTGATTACGCCTGATTGTATCTTTTTTGGATGAAGGCATTGGAAAAATAAATCCGCGCCTAGAAAATTGGGGTATCCTAAAATCTACGACGTAGAACCAACGGATTCTAAGGGAGCGGGTATGAGTGACGAAAGCCGCTGGGAAGACGAGTTTCCGGAAAGCCGGCGTCCCCGCCGTCGGAAAGGGCCTGTTGAACCTTTGACCCGCGAGGCGATTCTGGAGAAAGCCTTGGAACTCGCGGATCGGGAAGGGCTTAAGGCCTTATCGATGCGCCGCTTGGGGGCGGAACTGGATGTCGATCCGATGGCGCTTTATCACTACCTTCCTTCAAAGGAAGCTCTTTACGACGCTCTTGTGGAAGCGGTGTGGGAGGAGGTCCCACGGGTATTTGCCGGTTTTGATCCTGAACAGAAGGTGGTCCTGGCCGCGCAAGCGCAGGTCGACGCCATTCTTGCGCATTCCGAGTTGCTTCCGCTATTTTTGGTCCGAGGTGGGCGAAGCCGAAATCAGTTACGGATTTTGGAAGCGTTTTTAGGGGTGTTGGCGGAGGCCGGTGTCCCGGCGGAGCGCCTTTTGGCCGCGGCCACCGCCGTCAACGCACTGGTCCGGGGGCACGTCGGCATGGTCGCGGCGGGAGACGTTCTTTCGTCAGGGGCGCTCGCGTCGGGGGAAGGGCCTCCCCCGACGTGCGATGAGGAATTTGTCCGCCTGAGGGCGGCTCTTGCGGAGGCGGAGGAGCCGCTTTCCCGGAGTTTTGAGGCCGGAATTCGCGCCGTGGTCCGGGGTTTTCAAGCGGATCGCCGCTAAAAATCCGCGTCGAATGAAGTTCACCGCAAGAGGAACGCTTTGGCGACGGTGGACGGAGGCAACGCAATGCCGTTTGCGGAGGGAACCGCTACCCAGGCGTACACGCCATTGGCGAGGGCCAGGTCCCATCCTTCGGGTAAAGCGATGTCGTTCCAACCAGCCCGAAACGCTCCCGTGAGCGTCAATGTCCGGATTCGGATGCAAGCGCGGCCGTAGACGCGTAGCTCAAGTTGGTCGCAGTCCCGGGGCAATTGGATGGCTACGGAACTCGGATTGGGATTGGGGAGGGGGACCAACGCGGATTCGGCGGGACCAGGGCTGGATGCCGTTGCTTCGGTCGGGCTCGCCGAAACCGGAAAGGATGGAGTCCGGGATGCGGTGGCGGTCGGCGCTCCCGACGTCGGGGAAGGCGTGGGGGAAGCGGTCGAGACGCTGGATGTCGAAGAAGGCGTGGGGGAAGTGGTCGAGGCGCTGGCCGTCGAAGAAGGCGTGGGGGAAGCGGTCGAGGCGCTGGCCGTCGAAGAAGGCGTGGGGGAAGCGGTCGAGGCGCTGGCCGTTGGGGAAGGCGTGGGGGAAGTGGTCGAGGCGCTGGCCGTTGCGGAAGGCGAGGGGGAAGGCGATTCGGCAGCTGTTACCGTGAACGTTCCGGTGGGGGTGAGATCCGGGGTGGTCGACGGCGTTAAGGAAGCGGAATAAGTGGTCGTTGGACTGGGGGAGACGGTCCAACTGGGACTGTTCGACGCCGTAGGAGTCGCCGTAGGGGTGGAAGTCCAATCCGGGGTGATGGTCCCCGATCCTCCGTCGTCGTGTAATTTGCAGACGAAAGGATCGCCGCTGCCTTCAAGCGTCGCCTGTTGGGGTGCGGCCACGGGAAAATCTTCGGAACGGGTCGCTCCGGTGATGTAGGCGTCCCCGTTTCCGTCGACGGCGACCCCATTGCCCTCTTCGCCGACGCTTCCGCCCAAGTAGCTGGAGTAGACCCAACTCGGCGCGGCGCTTAAAGCCATGCGCGCCACGAAAGCGTTTCCTCCGCCGTCGGTCGCATTGTCACAGGCCAGGCAATACGGTTGAAAGGCGCGCGTAAGGGGGAAGTTTTCGGAAGAAGTGAAGCCGACCACGGTCGCCGTATCGGAGCCATCGAGAGCGACGCTTTCGGCTACGTCCTCACCGGCGCCCCCAAAAATACCGAGGGTCGCCACGGTGCCGGCCTGGGAAAAATAGGCGTACATGCCGTGGTAGGCCGTTCCGGAAACGTTTGGAGAAGCCAAGGCATTGAGACTTGGGAAATTCGAGGAACTGGTCAAACCGACGACCACAAAATTGCCTGTGGAATCCTGGGCGCACCCCAAACCTTCGCTTTCTTCGCCGATGGTCGAACCGCTGAGAAATGTCGAGTAGCTGAGGGTGTCGCCGCTGGGGTCGACGATACAGACGATGGCGGCGGCGGTGACCGAAGCGTAGGTTCCGATCAGGGCGTTGGATGTCACCGGAAAGTCGGGCGATTCGCTGTACCCGGTGACGCAGGCCCGGTAGGAACCGTCGACCGAAACGCATTGTGCGCCGTCGTAGGTCGATCCCCCTAAAATGCTGGAATACACGAGGGTATCCCCGCCGGCGTCGAATTTGGAGATGAACGCGATTTGGTTGCTTCCGGTGGAGGGCGTCCCGAATCCGTTGATGATGGGGAAGTCGCTGGAAAGGGTGTTGCCGACGACATAGGCGGCTCCGGAGGCGTCCACGGCGATATGGGTGCCTTCGCTCGGGCCCGATCCGCCCAGATAGCTCGAGTACACGAGCGCGTCCCCGGCGGCGTCCAATTTCAAGGCGAAGCTGGTGGCTTCTCCGCCGGCGGTCGCCGCGGAATAAGTTTCCGCCGCCGCGGACGTCGTGGGGAAATCGGAGGAAAAGGTGTAGCCCGTGACGAAAGCCTCGCCCGAGGGGTCACAGGCCACCGAGAGCCCGTTATCGCCGTAATCGTAAGTCCCGCCGCTGCCGCCGATGAAATCGGAATACAGCACGGTCGATCCGTCTGCCGAAAGTTTGTCCACAAAAACCATGCTTTCACCGCCGTTGATCCCCAGAGTGGTTTCGGTATCCCCGGGAAAAGGCATGGTTTGGGTCGTGCCGGCGATGATCGCTTCCCCCGCGGAATCCACCGCGATTCCCGCGGCGCCCACCGAGGCTTCGCCCAGGTAGGTCGAATAATCCAGGACAGGATCGATCACCATGGAAAGCCCTGGGCGGACGCCGACGAGCGCCAAGCGGAGGTCTCCGTCCGCGCCGAGAACGTAGCGGGCCGAAACCGGAAGGCGCGTAGTGCCGGATTCCTGCCAGGCAAGCGGAGCTTTTAGAAGAAACGTCCCGCCCTGGGGCAGGCGGATGGAAGCGCTGCCGTCCGCCGTTAGATGCAATGCGGAGGCCGGTTCCACTTTGAGGGCGATCGGGGTCCAGTCGGCGTCCGCCGCCAGCCGCCAATCAAACTCAAGTCGTCCGCCGGAAGAAGGGTGGTAGGCGAGATCCACGCCCGGGTAGAGGTTGTGCACCGTGACCAAGCCGTAGCGGGTCGCGCCCTTTCCCCAACGGCTCCTGTTTTTTCCGAGGAAATACCGTGTCGACCCTTTCGGTTGTTCGGCGGTCGCCGCGGCGTCGGGGGAGGCGCCGATCCATTTCAGGTGCACGACATCGGCGTTGGCGGGGGCCGGGCGGACCGGAAGGCCTTGGCGCGGCGAGTGCTTGCGTCGGGCCGCCGTCGCGTTCGTCGCCGGGGGAAACGCCAGGGTGGCGCCTTGACCGGTCAGGAACAAGGTGAACCCGTGGGTTCGGGAAAAATAGGAGACCTGGTCGGGATAGAGGCCTTGGTTCGCCTCAAATTCCAGGGGACGGGTCCATTCTTGGGCGCGAATCCCGGAAAGGGTGAACGAGGTTCCGGGAGCGGAAGCCAGGGGAAGCGAACCCAGTGTCAGAAGGGCGGCAAACGCGGCTGAGCGCAGCAGCGGGCGACGAAAAGGCATGGTCTATCCGTTGAGATGAGGGTACTGCTTTCAGCATACCGGATTCCGGGACGATAAATAGGCTATGGTGAAAAATTCGTCCGTTAAGCGGCCAAAGCCACTTCGTTGACGCGGCCGCCGCAGCGCCCAAAGAATCCGACCTGGGGGCATTCAAGGAGCAACCAAGGGGCGCCGCCCGGACCGGGAATGGCGCGCACGCGCAAAGAACCTCCACAGCGCGGGCAGGAAAGATGCTTCAGCTTTTCAGGGGGGAGCGTCTGCCGAATGCGGCCTCGGCAATCCGGGCAAAAACGAATCCGGCGGTCCCTGCGGAGCAGGGGCTCATCGAGCAAGGCGGAACAGCCCTTGCAGGCGCGGGCCAGCGGTAAGGGCATTCCCCAACGGCGCAATTCAAGCTCTCTGCGGCCGCAGCGGGAACAGGGCGTTTGGACCAATTCTAAATGGGGGTGCTTGAGGGCGAGGATGGCGCCGCAATGGAGGCATTCCAAGGTGTAGTGGGGCATGGAGCTACTCGACGAGATGGCGATGCAATCTTCGATTCGGATCCGCGAAGCCTCTCGAGGGCCGGATGCCGTGGCTAGGCACCCCTGCGGATAAGGGTATTATAGCGAGCGATACAAAAGTGTGTTTAGGTGATTTGTAAATATTTGTAAATATGTCGCTTATTTTGGAAACGTATTTCGAATACCGAAAAACAACGGAACGCACGGATCACGGTTCTTCCATTTTTAGCTTCATCGGGCTTCTCCCCCTGCAGTGCTTTGATTTCCGGAATTCCACGCTATTTCCGGATTTGGGGATTCGTTCGATCAGAACCGAGGCAGGGATAAGGTCGCCCGGGCGCCGCCCCCGGGAGCGGCCCCTAGCTCCAAGCGCCCACCCATTTCCGCCAAACAATCCTGCGCAAGATTCAGTCCATAACCGAAGCCCTGGCCGCCCAAGGGCGCCCGGGGAACGCTGCGCCCTTTTGCGAGCGCATCCAGCACCAAAGCGGGAAATCCAGGTCCCTCGTCGTCGACGTTCACCACCACCTGGTCGCCTTCCCGTTTGGCTCCCACGCGGATCGAACTTCCGACCGGCGCGAAGCGGATCGCGTTGCTCAGCACGTTCCCCAGCACGTTTTCACGGAACAATTCCGGCTGGACGCGGACGGAAAAATCGGGGCAACGCAGCTCCAAAAAAAGCCGCTTTTCGTCCAAGCGTTCGCCGTAAAGATCCCCCAAATTTTCGAAAAGTTCCGGCAAGGTGGTCGCGCGCGTGTTCACTTCAGAATGGTCCAATTGGCGGGCCGCCGTGAGCGCGGCTTCCATCCGGTCCAGCAGACGTCCGGTCCGCTGGGCATCGCCGCTTTCCTCGATTTGAAGGGATAGGACGTGCAAAGGATTGGCGAGGTCATGGAAGAGCATGCTGACCAGGCGCCGCCGCCGTTTCAAGGCTTCCGCCAGGGCCCGTTCTTGGGCGTTCAGGTTCCTGAAGATGGCGTGGGGAAGCCCCTGGGCGACCCAGCAAGCCAGGGCCGTGGCGAAGAGCACGAGCGCTGTTTCTCCCACGGGGTGGGAAGGCTTCAGGAAGGCGTGCAGTTCCAGCGTTCCGGCGAACCATCCCAGGGCCGCGAGGGCCGCACCCGGGCCGTCCAGCAGAGCCACGACCAGGACGGCGAAGGCGACGCCGCATTGATTCGCCGGAAAGGCTCCCGGTGCGCGTTCCATTTGCGGGTAAGCCAGGAATTCACTGAGCAAAAAAAACAAAGCCAGGGCAGCCCGAAACCAGAGGCGTTCGCGGCGGGCGTCCAGGCGGCGAAGCAGGGCGAAAGCCAGGAAGACCGCCAAGCAGACCCATTGGACGCTTCGATGGGGCAGAGGGGGGAGCACCGAATTCCAGATCAGCGCCGCGGCCAGGGCGAGGCCTAAGGCCCATTGGAAGACGCCACGCATGCGTAAACGGTAGCTTTCGAGATCCCGCTCCAAGCCGCTCGCGGGCGGGGGTTCTGGAATATGCGAAAAATGGGCGCGGGCCTGGGCGAGCTCGGCCTGCATGGCACGCGCCGCCGCCATCGCCGTCACCTGATCGCCGGACTCCAGCCCCGCCCGGATCGCGGTAAGACCGTCGCGGGCGCTCTGGAACGTTCGTACCGCCAGCTCCTGGGTCGCGTGGGCGAGGTTGGAGGTGCGGACGGATAACTTTTGGGCGTCCAGGAGGGCCCGTTGGACATAGCTCCAGAGTACCGCCAGAAGGGACTGTTGGAACACGAGCACCAAGGCCAAATTGACCATTTGGCGTAGCGCCGGGTCGATCTGGAATTCCGGTCGAAAGGCCACCAAGGCCGCCAATGCCAAGGCGGATAGGCCGGCGGTGGCCAGGGAAAAGGCCACGCCGCCGAAGACCGTCGCCCCAAAACAAGCGGCGGGCAGAATGTTCAAGAGGTTGGGGAAGACCCCTTGGGGCTGGAACCAAGCGGAGGCGATCAGCCCCAACACCCCTGTCCCGATGTAAAGGTGGGTCACCCAGGGGCGGGTTTCCGGGGCCCCGCCCAGGCCGAATGCCGCGACGGCGAATCCGAACGCGACCAGGGAACCGATCCATCGGAGGGGCAGAGGGACCGGAAGCGCATACGTGAACACCACCGCGGCGACCAGGCTGAAAAGAACGCCCACGCGCAGAAAACGCCGATGGATGCGGCGGAAATCCCCGGTGGGGGCGCGGAATGGCGAAGGCAGGGAGATCAAGGCGCCCGGGTACCCGAAAATGCGGAGCGCAAGAGTTTAAAGGCCCGGCGGGATCAAGTCCATGACGCCGCCCTCTCCCCAGGGTGGAAAGTCGATGAACGCTTATTCCGGGCAAGGCGTCTTCGGGAAGTCCGCTTCAAAGGCGTAAAAAAAAAAAAATCCGGAAACGGGGCTCGGGGACGTTGGTGGGGGGCCTGACCCCTTGACGAAAGGGGCGGCTGGCTCGACCATCTTCCAACCTGGTTCGGAGGAGCCGTGTTTATCGTCGTGGTCCGTTACGTGCGCCCCCTTGAGGAAGTGGAAAAGGCCCTGCCGGGGCACAGGGATTTTTTGCGGCGGCAGTACGCCGAAGGGCGCTTTCTCCTTTCCGGACCGCAAGAACCGCGCCAAGGGGGGAGTGATCCTTTCGCGGTCTGAAAAGAGGACGGAGTTGGAAGCGGCGCTCGCCGAAGACCCCTTCCAAAAGGCGGGCGTGGCCGAATATACCGTCCTCGAGTTTCGGCCGACGTTCACGTCCGCGCCGCTCGCATTCCTTAAAGAGACCTGAAAAGAATCGTCCGACACTTTTATCCCCCCGGAACGTCTCATAGGTGCTCCACCAAGACGTTTCGCTCCCGGAAAATGGATGCCATTTCTTTCACGTGTTACTTTAGCTATTTTTTGCTTGGGCGCCGTGACCGGCCGGCTCCTGGCCGCGGTCGCGCTTACGGATGCGGTCGCCGGGACCAAAGCGTTCACTTTGCCTGCGGACCTCGGTCCGGCCCCGGATTTGTCGCGGATGGTGGTTTTCGCCGATTCCGAGGATTCCCCGGCTGAAGACGACCCCGAAGTGTACGGGCCGCTTCGGCCGGATGTCGTCCTGCGCGCCTGGTACGCCGATAAGGGCGATTTATCCAAACGGGAAGACTATAACCAGGAATTCCGGGACGCCTGTCGGGAGGCGGGCATCCTTTTTATCGCCGGTTTCGACCTGACGGATCTGGCTCAGAACCAGGCGGCGGGAGCCGCGGAATTCGATGACCTCACCACCCGGGATTCCCAGGGCCTGACCGTGCCGCACCCTGAATGGAAGACGGCGAAGCGCAATTTGGAGGACTGGCAGAAACGGGCCACGGCCGGCGCGGTCCGGGGCCAAAAACCGGCGGGTTCTGAACGGGACATCGAGATGCGGCGGGCCGCGATCCTAAATCCCAAAGTCGCGGCGCGCGCTTTAGGGATATTGGAAAGCCAATTGGATATGGGCGCGGACGGAGTCTTTCTGGGATGTGCCGACGCGCAGGGCTATCGCGGCGCGCGGGCGCAGGGCTACGACGGGGACGAAGGCTACGACGACTATATGACGGCGGAGTTCAACCGCTATTTGTTGGACCGTTACCCGAACTATGTGGAGGCGGATTGGGAGATCGCATTCCACATGTCCTTGGACAACGCTTTGTCGCAATGGACGCCGTGGAACGATCTGGAGACGAATTTTAACTACCGCCGCTACCTGGACACGAACGATTGGACCAAGGATCCGCGGGCACGGAAAGCCGCCCCGGGCTTGGGCAATCCCCTCGCTCGGGAATGGGGCGATCATCCTTTTCCCTTTCCCGTTGGGCGGGACAGTGACGGGGCCTTTTTGGATCGGGCTTTGGACTATGGGCGTCGTCGCATCGCCTTGAAATTGAAGGAATTCGCCCGGAATAATCTGGACCGCAGGGTCGTCGTGAGCGGGGACACCTTGAGCCCCGGGTTCGATCTGATCCAATATCCCCTGCGCAGGGACAATCTCGATGTGGCCACGGGCAAAGTGGACTACCTCCCGCGCGTTTCCGGGGACCTCGACGCTTCCCGCTCCTTCTTAGACGATTTCCGGGGGCTGGCGGCCCGCGCCCGCGCGGCCTCCCCTGGAGCTCCGTTGGTGCTGTGCCTGTCGCTGGATAAGGATAATTACGCGGACGACTATGCGGACCTCGAACAGGAACAAAAACGGGACTATTGGAGGGTTTATCCGGCCGAAGCCCTGGCGGCCGGGTGTTTCATGGCCCTGCACCTTCGTCTCGCGGAAAATCAGCAACCCAGCGCCGCGGCCTGGGGCGTGTTGGATACGCTCGTCGCCCTCTCCCGTTTTTACCGGGAAAACCGGGATCTGCTGACCGGGGTGACGGATCGGGGCCGGGGGGCCGCGATCGCGGAAGGCGAGGCTTCGGTGGGGGCCTTGGAGCAGGACCGCTGGAAGCGCACGATCGTGCATGTGATCAACCACGCCTACCATCGCGGGAGCATGGCCAAGCGCAAGGATTTGACGTTGGAACTGGCGGCGGACACGGCGCCGATGGCCGTGCATCTGAAGTCCCCGGATTTCGCCGGGACTCGTGCCGTCGCCTATCACTTCGCCACCGGAAGGGTGGAGATCACCCTTCCGGAATTGGATTATGAGGATTTGTTGGTCGTCAAATGGCCGCTCCCCGGGCCCCGTCGCCCGGCGGACGATCTGAAGCCGATGCCGTCCCCGACGCCCGCGCCGACCCTGCCACCGGCCTTTGCCCCCAAGAACTTGGGCACGCCCGAAGCAACTCCCCCGAAATTGGCGACACCGGAGAAAATTTTCGAACCCGTGGCGGTCCCGAGTCTGCGAGGCGGCTTTGGGGTGGGGACGCCTTCGGTTTCGACGCCCAAGTACGTGCCTACCCCTGCGGGTTCGCCGTCCGCGGTTCCGAGTTTGGCGGCCACCCTTGTCGCAACGCCCAAAGCGGTGGGGACGCCTTGCGTTCCGGAAAAAGTGCAGGTATCGCGCAAGATCTGGGTGCCCTCGGTCCTGGGAGAGGACCGCAATTTGGCCGGCATCCACGGGGCGCGTCTGGGCAGGGCCGATGGCGACCGCGGCGAATACGATCTTTCCTTCGCCTTGACCGCCACCGCCAGGGTGTGGGCCGAGGTCGACGTCGAGGCGGGGCTGAACCGTGCGGATTCCAACGGCGCCCCTGAAGTTTTCCTGGATGATCAGTATCTCGGTCTGCTGCTTGCCGAGCAGGACGGGCGTTGGCGTTCGCCGCAGGCATTTGAATTGCCGGCTGGGACGCACACCCTGAGTGTGCGCGCCGCCGACGGGGAAAACGTTCCCAGTGTCCGCCTGCGGCGGGTCCAGGCGCTGTCCGACGGGCAAGGCCATTGGGCCAGCGAAACGGTGACGCGCACCTGCGGCTGCGGGACGCCCTGCCCCAAGGATAAGCCGTAAAGTGGCGGGGGGATGATTGAGGTTTGGATCCGCCCTGCGTCGGCTCCGGGGCGGATAAGGCTAGATGGGCACCTTTAGGAAGAGCAAGCTTGGTTTAGGTGGATGTGTTTTGGGGATGCGAAGGGGAGACCTAAAAGGTGGGAACCTATTTTTCAGCAATTTAAAGCAGGCCGCTTTCCTCCAGTACGGAAAGCGTTTAGGGAAGCGCCTGGAGGGCTTTGATTTTTACGGAAATGCAGATTCGTTTTAATAAAGAAGTGGGGCGTAAATTTTTAATAGAAAAAGGCAGGAGCTAAACATCTTCGGAGGAGGAATCTCACAAAAAAAGATTCAAATTTATTCCATAGGTTGGAATTGCGGGGTTACCCTTACGATTTATTGCATTTTGGGTGAACAATTCCATTCAAACTCAAGAAATGTCGGACCGAAGATAAGGCAAGAGACCTGCGCCCGCACTTTGAGGAATCCGAATGGAACCCAGGACCCCACTCCGCCAAGAAACGCCCCAACGTGGGGGCGTAACCAAAGGTTGGAGGCAGCGCCTCTTTTGGGGGCTGGCGGCCGGAAGCGTTTTCCTTTTGGGTTCGGTTCAAGCGAGGGCCGACGCCCCTGTCGATTGCCTCGCTCAGACCCTGACCTATTGCGCCTGCACTTCCGGTACGGCGCTTTCCTACATCTATGGGCTCTACAGCGACGGAACCTATCTTTACGCGGCGGTGCAGGGCGAAAATTCCGTTGAAAAATATGACTCCGCGGGCAACTGGCTAGCCGAAGTGGCCACGGGTTTGAACCAAGCGGCGGCCGTGACGCAGGACGCTTCAGGGAATTTCTACGTTCTCGACACCCAGGCGAACGTGATCCACAAGTACGACGCTTCTTGGAACTACCAAAATGATCTCGCTTCAGGTGCGTTTGGCTGGCCGCTAGGTTTTACGTTCGCGCAAGGTTCCCTGTGGGTCGCGGATGTTCAGCAGGGAAAGATTTACCAGGTGGACCCCACCGCCGGCACGGCCACCGTCGCATTCACCAGCGGCTTGAGCGGGCCGACTTCGGTGACGACCGACGGAACCCATCTCTGGGTGGCGGATCAAAGCGTGGGCGCTTGTCTGGAGTATACCATCGGCGGCGCAAACACTCCGACACAGACGCTCAGTGGCTATACCAATGCCCGGGGCGTGTTTTGGGACGGAAGTTATCTCTATTTGAGCCACGACAATACGATGACCGTCTTGAACTCCTCCGGGGTTGTCCAAACAAGCTGGCCGCTCACTTCCAGCGGAGCGACCCCGGCTGCCTACGGAATCGCTGAAATCGGGTCCAAGTTGTATGTGGCAGACCGCCAGAATTTCGATTTCATGATCTTTACCGCTTGTCCGGCGACCGCCACCCCGACGTATTCTCCGACCGCGACGCCAAGTTCCCAGCCGAGCGCAACGGCGACGGTGACGACAGGGCCGACGCCCTGCGTGACGTTGGCGGCGACGCTGAGTTCCTGGGCCGGCGGGGCGGACAATTTTGCAGCGCCGGGTGGGTTGGCGACGGACGGGACGTACGTGTACGTGGCGGACGCATCGTTACAGGCAGTGGAAGTTTTCGACCCCGATGGGAACTGGATCGCGGAGCACACTGGATTCACGGAACCGGCAGGGGTGGCCTGCGACGCTTCCGGGGACGTCTATGTGGTCGACGCATCGGCGGCGACGGTGAGCAAGTTCGACGCGGGGTGGACGCCGGACGGAAGCTTCGCGGTTCCGGCCGCGACGTTTACGACGCCGGAACAGGCGGTGGTGGCGAACGGGATGCTGTTGGTGACGGATTCCGGGAGCGGGGAAATCGTGGCCCTGAATTTGGCCACGGGAGCGGTGCTGGGGACCTGCACCAGCGGATTGTCGACGCCCGACGGGATCGCGGCGGACGCGAACTATCTCTATGTCGCCGACGACGGAGCGGGAGCGGTCCTGCAATATGCCTTGCCGACGAGCGGGACGGTGGGGGGCGCCTGGATGCTCACGGGGACCTTCGCGGATACCGGAGCGGTCGGGGTGTCGTCGGACGGGACCTACATCTATGTGGGATCGACCGGTGGGACGGAAACGCAGATGGACAGCGCAGGCAACGTAGTGGCGACCTGGGCCCTGCCCGC
>Ga0326728_10001868_pt1 | contig 72506 bp, 34 predicted proteins | sample MB3enrmetagenome_FD_207602 | JGI IMG/M metagenome (GOLD analysis project Ga0326728, IMG submission 207602) | Lab enriched peat soil microbial communities from McLean, Ithaca, NY, United States - MB31MN | ecosystem: Environmental > Terrestrial > Soil > Wetlands > Peat | place: USA: New York...
GAGGGAGATACGTTTTCAAATTCATACGTTCCGTCGCTGGCGGTGGTCTGGGTGGAAACCACCACGCTGCCGCTCAGCAATTCCACAATCCAGCCGGACAGCGGCGTGTCTCCGGTTATGTAGCTGTGCGTATGCTCAAGGTCCAGCCAGACGCGTCCGGACACCGCAGCCACTCCCGAGGCGCCTCCGGTCTGCACCGTTGTAACGCCGCCGCCCGCCGCGTCGGAATCGGACGTGCCGGTCAAGGCGCCGCCGTTGGAGCTGTATATGGCCTGATTGGATATTGTTATCGCGGATGCGACGCTGCTGGATACCGTAACGCGGAAGCGCACAAGCCTGCTCGCTCCGGCGGAAAGGTCGCCGGTGTTATAACCTGACACCAGCGGGCAGGTGGAACCGCTGACATCCGCCAGGGCCCCGCCGTCCGACGTGGTGCTGCCGGGGACATAGGAAGTGTAGGCCGGTATGGCGTCGGTAATCATGACGCTGGTGGCGGTGGATGTTCCTATGTTGTTGACCGTTATGCGATATTCAAGCAGGTCTCCCCCCTTCACCGTCCCGCCGGTCAAATCCACCACCTGTTTTGTGGACTTCAGGGACGGCACGCCCACGGTACTTGTGCTGACCACGTTATAGGTGGGCTGGTTGCCGTTGCCGTGGTTGCCGTCGCCGTCGGAATAGGTATCCGGAAGCCCGGTGGCCGATATGACCGCCTGGTTTGCGACGACGAAGCCTTGCTGGGCCGATGTCGCAACCGCGACATCAAATGTCACCGAAGCCTGTCCGCTGGCGGTCACGGTCCCTATATTTACCGTTATGCCGGAGGAATAGGTCACGCCGTAATCGCCCGCATCCGAATCTTTGGCATCGGTAAGAACAGTGCCGTTCAGTTTCATCGATGAAGGGACATAGCCGGTACCCGAGGGAATGGCATCCTTTAGCACGACATTATAGGCCGGCATGCCGCCGATATTGCGCACCGCTATCGTATAGGCGATAGTGGAACCGGGCAGCAGCGAGCCTCCGCCCGCGACGGAAGACGTTTTCTCGGAAAGCAGATACGGGCTGCCGGACACCACTATAACGGTAGGTTCCGCAGGACCGGAAGTGGACGGGTCGTTGGACAGCGTGGAGAACGTGCCGCCGTCCGTCCCCGCGCTCTGCATATTGATAACACCCTGATTGGAGATTACCGTCTGCGCGGATACGGAGGTGGATATTCGCACGTTAAAGGCCACCGTGGCGAAAGCCGTGGTCCCGGCGGCCAGCACGCCGGAAGCGTATCCCGGAGTGTTTATCGCAAGGCCCGCGGCAAGCGCCGAATTGGAGCCGCTGTCCGAAACCGCGACGCCGTTAAGCCTGGTGGTGCCCGGTATATACGAGGTATTGGGCGGGATGGCGTCCACCAGCACGGCGTTCACCGCGTTTTCCGTTCCGGCGTTCTGCGCCGTCAGGGTGTAGGTTACCGTGTCGCCGGGCAGCAGCGTGCCGCCGGTGTCGTTGACGGCGGTCTTGTCGAACACCAGCGCCGGGGCGGAAGTCACCTGCGCCGATGTCGGGTTTGCGGACGGCGCCACCTGGTCCGCCGCGCGGTTGGAGTTGCTGTAGAAACTGCCCGAGAACCTGCCGCTGTTGAACACCGACTGGTTGTAAATCCTTGTAAGGCTCGGTATCGCCGACGAGATGTGCATCTGATAACTGACGGTGACCGTGCTTACCGCAGGCACTACAAGATTGGAGAGCGAAACCATGCCCTTGCCGCTTATCCCGCCGGAAGCGCTGGAGGAATCGCTATAGCTGCCGGTTTCGCCGCTGACCGTGGCCGAGGAAAGACTCGCGCCTATAAAATATTTGTCGTTCGTCTGCGCGCCCAGATCGCTTGTGAAAGTGCTGGCCTGCGTGGCTACGGGACCGCCGTTATAGATATAGGAGGTCCATGTAAGCACGGTGGCCGACGGCAGCGGGGCCAGCGTCGGGGAAACGCCCTCGGTGACGTTTATCACGGGGGCATAAACATAGACGGACGCGTTGTCGCCGGGATTGGCCGAAGTTATCGCGGCCCCGTCCGCCAGCGCGCTTATCGCAGGGCTGGAGAACGAGTATTTATGCGGAGTCGCGGCGCCTCCGCTTGCGTCCGCGCTGTAATATTGCAGCACCGCCGCGGTGGAGACATATACCTGCTGGTTTGTCGGGTTGGTGTCCGGCTCGGCCTTGAAAGCGAAGGCAAGCGTCTCTCCCGCGTCTATATATGCCTGCGACGATACCAGCACCAGAGACAGCGTTCCGGACGAGGCGCTGTAGCTGGTCGTATAATCCGTGCCGGACGCGAAAGTCAGCGCGCGCAGTCCGGAGATGACGGCGGTCATCGCAGCCGAGGCCGGGTTGAAATTGCGCATCCCGGAAGAGAGCGTTACAGTGAAACTCGGCTGATATGCCGCAGAATTGCCGACGTTTTTTGCGCGCAGCGTGAATGCGGAGGTCTGGCCGAACGGCATCACGTCGCCGGACGGCCCGTCCAGCGCCACGCCGACGGCGGGCTCGGTTACCGTTATAGTGGGCGGGGTAAGCGTCGGGAATACGGCCACAACGCCGCCGGTGGATGTCACTATCGAAGACTGCGCGGTGTTGGTAAGCTGATGCCCCAGCACGTTGCCCGCCGTGTCCATCACCAGCGCGGACACGTTCACATACGCCTCGGGGCTGGCGCCGGTGCTTTGTATGCCGCCCAGACCGAAGAGTATGGTGCCGGTGGAGTTGGCCACGGGACCGGTTTGCAGCGAAAGCGTTCCGCCGCCGCTCTTTTGCACATTTGAAGCGGTGATTGTGGCCGAGCTGTATTCCATGCCTGCGGGCAGGGTATCGTAAACATTCACATTGCTGATAGCGCCCTGTCCGAAAGTGAAAGCCAGCTGGTAAACCACGGTATCGCCCACGGCATAAGAAGTTATGGCCGTATTTTTAAGCGTTTTCTCGATATGCACCGGACCGACGGTAACGGAAACCGGGTTGGGCGCGGTTGCCGAATAATTGTTGACTCCGCCGCTGCCGTCGCGCGCGCCGGTTACATGTCCCGGCATGGAAGTCCAGGTGACGCTGGAGGTGTTCACAAGCGTTTCAAGCGGCTGCACTCCGCTGCCCAGCACGAATTGCGGATTGAAGCTGTAGCTCGCGCCCGGCGCAAGCGGACCGGGCAGATACCAGCGGTAAGTGGTGTAGCCGCCGGAAGTGCCGCTGCTCCTGAAGACGCCGGGATTGTTTGCTCCGGAGGCGTCCACGGCGGAGAAGACCATGTTCTGGTCTATTATGTCGCGTATTATAAGGTTGTAGGCGGGGGCCGCGTTGGCTCCGCTGGCGTTGGTTACCGTGATGTTGTATTCCACGGTATCGCCGGCCTGCAATCCCTGCGAAGAGTTGGAGAGCGTCTCGGACACATAGCTCTTGGTTATGCCGAGGCTCGGCTCCCTGACTACCGTGCTGACGGAGTTGGAGGCTATGGAACTCTGGGCCGCGCCGCCGGAGGTTTCGGTCCAGGTGTACGAAGCGCTGTTGGCGAGCGTGGTTCCTGCCGCGTTTGCCGCTATATTGCTCACCTGCACCGTTGGCGTTATCAACGCCTGCGCATCAGGCGGGATGCAGCTGTAGGTTACGGTAAGCGTGGTCCCGGAAGTGCCGGTGGAAGCGGAGCTTGAAACGCTTATCGGGCCGCAGCTTGCGGCGTTTATGGAACCTGCATTTGTCGCGACAGAAGTCAGCGTTACGCCGGACGGCAGCACATCCTGCACGGCGACGTTATAAAGCGCCACATCCACCGTGGTTGACGGTACCGCTATGGTATAGGTTATCGGCGCGCCTATCGAAGCCGTGGAAACGCTGACCGATTTTGAGATATCCGTGGGGCTTGGAGTCACCACGGTCGTTGAGGCGGCGGCGGTGGCCGGATACTGGCGGCGCGCGCTTACGGTCGAAGGCTGCGAATAATATCTGGATACTTCGGCGGAGTTGGAAAGGCTCAGCCCGCCGCCCGCGCCGGAATCTACCTGCGCGACGTAATTTATGACCAGCGTCTCCGTGGAACCGGCCACCGAGCTGTTGAGTATCTGGGAATCGCCCAAATCCCATTCGATAATGCCGGTTGTGCCGTTATAGCTCGGCGAAAGCGTGACGGCGGAGCCGTTGAGCGTGGCGGAGGAAACGACAGGCGTAGTCTGGCGCATGCCGGAAGGCAGCGTGTCCTCAACGGAGATATTATAGGCCTGCCCGGTCCCGCCGTTTACGACCGTCACCTGATACGCGACCTGATCTCCCGCGTGCACGGTATGCTGGCCGGCGGTCAGGACTTTGGAGAGCGAGAGATTGGGTTCGGTCAGCGTTATTACCGGGGCCGCGGTCTGCGGTCCTATCCCGATGACCACGCCGGACGAGGAGGTCACATCCGCGTTTGTTGTGTTGGTAAGCGCAGTGCCCGACACATTCCCGGCTATGGTCTGCACCTGCGCGGAAACGTCCAGATAAACCGCGGGATTTGCGCCGGTGCTCTGCAAATTGCCCATATTGAACATTATCGTGCCGGTGGAAGCCGCCACCGGCCCGCTTACCACGGCAACCGCACCTCCGCCGCTCGCCTGCGCGTTGACCCCGGTAACCGTAACGGAGCTGTAGGCAAGGCCGGCGGGCAGGTTATCAAAAATCTTCACGCCGTTTATCGTGCCCTGACCGAATGTGAAGGTCAGCCTGTACGTGGCGGTCGCGCCGATATTGTAAGCGGTGGCGGAGGCGTTCTTGAGCGCCTTTTCTATATGCACCGGCCCGACCACCACGGAAACCTGGGAAGGAACGGAAGCGTAGTAGTTGTTTATCCCGCCGCTGCCGTCGCGCGCTCCGGTCACCGTGCCGGATACCGACGTCCATGTCACGCTGGAGCTGTTGATAAGGGTTTCCAGCGGCTGCACTCCGGAACCCAGCGTGAATTCGGCAAGGAAGGAATATGCCGCACCCGGAGCAAGCGGTCCCGGCAAGGACCAGGTATAAGTAGTGTAACCGCCGGCGGTGCCGTTGTTGACCGGCGCGCCGGGGTTATTGGCGCCGTTTGAATCTATGCCGGAGAATATCAGGTTCGCATCGCAGATGTCGTTTATCGCCATGTTGTAGGCGGAGGAAATATTAGAGCCGGAGGCGTTGGCGACCGATATCGCGTATTCCACCGTATCGCCCGCCTGCAACCCCTGGGAAGAACTGGACAGCGTTTCGCCGTAAAGCGTTTTGGTTACCGACAGGCTGGGCTCCTGCACCACCGTGGAGACGGAGTTGGAGGTTATCGCGCTTTGCGCGGAACCGCCGGAGGTTTCTGTCCATGTATAAGAGGAAATGTTGACTATCGACGCGCCTTTGACGTTGGCGGCGATATTTAACACTTTGGCAAGCGGCGTCACCACCGCCTGCGTATTCGGCGGGATGCAGTTATAGGTTATGTCCACCAGACCGGATGAGGCGCTGGAATTGTCGGTCGCGGAAACCTGTGAAGGACAGCCGCCTTGCGATATGGAACCGGAATTATTGGCTACCGAAGTCAGCGACATTCCGGAAGGCAGCATATCCTGCACGCGCACGTTATAAAGCGCCACGTCCACCGTAGTGGAAGGCACCTTTATCGTATAGGTAACCGGCGCGGCTATCGCGGCGGTGGAGACATTGACCGCTTTGGAGATATCCGACGGGGAAGGCGTTGTGACCGTCGTGGCGACCGTGGAGGACGGACCGTACTGGCGTCTTATGGAGGCCGTCGCGGGCAGGGAGAAATACTGCGCCACTTCAGCGGAATTGGACAGGCTCAATCCTCCGCCTGCGCCCGCATCCACCTGAGCCGCATAATTTAGCACCAGCGTTTCCGTGGAGCCGGACACCGAGCCGTTTAGCGCCTGCGAGTCGGAAAGCGTATAGGTCAGTACGCCGCCGCTGTATGACTGCGCAGGAGTAACGGGAACGCCGTTTAGCGTGGCGGAGGAAAGCGCGGGCGTCGCTGTGCGCATGCCGGCGGGCAAAGTATCCTGCACGACGATATCGTACGCCGGGCCGAGGCCGCCGTTTGTCACCGTCACCTGATAGTTCACGCTGTCGCCCGCATGCACAACGCTCTGTCCGGTAGTCAGAACCTTGGCGATGGACAAGGAGGGTTCGCGCAGCGTCGTAGCGGCCGTGTTGGAATTTATAGAGCCGCTCTGCGTGCCTGCGTAGGTTTTTGCCCATTTATACGATGCGGTATTTGCCAGCGCGGTCCCCGCTATATTCACTCCGCTTATGTTCGCCACCGTGGCCGTCGCATAAAGCACTATCTGCGTGTCGGGAGGCAGACACGGATATGTGATGTCCATTGTGTTGGTATTGGCCGAGGCGGTGTTGGAGGTGAAGCTGGAGTTATCGGTTGCCGTTACCGAGGTGCATGAACCGGGACTGTTGTTAAGTATGGAGGCGTTATTGGACACCCCGCCCGATACCAGCAGCCCTGACGGTATAGTATCCTGCACTTCCACGTTATAGAGCGCCACATCCACCGGAGTGGCGGGCACGGTTATAGTATAAAGCAAAGCGCCGCCGACCGCCGCAGTCGATACCGATACGGCTTTTGTCGCGCTTACAGGCGACGGCGTGGTTACGCTTGTCGAGGCGGCAGCACTCGGCCCGTAAGTGCGCCGTCCGGTGTAGCCGCCCGGCAGCGAGTAGTAATCAAGCACCTCGGCGGAGTTGTCAAGGGTTTCCCCGCCGCCTTCGCCGTCATCCACCTGCGCGGTATAATTTATCACCAGCGTTTCGGTGGAACCGGCGACGGAACCCGGCAGTATTTGCGCATCCGAAAGCGTATAGGTCAGCACGCCGCCGCTGTATGACTGCGCCGGAGTAACGGGAACGCCGTTTAGCGTGGCGGAGGAAAGCGCGGGCGTCGCTGTGCGCATCCCGGCGGGCAAAGTATCCTGCACGACGATATCATATGCCGGGCCGAGGCCGCCGTTTGTAACCGTCACCTGATAGGCTACCGTATCCCCGGCATGGACAACGCTTTGCCCGGCGGTGAGCGCCTTGGCAATAGCGAGGTTGGGTTCGCGCACCGTCGTGGCGGTGGTGTTTGAGTTTATCGAACCGCCCTGCGCGCCGACTGAAGTCTGCGCCCATTTATAGGAAGCGGTGTTTGTAAACTGTGTGCCCGCCACTATGGCGCCCGCCGTGTTATTTACGGTACCGCTGGCGGTTATGACAGCCTGGGTATTGGGCGGTATGCAGTTATAGGTTATGTTAAGGCTGTTGCCGGATGAGTTGTCGGTGGCGTTTACGGCTGTGCAGACGCCCGGCGTTATCCCGGAGGCGTTATTCAATATCGCGCCGGACGGCACGGTCAAATCGCCCGAAATTGTATCCGTTACGGTGACGTTATAGAGCGCCACATCCACCGTAGTGGACGGCACCTTTATCGTGTAATTAACCGTTCCGCCGATTGCTACCGTGGAAACAGAAACGGTTTTATACGCGTCGGTAGGGGAAGGGGTTGTCACCGTCTGCGAGACTGCGGAACTCGGACCGTAAGTGCGGCGTACGCTGCTGTAAGCGCCGGGCAGCGAATAGTAATCAAGCACCTCGGCGGAGTTCGCAAGGCTTTCCCCCCCGCCCTCGGCGACATCGACATAGGCGACATAGTTTAGCACCAGCGTTTCGGTGGAACCGGCGACGGAACCCGGCAGTGTTTGCGCATCCGAAAGCGTATAGGTCAGCACGCCGCCGCTGTATGACTGCGCCGGAGTAACGGAAACGCCGTTTATCGTGGCGGAGGAAAGCACCGGCGTGGTGGTCTGCATGCCGACGGGCAAAGAGTCCTGCACCGTTATGTCATATGCCGGGCCGAGGCCCGCATTGGTGACAGTTACCTGATAAGCCACGCTGTCGCCCGCATGCACAACGCTTTGGCCGGTGGTCATCGCCTTGGCGATGACCAGACTTGGCTCGCGCACAGTAGTGGTGGCGGTATTGGAATTGATAGCGCTGCCCTGCGTGCCGACTGAAGTCTGCGCCCATTTATAGGAAGCGGTGTTGGCAAGCGCGGTGCCTGCGGTGTTGCCGCCGGTGATATTCGTCACCGTGCCGGTTGCGTAGAGGATTATCTGCGAATTGGGCGGGATGCACGGGTAGGTCACATCCACGCCGTTAGTATTCGCCGCGGAGGGATTGGAGGTGAAGGAGGAGGCGTCGCTGGCGCTCACGCTGCCGCATGCGCCGGGATTGCCGTTAAGTATGGCGGCGTTATTGGATACCCCGCCCGATACGAGCAGCCCCGTCGGCAAAGTATCTTTCACTTCCACATTATAAAGCACGGCATTAACGGTAGTGGACGGCACTTTAATCGTATAGCTGACAGTTCCCCCCACCGCCACGGTGGAAACAGAAACCGCTTTCAACGCATCGGTCGGCGCCGGTGTGGTGACTGTCTTTGAAACGGTAGCGGACGGACCGTAAGTGCGGCGTACGCTGCTATAAGCGCTGGGCAGCGAATAGTAATCAAGCACCTCCGCGGAGTTAGCCAGGCTTTCCCCGCCGCCTTCGGTGGAATCCACATAGGCGACATAGTTTAGCACCAGCGTTTCGGTGGAACCGGCGACGGAACCCGGCAGTGTTTGCGCATCCGAAAGCGTATAGGTCAGCACGCCGCCGCTGTATGACTGAGCAGGAGTAACGGAAACGCCGTTTATCGTGGCGGAGGAAAGCGCGGGCTGCGTGGTCTGCATGCCGGCGGGCAAAGTGTCCTGCACCGTTATATCGTATGCCGGGCCGAGGCCCGCATTGGTGACAGTTACCTGATAAGCCACGCTGTCGCCGGGATGGACAACGCTCTGGCCGGTAGTCATCGCCTTTGCGATCACAAGGCTGGGCTCGCGTATCGTTGTGGTTTTGGTATTGGAATTGATAGCGCTGCCCTGTGTGCCGCCCAAAGTCTTGGCCCATTTATAGGAAGCGGTATTGCTAAGCACGGTGCCTGCGGTGTTGCCGCCGGTGATATTCGTCACCGTGCCGGTAGCGTAGAGGATTATCTGCGAATTGGGCGGGATGCACGGGTAGGTCACATCCACGCCGTTAGTATTCGCCGCCGAGGGATTGGAGGTGAAGGAGGAGTCGTCGCTGGCGCTCACGCTGCCGCATGCGCCGGGATTGCCGTTAAGTATGGCGGCGTTATTGGATACCCCGCCCGATACGAGCAGCCCCGTCGGCAAAGTATCTTTCACTTCCACATTATAAAGCGCGACATCCACCGTAGTCGAAGGTACCGCTATGGTATAGCTGACGGTTTCGCCTACCGCCGCCGTGGAAACCGAAACCGCTTTCGACGCATCCGTCGGGGAAGGCGTCGCGACAGAAATGCCGACGGGCCCGACGCCTGCATAGGTGCGGCGGGTGGAACTGTCCGCCGAAGGCTGGGAATAATAGGAGGCGACCGTGGCGCTGCTTATCATCGTCTCGCCGCCGCCCTCGCCCGCGTCCACCTGCCCTTGATAGTTTATGACCACCGACATCGTGGAGCCGGAGACCGAGCCGCTTATCACCTGCGCGTCCGGCAGCGTCCATTGCAGCACATTGCCCGCGACCGTGGGCGCTATGCTGACCGCGCTGCCATCCACTGTAACTGTAGATACGGAGAGCATTGTTCCCTGCATGCCTACAGGCAGCGCGGCTTGTATGACGGTGTCGTATGCCGGGCCATAACCGGCATTGGTAGCGGTAAGTTTGAATTTAACCGTATCACCCGCGTGCACGGTGGCGCTCTGGCCGCTGTCCAGCGCGTTTGCAAGCGCCAGCGAAGGCTGATGCACCGTTACGGCGGCGACACTGGCCGAGGTGTTCTGGCTTATGCCCGCGTAGTTGGTGTAGTAAAGCTTCGCGGAGTTGGAAATAGTAACCGAACTGGGCGACACGGCCAGCCCGCCCGAATCGAAGACTTGCGCCGTGTAAACCAGAACCAGCGGCGCGGTGCTGGTGTTGACCACGGTGCCGAGGTTCCAGGCGATGGTTCCGGTCGAAGCGGCCACCGGCGCGTTGGAACCCGAAGGCGTTGTATAAGTGAATGACCCTCCGGAGGCGGGGGACAGCGAACTCAACGAAATAAATTCCATGCCGGCGGGCAGCGAGTCGGTGAAACGGAAATTGTTTACCGTACCCTCCTGCAGGGTGGCGGTGAGAGTATATGTGACAATATCGCCTATATCGATGGAAGTACCGCTTGTGGAGGAAGACTTCACAACGGAATAGGAATTCTTCACCGTCGCCGTCGAACTGGCGGTCTGATAATAATCGTCCGGCAGCGCGGCGGCGGTGCTGCCGTTGCGCTCGCCGCCGGCAGTGCCTGTCGTTCCCATCGCGGTACCGAGATTCGGTCCGGGGATGCCGTTCAGCGAAGTCCACGTCCCTGTAAGGTTGAGGTTGAGTGGCTGGGAGGGCAGCACGCCGGTGCTGGTGAGCAGCTCGAACTGGAATTTCAGGGCGGTGGAGGTGGAAACCGTTATTGTCTGCGGCGTGTTCTGGCTTATACCCCATACGACCGTGGAACCGCCGCTGTCAGGTTCCGTTATCGCGGGACCGCTTATCCCGGATGTGGTATTGGGCATGTAGCTGAATCCGGAAGGGAGAAGCAGGCTGAGATTGGCGTCGTACGCGGAAGACTGTCCCGTATTTGTCACCGTCACGGTCGCTATCACGATATTGTTGCCAGCGAAATTGCTGGAAGGAGACAGCGCCATGGTAAAGTTGGAGGAGGTTATCAGCGGTTCGGCGATTTTCACCGCCACGCTGGCCGAATTGGACGGCAGAGATCCGGTATAAGTATAAGACGAAACCAGCGTCAAGGTTACGCCGGAAACATCGGCCGCTGTGTTGTCCACCTGGGTAAGCACCGGTATCGTAATGGTGCCGGTGGAAATGTCGCCGGTGCCAACCGTGACGGTGCCGAAATTCCATGCCACAAGGGTCGGTCCGTCGGCGGGCGCGGCGGGGGTTATCGACGGCTGGCCGGCGGTTATGCCGTTGCCGAATGTCACCGCGGGCGTGTTTATCAGCCGCAGGCCGGACGGCACCGTCTCGTAAACATACAGGTTATTGGTGGTGCCGGGCGGGACGGTAAGATTTATATTCGTCAATATCTGCTCGCCGACCACCACCATGGTGGAATAAGAGGGCTGGCTCTGCGCGGTCTCCATCAGCGTTTGCGAGAACGATATCGTGGAAACCGTGATGGTGGAAATGCTGGTGGCCTGATAAAGCGCCTCGCCGCCGGCAGTGCCGGGAGCGCTTAGCGGGGATGTCTGTCCGCCGTTCGTGCCCGGTATCGAGGAAGCATAGAAAGTGGCGCCGTTTAGCAGCGTGTCGTTGGGCGAAGCGCCGTTGGAAACCGTCGCGATATAATGCAGCGTAATGGTCTTGCCGGGATCCAGTTCGGTGAAATTATCTCCGTCGGGAAGCGTGGTGTTCGCGGCGTTAAACGCCGCCGAGCCGTCCGCGCCGGCCACATAAGCGCCCTGAGAACCGCCATCCAGCGCCGCATCCCCCCCCACCATCAGAAGCTTGGAGGTGCCGAGCTGGTCGGCCAGCGTAATGCTGTAGGCCGGGGCGGTGCCGCTGTTGGCAAGGGTGACCTGATACTCGAGGCTGTCGCCTCCGGTGGCGCTGTTGCCTTGCGCATACGACGAGCCGGTAGTCGCATCCTTTACCTGTTTATCGAAGGTAAGCGCGGGAATGCCGACAACGGTATGAGTACCGGCATGGAGTATCGAAAGCGTACCGCCGAAACCGTCGAAAGAACTGTTGGAGGCGAAAGTCTGGCCGGATACCGAGAAGGAAAGTCCCAGCGGGTTATAAAGCGCCTTGCCGCTGGTATTGCCCGCGATATTGAGCGCGCGGGTCACGAGATAGCCGGACAATGTGCCCGAACTGCTGAAATTGGACACCGAAATATCCAGCGCGCCGGAACCCAGCACGCCGTTGCCGGTGACCGTTACCGTACCGAGATTATGCTCCGTCGTGGTGGAGAACGATATGAAGCCCATGCCGGCCGGCAAAGTGTCGCGCATGTCCACATTGCTCACGGAAGTGCCGCCGAACCAGCGGGCGCGCAGCAGGAAGGTGGCTTCGCCGCCTATGGCGATAGTGTTTGTGCTGGTGGACGGGGGTTCGCTTATGGACACAAGGGAGTTGGAAAGCGAAAAACCCACCGCGCTGGAGGACGTCTGATTCAGCGAATAATTATAGCCGGTATAAGTGGAGTTGTCGTAATAAAGGCTGCCCTGCGCCTGCCCGTATATCGAAAGACTGCCGCCGTTGTCCGAAGCCGTGGCATTGACGGTTATGACAGCCGACTGCCCGGCGGAAAGCGTGCCCAGCTGCGCTTCCGAACAGTTGTAATTATAGGAATAGGACGAATAGGTGAATGTGTTTGCGGCAAGCGAACATGCCCCGCCGGCGCCGCCCGTGCCGGGCGTTGTGACGGTTATGGAATTTACCGTCCAGCCGGAGCCAAGCCCGGTAAGCAGCCACGACACATGGTCGGCTATGGAATTGCCCCTGCCGTTGTTGGTCAGCGTATAGACAAAATTCTGCGCGGTGCCGGTTGTCACGGTAACAAAAGCCGGGCTGACGCCGATATCGACCGCGGGAGTCTGCGGCGTAAGGTTGGCGCTGGAAGTTTCCTTGTAGACCCCGCCGCAGGTGTCGACAAAATCTATTTCCGCGTAATCCGGCAGGGTGGAAGGAGGCGCCGGGTCCACATTCAGCGTGGTCGCATAATTGGCGTTCTGGATTATCCGGTATTTCACTTCGATATATGTGGCGTTGCGCATCGAGCCGGTAAAGGTGAAAGTAAGCGCGCTTGCGCTGCCGCTTGCGGCCATGCCGGTTATCGAACTGCTGGTGGTGGTATATGTGGGAGTATATGTGGAGTCCCACTGCATATTCGTAGGCAGCGTGCTGATAAGCACGACATTGTTGGCCGTACCGCCGGAGTTGTAGAAATGCAGCACCACCTCGGTGCGTCCGCCGGGGAGGTTGTTGAATGTGATGGTGCTGGCGGCGTTTGTAAATTCAGGGGTCATCACCAGTTGCGCGGTGGCGGTGCTGACCGAGGGAGTATTCAGGTCGGAGCGCAGCCCCGCCGCGTTTTCCACGCAGCCCCAGCTCATGTTTGCGGTGTTTGAGCCGCTCACGCAGGAGCCGCCCAGCGTTTCCGTCACCGTATAAGATTCGTTCCCGCTTGCCGACAGTGTGGAGACCAGCACCGGCACATTGCTTGAGAGGGCCGGAGTTCCGCCAAGTCCGGGACCGCTGATGGTGGCCGCGCCGCCATCCAGCGGCAGTATGTCGGCCAGACGCATATGCTCGGCCTGAAAGCCGCCCGCGTTCTGCGTGGTGACTTTCCACTGCACGACGTCGCCCTGCCCGCCGTATACGGTGGATGAATACGAACTCTGTCCGGCAGTCTGGTTTATGCCGGTTTTCGTCACCGTTATATTCGGTTTGTCCACGGTGAGGACGAAATTGGTTTCCTTGCCGGTCACGGTCTGGCCGCATGCCGTGTTGCCCGATACAGTGGCGGAAAGCTGCGGCGCGATGCCGTTGGTCACTTCGGTGGACGCTACGCTGAAGCGCAGATACATGGTGTGCCAGCCGCCGCCCGGATCGCCCAGCGGGTAGAGCGTGGCAAGCTGCGGCGCCTGGGTGGCGGTCCATATATAAGGAGAAGCGTCGGTGCCGGAGCCGGCGGGATCGCTTGCGGTCTGCCAGGTGTTTGCGCTGTCGGTGCTGACCTGCACCGAGCCCGGAACTATGCTTAGCCCGGTGGGCGTGGCGACTTGCGATATTATCTCCGAGACGGTCAGGTTTTCCACCTGCGGCAACCCGGTATTCGTTACCAGCAGGGTTATCGTGTTGGTGCCGCACATGCTGGCCGCGCTGAGACTGCCCTGATGCGCGACGCTGATGGAACCGGACGGGAAAGAAAGCGCGGGGTCCGCGCTGGAATATGATTCCTGATTCTTTCCGCCGCAGCCCCACGCCGCCGTTATCGAATTGGCGGCCACCGAACAGGCCGTCCCGCCGGAGAAGCTGTTTACGTCGGCGACTACGGTAAGCGCTATGCCGGCGCCGGAGGCGATGTCTATGGCGCTGGCGTTGGTAAGGTCCCATGTGGCGGTAGTGCCGTTTAATGAGACGGGGAAATTGGGATTGGCGGCGTTGGTAAGCGCCGTGTCCATAGTGAGACCGGCCGGTATTATATCCTGCACGTCGACGTTGTAAAGCCCGCCGCTGGCCGAGTCGTTGGCATATATCACCCATTGCACCGTGCTTGATGTGACGTATATCGACTGCGGGGATGTGGTGAGCAGCAGATGCCCGACTTTAGTCAGCACCGGGGTTGCCGACGCTGAAAGCGGGAACGCGCGCAGCGCGGCCTGGCTGGTCTGGTAATCGTCATACGCCGATGAGACGCCGAGCGTGGAATTGCCGGTATAGGACGAGGCCGTGCGGCTCAGTTGCACGCCCACCGTGCCGCTGCCGGTGAATCCGCCCGCGCCGCTGTAGTTCAGGCTGGGGTTTATGCCGCTGTTTTCCGAATAGGACATGTCGGACGAACTCATGGTCCCGCCGTAAACCGGCGTCTGCCCGGTGGTATAGGTGTATGTGCTGGCGGAGGTGTTGAAAACCAGACTGGGTATGTATACCCCGAAATTTCCGTCGGTAAGCGTGGCGGTGGCGGTGAAGACCTGGCAGACGTCTATGGCCGTAGGCAGCGCAAGCGACAAATTGGCGTAAGCCCGGCCCACATAATCCTGCGCGTACTGGATGATGTTGGTGGTGCCGCTGGCGTCGCAGGCGCCGGCCGCGCTGTTGACGACGAAATCGCTGAAATGGTTCAGGTACCCGGCCATCGTGGTCCCGTCCACCACGCTGGTCGCGGTGAGCTTGGAGGAGGACAGCACATCGTCGGTGACGGTCACATAATATTTAAAGCTCGCCGAATGTCCGCCGACGGACGACGAATTAACGTACGAGGAGCCTGCCAGAAAATCCGTAGTGAACGCAAGGCTGCCTATAGTGCTTGTTATGGAGGACTGCGGGACTGTCACATAGGCATTGCCGTCCCAGGACACTTTAAGTGAGCTCGGTACCAGCGTCATCGTGGACACGCCGCCGAAATTGTCCGTATATGTCGACCCTGCCCATGCGCCGCTGTAGCCCGCCGGGAAGGTATAAGAGGAGGTTATCAGTATGAATTCCCCCTCGCCGGGATCGCGAACGCCGTTGCCGTTGTCCGGCAGTCCGGTTTCGTGCACGCCGGATGATATCGTGTAGCTTTGCGTATATCCGGCGGAGGTGTTGGTGGAGACTGTGTTTGTCAGCACCGAATACGCGCTGGCCGAACCGGAAACCGTGCAGCCGAGACTGCTGCTGCCGGTGGACGCATCCGACATGGAAAGATAAAGGTTGTTGGCGCATGTAACCTGCGGAACCGTGTAAGAGAAAGGCATGGAATAAGTTACAGTGCCGGTCCCGTTGCCGGAAACATTGGGGATATCCCATGTGACGGTATCGCCCGGTTCGCAGGTGCTGCCGCTGGAGCAGGTGGCGGTCTGTCCGCCGGACAGCGTGCCTAGAGAAATATTGGATATATTGCTGGACGGCAGGTAGGCGGTTACCACCAGCGGGTTGTTAGTTATAAGGTCCGGCCGGGTGATGGTTATCGTGGCGGTGGAATATACGTTGGACTGCGGAGCCACTATATAACCGGGCTGACTTTCGCCGAGAGAGAATGTCGGATTGGTATAGGAGGAAGTGACGCTGTTATAAGTGCTGGGCAGGGAATAAGCGTCGCCGCAGACGTCGGTATAATAAGCAGTCATGAAATAATAGCCGTTGGACGGGGCTATACACAGGTTGGAGCTGTTGGGGCCTATGTAAAAACTCAGCGTGGAGGAGGCGCTGTTGGCCAGCACTCCGCCGTTGGCGGTAAGGGTGAAGGAACCGCTGTTTACATCGTAACTCCAGCCCGACGAAACCCCGGTCACCGATACCGGATAGTTGGTAAGCGTTGTGCCGAGAACCACGCTGTCCGCCGCGCCGTGGCCGGTGTTGCTGACGCTGATGGAAACATATGTGGTGGTCAGATTGTTAAGCGTTATGGCCGGTGCGGAGAAGGTTATCAGCGGGGTTTTAAGGTCCAGCGTAAGCTGCGCTTTAAGCGAGGTGGACACTACGCCGGTGCGGTCCGATATCGCCACGGTGTTGTTGAGATTGTAACAGCCCGCCACCGTGCCGATGACTTGCGCGGTATAGGTTTTGCCCGGGGCCAGATAGGGCAATGTCAGCACCGCGCCGGACAAGGCGGCCGTCGGAGTGGCTGGCGCGGTCTGCGTTATGGAATTGAAAGTTATCGAGCCGCCGGAATTTATCGACGACTCGTCAAGCGCGAGATTGAAAAGCCCGCCGGCGCCGGTATTGGTGACGCTTATGGTCCATGTTTCGGAATCGCCTACGGCCCTGGTATCGTTTTCCGGCGTTATCTCTTCGCTGGCCGCGCCGGAACGCACCTCTATCTCGGAGGTTTCGTTTACCGGCGTGTCCGGCGAGCCGCCCTCGCTGTCGCTGTAATCCGCCTGATAATAAAAGGGATAATCGGAGCTTAAAACCGAGGAACCGGACACAAGGCCGAAACTTATGTTTACGCAGGTTCCCGTGGAAAGCGAAGTTTCAGACGGAAGGCCGAAGGTGAGCAGCGTGCCGGATTGGGAAGCTGTCATGCCGCTTATGCCGGAAATGGTGCCGGACACATAGCTGAACCCGCTTTGCAGAGTAACCTGCGCGGACAGGTCATACGCCACGCTGGCATAGCCGGTGGCATCGTTGCAGATTGTATATATAAAGGTATCGCCGGTGGTGCCGGTTACGTCGGAGGAACCGTTCCATGCGCCGCCTCTCTCCATATAGGTGCGCACGCCGTCAGCGGGGACAAAAGTGACCGAGGAGACAAGCACGGCCTGCGCCTGAGCATTATCCGGCAAAAATGCGGAAAATGACAACAACCCGGCCAATAAGATGGCCGGAATCAAGGCATATTTTCTAATCCACTCTGCGAAGGCAGAACGTAATTTAAGTTGTTTTATCACGCAATTTTCAGGAGTGATATCGTGAAAGACCCTAATATTATTATATGAAGTGTATGAATAATGCAACAATAGTATATTAATTGTAGGGCCATAGCTAGCTTATGCCATAAAGGTAATTTTAAAAACTAATACTTTTGGGTTTGATGTTCCATCAATAAGACGGCCGATTGCAGGAAGGTCTTTGCCTATGCAATGCTTTATTGCGGGGCAAGTCAGGTGATGTAGTATAATTCATTGATACGAAGGATCCCATCGGGGTGAATGGGGAAATAATTTCCATGACTGATATCGAATCGACCAATGCGTTTTTGAAGGACGGCGACAAGGGCTGGGCCAATGCCTGGGTTTTGACCGCGCTTGTCGCCGTATTCTTCTGGGTGTTGGAACTGCGCCACAACTATTATTTCCTTCAGGATGATAACCGCGTTTATTATATCGGCGCACTGGCGCATAATTGGCGCGCGGTGCGCGAGGGCGGTCTGGCGCTGTTTAATTTTCATCAGTTCCTCGGCGTTCCGTTTTTGGCCATAGGGCAGACGGCCACGCTTTATCCCCCCGCCTATATCGCGGCAGGCCTCAGCGAATTATTCTTCGGGCATATTTTCGCGGCTTTGGACATCTATGTGATACTGCATCTGGTCGCCGCAGGCCCGGCTATGTTTTATTTTTTGCAGAAAACCGGGGTCGGCAGGCGGGCCGCTTTTCTGGGCGGTCTGGCCTGGGCGCTTAACGGTTTTGCCGTTTATATGAGCGCAAACTGGATGATTGTGTGTCAGGCGGGGGCATATTTCCCGCTGATGCTTGCATTTTCATTGCTTGTATTGGACGATGGCGGCGGTGGTAGGGAGGTGTATTTTCTTGCCGCAGCAAGGCTTGGGCTTTTTTATACCGGTTATCCTCAGTACTTCATCCAATGCGTATTTTTTGAGCTGGCATATGTTTTATCCGTTTGGTTCTTCGGCGGGGAAAAGCCGGAGCGTCCCGCCCTGCTCCGCTATCTGTTAAGCTATGCGCTTACCGCCGCCCTGTCTTTGCCGCTGTTGTTGCCTATGTGGTATTTGGCCCAGATTTCCGCCGACAGGGGCGCTCCTCTGCCCTATGCTGAATTTTCATCGGACCCCAACAACCTGCTGTTGTGGCTTCAGGGGTTGGCGTTGCCCGTACCCGCCCTGTGGATGTTGAAAAATTGGATTCCGCGCTTTTTGTGTCCTTGCGCTTCGCGGGAGTTGCTGCTGCCCTGTTATGCCGCAGTCGGCTGGGTGATGGCTTTCTTTGCCGGTTGGCTTGTCGCTGCTCGCAGGTTTTTTACGGCTGTTCCGCGGCAAAAGGCGGCGGCGATAGTGTTGGTTGTTGCGCTGGCATGGTCTTTGGGATTGTTCAACAGGCTGCTCTATATTATGCCGGTGCTGAACCGCTTTCGCACAAATTTCAAACTGGTGCTTTTCGTGAACTTCGCGCTTATAACGCTGGGCGCTACCGGGTATCGTGCTTACGAAGAGCGCAGTGCGCGCAAAGCCTATTTTTTCCCTGCCGCGCTGATATTAAGTCTGGGATGGTTCGCGTTCCTTTATATGGCGCTGCCTGTAAGAACTTTCACGCATTTTACTGAAACGCTGCCGCTGCACGCGCCGCTTGCCGGGCCGGATACGTCAGGCCGCATTGTCGCCCTTACGCCCCGCAAATCAGACGTGACGGACGGGGTCATTATTACACGCAGGGATGACTTGCGTCTGGTTGCGTTCAATTATGCGACGCTGTGGGGTTATGACGGTTTTGCCGGGTATCAGGCGCTAGTGCCGCGCCGCAACTCAAAGATGACTTTCGCCCTCAACGACGCTTCGATAGTGCCGCTTAATACAAATGAGTTCAGCATGCTCCTGCCTTATTTCCGGTGCTGGGGAGTACGGCGCTACATAATGCAAACCGCAGCCCGTCCGTTTTATGAAAAGACTTTTGCCGATTCCGGGATAAAGTTCGAATCCGGAGATGCTGCCTATGCCGTTTTTGTGGATCCCGGGGCTAGACCGCCTGTCTATTTTGCCGCGACCGGTGAGGTGCTGGAATATAAATTTTCGGTCAACGGCGTCGGCATTTCAAAAGACGGTCCGGCCTCAACGGTGGTTATTAACGCGCTTTATAATCCGTTTTTCGATGCGGCGATAAACGGCGCGCCCGCGCGGATTGTTCCTACAAAGGACGGCCAGATTTCCCTAAGCCTGCCGCCGGGCCATGCCGACGCAAAGATTTATTATCGTGACCCGTGGTTTGAAATAGGTCTTGTGGTATCCGGCCTTGCGCTGCTTTGTTTAGCCGGTTTTGCGCTTTCGCGCAGACACACGATTGCTGACTGAATCCCGCGGTATCAGTTCTTTGTCGCGCCGGAAATATAAGCCGACAATTTTTCCCACAGCACTATTTCATCTTTTGCCGACAGCATGGCTCCGTCAGCGGAGAGTTGGTGCTTTAGCATTGCCAGTTCGGCTGCCAGTTGGACGGGCGAACCGTAGCGGTTCATTATCTTTTCAAGCGCCAGTCCGCGCGCATCCGGGCGTACAAGCGAGAAGCCGTGTACGTCCAGCCATTGCTGCGGCGCCGCGGTATTGCGTACGAAGACAAGCGCATTGTTGTCCCAGTATACCAAAGTCCATTTTTCCGGCGGCATCATCGTTATATAGGCGGGAGTCTGGTACGAGTTCTGCCGCAGTATCTCGTCGTCATGCTGGCGCTGGATGACTGCAAGACCTATGTCTTTGGAGTCCATGTATTTCTGCCAGCCCGCGTCCGTATGCCATGCCGTTGCGACGGGTTTTATAAAGTCGTGGAACAGATATCTGCCGTCCTGATAAATCCTGTAGCGCGGGTAAAGCGCATATCCCAAATACCCCCCGAATTCGCGTGAATTGTATAACTTAAGCCCGGACAAAACCGTGCTGTTGTCGGCAAGGTAATGCGCTGCGCCTGCTACGGGGATTTCGTTCCATGTCGCGGCGTTTATCGTATCGTTGGCCCAGGCGATAAGATATAGCGACGCAACTGCCGACAGCGACCATCTGGCAATATGTTTCCAAAGAGGTCTTTCCCCCCCGGCGCGCGCCGCGTTTTCAAGAAAAGGCAGCGCCAGCGTAGCAAAAAATATTATGTGCCGGGAATGCATGGCCGACATCGCGCCGAAGAACGCAAGCGCCAGATAATGCTCGCGGGGCAATGCGGAGTGCTTGAACGCATGCCATATAAAAACGAAGGCGCAGTAGGACAGCAAAATCCAGTACGGGAAGAAAAAATATGACGGCTGCGGCGGCATCCATTCTCGTATATAACGGCTCAAAAAGGACATTTCTCCGGCATGCGTCACAAGCACTTTGTACACGCCCCAGCCGTATGGATTCAGCAAAGGTCCGATAAAGCCGCCGAGGGCTGTCGCGGTAAAAAATCCTAATCGGGTATCCTCTTTTGCCGCAGTGCCACAGGTCCAGAACCTTCCCGCCGCGTAAAGCAGCGCAAGCGCGGCTCCGTATATAAAACCGGCATGCATATTCCCCCACAACGCAAACGCGACAGCGGCGATAACGAAAGTTTTTCTGACTGAAACTCCAGAACCGGATATGCGGATTTTTTCCAGCAAAAAAAGTTCTATGGCGAAAAATAACAGCGTGAAATTGTCCGGGCGCAGGTCCAGATTAGTCAGCGCTGCCGCTGCCCATAACGGCGCTATGATGCAGACATTCCCTTCTCCGTAAAGCGCGGCGGTGCGCAGTATAAAAAACAGCGCAAGCGAAAGTGCGGCAAGCTTGAGCGCGAAAATGCCGTATATCCCGGAGACGGAATATGCCGCGTAATAAATCACCTGCGTAAGCCATTCAAAATCCACCCACGGCAGTCCGGGGTGAGTCCAGCTCAGTATTTCAGTCCTCGGCAAACTGTGGTTATTGATGATATACCGTCCGGCGGAAAGATGCCAGTGCAGATCCGGATTCGTCGGCGGCTGGAAAAACGCGAGCAATGCCGCGGCCAGCAGACAAATGGAAAGCAGCAATTTCATCGCGGATTTTTTGTCAGGGGAATGAATCATGGTTCTTGCTGTAAATTATACAAGAAATATTCGCAGTGCATTTTGGACCGGATTGCGCATCGGGTGCGGATTGGTGCCGGTCACGGCGGTCATTCTATATTGTTATAATTACATAAACCAATGATACTGGGGATTATCCATTACATAAAAACAATCCTGAAAAAACCCGCTGCGGCATGGGCGCTTTTTGCCTTGCTTGCATTTTTCGGCTGGGGATATCTGCGCGGCTGCCATTTTTATCTGGCGCCGAAATTTATAGACAGTGGAGAGCGCCTGTTCTATCCCATGCTGCCGGGGCATTTGGATAATCTGAACATGCCGCTGGTGCCGTTTCTGTCCGCCGCAGGGGCATACCCGGTTTTTTCGCTGCATCTGGGCGCGCTGGTTGGCTGGCTGACTGTTTTTCTTTGTGTGGCGCAAGTGTTTTCCCTGTCAGCCCTTATTTTGTCCCCGTTGCACGGTTTTCTGTCCGGCCTTTGCGCGATATGCCTTTGCAGGGCGCAGTTTTGTGATATGGAGCAGCTTGTCTGCTCTGCCGCGGTCCTTCTGCTGGCGAATGTCATTGTATTCAATGTGGGACGCAAACGGACAGGGGATTTGCTGATAAGCGCGGCATCTGCGGTTCTGCTATTTGTCAAAAGCGTATTTTTGCCGTTTCCGGTTATTTATCTGTTTGCTGTTGAAAGGCGGCTGCGGTTTAAACGGTTTGCCCTGCTATGTTCCGGAGCGGTCATGGTTGTCTTTTTATGGGGAGCCGCAAATTACGCAGACACACGGCATTTTGTATTCATGGACGAAGGCCGCGGTACGGTAAATATGATAGGAGGTAGTCTGGGGGTTGTGGGCACGGCCATGGAGGGCGATTCCCGCGCGCTGGTCGGGCTTAAGTCCGGCGATTCCGTGGTGGTTTGGTCAGTAAAAAATGCGATAGAACATCCTGTAAGGTATTTGTTCGGCGTAGCTGGCAGGTTGTGGCTTGTGGTATCGTTCCGTCCGTTTCTTCTGATTCTTGCCGTCGGCGGATTCTGGATTAACAGGAAACGCACCGCAATGCGGATGCTGGCCCTGCTTGCCGGATTTTTTGTCGCAGTACATTGCATAATGACGATAGAACCCAGATATTTCGTGCCGTTGTGGTTTTTGCTGCTGGCGCCGGCGACGGGGCTATTGCCGTTATCTTTAGATGTTGTCGAAGAGGGTACTCTGTCAGGCCCTGCCGGGATTGTGTTCAAAACCTGCGGCGCATTGCTTGCTGTTTTTGCTTTTCTGTCCATGTTCCTGGTGTTGCGGTATCCGTTTGTCGCCAAGTCTGGAACTGCTTTTAAATCTATGGCGGAGGCCAACCCCGGCAATGCCTGGCTGTGGGAGCAGTATGGACGCTATCTGGTGAACAATGGGGACAATGAAAATGGCGTCAGGGCATTTGCTGTCGCGTGGAAACTTAATCCGTACGATGTCGGCGCATACGCAACGGCCTTGTTCGTCGTGGGGCGATATGATGATGCCGCCGGGCTGGAAATGCAGAAATCGCTGTCCGGCAGTGCCGATTTGCAGTGGAGCAATATGATAGTGCTTATGCTTATGCGCCTGGAGCATGGCAAATATGATGATGCGGCGGGATTGCTTGCCGCATATGAACAGCGTGCCAATTATGTTCGGGCTCCCTCCGGCGCATACGAACTGGACCTACAGCGCAAGCTGCGCGAAAAAAGCCGCGCACAGACAGGGAGGCTTGTTGTGGGCATTCTGGAACAGGTTCCTTATGAACGCGTGTGTGTTATGGGTGCGCGGTTTAAATTTATAGGTATGGACGAACACGCGTTGCTGGACGGGTATTATTCCAGACATTTTTCTGATACAGGGGTGATCGATGCGCAGGCAGGCAGGGCTGAAGCCGCGGAACGAAATCTGCTGCGGGCCATAGAACTGGATCCGCACAACGTGGCGGCTTATTCGACACTGGGCGCGGTATACCTCGGGCAAAAACGCGCCGACAAGCTGATGCCGCTGTATAAAAAAGCTATTGAAAGCAATATCGGCGTTGAGTCTTCGTTGCTGGATTTGCTTCGCCATGACTATGAAGCGTATTCGGCAAAGGCTTACCATGCTCCCTGAAAAAACAGCCTTTCTGAAAAATATTTCGCACAACAGGCGCCTGTCCTGGGTGCTGTTTGCCGTGCTGATTGCGTTTTGCTCGGTCTCGCTTGTTCATATGCCGAATTTGAAATATATGGAAGTGGATCTGGCCGATTCGGGTGAGCGGCTTTTTTATCCCGCAGTGAACGATTCCATAAACACCTGGCATATGCCCATGGCGCCGGTGATATGTGCCGCAGTGGTATATCCGCTGTTTTCAATGCATGTGTCTGTTGTAGTTAAGATGCTGGTGGCCGGGATTTGCGTACTCGAAACATTTTCTCTTGCGGCATTTCTGTTTTCCCCATTGCAGGGTTTTGTCGCAGGGCTTGTCGCGGTGTGGCTTTGCCATGCGCGTTACTGTGACGTGGAACAGCTTGTTTATTCTTCGGTTATACTCCTGCTTGCAAATATTATGGCATTGCGGTTCAAGTCCGTAAAAGACAAAGAGGCATTGTTGGGGGTCGCAACGGGCATGACTGTTCTTGTTAAGACCGTTCTGGTACCGTTTCCGTTGTTATATATGGTGCTTTTTCGCAGCGGGACCGGTTTTGCAAAACGGGCCGTGCTGCTATTTTGCGGGATAATAACAGTCGTATTGCTTTGGGGTTTTGCAAACTTCATAAGCAGCGGGCATGTCGTCCTGCTGGATATGGGACGCGGGGAATCGAATCTTATCACGGGGGTACTCGGCATTTCCGGCACCGGCGAGGGCGATATGCGCGCGCTGGCTGGTCTTGCGCCCGGAAGCGGTGTTATGCTCTGGGCGGTGAAGACGGTATGTCTGCATCCATTGCGCTATTTGCACGGTTGTGCGGAAAGGCTCGTAATGGTATTTCTGTTTCATCCGGTACTGTTTTTATGTGCATTCCTGGCCTGCTGGATAAGTCACCGTCGCAGAGAGATAATGGAGATATCGGCGCTTTCCGCATATTTCCTGGTTGTGCATTGCATGATGACTATAGAATTCCGTTATCTTGTGCCGTTCTGGTTTATTGCAGCAGCTTTGGCCTGCGGTATCGTCGGAGATATCCCGTTACATGAACAGACATCTCGTAATTCCGGGCCCGGATGGCCGGTGTTTAAATCTTGTGCGGCTGCGTTGTCTGCAATTGCATTGCTGTCCATGGCGCTTTTGCTTGAGTATCCTTTCATTCACAAGCATGGTGTGGATTATGCTTACATTATGCGTAATTCGCCGGACAATATATGGCTTTGGTCCAAATACGGCGATTCTTTTATGTATAAAAACGATATGGATAACATGGTGATGGTAAGAAAGAAAATATACGAGATGAATCCCAATTTGGGTATGAGCTACGAGATGGCGCTGATTATTCGCAACTCGCCGCAGGACAGAGTCAGGCTTGAGGAGATGCTGTCTGTCGGTAAACTGGATTTGTTATTGGCCGTGCTCATTAAGCTTGAAGCCGGGGACATTGCTCTTGCCCGCAGTTTGTTCGCCAGGTATACGGAGGAGCAGTATGTCATAAGATGGGCGTCCGGTTCCTATGAACTTGGTATCCAGGACAGACTGCGGCGGGTTAGTTTGCACAGGACCGCGGAAACCATGGCGTTCATCATACGCCAGCTTCCTTATGCTCGTATGTGTGCGATAGGCGCGCGGCTTGAATCGCTCGGCATGGACGAACACGCTATGTTGGATTCTTACTATTCGGTGCACTTTTCGGATTTGGGTGTTATTGAAGCGCAGGCAGGAAAAACCGAGGATGCGACGCGGGATCTTTTAAAGGCCATAGAGCTGGATCCGCACAACATATCAGCCTATGCCACTTTAGGCTCGGTATACATCGGGCAAAAGCGCGCGGATAAATTGGTCCCACTGTACAGGCGGGCGATAGAACTGAACGGAGACGCCCAATCCCCGCTATTAGATATGCTGAAAGCCGATTATGCTGCATATTCCGCCGGGACAGCAAAACAATAACGGGGATTTAAAACGGAATAGTGTCGTTCTAATCCCGAGGTAGCGGCGTTTATTTTTTCAGCACGGACATGTACTGTCCGCCGCCGGACGGGATGATTTTATCTATTTCCCAGCCGGTGCCGGACAATATCGCTTGCATCTCTTTCCTGCTGACAAAAAGATAATTGAACCACGGCGTAGCCATCCCGCGAAAACGCACGCGGATGCGCATCTGTCCGGGATACTTTCCTTCGGCGCGATTCATGCGCAGGTAACGCAGGTGGTCGGGATTTTTTGTTTTGTATGGGTCCATCGCCTCGGCTATTATCCGGCCTTGCGGCGAGGTTATGCGGTAAAGATTTTTAAGATGTTTCTTGGCGCGTAACGGAGTTTCCAGCAACCCGAAGTTGCCACCCGTCATTACAACCGTATCGAAATTGTCCGGACGCAATTTGCCCGCGTCGCCCAGACCCATCAGCAGCGTGCGTTTTACGCCGCGTTTTTTGCATACCGCTATCGCGCCGGGAGAATTGTCCAGTCCGGTGACTTTAAAACCTTTTTCCTGAAGATAAAGCGCGACGCGGCCCGCGCCGCAGCCGACGTCTAAAACCCTGCCGCGCACCAGCGCCAGCGCTTTGCGGCCATAATCCGGCCATTTGTCCGGTGTGGAAAAATAATCGTTTTGCTCCGGCGTAATGTAGCCGTCGCTGCGCTCTATGACGGCGTATTCCTTGCCGCCGTCATAAAGGTTTTCCAGCCATTTGCCGAATGCGTCCCGACTGTTCTTTTTCATGGTAAAACTTCAATAGCAATTTATATGCCGGGTCAGGCGGGTTTCTGTATGAATTCAAGCGCGTCCAGCAGCGGTTGTTTTTCCGCCGAGCGCAGTATGTAGCCGTAATGGCCCATGTAGCGGCCGAAGGCTTCCGGCATCGGGCCGTGCGCGGCCATCAGGGCGCCGAAACGCGCCATTGATTCATCATGCGAATGGCGGTAGCGCAGGTTGTTTTTCCGTCCTGCGTACGCACAGTAGAATTTGCGCTCTATCGGATGCGGCGGCTCGCCGCGCGCTATAATATGCGCCCACGCGGAATAAAGATCGGCGTCGCAGGCGTAGTTGAACATGTCCATCGTCATGCCGCCGGGCGGGCGCATGTTGACTTCCATGGCGTAGAGTTCCCCGCCGGGGCGGCGGAAAAATTCGAGATGGAAAAAACGCTCCCGCACGCCGAATTCGGCGACCAGTTTGCGTCCCGCGGCTTCAAGGTCCTGCGGGATATCGCGCACCGAGTAATAGGAAATATCGCCGTCGCTTTGCAGCATGTCCATCGGCGACTGGCCGTATACGTGCGAAGTGCAGAAAACTATGTCGCCGTCCAGGCCGGTAAGCCCGTCAAAAGTGCAGATGCTCCCGTCGAGTTTCTCCTCCATCAGCATGTTTTTCCCGGCGGTGAGCGGCCATATTTCCGCCAGTCGGCTTTCGTCCGGCACGGGGAAGGCAAGCGTGGCGCCTATGCCGTCGTCAGGCTTTATTATCACCGGGTAGCCGAGTTCGGCTGCGCAGGCTTTTGCCGCCGGCAAGTCCGGCACCAGCCTGCCGCGGGCGTGCAAAACACCGGCGCGGGCGAAAATCTTTTTCATCTCCGACTTGAGGCGCAGCGCCGGTATCTGCTCGGGCTTTACGCCGAAAACGTTGAAATCCCGCCGCAGCAGGGCGTCGCTTCCCAGCCAGTATTCGTTGAGCGATTCTATGCGGTCTATCTTGCCGAAACGGTGTGTGAAAAATCCGCAGGCGCGCAGCATTTTGTCGTAATCGCGCATGTCCGGCACGTGGTAATACCAGTCCAGTACGCCGCGCAGCTCGGGGCGCAGCGACGAAAAATCCCCGTCGCCTATGCCCAGCACGGTTGCGCCTTCGCGCTTTAGCGCGGCGCAGAAATTCCAGTAATTCGGCGGAAAATGCGGCGAGACGAAAACTATGTTCATATCAAATTATATCATTGCGCGGTACGTGCGGTTTGCCCGGTGGCGGCCGCCGCATAATCGGCGCGCAGCGTATCCAGCAGCGGCGATCTTTTCACGTCGGCGTTAAGTTCCATGGCGCGGCTGTAAAGCCTTAGCATATCTGCCCTGCGGCCCTGGGTTATATAAACGGAGCCGAGGCTCAGATAGGCAGGCAGATAGTATGGGTTCAGTTCTATGGCCCGGGAAAGTTCTTCCTCGGCTTGGGCGTAGCGCTTCTTTTGAGCGTCGCCGACTCCGGCGTCGGACAGGCGCACTGCTTGCGGCGGGTAGGCTGCTCCCAGTATTTCCTGGGCATCCAGCGCGACATAATGCAGCCGCCGCGCGATGCCGATCATTCTGGAGGCGGGCAGCTTGAACAATTCCTCGCGCAGCAGCGCTTCTTGCGCGCTGCCGCAGATATCAAGCAGCGAACGGGCGTGTCCGTATTCCCCCCGCTCGATTAGCATAAGCGAAAGCAACAGCAAATCCGCACGGTTGCCGTTATTTTCAAGTTCGGTTTGTTCCTTCCCCCACGCGCGGAGATAGTTGCCGCTTTGCAGCATTGTCTCGGCTTTTGCCGAGGGGTTTTGCGGTTCGCCGGACTTGTCCGGCTCTAGCGTAAGCGGGATGAACCGGAGCCGCGATGCAAGGAGTTGCCGGCGCGGACCGGGAAGTGCGTCCAGTATCCTCCGCACCGCCGGGGCCGTCAGGCGCATGTCTTCCCTGGCGGAAAGCGCCATATAGCGGTTAAGCATTTTTTTCGCGCCAGCGTAATCCTGCCGGTTTGCGTATATGAGCATCATCAAAAGCATGTTGCGCCCGTCATTTTGCTGGTTGGAGGCCAGAAATTCGCTCAATGCGTCCGGTGTCTTTGTGCTATGATTGTCCCGCCTTAGCAATTCCTCGGCGTACGAGCAGAGTACCTGAGACGGCGGTTCGTGCCTTATTTTGTCCTGCAATCCCAGTTTGACTGCGGCGTTGTATGCCAGATAGTCCATTCTAATTTTCTGCAAAGGATATGAATCAGGCAGGCCGTCCGCCGTGTCCAGCGTTTTTTTGTAAAGCGCGAGCAGCTTCTCGGGATATCCCTGTCTTGCATACACATCGCCGAGCGTAAGACAGGCCGGAAGATAATAAGGATTCAGTGCCAGCGCACGCTCCAGCTTTGCCGCCGCCTCGCCGAGGCGTCCCGCCACGGCGGCTCTTTCACCGGCCTGCGCCAGCGGGAGCATCCCCGCCGGATACAGCGAAAAATAATATCCGAGCGCCTCGTCCCGGGATACGGGCAGGTTTTTCAGCCTCAGCGCTATGTTTTTCATGCGCCGAGGAGGAAGGTTTTGCAATATGCCGCGTACGGATGCGAGAGTGTCCAGCCGGTTCTTATTGCCGGAGCTATGCGGAGATTTGTCTTTGCCCGGTTCGTAAGCGTCGCAGAGTGCGAAAACGGCGCGTGCTTCGCCGTATTTCCCCGCGTCCAGCAGCAGCAGGGAAAGTATTATCCGGTTATCTGCAAAACCGGTGTCGCCATAAAGCGATTCGATAATCAGATTTGAGCGGGCCGAGGCGCAGTTTCCTTGCTCAAGCAGCGCCATAGCCTGAGCGCGCAGTTCCGCCGGATTTTTTTCATATTCTTTATTATCCAGCTTGTCCAGTTCGGCAAGCGCTATATAGGGGGCGGTTTCAATGCAGTGTATATCCAGTCCCGGCGCGGATACTCGCGCTATAAGCGGAATCATCCTCTGCGGCGGTATCAGCAACAGTATTTTCGCGGTCAAACTCCCCGCTTCCTTTTTTGCTCGGGTGCGGAAATCGTCTTGTGTTTTCAGTTCATATGCTCCGGAGGCGTTGCGTATAAGGTTTACATTGCGGTTATAGATGGAGAGGATAATGGCGGCATCCGAGTCCCTTTCCTGTTCCAGCCGCATCAGCATAAGCGCAATCAGCGCGTGTCCGTCGCGTATGTTATTTTTAGCCGCGATTTGCTGCATTTTATCCAGCCAGGCCGCCTCATAGCGTCCGCTGGCAAGCAGTGCCGTCGAGTAGTTGCGTAACGCGTCAGGATTCAGTTCGCAGGCTCTTTCAAGGGCGTTCAGGCCTTTGTCCGCATCCCCTTTCGACATGCAGTATGTCCCGTATTTTTCAAGCAGCCAGGCATTGTCCGGATTTGCGGCTATCGTTCTTTCATATGTCGCTTCGGTTTTGTGACAGAAAGGATATCTGGCTACGAAAAAAAGCGCGGCCGCGCATAGCAGCGTGACGGCAACGGCACAAGATTTGAAAACTGCCACAGCCGCGCCCTGTTCTTTCTGCGACCGCATTTGCGGCACCCATTCCAGCACTCCCGCTGCCAGCGCAGCGGCCATAAACCATAGCGGTACAAGATAGCGCGGTTCAATGGTCAGCAGGCAGTGAACCCCGAGGAAGAAGAGCGCAAGCAATGCCAGCGGGATCGCCCCGTCTTTTTTGCGGCAGGCGAAAAATCCCGCGCAGGCCAAAAGCAAAAGCAGCGGGTTCAGCGAAAATACCAGCGCGCAGCGGCGCGCTGCTCCCAGCAAATAGCGCAGCGGATGCGTCGCCACGGTTTTTAGCGCCCAGCGCGCCACGCTGTCGGAAGCGCTTATGCCGGCCAGTATGCGCTGGTTGCCCTCCGCCGTTCCGGTTATGCCCAGCGCGCCGGTTATAATATTCGATTCTCCGCGTATGCTGTCCAGGAAAACCGGCTGATGTTTGTCCGCGAACTGCGCCGTTCCCCATACGAAAATCACTATGGCCGCGCCGCCGAACAACAGCACCGCGCGGCTTGCTGCCTCCCTGTTGAAAATTTTTCCTTTGGCGGTCCAGAGAAGATACAATGCCGGGAAGGGGATCATCATGCTTTTTACCAGCAGCGTAGCCCCGCAGGCGAGGCCGATTGCCGTGTCCCTTCTCCTCCTGTCCGCGAAACCGTAAACCAGCACATTTGCAAAAAACAGAATGACGGCGGAATAGGTGAATTGTTCGATGTCTGCGAAAGGCGCGCGGCAAAGGAAAGCGGCTGTTACCGCAGCCGCGAGTCCGGCTGCGGGCGAGCATAGCAGCGCCGCCAGCGAGAAAGTCTGCATTACGCAGAGTCCTGCCAGCAGTATTTTGACAGCCGGTGCGAGATGCAGCGAGAAAACCGGATATGCCGCGGTTGCCGACAGCAGCGGGGCCAGCGGCATATGCCAGTTGTCCATGATGCCGTTTAGCGCGGGATAAAAAAGCCCTTCCCCGCTACCCACAAGTTCGGGCTGCACCGGTATGTTGAGTTTACTCAGTACGACGCATGCCGCCACGGCGGCAACAGCCGCCGCAGCAGCGCCTATAAATGAATTAGCCGCGGATTTGCCGCGCAGTGGAGCCGGAGGCTGCATAAGTGCAATCAGTTTAACATTTTTTGCCGGTTCAAAAGTTCTTGCCGGTCTGCTGAAAACGGGCCGAGACCGTGGCGGCGGATGCTTAATCCGTAATATAATCTCCACAATGCAGACTCGCAACATTCCTGGCGGCAGTGAAGCGCGCGCATGGACGCGCGCATGGTTTATCTCCGCGCTTGTCGCATTGTTTTTCTGCCTGCTTGAACTGCGCCATCCTTATTATTTCCTTCAGGATGACAACCGCGTGCTTTTCCTGGGCTATTTCGCACAGGACTGGCGGGCGCTGACGCAGGGCACGCTCGCTCTCTTCAATTTTCATCAGTTTCTGGGTACGCCTTTTCTGGCGCTTGGGCAGACCGCGGTTCTTTATCCCCCCGCCTACCTTGCGGTGGCGGTCAGCAAACTTTTTTTCGGGCATATCTTCGCTGCGGTGGATATATACATAATCGCCCATCTTGCGCTGGGCGCGGCGGCGATGTTTTGTTTCCTGAAAAGAGCCGGGTTTGGCGAGCGTGCCGCGTCCCTCGGCGCTTTCGCGTGGCCGCTCAACGGATTTCTGGTATTCGTCTGCTCCAACTGGCTCCCCGTTGCTCCTGTCGCGCTGTACTTTCCCCTTATGCTGCTTTTAGGGCGTATGGTTTGGGACGGCGGAAGCGATGTCCCGTTTTATTCGCTGGTCGCGGTGCGCCTCGGTCTTTTTTATACCGGGCATGTGCAATATTTCACTTATTGTGTTGTTTTTGAAATTCTGTATTTGATGCTTGCCGCGTTTTATGGCGGAGCGAAGCCGGGAAGCCGTTATTTGCTCCGCTACAGCGCCAGTTTTGTTATCACCGCAGTTCTTTCGCTGCCGCTTTTGCTTCCGATGTGGCATCTGGCGCAGATTTCCGCCGACCGTGCCGCGCCGCTTGCCCTCGCGGATTTTTATTCCGGCGGGAACAAAACACTGCTCTGGCTGCGCGGGCTGGTTTGGCCGCTTAAGGTCGGGTCTGTCGCATGGCCGGGATTTAGGCGTGCATGGCTGGATATGTTCCTTCCCTGCTATGCCCATGTGGGAATTGTGATGCTTTTTTGCGCGGTTGCCGCCCTGCGGCCCTGTCGCTCCAGGCGTCTTCCCCTTAATCTGAAAGCCGCATTGGCGCTGCTGCTGTTGGCGCTTGCCTGGTCGGCGGGCTGGCTTAATCCGCTACTATATATCATTCCGGTGATGAATCGCTTCCATTTCAATCTTAAACTGGTGCTTTTTGCGAATTTCATGCTGATAATGGTAGGCGCAGCCGGGTATGAAATCATCGAATCGCGCTTTGTCAAAACGGCCCGTGTTTTTCATATCGCGATATTTTTAAGCGTTCTCAATTTCGGCTTGCTCTACATTGCAGGCAGTCCTGTTAATTTCTCGGATTTTCAGGACAGCCCGCCGTTTGAAGCGCCTCTTGACGGCATGAATGTGCATGGGAGGATAATAGCGATAGCGCCGCCGCTTTCCGGCGTGCCGGAAGGCTCGGACATGGCCGGACCGGATTATGCCGGGCTTGTCGCATTCAATTACGCGACTTTGTGGGGCTATGACGCTTTCGCCGGTTACCAGACGCTTATTCCAAAAACCAATGCCGCCGCTGCGCTGCATATGAACACCCCGAATGTGGCGGCCTTGCGCCCTGAGGATTTGCCGTCCGTAGTTAAATATTTACGGATGTGGGGTGTGGGCACATACATTGTCCCACGCGAGTTTGCGACGCTTTATAGCGCTAAGTTCAATGCGTCGGGGATTAAACAGGAATTTTCCGATTTCCGGCGCGCAGTTTTCGCGGACTATGCCGCGTTGCCGCCGGTACGCGCCGATAACGGCGTAAAACCGGAATATTCTTTTTCAGTCAACGGAATTGAGATATCCAAAAAAGGTGGGCCGGCTTGCGTTGCGGTTATCGATGCCGTTTATAATACATATTTCACCGCCCGTGTGAACGGCGCGGCAGCGCATGTTTTCCCGGACGCGGGCGGGCAGCTTGCCATAGCCTTGCCGGCAGGTTGCGCAGAGGCTGAAATATATTATCGCGACCCTCTGTTTGAAGTAGGGCTTGTGCTGTTTTTCTCGACGGTACTTGTGCTTTTTTTACTGCGCCGCAGCGCTTTAAAACTTGTAGAATATATATAGGTTTCATGCAATAAAATGAAGCCTCGGAGCGTTAAACCCGTATGGCACACGAATCCTGGACGGTATTGCTGTCCTTGTTTTTGATGTTTGCCAGCCTCGCGATAGGCCAACTCTGCAGCGGAGACTGACGAATGAAAAAAATGTTTTTTGCGGTCGCGCTTGTCGCGACCGCATGTTGCTGTGTTCATGCATCCAGCTATTATGTAAGAGACAATGCCGATTCCTCCTCAGACTCCAATAGCTTGAGATACGCAATCATCACGTCCAATGCCGCAAGCGGCTCCAACACGTTAAGCTGGTCCGGCACCGGCGGCGCCATCACATTGGGAAGCGCACTGACCGCCATAAACGGCGGGACTACGCTGGATGTCACCAATTCCAGCGCCGCCGTCACTATTTCCGGCTACAGCATGACTATCAATTCCGGGCAGGTCACGTTTAAAAACGACGCGGGCGCGCAGACCTGGACTATTTCCTCCTCCATAAACGGCGCGGGCGAACTGGTCAAAACCGGCGGCGGGACATTGGTGCTGACCAACTCCAATTCCTATACCGGCGGCACCGAGATAGACGCCGGCATTTTAAACATAAACAGCGACGCGGCTCTCGGCAGTTCTTCCGGGCAAATTACTTTCAACGGCGGCACTTTGCAGAACGCGGCCAGTATTTCCTCGGCGCGCACCGTGCTGATAAATTCCGGCGGCGGGACTTTCGACACAAACGGCTACAATATGGCGCTGTCCGGCATAGTGAATGGCACCGGCGTTCTTACAAAAGCAGGAACCGGCACTCTTACTCTTTCCCATGAAAACACCTATTCCGGCGGTACCGTGGTAAGCTCCGGCACTCTGGCGACCGGCGCTACCTGCGCGTTAGGCACCGGCGCGGTAACGGTATCAAGCGACGGGACGCTGGATCTTTCTTCTTATGCCGAGAGCGTTGCAAGCTACAGCGGCAGCGGCATACTGCGCCTTACGCTGGCTTCCGGGCTTACCAATCTTACGGTATCAGGAACGGCAAACATCGGCGGCACGCTTGCGCTTTCGTTCAGCCCGCAGTACATTTCCGCCGGTGAGACTTTTACTCCGATTTCCGCAGGTACGCTCAGCGGCACTTTTTCAGGCATAGTTTCACCTGCGGCGATAGATTTTGTCCCCACATATAATTCCGGTACCCTGGTGCTTACTGCCGAGTTGGTTCCGTATACCGGCATAGCGCAAACGGACAACCAGAAGGCTGTGGCCGCCGCGCTGGAACCGCTGCGCTCTACCTCCAGCGGCGATATCGCCACGGTTATTGAAAATCTGGATACGCTCTATACTTCCGATTTTCTGGCCGCGCTGGACCAGATAGGCCCGGAGGCGCTGTTTTCCATGCAAGGGCTGGCTATGTCGGGTTCCAATCTGCAAAGCGACACTCTTTCACGGCGCATGGACCTTGCGCTCTCCGGCGCCAAGCCGAAAATAGCGCTGGATGTGCGCGGCAGCAGCGTGCCGGTGGAGGGAGCGGCACCGGCTGAGAGCAAAACCGATGCGGGAGGATTTTTCGCCTCGCTGGTCGGCGACGCGGGCAAAAGCCGTTCTACCGAGAACACTCCGGGCTACACTTTCTATAACGGCGGGGTGATGACGGGTTTCGACTACCTTATTTCCGAACATCTCGTAACCGGAATATACGGAGGCTATATGCACGGCAACGCCTCCATAACCTATCCCGGCAGCGGTACGGTCAAGGACGACAGCTTGCGCTACGGCGTTTACGCCGGAACGCACGGCGGCGCGCTGCATCTTAACCTGTCCGCCGGCATGGCGAGCGATTTTTTCTCAACCGAGCGCGACATAGCTTTTGCCGACATCAATCGCGCCGCAACGGCAAAACCCAACGCAACCGAGCTTAATCTGTATGCCGGTACGCATTACGACATTAAAAACGGCGACAGCGATACTTTCTCCCCCCTTGCCGAGCTCAATTACGACAGGTTCCGCATAGGCTCCTTTACCGAAAGCGGCGCCGATGCGCTGGATCTGAGCGTTGCAAACCAGACGCTGGAATCCATGCGTTCCGACCTCGGCGTTCGCTACGACGACAAATCCGTAGTGGACGGCTACCGGCTGGCTTCGTACATAAGCGCCGGCTGGCGGCACGAGTTCAAGGGCACGAACAGCGTGGAGGCCTCCCTTGCCTCCGGCGCGGCGCAATTCAGCGTGACCTCCGGCAACGGCGGCAACGACGGGTTGCTTGCCGGCGTAGGCACCTCGGCCGAATTGGGCGGAGCAAAGACGCTTAATCTGGATTACTCGGGCGATTTCCGCACGCACATGACCGTGCATGCGCTAAATCTCGGATTGGCCTGGAAGTTCTAGTCTTTCATTCCATACTAAAAAAACCGCCGCCCTTGTGAGGGCGGCGGTTTTTGTTTGAGGCTAAACTTATTTTGATGAATCAGGATCCGGCGCAAGGAAAGGAAGATGTCCGTCTATATCGTCCGTTATTCCGGGTTTGTAGCTGGTGATGCGGTTGCTCTGCGCGATATCGACGTCGAAAATGCTGCGCTCCATCTGCGCGGCAAAATCCGCGTTTACCAGCATAAGGTTGAGTTCGTCGTTATACTTGAGGCTTTCCGAATCCAGATTCGAGGAGCCGAACGTGGCGAATTCGTGGTCCATCACCGCCACTTTCAGGTGCTCCATCCTCGGCTGGTATTCGTAAATCTCCACGCCCGCTTTTATCAGGTCCGGGTAATGCGAACGGAAAGCTTTCAACGTAACCTGCTCGTCGTCCTTTAACGGCACTATCACCTGCACCTTCACCTGGCGCTGCGCGGCTTTTATCAGCGCGGCTATGACGTCGTCGTCGGTGAAATAAGGGTCCTCTATGCGTATATTGCCGCGCGCGGTGGAAATCGCCAGCAGATACGCCTGCTTGATATTCTGGTCCGTGTCGCCGCCCACATGGGTTATCACGTAGGAATGCGGTCCGTTTTCCGGGCGCGGCTCGGGAAAGCCGTTAAGCTCCTCGCCGGTCAGCTTTTCCCAGTCGTCTATGAAGGACTGGTGCATCCGCGCAATCGCCATGCCGTTTATGCGGGTTAGCTGGTCGTGCCAGTTGCGCTGGTAGTCGTTTCCGATGTTCATGCCGCCGGTATAGGCGAGTATGCCGCCCTGTCCGTCGTCCATAACGAAAATCTTGCGGTGGTCTATGTGCAGCACCTCGTAGCCGCGCACCTGGACGTTGAGTCCGTCCTTTTTCATTTCATCCACAAAGCTGCGCGCCGTCGTGCCCGGTTTTACCAGATCGCTGCCGTAGGCGTCCAGTATGATGCGCACCTTAACGCCTTCTTTCATTTTTTGCGCCAGCAGGTCGCGGAACATCGCGCCCGTGTCGTCCGGCTGCCATTGATAAATTTCGATGTCTATGAAATTTTTTGCGTTCTTGATATCCGGCACTATGGAATTAATCACGGCCTGACCGTCCACAAGAAGTTTCAGGGTATTGTCGCCCGCATCGACAAGGCCGCCTTCCTTGACCTTTGATGACAGTTGCCGGAAGAAGCCGTCCCACGGGTCCGGCTGCTGCGCGGCAGCGCGCAGGTTTTGCGTGGCGGCCGGGGCAGGCACGTCGGGTACGGCCGGCATTTCTGATGAAATGGAAGAACGCAGCGTGCCTTTTTCGTAATTCACGCCGACAATGCCGCCGGCCGCCTGCGCGGCTGTTACGGCCAAAATCAAGGTTGATGCTATTGTGCAGGCTTGAAGCTTTTTATCCATGAAGTTATTTCTCCAAATAAGTACGCCTGATAGTTTTGCTGATAATAAAATAGCCCTCCGGCGCTGAAAATACAGGGGTATCCCGTCCCAAAAAAAATTGGGTCTAAAGGCCTATAAATAAATACAGGGGATGGTCCGGACTGCACCATCCCCTGCAACTTGTTGCGGATAAAACTGCTAGTTTGCGCTCCAGTCGGATTCAAAAGTGCTGCTAAGGCGAGAAAGCAGCGAGGAATCGGTCATCAGCACTCCCAGTTCGCGGTTTTCGTCCAGCGAGGTGCTGGAGAAGTTTTCGGAACCCAGGAATCCCTGCTGCTGCGCGGTGCCGTAGTCGGCCAGTATCATCTTGGCGTGGAAATAAAGGCTCTTGCCCGTGCTGCCTTTTGTGCCCGCTTTTGCCTGTCCGCCCGCCGCTATAACGTCGTTGCGTCCGGCGGCGTTGGAATCGGTGCTGCCGTTTAACCTGGCAGTTATGATGCGCACGCTGACTCCGCGTTTTGCCGCCGCTTCAAAGGCGTTGATGCAGTCGGTATCCATCAGTTCCTCGTTGTCCGCCACAAGGGTTTTCTCGGCGGAATTTATCAGGTTGAGTATTTTTGTGCGGGAATTGACCGGGCTCCATACCAGCGAACCCAGCGACGGGGTTATCGAGGAATAGTTCCAGTCGGCGGTGAACACCTGCTCTATTTCGGCCACCTGCGACGCATCGGATGTGACGTAGCCGAAATCGCGGGTACCGGTGAAATAGTTGGAGGCAAGGTTGAACGTCATTATCACCGATGTTTTGTTGTCCGCTGTAAGCGTTTTCTGGTGCGTATAGGTGTATGTCTGCGCCGCTTTTTGCACCTTTACGCCCGCGGCCGAGAGCTTGGTTATGGCGGAGGCATTCGGGTCGGTGCCGGAAGTCTGGAAGGAATAATAGTTATACAGCACCCGCACAGCCACGCCGCGCTTTTGCGCATTGATGAGCGCGGTTACTATCTGCGTATCGCTGAGCTCGTATATCGTGAGGTCTATGGTTTTTGCTGCGCCGTTTATGACGTTTAGTACCGGAGTGCGGGAATCGTCCGGTTCCACTATTACGGACGCAGCCGGGGCGGAGGTTGCCGTAAGCGTCCTCTCGTCAGGTTGTGCCGGCTGGGGCACCGCGGTAACGGAGGAAATCATGCTGGCCGACATCAGGTCTTCAAGCCCGCCTGCCGAGACCGTCGCCGGTGCTGCAATAAAAAACGCCGCTATGACGGCTGCGGCTTTCATTTCATCTGCGCATCTCATAGCTCACCTCGGAGATTGGAACCCGTCCCACGATTCCAGAACGGTTTCCGGTTTTGCTTCTCCATGGTGAATCCGGATTTGCGGTCCGGATGTGGATGCTCCCCCGCCGATTCGGAGGATTACATGGCTTGGGAGTAGCATGCGCTAACATTTGTTAAATGTCATGGGTCTTTGGGCCCAATTTAGAGCCTGTTTAAAATCTCCGTATTCTGCTGGCCGCTTTTCCGAACTGCTTTAAGGTAGCGGCATTTCTTCGTTACAATACTCAGTCACAAGCGCCGCTTGCCTATACGGCTTGGCAATCGTGTTCTTTAATATCGCGGTCAGCCATGGCTGACCGCTTTCCATCCCCGATACTTCGCCGTCTTCGGCACAAGCGCATATTGTAATGCGCGGGTGCCGCAACCTTTAGGTCGTTTGAGAAAGCGGCCAAGCGAGTATTGTAACGAGCGGGTGCCGCTACCTTTAAGTCGTTTGATAAAGCGGCCAGGCCAAAGGGCCTGCGCGCCTCCGCCTGCTGCGTCTCGAGTCAAAATAGACGCTTTCGCTACGAAAGGAGATTTTAAACAGGCTCTAAAAAAGAAGCCGTTGCCGTCGATTTATATCGCCTCAGTTCGCCGGAGGAATTGCAGCGGAATTTCCCCCGGTGGCCTGTGCAGGTTGCCTTTCCTTGAGCATCATGTGTATTTCCTCGGTAAGCGTTTTGTTGATTTTCACGAGTCGGCTCATCTCGTCCTGAAGATGCAGTATGGCTTCGGCGTCGCGGTAGGTCTGCTCGGCCTGTTTGTCCGAGGATTTGCTAAGCACCTGCTGGCCTACCGCCAGTATAGGCAGCGCAAAGAGCTGGACCAGATTGCTCAAAAAGAGCAGGAAGTTAAAGGGATACGGATCTCTTTTAAACAGCCATATTCCCGCTGTGGAAAGCCCCATCCAGCCGAACATCCACAGGGCCAGGATGTAAAACGTCCACATGTTACCGAATTTTCGAGTGATGAATATCGCTATGCGTCCGTTTAATCCCGTATGAACGCGGTGGGTGAGATGAGGTCCGCTTTTGGCCCTCTCCTCTATCCACGGGTGTTGTTTGTGCGAGGTGTTATGCTGTTCGGTCATTATGATAGCTCCTGATGATGCGTTCTTCAATTATACGATTGGATTCGCGACAGGACAATGCGCGGCGCAAAAAAACGCAATGCCCCCGGTTAAGAGGGCATTGCCGTTTGCTGAAGACAGCTTTATATCGCTTCGCTCAGGATTGCCGTCATCGCGTCGATATGTTCTTTGCGGACATTCAGCGCCGGAGCGAAACGCAGCACCTTGCCCGCCGTGCAGTTTATTATAAGCCCGCGTTCCATGCACTTTTCCACTACGGGAGCGCCGTCGGAATTAAGCTCCATGCCGATAAGCAGCCCGCGTCCGCGAACAGCTTTTATGCGGTCAGGATGAGCGACCTGAAGCTTTAGCAGCTTCTCCCGGAAATGCCCGCCGTTGATCTGGACATTCTCAAGGATGCTTTCCTTTTCGAACGCCGCCAGAACCGCAAGCGCCGCCGCGCAGCCGAGCGGATTACCGCCGAACGTGGAGCCGTGGTCGCCCTTGCCCAGTCTTTCAGCCACGGCGTCGGTGCAGAGTATCGCCGCCATAGGATATCCGCCGCCGAGGCCCTTGCCGAGCGTAAGGATATCCGGCGTCACGTTTTCGTGCTGATATGCAAACATCGTGCCGGTGCGGCCCATGCCGGTCTGCACCTCGTCGAAAATCAGCAGCGCGCCCACCGCGTTGCACAGCTTTTTTACCATGCCGAGATAGCCGGGCGCGGGTTCTATTATCCCCCCTTCGCCCTGTATCGGCTCAAGCATCACCGCGCAGACGTTTTCGCTCAGCGCTTCTTTCAGCGCCGGCAGGTCGTTATAAGGAACATAATCGAAGCCGTCTATCATCGGCTCGAAGCCCTTGTGGTATTTGGTCTGCCCCGTCGCTTTCAGCGCGCCCAGCGTGCGGCCGTGGAACGAATTTTGCGCGGTTATGATGCGCGTTTTGCCGGAAGCTGAACCATACTTGCGGGCTATTTTTATCGCGCCCTCCGCCGCTTCGGTGCCGCTGTTGGCAAGAAACACTTTGCCGAGGCCGCTGAGGTTTGCGAGTTTTTGGGACAGTTGCGCCTGCGGCTCGGTGTAAAAGTAATTGGAGCAGTGTATCAGCTTGCCCGCCTGCGCGGTTATCGCCGCGACAAGGCCTGGATGGTTGTGCCCCAGCGCGTTGACCGCTATGCCGGAGAGGAAATCCAGATAGCGCTTGCCGTCGATATCATAGAGGTAGCAGCCTTCGCCGCGCTCGAACACCACTTTCTGCCTGCCGAAAAACGGCATGTAGCTGTTTTCGGTCTGTTCCATTATCTGCGCCGAGTTCATTTCACCACCTCCGTGCCTGTGCCCGAATCGGTGAAAATTTCGGTCAGGATAGAGTGTTTCACCCGTCCGTCTATTATGTGCGTTTTGCCCGCGCCCGCGTCCAGCGCGGTCATGCACGCGTTCACCTTGGGTATCATGCCGCCGTCTATGCCGCCGTTGTCCATCAGTTTTTTTGCCTGCTCGCTGTTTAGTGTCGAGACGAATGTGCTCTTGTCCTTGTGGTCGCCGTATATGCCTTTTACGTCGGTGAGCATCACAAGTTTTTCGGCTTTTAGCGCGGCGGCTATCTCGCCCGCCACTATGTCGGCGTTGATGTTATAGGTGCCGCCCTTGCCGTCGGAACCGGTGGGGGCGATGACCGGGATATAGCCGTTGTCCAGCAGGCTGTTTAGCAGTCCGGCGTTTATTTTTTTTACCTCGCCCACATAGCCGATGTCCACTTTTTTGACTTCGCCGTTTTCGTTGACGTCGGCGAGCATTTTGTCGGCTATGACAAGGTTGCCGTCCTTGCCGTTTAAACCGATGGCGCTTGCGCCGTGCGCGTTTATCAGGCCGACTATGTCCGTGTTTATGCTGCCGGCAAGCACCATTTCGGCGATGTCCACCGTTTCGGCATCGGTCACGCGCATGCCGGAGACGAATTCGCTTTTCTTGTTTACCTTCTTAAGCATGCCGGTGATTTCGGGTCCGCCGCCGTGCACAACCACCGGGCGCAGTCCGGCGAACTGCAAAAACGCCACGTCGCGCGCGACATCGTGCTTTAGCTCGTCGTTGACCATCGCGTGGCCGCCGTATTTTATAACCACGGTCTTGCCCTGGAATTTCTTGATATATGGGATGGCTTCCATCAAGGTTTCTATTTTGTCTATTTCGTGGAACATGGCTCAGCTCCTGTAAGATCCGTTGATTTTGACGTAATCATAGGAGAAGTCGCAGGTCCATACTTTCGCCTGCTCTTCGCCGAGGCCCAGATCCACGGTTATCTTTATATCCTTGCGCTTCATGACCTCTTCTATCGCGCTTTCGTGCGAGCCTGCGTCCACGCCGTCGCGGAAAATCGGCACTTCGTCGAGGAATATTTTAGTCTTTTCCGGCGCCATCGCCGTGCCGGAATATCCGACCGCGCAGACTATGCGTCCCCAGTTGCCGTCCTGGCCGAAAAAGGCTGTCTTAACTAGCGGCGATTTGGCTATCGCCTTTGCCGCGTTGCGCGCGTCATCGCGCGAGGCCGCGTTGCATACGAGAATCTCCATGAACTTTGTAGCCCCTTCGCCGTCTCGCACGATGAGCTTTGCAAGGTCGGTTGCGGCGGCAAGCAGCATTTTGTGGAACTCGGCGTAATCGGGATGAGAGGTGCTGTCTATCACCGGGTTACCGGCGAGGCCGTTGGCGAACACGAAAAAGCTGTCGTTGGTGCTGGTGTCGCCGTCCACCACCGCCATGTTGAACGATTCATCGGCAACGGCGGACATCGCTATGCGCAGCACTTCGGGCGTGATGGCCGCGTCGGTGGTTATGTAGGCGAGCATGGTCGCCATGTTGGGGCATATCATGCCGCTGCCCTTTGCCATGCCCGACATCAGCACTTCTTTTCCGCCCAGCACGGTTTTGTAGGCGGTGTTTTTGGCGAAGGTGTCGGTGGTGCGTATCGCCTCGGCGGCATCCTCGCCGCCGTTTACGGAGGCGGCGGACCACGCGGCGGTTATCCCGGCGGTCAGCTTGTCCATTTCCAGAAAAGTGCCTATCACTCCGGTGGAAGCTATCAGCACCCGGTTTTCAGGCACGCCAGCGGCGCTTGCGGCGGCTGAAACCATCGCGCGCGCGTCGTTCATGCCGCGTTCGCCAGTGCAGGCGTTGGCGCAGCCGGAATTAGTTACCACTACCGAAATATATCCGTTCCTGATGTTCTCGCGGCAAAGCTGTACCGGGGCCGCCGCGGCTTTGTTCGTGGTGAACACGGCCGCCGCCGCTGCGGGCACTTCGCTTGCGAGCAGGCAAATGTCTTTCTTGCCGCTTTTTTTGAGGCCGGACGAAATGCCGGCTGCCTTGAATCCCTTCGGTGCGGTGATGCTGGCGTTTGTCTTTTCCATATGTTTTTTGTCCGGCTCAGCGACTGGAGCATCTTTTTAGCTCCGGCCTCTTCGCCGCTTTATTTTGGGAGTCTGTCCGGCGAAACCGCCGGTCAAACTCTTCGTCTCCTGTTAAGTTTTTACTGCTTTGCTAAAGCTGTTTACTTCCGTGCTGCTTTATATGAGTTGGGTATCGTCAAGGATAACTCGGCAGCGTTGTCAGTCCGGTTTTCTCGTCCAGACCGAAGAGTATGTTCATATTCTGCACTGCCTGCCCGCTTGCTCCTTTTACCAGATTGTCTATCGCGCTCATCACGGTGACGCGTCCGGTGCGTTTGTCGATATGCCAGCCGATGTCTATGAAATTGGAGCCGCGCACATTCTTTATCGCCGGGCACGCGCCCTCGCCCAGCAGCCTCACAAAAAACTCGCCTTTGTATATGCCGAAGGCCTCCGCAATTTTTCCCGGCGTTGCTCCGTCATTGAGCTTTGCATAGCAGGTTGCCAGTATTCCGCGCGAAACCGGCAGCAGGTGCGGCGTGAAAGATATGGTGAATTCCTCGCCCGCGCAGCCGCACAGCGCCTGTTCTATTTCCGGCACATGACGGTGACCTACGGCGGAATAAGCGTGGAAATTCTCGCCCGCCTCGCAAAAGTGGCTGTCGAGTTTTAAAGCGCGGCCCGCGCCTGTTATGCCGGATTTTGCGTCTATTATTATGCTGGCGTTGTCTATAAGTCTGGCCTTCACCAGCGGGTAAAGCGCCATTATCGATGCGGTGGTGTAGCAGCCGGGGTTGGCGACTATTTTTGCGTTTTTGACATCGGCGCGGTAAAGCTCCGGCAGGCCGTAAACAGCGCCGGAGTCCGGATGCACGTGCGGCAGTTTGTACCACTTTTCATAAACCTGCGGCGACTTGAAACGATAATCCGCGCCCAAGTCGATAAGCTTTGCGCTCGCGCCCGCTATCTGCTTGCCCAGCTTCATCGCATGGCCGTGCGGCAGCGCGACGAAAATGACGTCGCTTTCCCGCGCGATTTTGTCTATTTCCGCCATCGTGGAAAGAGTGATATCGCAATGCCCGGCGAGATGCGGGTAAAGCCTGGAAAGTTTTTCCCCCGCACTGCTCTCCGACGTGAGATAGGCAAGTTCGGCCTGCGGGTGATTGCTTAAAATGCGTACCAGTTCCGCTCCGGTGTAGCCTGTGGCGCCTACGATGCTGACTTTCATTTAAAACGCTCCTGTAAATTGTTGGTTGTGTGTGGAAATAAAGCGAGTTTTTTCAGAGCTGGCCCGCATGAACGAAAACGGGCGCCTCGCGATTTTTAAATTTTAGCGGGTACTAAAAGTTGATGCGGCGTGTGGCAAGAAGCGGCGGCAGGCAGACGCGCCGTTTGAGGGCGCGGTTGCTTTTTCGTGGAGGAAGTTTGTACTTCTCGAATATTTTTCCCATCTAAAAAAATTGTAACAAATTGACGCGCGATGTCAATGAAAAGCATTTTTTAAGACGGTAAACTTCAAAAGCGCGCGATATGCTTGATTCCCCGTTTTGTATTTTTACGTCGGGGAAACCCGTCTGTTTTTTTATTGCTCGTCGTAAAAATATGCAAAAATGCGTCATGGCGCAGTATATCAAGGATAAACAAAAGTATGCAACGCTTTTGCAAAAGTATTAGAATGGTACTGGAATTAATGTGTTTTAAAATTCCCCGATTTGATCGCGGAGACTGGACATTTTGCATGCCAAACGATACCGCAGTTGCCGCACCTTCCGGAAGGGCCGTCGCGCTGGATGCGCTGCGCGGACTGAGCATACTGGCGATGGTTTTCTGCTCGTCGATACCCTTCGGCGTGCTGCCCGCGTGGATGTATCACGCGCAGACGCCTCCCCCGGCTCACGATTTCATCCCGCTGCCCGGACTGACCTGGGTGGACCTTGTGTTCCCGTTTTTCCTTTTTTCCATGGGCGCGGCGATGCCGCTTGCGACGCGCTCGCGCGTAGAAAAGGGCGTGTCGGTCTGGAGGCTGGTTTTGCAGTCTTTCGGGCGCGCGGCCCTGCTCGCTTTTTTTGCGATATACCTGGAGCATGTACGTCCTTTCGTGCTGAACCCTTCGCACAAAACGCCGCTTATATGGCTTGAGGCGTTGTTCGGTTTTCTGCTTTTGTTCGCGGTTTTCACGCGCTTTCCCAAAAACTGGCCCGCTTCAGGAAAAAGCGCAATCCGCATCGGCGGACTTCTTCTGATGGCGCTGCTGCTTGCGTGCATAAAATATCCGGACGGCGGCGGGTTTTCGGTCGATCGCAGCGACTGCATAATAATGTTCATGTCGGCGATGTCGTGGTCGGCGCCGCTGGTGCTGCTGTGCACTTTCGGCAATTTCGCGATGCGGCTCGGCGTAATGGGCGTTTTGGTTGCGGTGCATTTCGGTTATGCGCAGGGCGGCTGGCTGACCCATGCCGCGATACCTTTCCCCCTCCCGTGGCTTTTCCAGTGGGACAACCTGCGTTATCTCTGCATAGTGCTGCCGGGCACGATAGCGGGCGAATTGCTCTGCGACCGCATGCGCGCGGCTTCATCGGAAGATGAAACCCTGGCATGGGGCGGAGCTTACGCGGTGTTTGCGGTTTTAATGCTCGCAGCCATAGTCGCCACGCTTTACGGACTTGAGACCCGCCAGACCGGCGCTACCGCCGCGGCCGCGTTCTTCGTGCTGGGCGCGGGCTGGCTGGTGTTGCCTAGCGTTAAAGAAGGTGCGGGGCTGCTTTTGCGCAAACTTTACGGCTGGGGCAATTTCTGGTATTTCCTCGGCCTTCTCATCGAGCCCTGCGAAGGCGGCATAAAAAAGGATCCGCCCACTTTCGCCTACTATTTCGTGACGACGGGGCTGGCGCTTTTCATGCTCTGCGCGCTGACCGTGCTTTGCGACGTTTATAAAAAACCGCGCGCTGTCGGCCTGCTTGTGGATAACGGGCAGAACCCGATGATAGCCTACGGCGCCAGCGCGAATCTTGTGTCATCGCTGCTTGCGCTGACGGGCATTGCAGCCGTGCTTTCGGCGCTGACGCAGCGGCCGTGGCTCGGCGTATGCCGGGGCGCTTTCGAGACTTTGCTGTGCGCGCTTTTTGTGTCGCTGTGCACGCGCAAAAAGATTTTCTGGAGGACCTGACGGCCTTGCCGCCGGGAAACTTGTTTTGGAGGAAACTGATGAATAACCCGCTTAAACTGGCCGCCGGCCTCTGGCTTGCGGCGCTAGTCCCGGCTTTCGCCGGTTCCGACGGAAACGTGATGATTTCAGCCGACAATCCCGCGATACGCTATAACGGACGCATTGACTTTTCAAACCCGGCCAAGCCGCGTTTCGACTGGCCCGAAATATCCATAAGCGCGGCCTTTACCGGCAAATCTATAGGCGTAATTCTGGAGGACGGCGGCAACAACTACAACGCCTTCATCGACGGCCAGTTGAACCGGGTCATAGTGACCACCACTTCCGCCACGAATTATTTCATCACCGGCCTGCCGGACGGGCAGCACACGCTGCTGCTCACCAAGCGCACCTCCGAGGATTTCGGCATGGGCACTTTCGACGGGCTGATACTGGAGCCGGGACAGAAGCTGGCTGATCTTCCCCCCGCGCCGGGCCGCAAGATTGAGGTGCTGGGCGACTCCTTCACGGTGGGCTACGGCGACGAAGGCCCCGAAACCTGCGGCGACCTGCGCCCCTACGAGAACAGCTATCTCTCCTATGCCGCCATCACGGCGCGCGCGCTGGATGCGCAGGATCACATAATCGCCGCCTCCGGCACCGGGCTTGTGCGCAACTGGGCGGCGCCGGGCGTCACTTCGCCAAATCCGATGCCTTCCTATTATGACCGCACCGTTAAAAGCATCGAGAGCACAAACTGGGATTTCAGCAAATGGATACCGGACGCCGTTGTGATAAATCTCGGCACCAACGACTATTCCACGCAGCCGCAGGCCGAGCATGACACCTATGTGCAGCGCTATCGCGAGCTTATCGCCCGCATACGCGGCCATTATCCGGGAGTGCCGGTGTTTTGCATGGGCCAGCCGCTGTTTGCGTCGAACGTAAAAGATGTCGTGGATCAGGAGAACGCAAGCGGCGACAAAAACGTCTATCTAGTCAATTACACCAACAATGCGGCCAACGGCTACGGCTGTTCCGGGCATCCCAGCCTCAAGACGCATCAGGAGATAGCGGACGCGCTCGTAAAAGCGATGCGCGCGGCGCTGGGCTGGTAAAAAAAATGGCAAATATAGAATTTCGCGACGTATTCAAAAGTTTCGGCAATGTGGACGTTTTAAAAGGGATAAGCTTTTCCATAAAGGACGGAGATTTCGCCGTCTTCCTCGGACCTTCCGGCTGCGGCAAGTCCACCGCGCTGCGACTGATCTCCGGTCTTGAAACGCCGGAAAAAGGCGACATAATGATAGGCGGCGCGCGCGTAAATGAAACGCATCCAAAGGATCGCGATATCGCCATGGTGTTTCAGGATTATGCGCTGTATCCCCATTTGAGCGTGGCGGAAAACATTGTGTTCGGCCTGCGCGCGCGCAACGCGCCGCAGTCCGAGGTGGAGAAAATGCTGGCCGCGACCGCGCGCCTCGCCGGCATAACGGCGCTTTTGGACCGCAAACCGGCGCAGCTTTCCGGCGGGCAGCGCCAGCGCGTAGCGCTTGCAAGAGCCGTTGCGCGCAAGCCAAAGGCCTTTCTTTTCGACGAGCCGCTTTCCAATCTGGACGCCAAGCTGCGCATGAGCATGCGCGAGGAATTAAAGCGTCTGCACCAGCAGATAAAGACCACCTGCGTCTATGTCACTCACGACCAACTGGAGGCGATGACGCTCGGAACGCAGATAATCATAATGAACGGCGGGATTATTCAGCAGATAGGCACCCCGCGTGACCTTTACTTCCGCCCTGCCAACCGCTTTGTAGCGGAGTTCATAGGCACGGTGCCGATGAATTTTTTCCCCGGCAAACTGGACGGCGAAGCGACTTTCGCCGCCGCCGGCGGCGGACACATAAAACTGCCGGAACCGGCGAGGCTGGACGGCGCGGCCTCGCTCGGCGTGCGTCCGGAGCATATAAACCTCTCATCCCGTCCCGGTTATATAGACAGCGGCATGAAAGCCTCGGTTGAACTTTCGGAATTTATAGGCGGTTCCTATATAATAAGCGCGCGCTGCGGCGAAACCCTGCTGCGCCTTGTTTCAGAGGACGATATCCCGGTCGGCAATGAAGTGCCGCTGCATCTGCACGAGCGCTGGCTGTATGTTTTCGGAGAGAATAAATGAGCGCCGCCGAAACTTGCGGAGGCGCTTTATGAAAATGTCGCGCAAGGCGCTGGCGCTGTTTTTGCTGCCCGGCGGGATTTTGTTTGCGCTGTTTGCGCTTTATCCGCTGCTGGGCGCGCTGAAACTGGCGTTTTTCAACTATAACGTGTTTTCCGCGCCCGTGTTCTGCGGGGCGGGCAATTTCGCGGAAATGGCGCATAACGCCTCTTTCTGGAACGCGGCGCGCAATTCGTTTATATACCTTATAGTCACGCCGCTGCTGGCCAGCACTTCGCTGGTTGTCGCGGTGCTGGTAAACCGCAAGATGCGCGGCATAAACTTTTTCCGCACCGCGTATTTCCTGCCGGTAGTGGTGCCGATGGTGATAGCGGGCATCACATGGAAATTCGTGCTGGACGACGGCGGCGTGCTAAATAACCTGCTTATGTCCATGCACGTGATAAAGTCGCCGGTGTTCTGGCTGACCGGTGCGGATTTTGCGATATGGAGCGTGATGTTTGTGACTTTCTGGAAGGGCATAGGCTATTACATGGTGATGTTCCTTACCGGGCTGCAAAACATCCCCTCCAATCTTTATGAGGCTGCGGAGGTGGACGGCGCGTCGGAATTCTACGCCTTCAGGCGCATAACGCTGCCGCTTTTGAAACCCTATCTGCTGCTGGTACTGATACTTTCCTCCACCGCCGCGATAAAGGTTTTCGACGAGGTGTATGTGCTGACATCCGGCGGGCCGCTGCGCCGCAGCGAAACGCTGATATTTTACATGTACGCCAACGCGCTCAATAACTTTCCGCCGCGCATAGGCTTTGCCTGCGCCGTGGGCGTGGTGATATTCTTTATAGCCGCGATGATAGCGCTGCTTAACAAATACGTCGTGAGGGCGCAATGAAAAAGACTATTATTTTTGCCGCGCTTATACTGCTTTTGCTGCTTTCGCTCGGGCCGCTGGCGTGGATACTGTATTCCTCCGTTACGGATTTCAACGGGCATCTGACAATTGCAAATTACGCGGGCGCGTGGCATGACGCCAATATCTCGCGCTATATGCTAAACAGCGTTATAGTCACCGGGATGACGGTGTTTTTAAGCCTGCTTTTTTGCGCGTTGTTTGCGTATCCGATGGCGGTGCTGGAGTTCAAGGGCAAAAAACTTTTGTACTTCATACTGCTTGCCACGTTCTTTGTGCCGTGGGAGATGACTTTTGTGCCGCTGTTTAGCGTCTGCGTAAAGCTGGGGCTGGACAATTCGCTGTGGGGCGTCATTCTCCCCTCCTGCGTGTCGGCCATGGGCATAGTGTTTCTGATGGACGCATACACCTCGATACCCAAATCGCTGTTTGAGTCGGCGCGCATAGACGGGCTTTCGGAATGGGGCATATGGCTTAAGGTGGCGCTGCCGCTTATACGGCCTTCCATGGCCGGGCTTGCGATAATCACTTTCGTGACTTCGTGGAGCCTGTTTATGTGGCCGCTGATAATATTGCGCCAGTCGGACAGCTATACGCTTACAGTCGGGCTTTCCTATCTGTCCGGCTTGTTCTCGGCCAATCTGAAGTATCTGGCCGCCGGTTCGGTGATAGCGTGCCTGCCGTCCGTGGCGCTGTTCCTTGCGCTGCAAAAGCACTTCATATCCGGCCTCGTTAAAGGCGCGGTGAAAGGATAACAAGATGAAGCAAACCATTTTCCTTGCCGCGCTTGCGGCGCTGCTTTGCGGCTGCGCCAAACCCGCGCCGCAAAACGAAAAGACTATAGAATTCTGGACTATACAGCTAAAGCCGGTCTTTACCGATTACATGACCGCGCTGGTTTCGTCCTACGAAACAACTCACCCCGGCGTGAAGGTGAACTGGGTTGACGTGCCCTTCACCGGCATACGCGAAAAGCTGATGACGGCGTATCTGGCAGGCACTCCTCCTGACGTGATAAACCTCAACGTGGATATGGCGATGTCCATGGCGCAGCAGGGCGCGCTTTTGGACCTCAACGCCGCGTTCCCCAAAGAAGTGCGCGGGGATTATCTGGAAAGCGCGTGGAATTCAACGCGCATCGGCAACAGCGTCTATGCCGCGCCTTGGTATCTGGCCAGTTCTATAACGATATACAACAAAGACCTCGTGCAAAAGGCAGGGCTTGCGAATGTGCCCGGCACTTTCGGCGAGCTGGAAGCCGCCGGAAAGCAGGTCAAGGAAAAGACCGGCAAATACATCCTCTGCCCAAAAATCGGCGAGGATACCGACATACTGCGCTATTTCGCTATGGACGGAGCGCCGGTTTTCGACGGCAAGCGCGTGCATATAACCGACAAGGCGTCGCAGGACAACATGGAACTGTGGCATCGTATGTTCAAGCTGGGTTATATCCCGCGCGCCGCCGCGATAGACGATCACCGCACCGCGCTCAACATGTTCATACGCGGGGAGACGGCGCTGTTTTTCTCCGGCCCTCAGTTCCTTAAAGTGGTAAAGGAAAACAATCCGGATCTTTATACCAAGGTCGGCGTCGCGCCGCCTATATACGGAAAATCTGGAGTGTCGGATGTCGATATTATGAATATCGCGGTGGCCAGCGCGTCAAAGCACAAGGCCGAGGCCGCGGATTTCGCCGCCTATGTTACCAACGGCCCAAACCAGCTTGCCTTCTGCCGTCTGGTGGCGATACTGCCGTCGGTAAAAAGCGCGCTTAACGACCCGTTCTTTGCGCAGACCGGCGGCGATATAGAGCAGCAGGCGCGGCACATGGCGGCGCTGTCGCTGCTGCGCACAAGACCGCTTACGGCGGGGCTTACCGATCTTACCCAGATACAGTCGATAATGCAGAACGCCGGGCAGCAGGCGTGGATGGATAAAAAATCCACCGCCGATTCGCTGCGCGAGGCCGAGGACGCCATAAACCGCCTCATCGCCAAATAAAATGAAAATATTGCTTATCCCCCTCGACGCAAGACATTGCAATACCGACCTGCCCGCCTCGCTTGCGCGCGTGGCGGGCTGCGAAGTAATACTTCCCCCAAAGGAAAATCTGGGCCGCTACATGCGCGCTGCGGATACGGACTATATCGCGGATTTTCTGTCGCGCAACGCAAAGAATGCGGACATGATAATAGTCTCCGCCGATATGTGCGTGCACGGCGGCATAGAAGTTTCGCGCGACGCTTCGGTTTCAAAGGAAGAAGCTCGTCGCAGGCTGGACAGGCTGGAGCGCATCGTGGAAAAACACGGGCGCAAGATAACGTTGTTTTCGATGATAACGCGTGGCACGATAACCGCTACGCGAGAAAGCGAACTAAAACTCTGGGCCTATACCGGCGAGTTCAACGGCCTGCGCGCAAAAGAACGCAATGCGCGGGAGGAAAAGCGCTATAAATATCTGCTGCGCGCGATACCGGAAAAAGTGCTGCACGATTACGATTTCGCGCGCGCGCGCAATCAGGAAATAAATCTGCGCATAGCGGGCTGGGCGGCGAAAGGCCTGCTTGCAAAAACGCTGTTTTTACAGGATGACGCCGGTGCATATGGTCCGCATATCGCCGAACAAAAGGAGCTGGCTGAAGTCGCGGGCAAAAAAGCGCTTTTCATGCCCGGCGCGGACGAGGCATGTTCCATGCTTGTCTGCGGCGCGATTATGCGGGCGCTAAAATTCCGCGCGAAAATAAATATAGTTTCGGCTGATTCAGCGGAAATGAAGCGGTATGCGCTTTATGAAAGGAATCCGTTTGCGGTTTCTCTTTCCTCTCATATGGAACCGCTTGGACTTTCCTCCGGCAAGGGCGACGTGGATTTTTTCGTCAATCCGCCGCTTGAAAACACCATGGACCTTTTCCTTAAAAAGCATCCGGCCAAGTCGCGCTATTACGCTGCTTTTGTCGCGCAGCTTAAAAAAGCGCTGGACGCCGGACGCCGGGTGGTGCTGGCGGATTGCGGCCACTGCAACGGTGCGGACAATTATCTGATGCGCGAAATCGGCCCGGAATATATCGCAAAGCTGTCCGGTTTTGCCGCATGGAACACCGCGTCAAATACGCTCGGCACCGCGCTTGCCCATGCCGCTATGATAGCCTGCGGCACCAAAAAGGGACGCTTTGATGCGGATGAGTCGCGCTCTCTGGCTTTATGGCATCTGCTCGACGACTGGATTTTCCAGAGCGATGCGCGCTGGCAATGCTCGGTGTTTTGCCTGAAAAACAAAGTGGACAGATTTAACTTCGGCAGATCGTTGCCGAAGATGGATAAATTACTGGATGAAAACATGCACGGGCTTTCTTCAAAACTCATGCAAAATACCCCGGAATACGAATCATATTTCCCGTGGGGCAGGCTTTTCGAGGCGGAGATAAAATGGACAAGAAACTGAAAGTTTTAAAGGGCGGGCTTATAGTATCATCGCAGGCGCCGGACGAATGCGCGCTTTGCCGCCCGCCGGTGCTGGCCGCAATGGCGCTTGCCGCCGCGCAGTCCGGTGCGGCGGGACTACGGCTCAACGGCGCGCAGACCGTGCGCCTTACGCGCAAGGAAACGGACAAGCCGATAATCGGACTCTTTAAGGATTACGGTTACAAAACGTATATCACCCCCACCTTTGCGCACGCAAAAAAAATTGCTGACGCGGGCGCGGATATAATAGCGCTGGACGCCACGCTGCGTCGAGAAGATCTTGCGGAAGTCATAAAGCGCATTCATGAGGAACTGGGCAAACTGGTCTGCGCGGATCTATCCAGTATAAAGGAAGGCGAGCGCGCGGCAAAGTTCGGCGCGGATTTGCTGGCGTCCACGCTGTCCGGCTATACCGGCGGCAAGCCGCAAAAGGGGCCGGATTTCAAGCTTGTGGCCGCGCTTTCCAAACTCGGTCTGCCGGTGATGGCTGAAGGCAGATATTCCAAACGCAGCGAAGTGCTGCGCGCACTGAAGCTGGGCGCGCATTGCGTCTGCGTAGGCACCGCTATCACGCGGCCCGACGTTTTTACCAAAAACTTTCTGCCGTGAAAACAGTAATAGCCCTTGATATCGGTGCGACTTCAATAAAAGCCGCCGCGATAAGCGCGGACGGTAAAATATTGCGCCGCGCAACCGCGCCCACCGGGGGTGCAAAAGGCCCTGCAACCGTTTTAGGCAATGCTCAAAAACTGGCGGAGGAACTGCTTGCCGCATATCCCAAAGCCTCCGCGTTGGGCGTAAGTTCCTGCGGCTCCATAAATCCGGAAACCGGCGAAGTGGTGGAAGCCACAAGCGTAATGCCCGGCTGGACCGGGACAAAACTGCGCAGGGAGCTGGCGCGGCGTTGCGGACTTGAAACCGCGGTGCGCAACGACGGCGAGGCGGCGGCGCTTGGCGAAGCCGTATTCGGCGCGGGCAAAGACGCGCGCGTGTTTTTGATGCTTACGCTCGGCACCGGCGTTGGTGGCGGCATTGTGTCGGACGGGCAGATATTCGGCGGCGAAAATTTCCTTGCCGGGAAAATCGGACACATGAAGGCGGTGCGCGGCGGCAGGCTTTGCGGCTGCGGTGCGCGCGGCTGTCTTGAGTCTTACGCGTCTGCTTACGCCTGCCGCAAAGCCCTTGGCATGGAACCCAAAGAGGCTTTTGAACTGGCTTTAAAAGGGAACAAAAAGGCTGCGGTTTTTGTGGAAGAAGCCGGGCATGCGCTGGGCATGGTGCTCGCGGATGTTGCCAACTGTATAAATCCCGGAGTGATAGCCATCGGCGGCGGCATGGCGGGCGGATTTAAACAGCTGCGCCCTGCGCTGATGGAAGCGTTCAATGAAAATGCTATGCCGTCCATAGCGCGTTCGGTCAAAATAGTTCAGGCGCGCTGCGGCAACAACGCAGGAGTATTGGGCGCGGCGGCACTGGTTTTAAAAATAGGACAATAGTCCCTTGTTGGATTGTTTTACGGAGGCTAGAAAATACTATGGCTAATATCAACGCAAAACCCTGCCGCCTGCTGCGGGCGGCGCTTTCGGCTTCTCTGGCGTTATGTGCGGCATCTGTCGTAGCCGCGGCGCAGTCCGACGGAGTTATTGAAAATGCGCAACCCGGCGCGCTGGTCACGCTGGACAGCGGATACTTCAACTCACCGTCGGCGGAACTGAACATTTCCCCCGCCGCGTCGCAGGCACAGCTGCTGCTTGCCGACAATCCGGAATACGATTCCGACAGCGGCGTGCTGCTGCGCGAAACGGTAAATCCCGGTACGGTGCGCGTATATATGTACCAGGTGATTTCCGGCAATCCCGGCAAGGTGGTCAGCATAGTGCTTTCCAACCCGGCTTCTACTGCGATGAACGTCAAATTCGCGCGCTGCGCGCGCACCGGCCCGAGTACGGATTACAATCATGTCGCCCAGAAGGTGCTTTACGCTTTCATGAATTCATCGGGCAATTGCGCCAATATAACGGTTCCCGCCAACGGCAAGGCCGTGCTGGACCCGGCGCTTGAAAAGGTCACTGTTTCCGGCGACCAGCTTACGCACGGCATTTATGAATTCTCGGTGGATCAGGCCGCTACCATATCGGTCATAGCTCATGATTCCGGCCAGAGTTCGGTGGATGTAATTGACAGCCTGCCGGTACTGGCGCGCAATGAAAACGGTTCGGGGCGCGGCCTTTTCCCAACGACGAACTTCACCGTGGCGGCAAAGGCGTTCAGTACCGCAAACGGCGCGCAGCAGTTGATAATGGCGGACGGCAAGACCGATCCGTGGATTTCCGGCCATGATACGCTGGCGGGTCTCGACAGCGTGCAGGATGTGGGCAATTACGGCGCGATGTACCGGGTTTCCTTGCCGTATTCCACGCCGGACGGGCGCGGCTTTGCGCTGGCGCTGTCCAACCCCACCGGAGCCAGCGATGTGTGCCGCTATATGGCCACGGCTGTAACGGTTAACGGAACCGCTGTCATGGCTCCCTCGTCCGGCAGCGAGATGCTGAGCGCTCCTCCTCAGGCGATAATACTGGCCAAAATCCCGGCGCTTGCGCAGGGCGCGTCCGGCACTTTGGATATACTGTTTTCCCCTCCCGGCGCGGCCTGCCTGCCTGCGCCTGTAATGCTAATTCCTTACAAGTAGGTTGTTTTCGTTCATTTTATGAATGGACGGCGGCATGGGCCGCCGTCCCTTTTTGTATTCTATGCACGGGCGCATTACCGAATTGTAATAGTGACCGTCTGGTCACAAGTAGTATAATTTTTTCGTAGAAGGGCTGATTTTATTAACAAATGTTCGATTTTTAAATTTACGTTACCGGAGAAATATCTATGCAGAATTCCCAGACACAGACAAATCCGCGCGTGGGCAAGGCATTGTGGTATGTCATAGCCGCCGCGGCGGTTATAGGCGTGATAGTCGGGGTGCGCATGCATTCCTCCACCGGCGCGACCAAACCGTCGCGTGTCGGCGGGGCTTTTCCGGTAGGCGCGGCCAAGGCGACGGTGGGCGACATACCCGTTTATCTGGACGGACTGGGCTCGGTGGCGGCATTCTATACGGTCAACCTGCATAGCCGTGTGGACGGGCAGCTTATTTCCGTATATGTAAAGGAAGGCCAGCAGGTCAAGGAAGGCGATTTGCTTGCGCAGCTTGATCCCCGTCCTTTCCAGGCCACTCTGGATTCCGCGCAGGGGCAGTTGGACAAGGACCAGTCGCTGCTTACCAATGCAAAGCTGGATCTTGAACGCTATAAAACCCTGGTTGAGCAGAAAGCCGCGCCGCAGCAGCAATACGATACACAAAAGGCCACCGTCGGTCAGTACGAGGGCACGGTGGAGGCGGATAAGGCTGCTGTAGCGTCCGCCAACCTGCAACTTACCTACACTCGCATAATTTCCCCCATAAACGGTCGCATCGGTCTTAGTCAGGTGGATCTGGGCAACATAGTTCACTCTTCGGACTCCACCCCGATGTTTATAATTACGCAATTGCACCCGATTTCGGTGGTATTTACCATACCGGAAGACAACCTGCCTGCGATCATGCAGAAATTTCATGCCGGCGTAAAACTTCAGGTCGAGGCGTATAACCGCGACAAGACGCAGAAGCTGGCCGTCGGTACGCTTGCCGCCGTGGACAACGAAATAGACCCCAACAGCGGCACCGCCAAGCTCAAGGCTGTTTTCGACAATGCCAACGAGGCGCTTTTCCCCAATCAGTTCGTCAATGTCAGGCTGTTGCTTGAAACACGCCGCAATGCGATACTGGTGCCTTCCACCGCGATACAGAGCGGCTCGCAAGGTACATATGTTTATGTGATAGGCGAAGACCGCAAGGCCGAACTGCGCCAGATAAAAGTCGGCATAGTGGGCGGAGACGCCACCTCCATAGACAGTGGCATATCGGCTGGTGAAACCGTGGTCATAGACGGTGCCGACAAGATTCAGCCCGGCAGCGCGGTTACTATGCCCGGCCTTGACGGCGGCGCAGGCGGTGCAGGTGGCGGTGAGGGCGGCGGCCATGGCGGACACGGCGGCCACAGGGGCCAGCCCGGCGGAACTTTGGCACCGGGCGCGGCTTCGGCAAGCGCTTCTCAGGACGCCGGCGCAGCCCAGTCCGGGCAACCTGCGGCGCAGGGCGCGCACAAATGGGGCGGAGCCGGAAAAGGTAACTGGCAAGGCAAGGGAGCCGGGAAAGGCAGCTGGCAGGGCAAAAAACAGGGCGGCGGACAGACGGCCTCCGCCGACGGCGGGACTGGTTCCGCGCAATGAGCATGAGTCCGTCTCGAATATTCATTTTAAGGCCGGTCGCCACCTCGCTTTTGATGGTGGGACTGGTGCTTGTGGGCATGGTGGCTTTCAATCAACTGCCTGTCTCCGCGCTGCCGCAGGTTGATTATCCGACCATACAGGTGCAGACTTTCTTCCCGGGCGCCAGTCAGGACGTCATGGCTTCATCTGTCACCAGTCCGCTGGAAGTGCAGTTCGGCCAGATTCCCGGCTTAAGCCAGATGACTTCGGTGAGTTCTTTCGGCAGTTCGCTCATAACGCTGCAATTCAATATAGACATGAACATCGACGTGGCCGAGCAGGAAGTTCAGGCCGCGATAAACGCCGCATCCGGCTATATGCCAAGCGGCCTGCCGAATCCTCCTATATACAGCAAGACCAATCCCGCAGACTCTCCAATTCTCACCCTTTCGCTCACTTCGGATTCTTTGCCTTTGCCGCAGGTGGAGCAGTTTGCAGACACCCGGCTGGCGCAGAAGATTTCGCAGCTTCCCGGAGTCGGTCTTGTCAGCATAAGCGGCGGGCAGCGTCCTGCCGTGCGCGTGCAGGCTAATCCTACGGCGCTTGCCTCCTACGGCATGAGTCTTGAGGACCTGCGCACCGCGCTTAATACCGCGAACGTTGACCAGGCGAAGGGCAATTTCGACGGTCCTCACCAGTCATGGACCATTGGCGCAAACGACCAGCTTTTGTCCGCCAGGGATTATGCGCCTATAATAGTGGCCTATCGCGGAGGCTCGCCGGTAAGGCTTTCCGATGTCGCCGACATAGTGGACAGCGCCGAGGACGTAAAGCAGGCCGCATGGGTCAATACCACACCCGCCGTGCTGCTTAACATACATCGCCAGCCGGGCACCAACATAATCGGGCTGGTGGACCGCGTCAAAAAGCTGCTGCCGCAGCTCAGCGCCTCGCTTCCCCCCACGATAAAGGTGAATATAATATCCGACCGTACCACAACCATACGCGCTTCAGTGTCCGACGTGGAGTTCGAACTGGTGCTTACCGTAATACTGGTTGTGGCGGTCATGTTCCTTTTCCTGCGCAGCATATGGGCGACCATAATCCCCGGCGTCGCGGTGCCGCTTTCCATAATAGGCACCTTCGCGGTGATGTATCTGCTCGGCTACAGCCTCGACAACCTGTCTTTGATGGCGCTGACCATATCCACCGGATTCGTGGTGGACGACGCCATAGTCATGGTGGAAAACATTTCCCGCTATCTGGAAGCCGGGATGTCCCCTCTGGAGGCCGCGCTAAAAGGTTCCGGCGAAATAGGATTTACCATAGTTTCGCTGACCGTGTCGCTTATCGCCGTGCTTATACCGCTGCTTTTCATGGGCGACATAGTGGGACGCCTGTTCCGCGAATTCGCGGTAACGCTGGCCGTCACCATCATCATGTCGGCGATAATATCGCTTACGCTTACGCCGATGATGGCTTCCAAAATCCTCCAGCATCACGAGGGTAGCGAGACCAATCCAGTCCTGAAAGCTTTCGAGGACGGGTTCGCGCGGCTGCTGCGCTGGTATGACGAGACCCTCCAATTCGTTTTAAAACACGAGAAGGAAACCGTATGGGTTGCGGTTGGCACGCTGGCTCTTACAATAGTGCTTTACATATTCGTGCCCAAGGGATTTTTCCCTGTGCAGGATACCGGCATGATACTGGGCATTTCCGAAGCGCCGCAGTCGGTTTCTTTCGCTGAAATGCAGAGCCGCCAGAAGCAGCTTGCCGAGGTCATATTAAAAGACCCGGCGGTGGAAAACCTCTCCTCCTTCATCGGAGTGGATGGAACGAACGCCACGATGAACAGCGGACGCATACAGATAGCGCTAAAGCCCAAGGATGAACGCGATACGGACGCCAGCGGCGTTATACGCCGTCTCGCTCCGCAGCTTGCGCAGGTTCCGGGCATAACGCTTTACATGCAGCCTTTGCAGGATTTGACTGTAGAAACCCGCGTGAGCCGCACGCAGTACCAGTACACCATGGACGGTCCGGATATCAACGAGGTCAACAAATGGGCCCCCAAACTGCTTGAAAAAATGAAGCAGATACCTGGTTTGCTGGATGTGGCAAGCGATCAGCAGAGCGAAGGACTTGGCCTGCTGTTAAATATTGATCGCGACTCCGCCTCACGTCTGGGCGTTACTCCTTCCATGATAGACAATGTGCTGTATGACGCTTTCGGCCAGCGGCAGGTGTCCACCATATTCACACAGCTTAACCAGTATCATGTGGTGCTGGAAAACAAGCCGCAATGGCAGGAGGGCATGGACGCGCTCAATTCGCTCTTCGTGCCTACGAGCACCGGCGCGCAGGCGCCGCTAAAGGCCTTGGTGCGCGTGGAGCCGGTGTCGGTGCCTTTGTCGGTCAATCATCAGGGGCAGTTCCCCTCCGTTACGCTTTCGTTCAACCTCGCGTCCAATATGTCGCTGGGCTCGGCGGTGGATAAAATAAACAAGGCTACCGACGACCTCCGGAAAACCAATGCGGACGGTACGCCGGGAATGCCGGTCAGCATACAGGCTAGTTTCCAAGGTACGGCGCAGGCGTTTCTGGCCTCGCTGGCAAACGAATCGATGCTGATACTCGCCGCTATAATCACGGTTTACATAGTGCTGGGCGTGCTGTATGAAAGCTACATACATCCCGTGACGATACTTTCCACGCTGCCTTCCGCAGGCGTGGGCGCAATCGTAGCGCTGCTGCTGTTCCGCCAGGATTTCGGCGTCATAGCGCTTATCGGCTGCATACTGCTTATCGGTATAGTCAAGAAAAACGCCATCATGATGATAGACTTCGCGTTGGAGGCGGAGCGCAAGGAAGGCAAACCGCCGCACGAGGCTATTTATCAGGCTTGTCTGCTGAGATTCCGTCCCATCATGATGACTACTATGGCTGCGTTGCTGGGCGCGGTGCCGCTGGCTTTTGGCTCCGGCACCGGGTCCGAACTGCGCAGACCGCTTGGTATAACGATTATAGGCGGCTTGCTGGTAAGCCAGGTGCTGACCCTTTTCACCACGCCGGTCATCTATCTTCAGTTTGATCGGTTGTCCAAATGGCTTCTACGCCGCACGGGCAAGGCCGATACGTCTAAATGAACGAAAAAAGCGTAAATTTATCCGCGCCTTTTATCCGCCGGCCGGTGGCCACGTCGCTTTTGACGCTGGCCATAGTGCTGGTGGGCATATTGGCGTTTAGACTATTGCCTGTTTCACCGCTGCCGCAGGTTGATTTCCCCACCATTTCCGTGTCCGCCCAACTTCCCGGCGCAAGCCCGGAGACTATGGCTTCCGCCGTGGCCACGCCTTTGGAACGCATGTTCGGGCGCATTGCCGGCGTTACGGAAATGACTTCTTCCAGCGCCATAGGATCTTCCAATATAACCTTGCAGTTTGATTTGAACCGCGATATAAACGCAGCCGCGCGCGACGTGCAGGCGGCAATAAACGCCTCCATGGGCAATCTGCCCGCCAATCTGCCGAGCCGTCCTTCTTACCGCAAGGTTAATCCTGCGGATGCGCCGGTGCTGATACTCGCGCTCACTTCTGACGTGATGACGCAGCCGCAGATGTATGATATTGCCGAGTCTATACTATCGCAGAAGATTTCGCAGGTGGCGGGAGTCGGTCAGGTTACGGTGGGCGGAAGTTCGCGCCCCGGTGTGCGCGTGGAACTTAATCCCATGGCGGTCAACAAGTACGGCATAGATACCGCGCAGGTCAGAAAAACGCTGGCATATGCCAACGCCAATGCGCCCAAAGGCCAGCTTAACGACAATGGCCGCTCGGTGGAACTGCGCACGACAGATCAGCTTTTCAAGGCCGCAGATTATCAGAAGCTCGTGGTTACCTACCATAACGGCGCGCCCGTGCGCGTGGGAGATCTGGGAGACGTGACGGATTCTCAGGAGAATATAAGAAACGCCGGACGCTCCAACGGCAAACCCTCCATAATGCTGATAATTTTCCGCCAGCCGGGCGCGAACATCATAGATGCGGTGGACGGAGTGTATTCGATACTGCCGCAGTTGCGCGCTTCGGTCCCTCCATCGGTTAATATTAACGTTATGATGGACCGCACCACGACCATACGTGCGTCGATACGCGATGTGGAACGCACTCTGGTTTTCTCGATACTGCTGGTCGTGCTGGTGGTCTTCCTTTTCCTGCGCAACGCCACGGCTACATCGATTCCCGGCGTGGTGGTTCCGCTTTCACTGCTGGGCACATTCGCCGGGATGTATGCTCTGGGATACAGCATTGATAACCTTTCGCTTATGGCGCTGACCATATCCACCGGATTCGTGGTGGATGACGCCATAGTAGTCATAGAGAACGTCACCCGTTATCTTGAAATGGGTATGAAGCCTATGGATGCGGCGCTAAAAGGTGCGTCCGAGGTGGGTTTCACCGTACTTTCCATGAGCACATCGCTTATAGCGGTGTTCATGCCTATACTCCTTATGGGCGGCATAGTGGGGCGTTTGTTCCGCGAGTTTGCGGTAACTCTTTCCATGGCGATAGCGGTTTCCATGGTGGTGTCGCTCACAGCCACTCCGATGATGTGTTCGGTTTTCCTCAAGAGCAAGGACGAGGAAAAGCACGGCGAATTTTACGAGAAAGGCGAGCGGGTTTTCAACTGGCTGCTGGATAAATATTCTTCCGGTTTGCGCTACGTGCTGGACCGCCCCGGCAAGACGATGCTGGTGCTTCTGCTGACCGTAGTTCTCAACATTTGCCTTTACGTGATAGTGCCGAAGGGTTTTTTCCCTCAGCAGGACGTAGGCCAGCTCAACGGCTCGATAGTCGGCGAGCAGGATATATCTTTTCAGGCAATGCGCGAGAAGATGGAGCAATTCGTGACTGCAGTGCGCTCGGACAAGGATGTTGTGAACGTAGTCGCGTTTTGCGGCGGTTCGAGCACGAACAAGGGCAATATGTTCGTTACGCTGACCGACCCGGATAAACGCAAGATCAGTATAGACCAGATTATTGCGCGCATACGGCGTGAAACGTCAAAAGTCACCGGCGCGCGCGTGCTGATGCAGGCGGTACAGGATATCAAGGTGGGCGGTCGCTCGGCCGGTGCGCAGTACCAGTACACGCTTCAGGCGCAGGATTTGATCACGCTGAACTCGTGGGCCCCCAAAATAATGGAGCGGCTACAGAAGCTGCCGATGATAGTTGATCTAAATACCGATCAGCAAAACAGCGGTCTTGCTGTCGCTATAGACATAGATCGCGACACTGCGGCACGTCTAGGCCTTACCGCTGCGGATATAGACAACGCGCTTTATGATGCCTTTGGTCAGCGGCAGGTTTCAACCATGTATATGTCGCTCAACCAATACCATGTGGTGATGGAGGCCGCGCCGGAATATTGGCAGAATCCTGATACGCTGCGCACCTTCTATGCGACAACCACCACCGGCAAAGTTATACCGCTTTCTTCATTTATACGCTTTAAATCCGCCAATTCGGCGCTTGCGGTTAACCATCAGGGCCAGTTCCCCGCAGTGACGCTTTCCTTCAATCTGCGCCCGGGCGCGGCGCTGGGCGACGCGGTGAACGCGATAACAAAAGCTACGCGCGACATAGGCATGCCCGCCACGATGCACGGCACTTTCATGGGAACGGCGCAGGCTTTCCAGTCTTCGCTTGCCAACGAGCCGTACCTGATACTTGCGGCGGTATGCGCGGTGTATATAGTGCTGGGCGTGCTTTATGAAAGCTATATACATCCGATTACTATACTTTCCACACTGCCGTCGGCCGGCGTTGGGGCGTTGCTTGCGCTGCTTTGTTGCGGTACCGACCTGAGCGTCATTGCTCTTATCGGTATAATCCTTCTTATAGGCATAGTCAAAAAGAACGCTATAATGATGATAGACTTTGCCATTGCCGCGGAGCGCAACGAAGGCAAGCCGCCGCGCGAGGCGATTTACGAGGCCTGCCTGCTGCGCTTTCGTCCTATTATGATGACTACGATGTGCGCGCTGTTGGGCGCTGTTCCGCTCGCTTTTGGCACCGGCACCGGTTCGGAATTGCGCAGGCCGCTCGGCATCGCGATAGTCGGCGGACTGCTGATAAGCCAGCTTTTGACCCTTTATACCACACCGGTAGTTTATCTTTACATGGAGCGTTTTAGCCGCTGGATACACGGGAAGAAATTCTTCCGCAAATCCCCGGCACAACCCAAGGAGCAAACAAGTGAACAGACCAATTAGAACCATATCCCTTCTGCTCTCGCTGTCCATGCTTGCAGCATGCATGGAACCCAAATATGTCCGTCCCACGGTGCAGACGCCGCCGGACAACTATAAGGAGCGCGACGCCCAGTGGAAGCCCGCGCAGCCTTCCGATTCGATACCGCGCGGCAAATGGTGGGAGATGTTCGGCGATGTCCGCCTCAACCGTCTTGAGGAACAGGTGATGAACGGCAACCAGAGCCTGCAACAGTCAGAGGCCCAGTTCCGCCAGTCGCGCGCTGCGGTTTCCAGCGCGTTTAGCGGATTCTTCCCAGCTGTCACGCTAAATCCTGCCATCACCCGCACGCGGTCATATTCCAGCGGATCAAATACTTACGGCTATGGTACGCTTTACGAGATGCCGGGAACGGCGTCGTGGGAACCCGATTTCTGGGGGCAGGTGCGCCTGTCGGTAAACAGCGCAAAAGGCAGCGCGCAGGCCAGCGCCGCGCAGCTTGAAAACGCCAAACTCAGTCTTGCGGCGCAGCTTGCTGCGGATTATTTCTCTATTGAGACTATAGACAAGGAAGAAATAGTTCTGAGTTCCGCCACCGTGGATTACAAGGCCGCGCTGGACCTGACTTCCAACCGCTTCAACGCGGGCGTGGCTTCACAGGCGGATGTGGCTCAGGCCCAGTCCCAGCTTTCCGCCACGCAGGCGCAGGCGACCGATTTGCTTATCAGCCGCGCGCAGCTCGAACACGCCATAGCGGTCATAGTCGGCGAGTCCCCCTCTTCGTTTAAGATCGAACCTGGGGTAATATCCTCTGCCCCGCCCGAAATACCGACCGGCATGCCGTCCCAGCTTCTGGAACGCCGTCCCGATATCGCAGCGGCGGAACGGCAGGTTTATTCCGCAAATGAAGATATAGGCGCTGCACGCGCGGCCTATTTCCCGGTTGTATCGATAATAGCGACAGGCGGGCTTGAAAACGCCACCGCCACGCAGTGGTTTGAATGGCCGAGCAGGTTTTTCTCGCTCGGCGTATCGGCGGCGGACACGATAATAGATTTCGGCAAGCATCAGGCAGGGCGCAAGCAGGCCTGGGCGGCGTATGATGCGTCCGTTTCCGCCTATCGCGAAACGGTGCTTACCGCTTTCCAGCAGGTGGAAGACGACCTTGCCGCGCTGCGCCTGCTCGCCATAGAGTCGGAGCAGGAAGAATCGGCTTTCAAGGCTGCGCAAGATTCGTTGCGGTTGACGATGGACCAGTACACCGCCGGAACGGTGTCATACATGAACGTCATTCAGGCGCAAAATACCGCGCTGACCAGCGAAAATACCACCGTGCAGATACTGGGCAAACGAATGACCTATGCCGTAGATCTGCTGCGCGATCTGGGCGGCGGCTGGGATTCCAGCATGCTGCCGGCCAAAGGCGGCGATTTGCGCGCCACTTATTCGTCCGGCAGCCATCTGAACACTCCGGCGCATTAGTTCTCTTTCTGGTAGTGGAATTTTCTTATAAAAAAGCCGCAACCTTCACGGTTGCGGCTTTTTTATGTATTGCCTGATTTTTAAAAAAGAAAAATATAAAATAAGCGGTTTAGCAATTATTTGTTTTTTATTAGCAAGAAACTGTTAACCCATTCATATATCGGCGCTTCACGCGATTCCGGTTGTACGATACTGAAATGGTTGGTGTTTGGTATAGCCCTAGGAGCTTCGTGGGAATATGGGTAAATATTTTCCTTTGTTGCCAACGGTGCGAGTCTAAGAAATCTGGTTGTTTCATAAACGGAATGTATATGCGGAGACGGTTCTTTCCCCGTACTTATTGCATGCCACTCTTTCAGGAGTTCTTTGGAGTAAGAATTGTTTACATTGAATGTCGGCAGATTGCTTCTGCTGCAAGTCTGAGTGCCTAAATTACTCAATATATTTTGCAGGTCTACGTCTTTTAAGGGCGTGCTGATAAGGAAGATATCTGATATTTTGTGGTAAACTTCCGGTTTGGATTTTTTCAGCATTTGTACCGCATCCAGCACGAAAACGCCTCCGACGCTATGGGAGATGATTATTATTCTCTTTGTTGCCTCAACGCTTTTCGCTAAGGCATCTGCCACGGCAGTACTCTCGTAAAGGTGATCCTGATGTTGTGAGTTGGTATTATCCACATCCATAATTTTCTCTAATAGAAAATGTTCTCCGCAATTTCCAATGTTCAAGACAGTCACATTACTGTGTGTATTGTCATCAAATACGGCTTTTGGCCAATAAAATTGAGTTTTTGCATTTTGCCATATGGTGGCATCTCCCCCAAATCCATGAATAAAAAATATCTCGGTGTCAGTTCCTTTTCGAATATATTTATTTTTGATAGTTGGTTGCTCGGTCGCAAAACAATGGGTGTATATAACTGTGCAGGCAAAGGTTATTAAAAAGCACTTTGATATTTTAGTAATGCAGTTGTTAAATTTCATCTTTCCCTTCCATGAGTGATATGATTCTATCACGACTAAAGAATAGCAAATTTTCAGTAGTCTTAAGGGTTTGAATACTTCGTTGGTTCTAATGGCTGGAAATGATGGTTTTGTTTCAAAGCAAGCATCAAGTTAGTGAAAAATGGTCGGTTTTTTGTGATAAAATTCCGAGCCCTGCGTTGGGGTGGGCGCAGGGCTCGGATGGATCCGTTCATCGCCAGGAGCGGAGTAGTGTTAAACTGGATGTATTCTTGGCGATGAGGGAGGCCTTTCTTCCCCGCCCATGCCGGCGCGTGGCCGGCATGGGTGCGGAAAGTCAGGCGATATTAAGTTTGCTCTGGGTAGTGCGGGGCGCAACCATCGGTTTTTTTGCCGCAGGTTTGGCGCCGGGTTTGGCGACGGACGAATGTACGGCGGGTGCCGCCGACTGGCGCGCTGCCTGCATTTCCGCCACAAGTTCGTGCGACAGGCTGTCCATCACTTTGAAACCTGAAACCATCACGCGCAGCGTGTTGGCCTGTCCGGCCAGTTCCTCGCCGGACGCGGCAAGCTCTTCGCTGGCGGAGGCGTTAGATTCGGTTATCGAGGTATTTTCCTCCATCGCCGCCGCCTGCTCGTGCGTGGCTCCGGATATCGACTGAAGCTGCGTGGCCACCTTGCTTATGTCCTCCACCATCTGCTTGAGGCTGTCGCCGGTGGCGCGGGTAAGCGTAACGCCGCTTTCCACCTGCTGCAAACTCTCTTTTATAAGGCTGCTGATCTCTTTGGCGGACGAAGCGCTGCGCTCGGCCAGCTTGCGGACTTCGTCGGCAACCACGGCAAACCCTTTGCCGTGTTCGCCAGCGCGGGCCGCTTCTATCGCGGCATTCAGGGCCAGCAGGTTGGTCTGGTCGGCGATGTCGGTGATTATCGCCACCGCGTCGGCTATCTGCTTGGAACTCTTTTCGATGGCGCCTATCGCGTCTATCGTGGCGTCCATGTTGGAACCGGCTTTCTCGGCGTTCTGCGCCGTGCTCTGCGCCAGTTCATTGGCCTGAGAGGCGTTGCCCGCGTTATTTTGCACCGAGGAGGAAAGCTCCTCGAAACTGGCGGACTGCTGCTGCGCTCCGTCGGATATCTGCTGCGAGGCTGACGATATCTGCTCGGTTGCGCCGACCAGGTTATCGGACGCGTCGCGCACTTGCAGTATCATTTTGCCCACTTTGGCGTTTACGGCGTCCAATGCGCGGGAGATGTCGCCTATCTCGTCGCCGCGTTTGTCCATCGTAGTGGCGGTGGAGAAGTCCCCGTTTGCCGTATTGGTTTCGCAGTACTTTGCGATGCGGACAACGGCGCCCACTATGCTCTCAAGAAGCATATAGGAGATACCTACCAGCAGAGCCAGGCCAATAAGCAGTGCGAACACAAGCAGGAACATAACGAATCTGGACATCGATTCCGCGGACGATGCCAGAGTGTTGTTGCTTTTTGCTATGGCATCCTGAAGTTTCTGGGAAGAAGCGCTTTCCTGATCTATAAGATTACGCGTATGTTCGCTGTTCATGTTATCCAAAGCGGCGGCCATCTTGCCTTCCCTGGCCAGTTGAATCATGACACCGCTTTGCTCGTTGACGGCGGAGCTTGCCTGTATATGCTCTTCGGCAAGGGCCTTTATTTCGGGATCCGAGGTCTGCTTCTCCATTTTGGCGAGGTTTGTAAGGAGTTTTTCCTTTGATTCATTAAATTCCGCATACGCGCGGTCGCCCGCTTCTTTATCGTGAGCCAAAAGCACGTTGCGTAATGCTATTCTGCGCTGATTCAAGGTATCATCGGAGTCATTGAGCATTGCCCCTATCCCCACGCCCTCTTTTAATATCGATTCCGTCATACCGCTAAGCTTATGTGCCGAAACAATTCCTATTACCGCCACGAGCAGCATTATCAGTCCGATACCGCCTATGCTGCCGATAAATTTTTCCTTCATCCTGATATTCTCAAGCATATATCCTCCTGGCGATTTTAACAGCGTAAGTTTAATGGATAAGGAATGGCAGCGAGTTGTCCGAACACAGTATAAGTGTATCATGCAAAAGGGTTATATGCAATAGCAAAATAGGTTATTCCATAATAAGTTTGCATTATGTGGTGCGTGCCGGACTTGCGTAACGCAAATAAAAATGGAATGACGCGTAGGGACATTTCACCAATAGAAAATTCTCTTGGGGAAATAAAATGCGGGATGGAATATATATACTATTGCAGGGGATGATAAATTCCAAAAATAATTTCAAAAAATAACCTATTTTAAGGTGTTTTGTGTGTTGTTTTTGTGTTTTTCTCGTCAGAAAAACAGTTTTTTCGTCGTAAAATAGCGGTTAAAGCAGGATAAACCGGGCGATTTCAAAACCGGCAATATACTTATTTTGCAGCTGTGCTTGCCTGAGCGGAAGCGGTGGAGGTGTTTGTTACGTCGGAAGATGTCGAGTCGGTCGAGGCTTCAAATCCTGTTCCGGGCAGCGGCGGCGTGGTGCCGGGGGCGGGCTCCGCGGTTTCATCCGACGCTCTTTCCGGGGGTGCGCTTGGCATGGGTATGGGATTGGCGCGGGTTATCCCCCTTCTCTTGAGCGATTCCAGATGCATGCGGATATGGAAATTGCCCGGGTCCAGCCGTGAGGCGAGGGCATACTGGGTAATGGTATGCGCCTTGCTGTATTGCGCCATCGCGGCCACCTGTCCCGCGCTGCGCAGTATCGCAACAATGCCCGCAAACGTCGCCGCCAGAATCAGTTTCCCCCTCATGCGCGGCGAAATATCCAGGCTTTGCAGTACGGGCATGTCCGGCGCAAGCGCGCCCAATATGGCCCAGGTCATAAATGCTGTTGCCGGCAGCAGGATGACCGCGTCAAAGCAGCCCACGGTTGCCGTGATGATTATGGTTGCCGCGAGCATCAACCCTTGCAGATACTCGTCCTCGTTCGCGGCCATCGCCACGCGCCGCCACGCCGACAGCAGCAGCCAGAACAAGGCAAGCAGCAATGCGGCGAATGCCGGGATGCCGCGTTCGGAAAGTATCGCCATCCAGTCGCTGCTGGGCCACGGGTTGAAAGTAATCCCGGTGCCATAATCTATCGAGCGGTCGAAACCTTTTACGAATTTGGGATATACGATTTCCCAGTTGCCCGGCCCCGCGCCCAGCAGCGGATGCGCGGCGACTATGCGCAGCGTCCGTTCGTATTGAATCAGGCGTCCGTGCCCGCTGCCGCTGTGGTAATTGGCAAGACCGCTCACCGTGTCCATATACGGGGAGTCGCTGGTCCATTCGAGTTTGTTCGGGAGAGCCAGCGCGGCCAGCGCGCCCACAAGTCCTGCGGCCAGCAGCGCCTTAAGCCGGGAAGACGTTTTACTGTCAAGTTCCCCCCGCGCGCGCCAAAAACCGCAGCCCAGCACTATCGCTCCGGCGGCGAAACCCAGCCATGCCGCGCGCGTGCGCGAAAGCACCAGCGCCTGCACGATTATAAAAACGCCCGCCGCTCCGGCCAAAAACAGCCTGCGCGATTTTATGGCGGACAATATCAGAACAGGCAGACAGATAACTGCCAGATGCGCCATGAAATTGCGGTTGCCGAGCGTTCCTCCGGGGATGCGGTGCGGGCTGAAAAGCGCACAGTTGAACCCGTATGCCTGAGCGAGCGAGACCAGCGCGCCAAGTACGGCCGCCGAGGCGGCAACGGCTATTATCGCATCCCGCGCGCCAGCTTTTGCCGTGCTGCGCGCAACCCAGAACACCGTAGCGCCGGACAGCGTAATCGCCAATGCGGCGATGGAAAGCCAGTGGTTCTGCGCCAGGGATGCGCTTATAAAACAGAGCGACAGATATGCGGCAAGCGCCAGATCTATACGGTTCAATTCCAGCTTTTTTGCCTCGCGCAGAGCTGCAAGCGCAAGCAGCAGCGCGACGGCGTTCATCACCAGTTCCTTGGGCGCAAAAAAACGCGACAGGTCGAACATGGGATACGGAGCCGCCGTCAGTACGACCAGAGTCGCGCCCAAGGCAATAAGTATGCGTATTATACGCTGGTTCATAATTAAAGCTGGAAACAGCAAGCCATTGAATTTTTTTACGCGTTAATTCAGGAAACCGCGCATTTTCCCGATTCTTCCCCGCCTGGAAAGATGCCGGGCAGGATTTAAAAAACCATTTTTTGGCAGGATGGGAAAAGGTCCTTTCTCCAATTATATTTTATTAGCGACGGTTGTGTTATTGATAGGAACCTAAATAATGTCCTATGCGAAGGCCCGAAATCGGGACTTGCGCTAGGCGCGGCTGTGAAAGCGTGATGCCTGCACGGTGAACAGACGCAACGACGCGCAAGTCCCGAGGGCGGGCCTCCCCGAAGGGGCTGGCCGCTTTTGCGCTGTAACCGCGTCGCGCTGAACACACCATACGGGAAGTATGCTGTATTCATTGCTCCTTGTTTCGCTGCAAAATCGAACCAGTCGCATAGGGCATTATTTAGGTTCCTATCAATAGCTCATAAAGCGGCATAAAGGTCAAAAAGTGTTGATGAATTTCAGGGTACTCTCGGCGTGAAATGCTAGGGTTTATGCCACGAATCTTAAACCGGTTTAACATCCATGCCTTAAAATATACTATTTACCGTCGAGCTGCCTAGTATAACCAGCAACACTTTTTGACCTTTATGCCCATAAAGCCGTAAGAGGCGGTCGGCTGATTTTTTAGTGACCCGGACTATCCGGCGTATGCGTACAAAATTCCGGCGCAACCCGGGGGAGAGTTGCGCCGGACGGTGGTGGTTTCAATTGGCGGGGTGTATAACCCGGCGGTCCTGTCCGGACGTCCTTTTATTTATAGACCTGAACGCGCGGTTCCAGCGGACCGAACTCCTTGTCTCCAGGCCTTGCAAGAGGATTGCCGAACGGCATTTGCGCTATCAGTTTCCAGTTTGCCGGGATATTCCATTTGGCTTTGACCTGCGCGTCTATAAGCGGGCTGTAGTGCTGCAGCGATGCTCCAAGCCCTTCCGTCTCCAGCGCGGTCCAGACTACATACTGAAGCATTCCTGACGACTGGTTGGACCAGACAGGGAAATTGTCCTTGTATGTCGGGAAGCTCTTTTGCAGCCCTTCCACCACGCTCATGTCCTCGAAATAAAGTATCGTGCCGTGGCCTGAGCGGAAAGCGCCGTTTATCTTGTCCTCGGTCGCCTTGAAGGCTTCCGGCGGAACTATTTTTTTCAGCTCCGCCTTGGCGATGTCCCAGAGCTGTTCGTGCTGCGCGCCCAGCAGCAGCACTACGCGCGCGCTCTGCGAATTGAACGCCGACGGCGCGTGTTTAACGGCAAAGCTCACCAACTCCTGTATGCGTTCGTCCGAAACGGGGCTGTCCTTGCCGATGGCGTAAACAGTGCGCCTGTCCTTCACCGCATCCAGAAAATTCTTCATAAATTCCCCCTTCCTGTTTATTCAACTCCGCAGTTGCGGTGGCAACGCCTGCGCCGCCGGATTGCTGCTTCCCGGCAACGCGGGCGTTGATGCCGCGGCCTGCACCACGAACTATAGCAATATTGTCCGCGAAATTACAAGGCCGAATGGCGGGAAAAAATCAGGGAGGAAGTGCGATAGCAGGTAATCTAGCGTTCCGGCGAGAACGTGGTGTTTGCAAGCAGTTTGTCCGCGCTTTTTTTTATTTCAAAGTCCGTGACATATATAAGGCCGGGGGAATTTTTTGCGGGCTCGTATTTCAACCGGAATTTGGCGTCTTGAAGGTCATGCAATTCATAATCCGGCGCGTAGAATTTTTTGCCGACGGCATCTGTGTGCAGCGAAATCAGGTTTATTTTTTTGTTCCTGATATTTAGATATGCCGTCGCGTAAACCGACTGGTCCGCGCTCTTGAGGTATACGGTCGCGCCCTCCGGCAGCGCGTCCAGCATGGCGCGCACGCGTGGGTGCAGTTTCCCTTCTGTAAGCCGGGACAGGTTCTCCCTGTATGCGGCCGCATTCGTCGGCAGCGCAAAAAGCTCGTCCAGCATTTTTGCGTTGAAACGGAATTTTCCGTCTATGCCCATGCTTATGCCGCGAGACGAGCCTAGCTTGCCTGCCGCCACGCACCAGAATTTTTTCGGCGCGCCGCCGGACACCCCGGCGGTGTTTGCGCACTGGTCTATGTAGATATACGGCGAATCCGGCGCAAAACGCGCGAGATAGGACTCGGTGTGCAGGTCCGGCATATCCACCGGGAAATAGTAGCGGTCCTGACCGTCGGGGCGCAGCTCCATCAGCACCGGCAGCGCCATGCGCTTGCCGTTGACCGAGAAAGCGCCTGCGCGCGTATCCGCAGTAATTTCGCGCGCTTTCGGCAGCGGCCAGAAGGAATGCGACGCGTCCAGCCATTGCCGCGGAAATCCGCCGCGCGCCATGCTGGTTTTATAGACCACGGAATCTTCGCCAAACATGTCGCGCCCGAGCCCCAACTCTGCCTTGTAGCCCATCGCGTCCAGCACAGTCGGGCCGATATCGAATGTTGTCGCATGCCGGTTTATGCTGCGCGGCGCACCGTCGGGAGATAAAATAAGGAAGAGATTTTTACGGTCCCCCTTTTCCAGCGTCTGGTAGACGCTGTTGTTCATGGAGATGTGATCGGACCCAAGCGCTATAACTGTATCTTTGCCGTATGGGCTTGTACGCATGCGGTCTATGAAATCGCCTATAAGCTTGTCGTCGCAATGCAGCGCGTTCAGCATGGTATCTTTCCCGTCGCCGTATTTCATATCCCCGCAGCTTTTGGCCATATAGCCGGGGGTATGCGTGTCCATTGTTATCATGAAAAGTCCGAACGGTTTGCCCGCTTTGGAGAGGGAGTTAAACCTGGCGTAAGCCGTGTCGAAAAGCGTATCGTCGTAAAGTCCCCAGGAGTTTGTGTACTGCGGATCCGGCAGGGAGGATTTAAGCTCCCGCAGTCCCGCAACATCCGTGAAGCCGTGCGAAGCGTAGAAATTCCCCTTCCCGGCGAAGGAAAGCTCCGCGCCGCCCAGATAGGACAGCGAGTAGCCCCGGGTTTTCAGCAGGTCGCCCATGCAGGTGGCCCCGCCCATGAAATCGCTCAGCGCGGAAAACGAGTTGCGTCCGGAGTATAAGGAAAGCGGCGCTCCGCACTGGCTTGCCACCATGCCGCCCATGGTCCACCAGGCTTCCGGCAGTTGGGATATGTTGGTAAACCGTGTGCCCTGCTCCTCCAGTTTTTTGATATTGGGCATAAGGCCGGGGAAGAGGCGCTCGTCCAGATAAGTGCGTTCAAGGCTTTCGCCGTATATGTAGACGATATTAAGGGGATGCTCTGGAGCCTTTGTTATTTCCGGTTGGCGATACACTTTCCGGAATTCCAGTTCGGGCGGCAGCGGCGTGTTAGTGGAT
>Ga0326728_10001869_pt1 | contig 72497 bp, 53 predicted proteins | sample MB3enrmetagenome_FD_207602 | JGI IMG/M metagenome (GOLD analysis project Ga0326728, IMG submission 207602) | Lab enriched peat soil microbial communities from McLean, Ithaca, NY, United States - MB31MN | ecosystem: Environmental > Terrestrial > Soil > Wetlands > Peat | place: USA: New York...
AGGTCCAAAAAGTCTCATCAAAGTTTCCATCGGTCGCTCCTCCTTCTGATTTGTTCTTCCCAAACAATCTTCGGAAGAACGACCGATGGAATTAAAATTCTTTAAAATTTCAAATGTCTTTGGCTAGTTTTTAGTAAAAAGTTCGTTCTACGGGGGGCGCCGCGCTGATGGCGTCATTTTCCCGGTGATCTCAATATTTCTGTCGTTTCTTGATGGCCTTCAGGGTGGGGTGAAGACAATATCTCGAATCGAAGTATGTAGTAAGTGGCACATTTTGGAGAATTATAGTATAAGGGGGCTCGTTGCTGCCGAGCCCGAAACTTATCAGGGAGCCGGCCCATATCATGAAAGGATTTTGGGACCGCAGAGGCGCAGTTGCGTGAGTACGCAGAAAACCACATTCTGTATCATTATTTCAAATACCAATCTTTAAGCAGGGGAGAAACATGAGGAAGCTAGCGTTGTTTGCGGCAGTTGTTTGTTTGATTTCTTTTTGCAGCATGGATGCATTTGCCCAGCTCGCGATTACAAAATTCGTAGGTCCATCCAGCACCCAGATTGCTGGAGGGGCTCGTCCCGGGCAGGCCGGAGGAATGAACCAGCAGTGTATCGCCGTATATGGCTCCGGCGCGCATATGTGCACTACAGACGAATTTTTCTTAACAGCAGGCTCTTCGACCAATGGCGCGCAAATGTGGCTTCAGCCCGCAGTCCACAACTGCTGGTTTGACGGCACTCAAACGTTGTGCCAGGAGGCCGGTGCGGCTCAGGCCGTCCCGGAGGCGAATGCGTATTTTACTTGCGGCAATTGGACCGTGTCTTCAGGGGACCTCGGCACCACCGCGTCCTACATGGGCGCAACGGGGTGGGTGTTGAATGTCGAGGCCGACTGCAGCTTGGTGCACAAGGTCGCGTGTTGCAGGTAATCAACCTGCCGGCCCAACAGACCGCCGATACAGTGTAACCTGCTTTCAGCACGAAGAAGGGGGGAGTCGAAAAGGCTTCCCCTTATCTTTTTCGTCCTCCCTCCCCCATGCCGGCGTCGATGCGAAAACGCCGAGACGCGGGGAAAAGGCAGAAGCAAGAAGCAGGGAGCAGGAATTCACCACGGCCGCAAATGCTACTGAAATAGTAGCGCCGCAGGCGCGAGCGTGCGGTACGCACGCCCCGCTTCCTTGCATCTCATCTTTTCTCTGCGCCCTGCGCGCCTTTGCGGTTATCGTTGTCCATCACCCCAAGCCCGGTTTTCTATCTTTCGATATGTTGCCCGGTATGATAGAGAGAAAGATTAAACTTAGTTTGAATAGGGGAAGCTGCTCGAAAGCATTCTCTAAGTCTGCAATTCCTCTAAGATAAGATACCGGAGACCTGAATGGACTACAAAGAGACGCTGAACCTCCCGAAGACCGATTTCCCAATGAAGGCCAACCTGCCGGTCCGGGAACCGGAACTTTTGAAAAAATGGGACGAAATGGGTCTCTACGGCCTGCTGCGGGAACAGGCCAAGGGACGCCCGCGCTATATTCTTCATGACGGACCGCCCTATGCGAACGGCCACATCCACCTTGGGACCGCTCTTAACAAAATTCTCAAGGACATGATCGTAAAATCCCGCCAGATGAGCGGAGTGGATGCAGTCTACGTTCCCGGCTGGGATTGCCACGGCCTCCCGATTGAACATCAGGTGGACAAGGAACTGGGCAAGAAAAAGGAAACCATGTCCATTTTCGAAATTCGCAGGCTTTGCAGGCGCTATGCCGAGAAGTTTATCGACATTCAGCGCAGCGAGTTCAAAAGGCTTGGTGTGCTCGGCGAATGGGAAGCCCCATACCTGACCATGTCCTACGACTACGAGGCAACGATTGCCCGTGAGCTGGGCCGGTTTTTCAGCAAAGGGAGCGTTATCCGCAGCAAGAAGCCGGTCTACTGGTGCCCGAGCTGTAAAACCGCCCTGGCGGAAGCCGAAGTTGAATATCACGACCACAAATCGCCTTCGATTTATGTCAAGTTTCCGTTTACGCCGGAGAGCCGGGCAAAGTTTCCGGAGCTATCCGGTAAGCTGGCCTATGTCCTTATCTGGACGACAACCCCCTGGACTCTACCTGCAAACCTCGCTATCGCACTTCACCCCGACTTTACCTACGTTGCGGCCGACGTTGGCGCGGAGGTCTGGATTCTGGCTCAGGGGCTGGTCGAGAACGTTATGGGGCTGATGCATGTGCGGGAATACCATGTGGTCCGCGCTTTCGAAGCCTCGGAGTTAAGCGGGCTCAAGACCCGCCATCCTTTTGCCGAGCGCGATTCGGTCATAGTCCTCGGGCCCCATGTAACCCTGGAAGCCGGCACCGGCGCGGTCCACACCGCTCCCGGTCACGGGCGCGAGGACTACGACATGGCGCTTGAGCATGGGTTGGACGTGTATTCTCCCGTGGATGACGCCGGACGGTTCACCAATGACGTGCCGTTCTTTGCCGGGCAATTCGTCTTCGATGCAAATGAACCGGTCATCGCCAAGCTCAAAGAAGAAGATAAACTGCTGCTCAAAGCGGATATCGTCCACAGCTATCCGCACTGCTGGCGCTGCAAAAACCCCGTGATCTTCCGGGCTACACCCCAGTGGTTCATCTCCATGGACAAAAACGACCTGCGCCGCAAGGCCCTGGACTGGATAGACCGGGTACAATGGGTCCCCGGCTGGGGGCGCGACCGCATCTATAACATGGTCGAAAACCGGCCCGATTGGTGCATCTCACGGCAGCGGTCCTGGGGCGTTCCGATCACGGTGTTCCGGTGCGTCGATTGCGGGACCTATATTTCCTCCGCTGAAGTCTTCGACCGCGTGGTTGCCCTTTTCCAGAAAGAAGGCGCAGACGCCTGGTTTTCGCACCCGGTCGAGGAACTCGTCCCCCCCGAGCTTACCTGTCCGGAATGCGGCGGGATAAAGATGGAAAAGGAGATGGACATTCTCGACGTCTGGTTCGATTCGGGGGCCTCCAGCGCGGCCGTCCTCGAACGGCGTCCCGAATTGCGAATGCCCGCCGACCTGTATCTCGAGGGGAGCGACCAGCACCGGGGCTGGTTTCATTCTTCGCTTCTGGAGGCAGTGGGCACCAGGGACATCGCCCCCTACAAATCCGTGCTCACACACGGGTTCGTCGTCGACGGCCAGGGATATAAGATGTCCAAATCGCTCGGAAACGTGATAGCCCCCGAGGAAATCATACGCCAGTACGGGGCCGAGATAATCCGCCTCTGGGTCTCCGCCGAGGACTATAGGGACGATATCCGCATTTCGCAGGATATCCTGAAAAGGCTCAGCGAAGCATACCGAAGGATTCGCAACACGTGCAGGTTTCTATTGGGAAACCTCTACGATTTCAACCCGGCATCCGATTCGATCCCCTACGGGGAGATGGAAGAACTGGACCGCTTCGCCCTGTATCAGCTTCAGGATCTGATTCAAAAAATCAGGCAGGGATACGCCCGGTTCGAGTTCCACCGCGTGTATCACGCACTCCACAACTACTGCGTGGTCGATTTGAGTTCCTTTTACCTCGACATACTGAAAGACCGCTTATACACATCTTCAGCCTCAAGCAGGGCCAGACGGTCCGCCCAGACCGTCATCCACACCATTCTGCTGGCCGTCGTCCGCCTGATGGCGCCGATCCTCTCTTTCACGGCCGAAGAAGTCTGGTTGCGCGTGCCGCATGGTTCAGCGCCGTCCGTCCATATGGAGTCTTTTCCCGAGGCGGACCCGAATCTCAAGGACGAAAAACTGAACGCCAGGTGGATGAAGATCCTGGCGGTGAGAAACGAGGTGCTCCGGGTGCTCGAAGCCGCCAGGCGGGACAAAGTTATAGGGCACCCGCTAGACGCCAGGGTTCGTCTCAGTCTTCCACCAGACCTAAAGGAAGAATTCGCGGGAGGAGAGGAGCTTTTCAGGAACGTTTTTATCGTATCCCAGGTCACGATCGAGCCTGAAACCGCCCTGACCTCTCCGGTGCAGGGGATTGATCTGCCCGGTTTGAAAATCCAGGCCGAAACCGCTTCGGGTGAAAAATGCGAGCGTTGCTGGGTCCGGTCCGATAAAGTGGGGCAGTTTCCGGAGCAGCCAAAGATCTGCGACCGGTGCTACGGAGTGGTTGGATAGCCGGGATCTTTCTTGTTAACCGGGCCGGCTCGATTCAGACGAATATCATGCCCTCCAGGTAGAGGACAGCTTTACCGGCGATGCTTACGCGATTTCCCCTGTCCCGGCAGAAGAGTTCTCCGCCTCTTCTGGAGACCTGTATTGCGTGCAGGTCCTTCTTGTTCAAGACCTTGGCCCAATAGGGGGTAAGAACGCAATGCGCCGACCCCGTGACCGGGTCCTCGGGGACCCCTACCCTGGGAGCAAAAAAGCGAGAGACGAAATCAGCCTGTTTCCCTCTGGCCGTCACGATCAATCCGCGACAGTCGAGACCGGAAACTGCGGTGATGTCGGGCTTCAAGTCCCTGACACTCTGCTCGCTTTCAAGCACCACGAGCATATCCTCCTCCGAGCCGAGCACCTCCATCGGGGCGGCGCCAAGTATTTCGCCCAATCCGGCCGCTTGAACCGCGAAGGCAGCCGGCCGGGACGGGAAATCCATCTCCAGCAGATGGTCCTTTTTCTCGACGACCAGTTCGCCGCTTTTACGAGTCTGAAAACAGATCTTCTTATCAGACCACCGGTGGAGTTCGAAAAGAACATAGGCGCTTGCGAGCGTGGCGTGGCCGCAAAGCGCGACCTCCGTTGCCGGCGTAAACCATCTTAGTTCGAATCCGCCGCCGCTCCGAACCAGGAATGCGGTCTCGGATAGATTGTTTTCAACTGCTATGGACTGCAGCGTCGAGTCGGAAATCCAATCGTCCAGCAAGCAGACGGCCGCAGGATTTCCGGAAAAAACCCCGGAAGCAAATGCGTCCACCTGATAAATCGGGACCTTCACACATCCTCCTTCTCAGCCCGAAGACAGCCGACCGTGACGACAGGTCTCCGGGCCGGGTCGAAGTCCATCATCAAATCAGCAATATCCGATCATTTTCGTCATGTTTTGTCTTCCTTCGGCATCCCGGCATGTCTTCGCCAAATAATTTGACAACAAGGTTCGCACCCACATGCCGCCGCTTCAAAAAGGCTGCTTCCTGTGAAGCTCAAGGTATCTGCCGGGGGTGATCCCTATTATTTGCTTGAAGGAGCGGGTGAAATGACTCTGATCGAAAAATCCCGTGTCGACAGCCGCGCCCGCTATGGAGCGTCCTTGAAGAAGAAGCTCTTTGGCCCTTTTTATTCTAGACTCGATGACATACTCATGAGGTGATACCCCGGTATTTTTCACAAAAAGGCGCTGAAAATGGAAAGGACTCAAACACGCCACCTTCGATAATTCTTCAAGGGACAAGTTCTCGGCAAAATGCGCCCTGATGAATCGGCACACACGGACAATCGCACCATGTTGTGGTCCAACCCTGCATGGGGTTGGCGGCGAATCACCATAACGCATGATCATTGCAGAAAGGATGGAAACCAGGACCGACTCTCTCTGCAAAATCGAGTCTCCCTGCGCAATGAGAAAAAAAAGCCCGTTCATCTTCGAGCCTAATTCCGCGTCAAACAGAACAAGACTCCTGACGTAAGGAACAACCTGGGTCTTTTCAGAAATCTGTGAAGCAATGTCCCTCAACTTCTCAGTGCCGACACAGATGGCCGAATAATCATGCCCGTTGTCCGATTGCGATCCGCAGGAGTGAGGCATCCCCGCATTTATGGCAAATATTGCATTTTCCGGAATGACGGCCGAGGCGCCCCTTTGCAAAATGAGGCGCGCCCCTTTGTGAACGGTTCCGATGCAAAACTTGTGATGCACGTGACGCGTGAATTCATTGGTTACATTTGCGCCATGGACAACCTGGATGTACGGCATGTCGGGAGGGCTAATGAAGCGTATGCTTTCTCGATCTTTTTTCTTCATTTGCAACGCCTGTATGCGCATTAGGGAAGAGCCAAGCGGTGATCCTCCCAAGACGTCTCACAGCAGGGGAGGGCAAAACTTCGCGAGCAGAACCATGCCGTTTTTACCCGCGATCACTTTGTGTTTTGTCCCTCGAGGTATCACACTCATGCACCCAGGATGGTATGCTGTCTCTTTAGAGCCTAAGAAGAAGCTTCCCTCACCTTCGATAACTTCGTGCAGTTCCAACTGGCTTTCATGAATATGCTCATCGAGAACGCAGCCCGGATCTATCTTTACCAAATGACAACTCAGACTGCCGCCTGTATCGATGCCTCTGATCAGGTGCTTCAGGCTGACACCTTTGAACTTTGGATGGTCATTCCATTGAACCCGTCCGGCTTGATCGTCCCTGTCAATATAGGTTATGGCGCCGTTCGCCATGGCTGCTGAAATCTCCGCCGTTTCCATTTCGTTCTCCTTTCATAAGATGCCCGGACCACCGCCTGTGAAAGGAGCATACCCGGCCGAAGAAGTCCCGTATTGTATTATGTTGCTGATTTTTTCACAGAGGCCGACATTATTCAATTCAGTTTTCAGTTTTCGATTTTTGGTTTTGAGCGCGAGGTCCCGCCCGGTTGAAGCGAGGTTCACAAGCCGGCAAACGCCGACTATCAATCAAGGCGCGCGCTTCCCAGTTAAATCTTGATTAATCCGCAATGATTATTAGATTTAAATAGCCGTGCGCCATGCGAACTCCCGCGCGGTCCTCTGGACAGGGGGCTCCGTTTGCCGGGGAAAGCGCCGCGGGCCGATGTCCGGTAACGGCGAGTATTCGATGGAGCAGGAGTGATTGTAACCAAACGGGAGGTATGGATGGAATTTCCCACCCAGGCCCCTCGGAAAGCCGCAGTAAGTCAGTGAGCGCGGTTTCCGAGGGGCCCATTTTTTACGGGTTGTAGGCTCGAACGGCCATTTCGATCCTGTTAAGGACCTGTTCGGTTACTTCCCCGTTTCTTATCAGGTCCCGAGCCGCTCTGGTGACGCTCATATTTATCGGCGCCAGGTTGTGGGATGTCCCGACAATCAAATTGGCTCTGGTGATGAATCCATCCTTATCGGTCGAATAGTCATGGATGAGCGTTCCCCGCGGAGATTCTACGCAGCCCACCCCTCGGCCTTCTCTCGGGACTGCCTCGTTTCGAACGTGATCGGCGGTTATCCGCGGGTCTTCAAGAAGTTCGACGGCCTTTTCGCAGCAGTGCAAGAGTTCGATCAGGCGTGCCCGATGATAGAGCATCGTTGACTGGGCCGGTCTGCCGAAGCGGGAGCGAAATTCGACGAATTCGGCCTGTGCCAGGGGGGTCGAAATGCAGTCGGCCACGTTGATTCTGGCCAGGCTGTTGGTTCTGTAGATGCCGAGCGGGTTGTCCAAATCCATTGAAAACCCTTCACCCCAGCCTTGAGCGTAGTGAAATTTCGAATAAGACCATGGTTCGACATGTTCACCCAGGAAATCACTGTATTCACGGCCCCAAAACTCATGGAAAGACCCATCAGGCCTCATAAGCCGAAGGGCGCCATCACTGAGTGAGAGGCTGCCGTCTTCGGTGTTGACCATAGCGAGAAACCCGGATTCGATGTCGCCAAGCCGCATCAGTTCGGTCTCGAGTCGCGGAAAAACACGCTCTTTGGCAAATTCGACCGCAAATCCGGCAAATTCCAGCTGCTCCAGGGCGCCGGCGTATAGCTCATCCCTTTCAAGGCAGCTCATCGGCCTTGAAAAACCACCGGGAACGATCGCATCCGGTTGGATGCATCTTCCGGCGAGCTTTTCGAGCATCATCTGGGCCCGATACCGCGTCTGCATGACTCTTTTTGCTAATTCCGGGTCCTGGCCCACAATGCCGAAGATGTTTCGCGCATATCGATTGGAATCAACCAGATAATCCGGACCTGCCAGGAAGAAGAAATGCAGCGTCTTGCTGCCGATATGCGCCAGGACCTGGCTGAGTTCGCGCAAAAGCCGCCCGGCGGGTGGCACTTTGGTCCCAAAGCACCCCTCGACGGCCTGGTTTGCAGCCAGATGGCGCTGCAACGGGCAAACCCCACTGATGCAAGCGAGTATCCCCGGCGCCTCTTCGGCCGGTCGGCCCACCAGGAATTTTTCGAACCCGCGCATTGACGTCATGTGGAAACGTACCCGGGCCGCACTGCCGGTGTCGTCGAGTGTTATGCCTATTTTCGCCCGGCCTTCAATCCTGGTTACAGGCTCAATAATTATTTCTTTTGCGAAAACTGGCGATCGCGCCGCCTCAGTCTGGCGCAGCATAAAAACCTCTTCTGTGTAGATCGAGACGCTCGGTCCCGGTCAATTTTAGAACTCTGGCGCAGTCCGGACCGAACGACGGCCCGCAAGTCCGGCGCGCGCGCCGCAAAATAGATGCGGCAAAAACCTGCCTGCCAGGTCCTTCGTGTCGATTCCATTGCTTGCAAGCGCGTTCAAAATGTCCAACAACTGATTTCCACCCTTTCGAACCGGCCCGTGACAACCCCGGCACGGCACCCGCGCCTCTATGCAGCGGGGCAGGCCTCCACCTGTTCCAGCGCACCCGGCAAGGGTGACCGGCCCCATGCACAAGAATCCCTGCTCAAGCAGGCAGCGCATCTCGGAAAGCGGTTTATTAACCTGGTAACGCGCATTCTTGACGAATCTTCGAATTTTATGCACCCCGCCTTTTCCCTCGCGCTTTGCCGGACAGGAGTCACATACCGCCTTGAGCGGCCAATCAAGTGATTTTCTGTTGATAACAGATTCCAGGACGGCGGCGATGCGGTCCGGGTGAGGCGGGCAGCCCGGCAGGGTGATATCCACATCAATTTTTTCATCCAGCGCGAAGGTCCGGCCGAGGAACTTTGGAACATCCAGCACGGAATTCGTCTCGGAGTCCGTTTCTTCCGCTCCCCGGCGAGAACCTCCAAACAGTTCTTCATCTTCGAACGAATCGATCGAGGCGGGAATGCCGCCGTAAGCGGCACATGTTCCAAGTGCGACTATGACGCTGCATTGCCGACGCATCTTTTCGGCAATCCGCAACCGCATCTCGTCAGTGATGCCCCCGCTGATGAGCCCCACCTCGGCTTTTGGAATATCGATTTCGCAAGAATTGTACGGGAGCCCGAAATATTTATGGTCCATCAGCATTGGCATGTGGAGGATCTCAAATTTATCGAGCAAGCCGAGAGATCCGCCTTCCGTGTTGAGCAGCGCCATCTCACATCCCTTACAGCCGCTCAAATTCTCTGTACAAAGTGTTAAAGACATTGGACCGACTCGCTATTCGAATCTATCGGCGTGCGGCACCGGGACGGTCCCATGGCCTTCAAGGCTTCTTCGGTTTCCCGCACTATGCCGGCAAAGCGTTCCGCTTCGGCTGACGAGCACCACGCAAGCCTGAAGCGCCCGGGCTCCAATCCCATCAGCAAAAGCACTTCCTCGATCACGGCGGACCTTGCCCTTGCCTTCTCATTGCCATTCTGGTAATGACATTCCCCTGGATGGCAGCCCATCAGCAAAACGCCATCCGCGCCGTTTTCCAGGGTCTCCATTACAAGGCCCGGATGAACCATCCCTGAACACATCACGCGAATAATCCGCAAACCGGCAGGATATTGGACTCGAGCGGCGCCCGCGAGATCGGCCGCGGCATATGCGCCCCAGTTGCATGTGAAAGCGACAATCCTCGGTTCGAACCCCACATTGCCGTCAGACAAATCTAACTCCTCCAGACCCAGGGTATCAGCTTTTCTCACAACCTGCCCGGCGACGGCCGATCAATGCAGCGCCGTCCGCACCTGCGCGGAAAGTTCGCTGGATGAAAAACCCGCCACGTTGATTCCTTCCTTGGGACACGCCGCCTGGCAGACCCCGCAGCCCTTACACTTTGCGGACAACACGGAAAGCCTCTGTTTTCCGGCTTCACCAACGCCGGCCCGCTTTTCTCTTTCGATGACCAGGGCGGCATACGGGCACACATCCACACAGACGGCACAGCAATCGCACCTCTGTTCGTCAACTATCGCCTTAACCCGGTCGAGGTCAACCCAGCGTCTCGAGAGCACGACCGCAGCGCGTGAAGCCGCCGCCATGGCCTGAGCAATACTTTCCTCGACCGGTTTTGGGTAATGCGCCAAACCGGCAAGGAAAATGCCCTGGGTAGCCAGATCCACCGGACGCAGTTCCACATGCGCTTCCTGCAGGAAACCGTCGGAGTCGACCGGCAACTTGTACATCTTGGCAAGCCCCCTCGTACCGGGATCGGGAATAACCGCGGTGGCGAGGATGACAATATCCGCGGGAATACCAAAGGATTGGTGAAGGACGTGGTCCCAGGCTACCACTTCGATTTTGTCCCCTTTCACCACGACGTTGGGTTTACGCCCCTCGTCGTATTTGATGAATACAACCCCGAGTTCAAGCGCCTGACGATAGAGTTCTTCCCTCAGTCCGTATGTCCTGATATCCCTGTAGAGAACGAAGATCCGCCTTTGATGGTCCTCCCGCTTGAGCGCGATTGCGGTTTGGATCGAATGCGCGCAGCAGACCCTTGAACAGTAATTTCGCTCGGGCTCCCTTGACCCGACACACTGGATGAAAACGAAATTGCGGCCGCCATCAACCCGTTCGTCTCCCTCGGCATGCAGCCTGTCGAATTCGAGCGAGGTGAAAACATCGGGAAAGACGCCATAGCCGTAGTCGGTGGGCTTGAGAGGCATACCTCCGGTAGCCACTATGGTCGCGCCGTGATCGACGGCAACGTTGCCCGTAGGCTTCTGAATCGTTGAATGGAAGGCCCCTACATGCCCTTCCGAATGGATAACTTCCGACTTGAGGTGCAGGGTGACGAGCCCATGCTCCCGCACTTTCGCGCTTAGAGTTTCCGCGTATGAGAGGATGTCCTCGCCTTTCCATGTTTTGGAGAGCTGATGAGCCGTTCCGCCGGTCTGGGCGGCCTTTTCAACCAGGTGAACCAAAAAACCCTGATCTGCAAGCGCAAGAGACGCGGTCATTCCCGCCAGACCGCCCCCGATCACCAACACCTGGGGGGTGATCCGCACCGAGACGGGAGGCGCCGGTTTCAACAGCGCCGCCTTTGCCACCGCCATCCGCACAAGATCCTTGGCCTTGATGGTGGCCCGAGCGGGCTGTGACGCATGGACCCATGCAACCTGGTTTCGTATATTCGCCATCTCGAAAAGGCATTCATTAAGACCCGAAGCCCGGAGCGTCTCGCGAAACAGCGACTCGTGGGTCCGGGGGGTGCATGCGGCTACTACGACCCTGTTCAGGTCTTCCGCGATGATGCGCTTGCGAATCAACTCCTGCGAGTCCTGGGAACAGGCAAAAAGGCTCTCTTCCACGAAGACGACGTTCGGAAGCGACCTTGCATAAAGCACCAGATCCTGAACGTCCACAACACAGGAGATATCCGAGCCGCAGTCGCAGACGAAGACCCCGATCCTGGGCGCTTCCGATGCACTTGACTTCTCGGGTGGAAATTGCCGCCTCCTGAATAGAGTGTACCTCACGTCCGAGAGTTCTGTGGCCGCTGCGGCCGCTGCGGCCGATGCCTGAACGACCGATGATGGAATGTCCGTCGGGCCGCAGAATGCGCCGCACGCAAATATTCCGGGTCTGGAAGTCGAAACGGGGAAAAAGCTCGAAGTAGACGCAAAGCCTTCAGAGGTAAGTTCTATTCCAATCCTGCGCGCCAGCTCCACTGAGCCCGCGGGCGGTTCCATCCCGACGGAAAGAGCCACCAGGTCGAAATTCTCACTTGTTTGCCTGCCCTCATCGTCAATGAAACGCAGGTTGATTTCCTCCCCGTTTTCTCCAGGCTCGACCGCGTGCACACGGCAGCTCTGAAAATTTATTCCCCTCTTTTTTGCCCTCTCAAAAAAGCGTTCGAAATCCTTGCCATGGGTCCTGATGTCCATGTGGAAAATGGTGACCTGCAAAGACCGGTTGTAGTCGGTGGCAAGCAGTGCCTGTTTGACTGCAACCATGCAGCACACGGCCGAGCAGTAGCTTCTGGAACCCTGCTTGCAGTCCCTGCTGCCGATGCACTGGAGGAAAGCCATTTTCATCACGGGCTTGCCGTCCGACGGACGCAACAGATGCCCGGCCGTAGGACCCGAAGCCGCGAGATATCGTTCCAGTTCCATTGTGGTTATGACATTGGGAAATCGTCCGTACCCCCATGCCGAGCGATCGCAGGGATCGAACGGCCGGTACCCCGGCGACAAAATAATGGTTCCGACTCTTACCGATAGCTCTCTTTCCCGATCGCCGAAATAGATAGCGCCATGCGGGCATGCCTTTTCGCACTCACTGCACGCACCGCCCCTCAAATGACGGCATACGGCCGGGTCGATTTGATACTTGAGCGGGACCGCCTGCGGATATTTGACGAAAACAGCCTTTCTGGTATTGAGCCTCCCATTGAATTCGTCCGCCGTCTCAACGGGACACGCTTCCGCGCACTTTCCGCATGCCACGCACCTCTCCATATCCACATATCGCGGCATCCGGCGCAGCCGTACCGTGAAGTTCCCCAGTTCTCCCTCTACCCCGTCTACTTCCGTCAACGTCATCAGTTGGATGTTCAAATGCCGGCCGCACTCAACCAGCTTCGGCGACAGAATTCCAATGGCGCAATCAGTGGTCGGGAACGTCTTATCGATCTGGGCCATGGCGCCGCCTATTGCCCCGGCGCGCTCGACCAGATAGACGTAATAGCCGCTGTTTGCAAGATCCAGCGCGGCCTGCATCCCCGAGATGCCGCCCCCAACGACCATTACACTTCCTGTTCTGTATTCGAAATCACTCATCCGTTTAAGCTCCCGGACTGATTTTCGAGAAAAGCAGCCTGGGGTACTCTGCCGGACAACACCAGGGAATCCGCCACCAACTCCCAGATATATTTCACCTCCACTTTGAGATCGTATTCCCTGCGAAGGCTTTTCATGATCTGGTCACGGCAATTATGGCAGGCGGTAACCACCAGACCAGCTTTGGAACCCGCAATTCCGCGCGCCTGGAAACGGCCGTGAAAGACCCGTTCCTCTTTGAACGGCATCACCCAGTTGCCTCCTCCCGCCCCGCAGCAATAACCGTCCATCCCTGCGGGGTACAAATCGATGAATCTTGATACGCACTTCCTTATAATAGACCGTGGCTCCTCAAAATATCCCCGGCCGAACGTCTCGACGGATTTACGCCCGTAATTGCACGGATCGGTGTATGTGGTGAGCTTGTCGTGGCGTGTAGCATCGAGCCGAATGCGTCCTTCGTTGATATAATTGAGCAGAAGCTCGAAAATGGTCATTACCTTGAAGTTCTTGAGGTCCTCTTTAAACCAGCGGTTTAACCCGTAACGGGTCGCATAATAGGCGTGCCCGCACTCGGGCAGCAGAAGCGTTTTGCACCCAAGCCGGTACATGTTGCCAACCAGATGGCCGACGATGGTCCTCAAGGAATCCTCATCGCCCGTAAAAACCGCCCAGTTTACCCCTTCCCAGTTCTCCGACGGGATTGTCCAGGATTCGCCTGCAGCATAGAATATCTTCCACCAGTACTTCATGTCGTCAGGTTCGGCGAAGGGCTCTTTGGAATTGACCGTAACGAGCAGGTCGGCCCCTTTTCGGTCAATGGGGGAGGCAAAGCCGGGACAGCCTTCTTCCGCCATTTCTCCAGACATCTCTTCGACTATGGATACAAAGTCCTCCTTAAGAAGGCCAAGATTGTTCCCCTTCTCGATGCAAGTCAAAACACCCTGATGCAAAGGGACCGGGACCTTCGACCTTTCGCGAAGCCCTCTTATCCGGTTAACCAGGGCCACAATTTCGACATTTTGTGGACAGGCCCTTTCGCATTTGCCGCACATCGTGCACTTCCAGGGCCACTGCGAGTCCAGCACTTCCTCCTCAAGACCGAACACGGCCATACGCACCATCCTGCGGGGGTCCATCCCGTCGACCCCGGATATCGGACATGCGCTCGCGCAACTTCCACAGGTCATGCAGGCCTCACCCCAGGAAGGTTTTTCAAGCAGCCTTCCGGAAGGAACAGGAAGCCGGCGCACGTTCTTCTCGTGCAACCCTTCTTCCCGGCTCATCAATGGGACCCCTGGAACGTACTTGAGCTTGAGGGCCGACCGGTCGATTCCGAACTCCCGGCATATCGCGCCAAAGTCCTCTTCACTGACCAGATAACGCTTTCCGGCCATACTCCGCGCAGGCAGCTTGCCGGTCGTTATCCAATTGCGAATAGTGTTTCTATGAACACCGAGCTGATTGGCCAGTTGGCCGATTCGGATGACTATCACGATAACTCCTCAATCAGGTCCGGCAACCATTCGCAGACACCCGGCCGGATCTGCCGGACCTCTCCCCGTTGGCGAAGGACATCGAGCAGACTGACAGAATGAAATACTCACGGCAAAAATCATCTACTTTCTTGTCCGGGATGTCGCCGGGAACAGATCTGGTAAAAAATCCTCAATTGGGCCCATCCGAATTCCGCAATCCGATTCATGTGTGCAGATTGTGCATTTTTGCTGAAATATTCCGCAATAGGGAAAGAGTCAACCGTTTTTAGTTTTTAGTTTTCAGTTTTTAGTTTCTAGTGGGATACCGTGCTGTAATAATTAGCTTTTCTTGTCTCTTGTTTTCCACCCGGACACAAACTTATATTGAGATTGGACACCGAATTCGGTTCAGGCTTGAGAAAATTCGAACGAAAATCTTCCCAACTGCGTTGCGATTATAGCCGGTTTACGGCTGGGAAGCGTGTTCAGCTCTTGAACCGGCGCCCGGGCTGCCGCTTTATCCGGTCAAATCGCCCAGACCCTCCAGTCATGAAAAAAAACTAACCGTTTGACCTCGGCCGGTTATGATCGTATCCTGCGATACAAAGCCGAGAGAACGCCTTGCTCAACTTTTCCTTGACCGGTGCGTGTCGGTCGGCACGTATTCGCAAAGAGTCCCCAGTCATTTAATCACGGAGAGTGATATGCTTTCGAGAACTTGCCTTTTGGCGATTTTTTTGTCCGTTCTACCCGTTTTATCATATGCACAGAGCCAGGATAATTCCCGAGTACAGGAACTATTCGTCAAATCCGGCATGCAAGAGCAACTGAAAGCGCTTCCATCTCTGGTCCAGTCCGCGTTCAACCAATCGGTCGAGAAAGATGAAGAAGCAAAAAAGTTGCCGAAGACCCTTGTGTCCGCCATGAGCGCGGCGGCAACGGAGGCGTTTTCACCGACAAGACTCCGGGTGACCATGCTCGCGGAACTCCCAAAGAAACTCACCGCCCAAGACATCAAGGAAGTGCTTAAATGGCTTGATTCCCCGCTCGGCAAAAAGTGCACCCACCTCGAGGAAGCCTCATCCACGCCTGAAGTAGACGCAGATATGCAGAAATACGCTACCGGCTTACAGGCCTCTCCTCCAACTTCCGAGCGGTTGCAGGTGCTGCGTGAATTCGATGCGGCGGTGAAAGCCACCGAAGCGGCCGTGGATATGGCGATTAACACCCAGGTTGCGCTTGCCATGGCCATTATCGCTACGTTTCCCAAGGAGCGGCAAGTGCCGATCGAAAATGTGTTGCGCGAAGTGGAAAAGAACAGGCCGGCAATGGAGGCAGAGGTGAGGTCGCAGGTTCTCATTTCCCATTTGTACACATACAGAACTCTCACAGATGCTGAAATTAAACTCTACACAGATTTCGCAAAATCTCCTGCCGGATCGAAATACAATGCAGCCGCTAAAGAATCATTCGATAAGGCTGTAATCGAGGGCACGGTCAAATGGGGCGAGCTTATCGGGCGGGCGATAAAGGAATCAAAAAACAAATCCGAAGCTTAACCAGGGGCGGCAGCCAATTCCGCTCATCGGGACCAGGAATTCCCTTCGACGCCGGGGTGAAACGGGTCTTTTGACTTTTACTGCCCCAATTTCCTTACATATTGTCCCAGGGCCATAAGAGGAAAACAATTCCGGTAATTGTGATACCTGATATAAAAGTGCTTGGGAAATCCGGTTCCGGTAAAGAATATCTCATCCCAGGCGCCGTCAGGCTTTTGGGTCCTCAATAGATACTGAATTCCCCTGCTTGCGGCGGTCGATCTTTCTTCGTCGCCGGCCAAAAGACCCATTATAGCCCACGCAGTCTGAGACGCAGTGCTGGGGCCCTGCCCTCGAAGCTCGGGCATTTTGTAGGAATCGCATGTCTCGCCCCAGCCCCCATCCTGATTCTGGTGGTCTTTGAGCCAGTGCATGGCCGCTCTGATGCAGGGCGACTTTGGGTCTTCCCCGATTGAGATCAGTCCCCGCAGGGCGGACCATGTTCCGTAGATGTAGTTGACTCCCCAACGCCCCCACCAGCTTCCGTCATTTTCCTGAAGGCTCTTGAGAAACCTGACTCCGCGCTCAGCGGCCGGATGGCTGCAATCATATCCATAGTTACCCATAACCTCCAACACTCTGCCCGTCACGTCAGCGGTAGGAGGGTCCACCATCGCTTCAGTATCGGCAAAGGGAATACGGTTAAGGATTTCCATATCGTTGTCCCTGTCGAAAGCGGCCCAGCCGCCGTTTGAACTCTGCATGCTGACCAGCCAATGCATGCCGCGAGACTTGGCGAATTCCAGCCCATAACATCTTTGAGCGCTGAATCGGTTCAGCACGTTCAAGACCACAGCCGAATCGTCAACATCCGGGTATCTCGAGTTTGAAAACTCGAAGGCCCACCCACCCGGCGCGCTGCTGTTTTTGAACTGCCAGTCGCCGCCCGAGAGTATCTGTTGAGAGATAAGCCATTTGCCAACCTTCTCTACTGCCGGATGCTCAGGGCTCACACCCGACTCCAGCAGGGCCAGGCCGGTAAGCGCCGTATCCCAGACCGGTGAAATGCAGGACTGCATGCGCAGGCCGTCATCGTCGTCGATGCAGAAGTCCTCAATGGCTTTGAGCCCCTTGGTCATAACTTCATGAGAAAGTGGAAATCCCAGATAGTTGAGGGCCAGAAGCGAATAGACCATCGGGGGCTGTATGCCGCCCCAGTCCCCGCTTTCTTCCTGGTGATCGATGATCCAGTTCTTGGCGGTCTCTATTGCCCTGCGGCGAATACTCCTGATCGGTTGTTGCTCATATCTTTTTGCAAGGCGGTCGAAAACAAAAAACACTTTATTGATCCGGGAATCCAGCTTGCTATCATGCGCCGGAGCAAAAAGCTCCTTGATGCAGAGTGATTCCGGAAGCTTGAATTTTGGCCGAAAGCACAGCACGATTGAAAGCGGCACCGCCGTGCCCCTGGCCCAGCTTGAAAACTCATAGACGCTGAAAATATTATCCGGCGAAAGGAGAACGAGTTCGACCGGCATGGAAGGAACCTTAACCCAATCATACTGGTCGAACAGCGCCAGCCATATCTTTGTGAAAACGCGGGCAGCCTCTATGCCTCCGTGCTGAAGAATGAATTCTCTTGCTTTCGCGAGAGGTTCCGAACTCGGTTTTTCTCCGAGGAGTTTCAGGGCAAAATAGGCTTCTATGGTGGTGCTGACTTCTCCGCCGTCACCATAGTAGAGGCCCCATGAACCATTGTCATTCTGGTGATTGAGAAGATATCTTACAAAACTGCCCTGCTTTTCGGTAATGGGAATTCCAAGAAGGCGTGTGAGCATCACATATTCGCTGGTTATAGTGACGTTTGATTCCAGTTCGGCCCACCAGTATCCCTCGGGGTATTGGATCCGGTAAAAATACTCGCACGACTTCCTTATTGCCTCTTCTATCTGGGGTATCCAGGAACTCCGGATCGCCGCCCGTTTTTTCGGGCGACGCGGACCGGCTTCGCCCGGCGGATGAACCGGCTCCGGAACAACTGCCCGTTGGCTTGCGGCTGCACCGGCATCGAAGTCACACGCACCCTCTTTCTCGAAAATCCGAACTCTGGTGCTTCTCTTTCCTATTAATTTCATTCTTTTCACCCAAAACCATATTTCTGCGATCCGTCAACCCCCGTCGGATGGCAGCAACTCGTGTACATCCTAAACCGGCAACCCATAAAGTCTTTTTAGTGGCAATAAATCGGCAGCTTCCGCCCAAAGGTGAGAAAAAATCCACGCCCCCTCAAAATCCGGCAATCGCCCCCTCCCTCGATCGGGAAAAATTCGCCTACACAAAGACTGGGACGGAAACAAATTTGTAACCGAACCACGAAGCTAATTAGCCATAAATTTGTCATTTTGCAAGTATTTTGAAGTCCTGTACGGTTGTTGAAGCGGAATTAATGCCGGGTGAATTTGCAAATCGAGGGATGGCGGGAAAAGACGTTCCTACCCTGTTATATGAAACGCTTATCTGTCTCTTTCAGATATTTTTCCTCCAGCAGAGAAGTGATTTTCTTGATAATGTTGCGTCGAATATCGAGTTCCACGGGAAGATTGGGGTCCTGATGGGCTTCGTTCACCCTGGTCCCTACCAGAAAAACGATAACATCGCTGTCCAGCAGAATCGATACGAGTTCCGAGGCTGCGTTGGACCTCACCGTCTCGGGTTTTCGGCTGCTTTCCAGAATTTCAGCCACCTTGCTCAATGTGATGGTACCCTCGGTTATGAGTTCGATCCCTTCCATTCTTGAAGGCGGAGGAATTTCGGGATCGAGGTTTTCCAGGTCCATATCAATCTCCCGATCCAGTTCGCGGCTGACAATCTGGGCGGTGGTCCCCCCGCAGATCACTTTTCGCCCGTTGAAAGATTCCACCATGGCTGCCAGTTCCTTGTCTCTCGACTCCGAAAAAGGAGGCCCGGTAACAACCAGCAGAAAGCGGGGATGCCGCAGATATATTACCCCGCATGTGATATCGTCCTTTGGTTCGAAATCGTCGATCTGGCGGGCGCGCATAGCGATTTTCCTTGCAAGACTGTGCGAGGAAATGCCTTTTTCCCAGCCGATCCACTGCTGAATATTCTTTATGACTTCCCTGTTTCCCCAGCCAAGGGGATGTTCGGGAAGCCCCATGCCGGCCTGGCTGACCCCGTCGGAAAAATAGACAAGCCTGTCGCCGATATGGAAATCGAACTCCGAAATCTTGACCTCCCGGTCACTCCATCTCTTGAGCAGCAACGGGGACCTCGGGACCTTGAGAGCCTCCGTCTCCCGCAGAAGAATGTAGTCAGGGTTGCCATGCTCAATCACGCGGGCATGGCCCGAACCGTTGATGTCGACAATGGTAAATGTCGAGTAGCTGATTTTGCGGACCTTGCAGACCGGGAGGGTCTCCATTATGACTTCCGCAGTCTCGCTGACATCGGCATAATTGGTGGTGTACTTCAGAGCCATGGTGGCCGTGAGGTTCGCAAGGACGCTCGCCTTTATTCCACTGCCCAGCCCATCCGAAAGGCAGGTCACCACGCGGTTTTCTTCCTTGATCTTGTGGGTCAGCACTACATCCCCGGCGACATATTGCCTGAACTTGTTAAACTGGTAGGAGTCTATATCGAGAAAGAAATCCCGCGTGGTCTTTATCATTCCACCTCCTGCGTGGTTACGGACTGGATGATGGAATTGAGGATCACTTCGGACTCAGCCGCATTCTCACCCAGGAGATAGGCAATCTGCTGAACGGTCTCCAGGTTTTTCTTGATGACCTCCTGGGCCTTCTGGATCATGGCCTCCTTGTGAATGGTCGGTTTGGTGATATCCTGGAAAATGCCGCACACGACCCGGTGTTTGTCGATGGAAAAAATATCCACGTGAAGCACCGATTTTTTGTACCTCAAGTCGCGGTTGAGCATATCCTCGTCTTTTTCGAGAACCGTTTTGAAAAGTGAATGAAACGGCGCGATCTCGCGAAGAAGCACACCCTCGAGGCCCGGCTTCATCCGGAAGGCTTTCTCGACATCGGGGCCCAAGAGCCTGGCGAAATTTATATTACACTCTATCAACCTCATCTGCTCATCGACCAGGACGATCGCGTTGGGGACCTTCTCCATCAGTGCGTTCGCCTTCTTTTGCGCCAGCTTTCGCATGTACGAGACGCACATTACCTTCTCGGCCTTGCCGTCGATCAGCGCCTTTGCGAACTCACGGCAGTTGTCGTATCCGCAGCCGCCGCAGTTGAGTTCGTCCTCGGGACCGTACTTGCCCACCGATTGAAGCGCCTGCTTCATGATTTTGTCGGTGTACTCCTTTGCCGGCACCGGCTCGGGGGCCAGCCCGGCCATCTTCGGAGCTTCGAGTGGACGAGGGATCTCGTTTCCGGGATATCTCGCGTAGTCTATTATCTGGCACCGTTTCCAGGCGGTTGCAAGACGCTGGCTGGCCTTGGGACCGTTCACGCACCCCCCCTCGCACGCCAGCAACTCCAAGAAAACCGGGTGGGTAAGCCGCATTTCATTCAGCCCCGAGATGGCCTTTCTTATGTTACGGACTCCCGAGAATGCCATGCAATCCGCCTCCATGATGCTGCAGTTTGCCTTGACCCCGGCCATCATTCCCCCGTCGATCGGGTAGAGGCCCCCTTCTTCGGCGCGGTAAGGAACGAAGCTCTCGGTTTCATTCCCATCCGTTTCGAAGACAATCCCCTCTTCAACCATCCAGCGTCTCATGTCTTCAAATGTCAGGGCCACATTGAGCAGGTCCGGGTAAGAATCCGCTTCTCTTTTTTTCCCGATACAGGGACTGAAAAATACGATGCCGATATCGGGGCCGTACGTTTGGCGCAGCAGCTCGCAGTGCGCGATGACCGGCGAAACATGGGGCATCAGGCAATTCACATATTGCGAATAGTATTTTCCTATATAGTTGACGACCACCGGGCAGGCTGTCGATATTATGACGCGCGGAGTCCTGTCATGGAGCAGTTTGGCCGTGCTTCCCGAAACCCGTTCCGCACCGAGCGCCGTTTCCGAGACGCCTTTGAAACCCAGCTTTTTGATCGCGCTGATGACGGCCCCGACCGGAATATCGGGAAATTCGCTGACAAAAGACGGCGCAAGCGACGCGTAGACCTCCTTCTTTTCAGCAAGAAGCTGACGCGCCCTCTTCAGGTCGTTTCTGACATGCTTGGCCCCGTTCGGGCATATCTCAACACAGTGCCCGCACATGATACACAGGTCCGGAATTACGGCGGCGCAGGCGTTTTCGACTTTGATAGCCTTTACCGGGCACTCCCGGATGCATTTAAAGCAATCCTGGCATTCGGTCCGTTCGGTGTAGATCGGTGTCTGAGCATTCATATCGGTCCCTATTGCTTATTTTTCAGGTGGTCTTCGAGAATAAATTCCAGGCAATCGGAGCCCGTCAGGTTGAAGACATTGCCATCAACCGTCAAATTTGGTCCGTCTTTGCAGAGTCCTTCGCAAAGATGCCCTTTCAGAAGCACCTTCCCGCAAAGTCCGTGCCGCTTAATGTAGTCCCTTATGAATGTGATGTTTTTCTTGTTCCCTCTCGAAAAGCATGAACTCCCCATGCAGATCGCCAGCTCTATTTGTTCTTTTTTCTCACTCATTGATGTTCCCTCGATGGTGCGGCCGGCCGGCCGGCTGCGGCGAACCCGAGTCCGGCGGGACGTGATTTGCGGTAGATCTCCAGAGCAGCGGGAAACGGTTCCAGCGCGCGCTCAATAATACCAAGGCTGTATGCGATTACGAGTCCGTAGTTGGTTATCGCGACCCCCGCCTGGCGGCAGCGAAGTATTCGGCTCAGCATTTCCCTGCGGTTCCACATACAGGCCCCGCAGTGGATTATCAGCTTGTAAGGCGAAAGGTCCAAGGGAAAATCGCGCCCTTGAACGTGATCGATCTCCAGCTTGGCCCCCACAAACTGGGTCAGCCAGCGCGGAATTTTAACCCGGCCGATGTCTTCGGCAATCGGATGATGAGAGCAGGCTTCGGCGATCAGCACCCCGTCTCCGCCCCTCAATGCTTCCACCGCAAGCACCCCTTCGACCAGAGTCAGCAAATCGCCCTTGAATCTGGCAAAAAGGATCGAGAAGCTGGTCATGGGCACGTTGACGGGAGTGTCCGCCTCGACTTTCAAAAAAGCCTGTGAGTCCGTTATTACCAGCTTTGGCGGACCTTTCAGCTTTTCGAAAGCCCAGCGCAACTCGCGCTCTTTTACCATCATGCACAGAGCGTCGCTGTCCAGCAGATCCCGAATGGTCTGCACCTGGGGAAGAATAAGCCGTCCCTTGGGGGCTTCCTTATCAATCGGGATGACCAGCACCGCAATTTCTCCAGGTCCCACAAGATCGCCTGCAATTGACGGGCTATCTATAAACTCGCCGGGCACACTGTCCAGCAGCGCCTGCCGCAGCGAAGCAATTCCTTCACCCGAAAGGGCGCTGACGCAAACCGAACGTATGTTTCGGCTGGAAAGAGCTTGGAGATGGGCCGGTTCGGGAACGCCGAGGTCGCATTTATTGAAGACGACAAACATCGGAATGCCCCGTGTTCCAAGCTCCTCGACAATAGCATCTTCGAAGGCGCTCCAGGTTGAAAAATCCGTTGCGAGAATGCCTATGTCCGTCCTGTCGAACACTTGGCGCGTTTTTGCCATCCGCAGCTCTCCGAGCGCTCCCTCGTCGTCTATCCCGGCAGTATCGATGAAGAGCACCGGACCGAGCGGCAGCAGTTCCATCGGTTTTTCAACCGGGTCCGTTGTCGTCCCGGCAAACTCGGACACGATGGCTACGCTCTGGTGGGTAATCGCGTTCAGAAGGCTGGATTTGCCGACGTTGCGGCGGCCGAAAATACCGATGTGGACTCGCATGCTGCGGGGTGTTTTCAGCATTTCGGCCCTCCGGCCCTGCTTGACGCGCCACCAAGTCTGCACACTGCTTCCGGGCTTATAAGCTCATCGAATTGCTCGGAACTCAGCAACTTTTCTTCCAGAACGATCTCCCGCACGCTTCTTTTTTCCTCGCGCGCCCTCTGCGCTATCCCGGCCATCCTTTCGTAACCAAGAACCGGCAAAAGCGCCGTCGCAGTCACCGTGGAGTTCTCGACAAATCTTCCGCACTGCTGTTCGTCGGCCTCGATGCCTTCAACACAAAGCCTGCAAAATACATCGCAGGCATTGGCAAGCAGGTCGATGCTGTCCAGCAGACATACGGCAACCAACGGCAAAAACGGATTTAGTTCGAGGCTGCCCGATGCACAGGCGATAGTGAGCGAAACATCAAGCCCGAAAACGAGCATCGCGACCTGACATACCGCCTCCGGAATAACAGGGTTGACCTTGCCTGGCATTATTGAAGACCCGGCCTGGCGCTTCGGCAGGATTATTTCTCCAAACCCGCTCTCGGGGCCGCTCGACATCAGCCGCAAGTCGTTGCAAATTTTCAACAGGGTCGATGCGCAGGCCTTCAAAAACCCGGAAACCTCTACAAATACATCGGCATTTTGAGTGTTTTCGATCAGGTTTTCGGCGTGCGCCAGACCGATGGAAGTATTTGCACGCAAAATTTCAGCCGCGCTGAATATGAAATCACGGGATGCCGACAACCCGGTTCCAATCGCCGTACCGCCCAGGTTTATCGAGCGCAGCCGCTCTTCACATTTGTATATCCGCCACCTGTCCCGGTTCAGGGCTTCGGCGTAGGCGCCCATTTCCCGTCCGAGGGTCGTAAGAACGGCATCCTGAAGCTGTGTGCGTCCGACCTTGACCACGTGGGCAAAACGCTTCTCCAGAACTTGGAATGCTTCCTGAAGCGATACGATCCGGGACTCCAACACGCGAAGCCGCCTGATTGCGGCAAGCTTCAGGGCGGTAGGGTAAGTGTCGTTTGTCGACTGGTGCAGATTCAGGTCGTCAATCGGGGAAACCCTGCCGTAGCTGCCGTGCTCTTCGCCAAGGATCTCCAGGGAACGGTTTGCAAGGACCTCGTTCACGTTCATGTTCGTGCTGGTCCCTGCGCCTCCCTGAAGCCGATCGACAACAACGTGCTCGTTAAGCAGGCCTTCGGACATTTCGCGGCAGGCGCGCTCGATGGCGTCCGCCTTTTCAGGATCTTCCTTCCAAACCCCCAGTCTGCGATTGGCCTGCGCGCACGCCAGCTTTACCTGACCGAAAGCGCAGACCAGTTCCGGGTGAGCAGCTCTGCCGGTGAGGGGGAAGTTTTCAATCGCCCGGGCAGTATGGATACCGTAGAGCCTCCCTCCGGGGATCGGAAGTTCGCCGATAAAATCATGCTCTGTTCTATTTGCACCCGACATTCAAAAACCTTTATCAGGCCAAGCCCGTTATGTTAGCAGGCGCATTGGAATTAACGGCATCTTGCCCTTAATGATAAATGTTATTTTATAAGATGTATTATCATAATTATTTTTAGTCATTACTTCAATTGATCTTTTTGACCGTATCATCTTGAGTTGACGCAACGCTGTGGATCAGATCAGACCTTTTTCCCCGGCGGCAATGGCTTCCAGAGCCTGAGGATCCAGCACCCTGATTGTTTTACCTTCAACGCCGATGATTCCCTGTTGAACCATTTTCGCAAGAATCCGTGAAAGCGTCTCGGGAATAGTCCCAAGCAGGCTCGCGAGCTGAGTCTTCGTGATATCGAGGTCGAGGTGTCGGATACTGCCGCTTCGTTCACTCAGATACATCAGATAAGCTGCCAGTCTGCCCGGGACCTCCTTTAAGGAAAGATCTTCGATCATTCGGGTGAACAGTCGAAGGCGTTGTGAAAGTATGCCCAGCAGGTTCACGGCTATGGCCGGTTCCTTTCCTATAAGCTCCAGAAAGGCCATCCTCGGGAAAAATAGCGCCCGGCCGGGCTCGATGGCCCCCGCGCTGGCAGGGTAGTTGCCCCCGGTAAAGGCCGCGACTTCCCCAAATACCTCTCCGGCTCCGAAAATATGCAGAATCTGCTCTTTGCCTTCCGGCGACAGCTTGTATATTTTGAACTTTCCCGATACCGCCAAATAAAATCCCTTCGCCCTGCTTCCTTCCGAAAAAAGTTCCTGACCTTTTCGATACCGCTGATCCAGGCAAATCCGCGACAAATCTTCCACCTGTTCGGCCGGAAGACCTTTGAACAAGGCGGCTTGCGAGATCACATCGGACACTTTCAAGTTCGTTTCCTTTCCGCTGAAGCATTGAGCCGGCCATCCGCACGCAAAGGCGTAGCATCGAAAAAGATTCAGAATTACTTGATTTAAGTCAAGGACTGTTTTGCGCAAATACAATAATTATCTCTGAGAATGGCGGCGGAAGTTTCAATAAAGGGACCTTACCTTATTCTTATTGTTCTGAGCAGGAGGCGATGCGATGTTTTGTTATCAATGTGAACAGACGGCAAAGGGGCAGGGATGCGACAAAATCGGAGTTTGCGGAAAGCAACCCGAGGTCGCCGATTTGCAGGATCTGCTGGTTTATGCCCTTCAGGGGCTTTCGCTGGCAGCGATGGAAGCACGAAAGATCGGGATCGTCGACAGGGACGTGAATGCCTTTACATGTACAGCCCTGTTTTCGACTCTCACGAACGTTAATTTCGATCAACAGTACTTTCTTGAGACGATTCCCCGCGCGGCAAAGATGCGTGAAGACCTCAAGGGCAAGATCAGTGCTGCCGGGGGAAAGATCGTATCGAGATCGCCCGCCGCCGGATTCCAGCCGGCCGATACGATCAATGGCCTTCTTTCCCAGGCGGCAGGTGTCGGGCTAAAGGATTTTCCGGCTGAAAACGACGATGTCCGCTCGCTAAAGCATACCCTGCTTTTTGGAGTCAAAGGGGTAGCTGCTTACACCGACCATGCCAGGATTCTCGGTCAGGAGGATGACGCGGTTTATGCATTCATCCATGAAGCGCTGGCAGCGTTGACCGGGAACGATATCCCGTTGAACGACTGGGTAGGGCTCGTACTGAAATGCGGTGAAATCAACCTGCGTGCAATGGAGCTTCTTGATGCGGGCAACACGGGGGCTTTCGGGCATCCTGTTCCGACCCCGGTTCCCCTCGGACACAAGAAAGGCAAGGCAATACTTGTCTCCGGCCACGACCTTGCGGACATGGATGGTCTTCTCAAGCAGTCCGAAGGCAAGGGGATTTACGTCTATACCCATGGCGAGATGTTACCGACCCACGGTTACCCCGGACTGAAAAAGTATCCGCATTTCTACGGACATTTCGGAACAGCATGGATGAATCAACACAAAGAATTTCCGAATTTCCCCGGCGCTATTCTCATGACAACCAACTGTATCCAGAGACCGGCGGCGGTCTATGCCGACAACATTTTCACCAGCGGCTGCGTGGGCTGGCCGGGAGTCACTCACATAGAAAACCGGGATTTTGGCCCGGTTATTCAGAAGGCCCTGTCACTGCCCGGATTTGCTGAGGATTCCAATGGAAAGTCCGTGACGGTGGGATTTGCCAGGAACACGGTTATGAGCGTTGCGGGTAAGGTGATCGATGCGGTCAAAGGGAAAAAGATTCGCCACTTTTTCCTGGTGGCAGGATGCGACGGTGCAAAACCCGGCCGAAATTACTACACCGAATTTGTGGAAAAAGTGCCGAGCGATTGCATCGTGCTGACGCTTGCATGCGGCAAGTTCCGATTTTTTGACAAGGATCTTGGATCCATCGAAGGAATCCCGCGTCTTCTGGACGTCGGGCAGTGCAACGATGCATACTCCGCGGTGCAGATTGCCGTCGCGCTCGCCAAAGCGTTCGATGTCGGAGTAAACGAACTACCGCTCTCAATGATACTTTCATGGTATGAACAGAAAGCTGTGGCAATTCTTCTGTCCCTTTTTCATCTCGGGATTAAAAACATCCGGCTCGGGCCGTCGCTCCCGGCTTTCGTAAGTCCGGCGGTTTTGGACGTACTGGTAAAGAATTTCGCGATAAAGCCGATAGGCACTCCGGATGAAGATCTGAAGGCAATCTTAGGCTGAGAGGTTCATGGATGCCGGACGGAAAACCCGTGGAGGTCCCGCGGCCGTCCGGCATCCCAAAAAGGTGAGGAACAGACCATGAAATGCCCCGGGCAGGACACGCGGCTTTGGGGACCCGAAGCCATTTTCGAAACAAATTGCCCCAATTGCGGGGAGGCGATCGAGTTTTTCAAGGACGAGAGTTCAAGAAAATGCAGGAAATGCGGCCGTAAGGCCCTCAACCCCAAAATGGATTTTGGGTGCGCCACTTATTGCAAGTTCGCCGATCAGTGCCTGGGGACCCCCGGGTTTTCCGGCAAAGAGGGGCCGGTTTGTCCTGAAACCGAATAGCAACGGAGGCAAAAAACCGGGGAGGAGAAAAACGACGCTGCACACTCGCGGATTCGGCAAAAAACTTCTTGACTATCTAAGCGTCATTTAATGGAATGCTGCTTTTCGTGCCGGGATGTCCGCCAGGCCGGAAATTGGAGTAGTAAGTCATGGCAACAACTAGAAAAATAGTGACAATAGACGAGGAACTCTGTGATGGGTGTGGGAATTGCGTCATCGATTGCGCGGAGGGTGCGCTGGAGATACGAGATGGAAAGGCGCGCCTGATCGCGGAATCTTATTGTGACGGGCTTGGAGCCTGTATCTCGGGCTGCCCGAAGGGTGCGGTGAAGGTGATCGAGCGGGAAGCAGGGGAATTCGATCCGGAAGCAGTGGAGAAATATCTCGATCAAAAAAAGTTTGCCCGGCAGGAAGAATCGTCCGGTACTGTCTGTAGCTGCCCGTCCGCCCGGATCGAGACCTTTGCCCCTGTTTTTGCCAAAAAGCCGGACCATGAGGAATCTGACATCGACGAAACGGAGCTATCTCATTGGCCTATCCAGATAAGGCTCATTCCGCCTAACGCACCCTTTCTCAAAGGGGCGGACCTTCTGGTGGTGTCAGATTGCGCGCCGGTGGCCTATCCGAATTTTCACCGGAAGTTCGTCGGAGGAAAAGCGGTGCTGCTCGGCTGCCCCAAATTCGATAATTTACAGGAGTACGAGAGGAAGTTTGCCGAAATTTTCCGCGTCGCCGGCATCCGGAGCGTTACCGTCGTGGATATGGAAGTGCCATGCTGTTCAGCTCTGCCGGCAGTCGTTCGTAGAGGGGCGCTGGCGGCCGGCGTGGACATTCCGCTCCGGGAGATTGTCATAAGCGTTCGAGGCAAAGTCCTCAAGCAGGGCAAGGATGCTGCGTAGCGGACGGATTGCCGGTTGCCGGACATCCAAGCAGATTAAGAGGAGGGTGGTATGGTGTATGCCAGGGTCTTTCCTGTTCTAAGCGCCGAAGAGGCTGCATCACATATTCCCGATGGAGCAATGGTAGCGCTTAGCGGATTTTCGAATGCAGGAACAGCCAAACTGGTTCCTCGGGCCATTGCAAAGAGGGCGCGTGAACTCCATGGCGCCGGAAAGCCTTACAAGATAAGGCTGATAACCGGGTCTTCGAGCGGCAACGATATCGATGAGGAACTTGCTCAAGCGGAAGCTCTGTCATGGCGCGCGCCGTTTCAGAGCGCCCCTACCCTGCGCAGCCAGATAAACCGTCAGTTGGTTCAATATGTGGACATGCATCTGGCGCATGCTCCACAGACCCTGCAGGCAGGCTTTTTCGGAAAACTCGACTATGCGATCATAGAGGCAACCGATGTGACGGTGGACGGCAGGGTCTATCTCACAACCTCTATCGGAGCTTCTCCGACTTATCTCAAGAATGCCGACCGCGTCTTCATAGAGATAAACGACTATCATTCCAAGCGCCTGCCCGAAATGGCCGACGTGCTGTTGCTTCGCAAACCTCCCCGAGAAGATCCCATCCCGATTCACGATCCGCTCACCAAAATCGGTTATCCCTATGCGGTTGTCGATCCGAAAAAGATTGTGGGCGTGATCACAACCAATGAGCCTGATCAGATAAAGCCCTTCACACCTATGGATTGGAGGGCCCAAAATATCGCGGACAACGTTGTCAGGTTTCTTTTCGGGGAAATGATAAGCGGACGCATTCCCACTGAGTTTCTGCCGCTGCAAGCCGGTGTTGGGAATCTTGCAAACAGCGTCATGGCTGCTCTGGGGAGCAACCCCTACATTCCTCCTTTCAAAATGTATTCGGTTACTTTTCAGGACTCACTCGTGGACCTGATGGAAAAAGGCAAGCTGGTGGGAGCGAGCGCCAGCGGCCTTACGCTTACGGTGGAAATGCTTCGCCACGTCCGTTCCAATATGGATTTTTTCGCTCCCCGAATAGTACTGCGTCCGCAGGAAATCTCGGATGACGCCGGAGTTGTGCGGCGCCTAGGAGTAATAGCCATAAATCCGGCGATCGAAGCCGATATCTACGGTAATGTGAACTCCTCCCACCTGTTCGGGACCGACATAGTGAACGGCATAGGCGGAAGTGGTGAGTTCACCAGGAACAGCTATCTTTCGATCCTGATGTTCCCCTCGACAGCCATGGAAGGACGGATTTCCGCTATTGTGCCAATGTGCCCCCATATTGACAGCAACGAACACTCGGTACAGGTGCTCGTGACCGAAAACGGCTATGCAGACGTGCGGGGAATGGGTCCTATGCAGAGGGCAAGAAAAATCATCGACAACTGCGCACACCCGGCCTACCGCGATTATCTCAACGCCTATATCAGCTCATCCGGGCCCGGACACATCAGGCATGATCTCAGGAAGGCATTCGAACTGCACAGGAATTTCCTGGAGTATGGCAAAATGCTGCCGGACCTGGACCTGACCGAAGTAAAGGAACGCATCTAGAAGGGGAATCCGCAATGCCAGCCATCGAGTCTTTTCCACACCTCAGTCCCGAGGAGGCCGTCTCCCAAATTCCCAACGGAGCAACGGTTGCTTTCAGCGGATTTACGAACGCCGGGGCGGCAAAACTGGTTCCAAGGGCCCTTGCTCAGCGCGCTGAAGAACTCCACGCCAAGCAGAAGCCTTTCAGAATAAGGGTCCTCTCCGGGGCCTCCAGCGAATCGAGCATTGATGAACCCCTGGCCAAAGCGCATGCCATGTCCTTTCGCGCTCCCTATCAGAGCGGCCGCACACTGCGCGCCGAAATCAACGATCAGGAAGTCGAATATGTGGACATGCATCTTTCCACCCTGCCTCAGACCGTGTTGGAGGGATTCCAGGGCAAGATCGACTTCGCCGTAGTCGAGGCAACCGAACTCACCAAGGACGGCAGAGTGTACCTGACCACTTCAATTGGGGCCACTCCGACCTACCTCAAGTGCGCAGACCGGGTAATCATCGAACTGAACCGCTATCATTCGCCGCGGCTTCGCGAAATGAGCGACATTTTTATAATGCCGCCCCCTCCCCACCGTTTTCCGGTCCCTTTTCACGATGCGCTCACGAAGCTGGGTTATCCTTACGCGGTCGTCGACCCTCGAAAAGTGATAGCGGTGATGGAAAACGACGAGCCTGACACGGTTTTGCCGTTCTCACCGCCGGACCAGCGAAGTGAAAAGATCGCCGAGAACGTAGTGCGGTTTCTGCTCGATGAAATGCTCGCCGGAAGAATACCTGATGATTTCCTGCCCCTTCAGGCGGGGGTTGGAAACGTGGCCAACGCAGTCATGGGAGCTCTGGAAAAAAACCCCTATATCCCGCCTTTCACCATGTTTACCGAGGTCTTTCAGGACTCGCTCGTCCAACTGATGGAAGACGGCAGGCTCACGGCGGCGAGCACCACGAGCCTGACGCTTACGCCGGAAAAACTCCGGCACATCTATGACAATATGGACTTTTTCACCCCCAGGATCGTTCTTCGCCCCCAGGAATTCTCGAATCATCCCGGCGTCATCAGAAGGCTTGGCGTGATCTCGATGAATACCGCTCTCGAGGTCGATATCTACGGCAACGTAAATGCATCGCACATTTACGGCACACAGATCATGCACGGCATCGGGGGCAGCGGCGAATTCACCCGGAACGCGTATATCTCCATTTATATGTGCCCGTCTATTGGAAAGGGCGGCAGGCTCTCTTCTATCGTTCCAATGTGTCCCCACATCGACAACAATGAACATTCGGTCCAGATTATCGTTACCGATCAGGGGCTGGCCGATTTGCGCGGACTCGGCCCGATGCAGCGCGCGGAAAAGATCATAAACAACTGCGCTCATCCGGCATACCGGGACTATTTATGGAAATACGTGGAGAATTCACGGGTCGGCCATATCCGGCATAACCTGGAAAAAGCTTTCGAGCTGCACCTGAACCTGATGGAGACCGGATGTATGCTTCCGGACCTGGACCTCAGCCGGATTCAGTAGATCTGAGGAACGGGGGAAACCGCCCTCGAAACTGATCAGTTCATCAATCTTTTTTTCGGCATCCTGAGCGCCCTTCCAGGTTTTGCGCCCGTGTGCCCGCCATTGTCGATTACACGAACTCCGTTCACCAGCACATGTTTGACCCCGGCTGCGTACTGGTGCGGGTTGTCGTATGTGGCGCGGTCGGCTATTTCATTGGGGTCGAACACCGCCACGTCGGCAAAGTAGCCCTCCCTGAGGAGTCCGCGCCGGTCCAGGCCCAGATTGGCAGCGGGAAGACCCGTCAGGCGCCGTATGGCTTCCTCGATCGAAATTATTTTTTCCTCGCGCACATATTTTCCAAGAAGCCGGGCGAAGTTTCCGTAGGCGCGCGGGTGGGTGGACTGGTTCAAGAACGGGCCTTCCGCCGAAATTGAGAGCGCGTCCGAGCCCAGCGAAACCCAGGGCTGCCGGATCTCTTTTCTGATATTCTCTTCACTGATAACGAACGTGGCCGACCGAACGGCTGCCCTGTCCTCCTCAATAAGCTCAAGCATCGTCTCCACTTCGTCCTTACCGCGAATCCTCGAGACTTCTTCAAGCGTTTTACCGGTCAGAGGCCGCAATTTTTCAGAATTGAAACCGATCAGAATCGTCTTCGGCATACGGCCCCGACTAAGCATCTCGGCGCCGATTTGCGCCCGCAAAGCGGGGTTTTGAAGCCTTTTGAGCAGGGCGTCGTCTCCGCCTTCCAGTGCCCAGGCAGGCAGCCTCGATACCAGCCGGTGCGAACCTGCGGTGTACAAGTAAATATCCGCGCTGATGCGCAATCCCCGGCTGCGCGCCGATTCGACCATGGAAATTACCCGGTCGATCTTGTCCCAGTTTCTTTCCCCGCCGGCTTTCAGATGAAAGATTTCAGCCGGTATGCCGGCCTCCCTGCTTATCCGGAGCAATTCTTCAACCGCTTCGATCAGGCCGTCCCCCTCGTTACGAATGTGCGAAGCATACATTCCGCCGTATTTGGCCGCAACACGGCACAGGGCGATGAGCTCATCGCTCGTCGCGTACATGTCGGGCACGTAGCCCAGGGAAGAACCGACTCCGAATGCCCCTGCCTCCATTTCGGTTCGGACCAGTTCGCACATCTGCCGGATTTGACCGGGAGTCGCCCTGGTTTTGGCAAGACCAATAACATGTTCGCGCACTGTCCCGGCGCCTACAAAGGATCCGACATTCGGGGAAATTCCCCGCTTTTCGAGGTAATCGAGGTACTCGCTGAGAGTTGTCCAGGCGATATCGAACTTGAGGTCACCCTGCGAGGAAAGGGTTCGCCGTTTCATTTCATCGGTGAGCGGCCCCATTGACTTGCCTTCGCCCATAATTTCCGTTGTCACGCCCTGGCGCAGTTCGCTCTGGGAGCGCCCATCCACTATCAGCGAGGCATCCGACCACGAAAGCATGTTGATAAAGCCGGGTGAAACGGCAAGTCCCTTTGCGTCTATGACGGCCGCAGCGGATTTTCCGGCGAGGTCGCCAATCGCCGTAATGCGGTCGGCCTTTATGCCGATGTCGGCTTTGAAGGGCGCTCCGCCCGAGCCGTCGTAAATCGATCCGCCCTTTATGATTATGTCAAACTCATTGGACCTTTCAGCGCCGTGAAGGAGAGCGGAAGAAAAAATGAGGACGGCGATGGCCAGTGAAATTCCAAGAAGCTTGGACCGGCCCTTCGTTCGCCGAATTCCATCCATCCTCCAATGAAAAGACCGATTTCCCCCGACGGATATCATCCACGCGCATCCTTTTTGAGGGCGATGAGTTCAGGCAGCTTGTTTTTTACCAGCAACTCCAGTTCTTTTCTCACGCCTCTATAAGTTTCGATATCGCCTCCAAAAGGGTCCCGGACGTAAATGGAAATGAGTTTCCCGGAAAAAGACGAAAGTATCTGAGGATCGACGGGATATCCGGTCAGATTTATAAGGTAATCGACATCGTCCAGCCGCATGTCGGCGAGGCCCTTCGAATAGAGCCCGCCGGCAGAAATACCCGCCTCGCTCAGCGCTTCCAGTGTCAACGATGGAATATACCCCAGAGGCACCAATCCGGCCGAACCGGCTTCGATCAGGTTTCCAAGGAAATGGCGCGCCAGAGCCTCGGCCATTATGCTCCGGCAGGCATTCCCGTAGCATAGAAAAACCACCTTGGCAAAAGGCCCTTTTCGATTCGCCTCCAGATCCATTTTTCCTCCCCTGGCCATAGCGGCCGGTGCGGACGACTCGTCCGCAATTGATTTTGCAGTATTCGGCAAGCGCAAATATAATAAGTAAAGATGATCCGGGGCAAGCCGGATTATGTCAACCGACTTGCCTGGCCCGTTGACTTCCCAAGAATAATTAAAGATTCACACGAATTTTGACGATTTTCACTGTACATGTTTATTTCAAATTGCTATGTTTCCTTGGTTTGAAGTAGTGCATAAACTTTCGGAAAGTGGAAAATGAGAGCTTCCCTGTTTCTATCTCTAGTTCTACTACTTAGTCCGCCGAGACGGAACGGGGGGACTCTCGCCTTTATACTATGAAATAGACTGCAAGTGATCGGACGTTGAAGGCCATGGGTTCTCCCCATGGCCTTTTTGCATTTTCAGGGGTCTTCTTGAGTCCCGTTTGGAAAACAGTCATACTGAGAAAGAGCTTACGATGAGTAGAAGAATTCACATTTTCGACACCACGCTGAGGGATGGGGAGCAAGTCCCCGGGGCAAAACTGAACAAGAAGCAAAAAATCGAAATCGCTCAGCAGCTTGCAAAGCTCAATGTAGACGTTATCGAAGCAGGTTTCCCCTGCTCCTCTCCCGGCGACCTCCTGGCGGTCAAAGCCATTGCGCAGCAAGTGAAGGGACCAACGATTGCGGGCCTTGCACGCGCTGTTAAAAATGATATCGATATCGCGTGGGAGGCTGTCAGTGAAGCGGAAAGGCCCCGCATTCACGTCTTCCTGGGCTCATCCGACATCCACATCCGGAAAAAACTTCGCAGCGACCGCAAGAGCATTCTCGAGATGGCCGCCGACGCGGTCAAATATGCCACGGGATTGTGCCCCGAGGTTGAATTCTCCACCGAAGACGGCTCCAGAACGGATTTCGATTTTCTGTGCAAATTGATCGAGGCGGCCATTCAGGCCGGGGCCGCGGTTATCAACGTTCCCGATACCGTCGGATATGCGGTGCCGGAAGAATTTGGAGACCTCATCCGCAGAATCCGGGAAACCGTGCCCTCCATGCATCGTGTTCGTCTTAGCGTTCATTGTCACAATGATCTGGGACTCGCGGTCGCAAACAGCATCGCCGCAATTCAGAATGGAGCGGACCAGGTGGAGTGCACCGTGAACGGAATCGGCGAGCGCGCCGGAAACGCCTCACTCGAAGAAATCGTAATGGTGCTCAAGACCCGATTTGCAAATTACCAGGCGACTACGGCGATCGATACCACTCAGATATACCGCACGAGCAGAATGGTGAGCCGGATAATGAATATTACCGTGCAGCCGAACAAGGCCATAGTTGGAGAAAACGCTTTTGCCCATTCATCCGGCATTCACCAGGACGGGGTTCTCAAAGACAGGACCACCTATGAAATCATGAGGCCTGAAGACCTCGGGATAAGGCAGCACACGATAATTCTCACGGCGCGCTCCGGGCGGGCCGCACTCAAACATCGGCTCTTCGAACTCGGCTTCTCGCTCGAACCGGAAGTATTTGAGCGCGTCTACAAGCGTTTTATTGACGTGGCGGACCGTAAAAAGCAAATAGGCGCCCAGGATCTCCAATCCATTGTCGAGATCGAGGTATCCAAGGTTCAGGAGACTTACACTTTGCGAAGCCTTCAGATCATGAGCGGCACCCGGATGGTCCCGCTTGCTTCGGTAACCCTCGAACGCGATGGCCAGCTCCTCACGGATGCCGCGACCGGAAACGGCCCTGTCGATGCCGCTTTCAATGGCATTGAGCGAATTACAGGGGTATCGGGCAGGCTTCGCGACTATGACTTGAAGGCGGTCACAATGGGCAGGGACGCTCTCGGCGAGGCCATGGTCAGGGTTCAAATCGGCGAGACAATCTATTCGGGTATAGGGACGAGTCCGGATGTAATTGAAGCAAGCGCCCGGGCCTATCTGAACGCCTATAACCGGTATTTTGCCAACGGCGGCGCACACATGGTTCAAAGCCCGCCGGCCGATTCGGCGTTGACTTCAAAAGATAAATAGATAGTACGAACACATTTCTTATCGAGGGGTTTCGAGACTGGATGCCGGAATGGAAGATTCCGGCATCCATTTGTTGTGTGCCTATGAGGACGTGTAGACTGCGCTGACGATTATCAGATCGTCGACTTTCTCGAAATAGGCCGCTTTCGGGACCCACTTTTTGGTCTGAGGGTGATACCATTTGTACTCTACCCAGCCTTTTCCTTCGGAGTTTGCCTTGTCCACTATCTCCCGGATGAATTTTTTCCCGTCTGAATCCATCAGTTCGACGAAATCCTCTCCCACGAATTTTTCATTTACTCCATGGGCCAGCATCGTACCCTTTGGATTGAGCACGTAAATATACATCTCGTCCTGAATAAACATTCCGTTCGGATTGGTGAACTCGGCGAGGGCGATTCTCTTGCCGGAGGCCTTGTAAAACGATTTGGCGTTGTTCACCCAGTCTTTTGCGTCATCCCTGGTCCTGAGGCTCATGCTCATCTCCTTTTTATTCGGTTACCTTTAATTGCAGTTACATGGCCGGTACAGGCAAGACAAGGGCACACTCGGCTTAGCGAGCACCCGGCGACTAAACGGCTGGTAAGAAAATGGAAGAGCCGATTTTACATCTTTGCTCGGATTTCAGCAGGAAACCGACGAGAGAGTCTGCCCTCCGCTGCACAATTTAACGCCAACCAGGATGAAGGGCAAGGGACTGCCCTTCCGGGAAACGGCTTTTGATTAAAAGGCTGCATTTTTAGCCCCCAGAAATACATCATGTTTTATGGCAGCGGGCCGGACGGCAGCTTTTTGCGCCGGGCCGATAAAGACTTTCAGCGTATTTTGATAGTCCGGCCTTGATTCTTTCTGCTCATAGGTTTAATTCTGATGGACCTTTCTTGAACAATTCTTTTAAGACGTTTAGAATGCCTCGATGATTTGGCGGCAAGCCCGGATGCGAAGAGTCATTGTGGAATGAAAAGATTCGAAACCGATGCAATCGTTTTGAGCACCCGCGATCATGGCGAATCCGATCGCCTGGTGACGTTCCACTCAGCCGATTTCGGCAGATTGCGCGGGATTGCCAAAGGCGCCAGAAGAAGCAGGAAAAGATTTGCAAACGTTTTTGAGCCGTGCAGTCTCGTCCGGGTGGAGTGCAAGGAGAAGAATTCCTACATCTGGATCGAGGCGTGCAGCCTTCTCGAACCCTATCTCCCGATGCGCGCCGACATCGAAAAATGGGCCTATGCAGCGCTTTTTTCCGAGATAGTCATGGAAATGGTCCCCGAGGGGGAAGGTCACATGGCCCCTTTTATACTCCATAAAGAAACCCTCGATAGATTGGAGCGGGACAGAGACCCACAGAATGTGCTATTATTGGCGCTGCTGTTGTTTCAGTTTCAAATGGGTCATATGCCGGCGCTGGATGGGTGCTCGATTTGCAATCGCACGCTGAAGAGCGCCAGACAATGGTTTTGGCGAACGGAGGAGGGAAAACTGCTTTGTGATCGTCATTTTTATCCGAATACCGGGTGTATTGCCCTGGATATCGGCACATTGTCCTTAATACATTATTTGAGGAGAATTCCGATCGAGAAGATCTGGCGGATTCGCGTGCGCCAGGAAATGAAAGCGCCCCTTTTGAAAGGTCTTCTCGATTGGTTTGGCCATCATACCGGAAAGCAACTCCAGAGCATTAAGGTGCTCAATCAGATTCTACCTTCATGTGGACTTTCCGGAAATCGGCCTGTCAACAGAAATGACTGGGGGGCAAAGAGCCCCGGGACTTCTATCGAATCCGGCGGGCAAGCAGACTGATCTGCCGGCAAGCGAGAAACGAGGCGGTCGTATATGGAGTGGATCAGCCATTTTGAGGGAATTGCCAGCGCTTCCCCATGGTTCGCGATACTACTTTCTTTTGCTGGAGGCGTTCTGGCAAGTTTTACACCATGCACCTACCCAATGATGCCGATCACGGTTGCTTTTATCGGAGGCAAAGCTAACGGAAGCAAACGCAAGGGCTTTTTGCTTTCGGTTTTCTATGTGTTCGGCATGTCGGTGGTTTACTCAGCCCTGGCAGTCTTTGCCGCGCTCACCGGACAAATGTTCGGCTCTTTGACAGCCAGTCCGTGGGTTTACCTGATCGTCGGCAATATTTGCCTTTTTTTTGGGCTCGTGATGCTCGAAGCCGTTCCTCTCGGACCGCCGGGTTTTCTTAATAGACTGAAAGTGGCCGAGTTTTCCGGCCACGATGTTCTTACCAGCCTGGTCCTTGGCGGAGCGTCCGCCTTGGTCGTGAGTACCTGCACCACCCCCATCCTCGGCGTTCTCCTGGCCATGGTGGCCACGGGGCACCAGATTGTCCTTGGGATCAGCATGCTTTTGTCTTTCTCGTTCGGTCTCGGAGCGCTCGTGATCCTGGTCGGCACATTCACCGGTTTGCTGACCTCACTGCCGAGATCCGGCATATGGATGCTTCGGGTCCAGAGAATATTTGGGGTCCTTATGATCCTGGCGGCTGAATATTTCTTGATCAAAACTGGAGAGTTTTTGATATGAAGCTTTTGGAGAAGGGCAGACTATTCGCGGCCATTCTGTTTTCCACTTTCCTGGCGATAACGATCCTGACCTATCTTCCGGTGTTGGCGGCCGAAGAAAGCAAGACCTCAACCGATGCGCCCGATTTTTCTCTCAAGGACCTTAAGGGATCAACAGTGAGCCTTAGCCAGTTCAAAGGACAGAAGCCGGTTCTGCTTTATTTCTGGGCTACATGGTGCCATTACTGCCAGGCTGTGCGACCGTCGGTAGTCAGCCTCCGGAAAGCCACATCCGGAACCGACATTGAAATAATTGCGATAGACGTGGGTTCAGGTGACTCACTTAACAAGTTGAAACGTTTCGAAGAAGCCGATCCTGCCCCTTATACGGTTCTGTATGACACTGACTCAAAGGTCACCCGTTCTTATCATGTTGAGGGCATACCCCATTTTGTATTGTTGGACAAAACCGGGGCAGTTAAATATACGGGCAACCAGTTGCCGTCGGATCCCATCAAGCTGCTCAACCCGGGGGGGAAATAGAAAGCAGGACCAATGAAGGACACGCTGACCGTAATTCTGGCCGGAGGCAAGGGCACGCGCCTGATGCCGCTGACCGAGGACCGTTCCAAACCGGCAGTCCCCTTTGGCGGTATTTACCGCCTCATCGATATTCCTCTGAGCAACTGCATCAATTCACAGCTCTATAAAATCCTGATCTTTCCCCAGTATAAATCACAGTCCCTGGTGGATCACCTCGAAGAGGGCTGGAACATCTTCTCGGGAGATCTCGGCCATTATTTGCGCATTGTGGCCCCTCAACAGAGAATGGGACAGGAGTGGTATCGGGGCACGGCGGACTGTGTACGCCAGAATCTCTATCTGATCGAACGCGAGAAGCCGAAGTACGTTCTAATCCTCTCGGGTGACCACGTCTATAAGATGGACTACTCCGCGTTCAGGGATTATCACGAAAAAGCCGAAGCCGACGTGACAATCGGTCTTTTGGAGGTGGACCGTTCCCAGGGGTCCGATTTCGGGATCGCGCAGGTGGACAACAATTTTAGAATCCGCGCATGGGAGGAAAAGCCCGAGGACCCGAAGCCTATCCCTGACGACCCGGAACGCTGCCTGGCCTCGATGGGGATTTATCTGTTCAGGACCGACCTGCTCCTGAACCTGCTCCAGAAGATGGATTATGACGATTTTGGAAGCCAGATACTCCCCAAGGTAATAGACGAACTGAAAATCTATGCATACCCTTACAGGCGGCTGAACCGTATCAGAGATTACGTTTTCCAGGCCGACCCGAGCGGCTCCAGGAGACTGCACCTGGTAGAAGCGACCCGGGATTCGCAGTACTGGAGGGACGTCGGGACCCTCGACGCCTACTGGAATGCCAACATGGACCTGACCGGCATAGATCCTTTCTTCAACCTCTACGGTTCCCTATGGCCGATAAGGACCCTCCAGCGCCAGTACCCTCCGGCTAAATTCGTTTTCAATCAGCCTGAACGCTCTAAACCTAGAATCGGCGCAGCGGTCGATTCCCTGGTTTCGCACGGCTGCATAATAAGCGGAGGGACAGTGAGGAGTTCGGTCCTGTCCCGTAACGTTATGGTCAGAAGCTGGGCGCAGGTGGACGAATCGGTGATAATGGACCATGTGGAAGTGGGCCGCCACTGCAAAATCAAGAAGGCTATAATCGACAAGCACAACATCATCCCGCCTCACACGGAAATCGGGATAAATCCGTTGGCAGACCGGGAGAGGTTTACCGTAACCCCCCGAGGCATAGTAGTTGTACCCAAGGGGTACTTCGGCTCCAAATGATTCAATAGACCGATTGCCCGTGTAGAGTTCACATTCTTGCCGGGATAGTCCCGTTCCTGCGTGGAACTTTCGAACAGAAAGTGACCCGGCGCCGCCACGCTCTCTTGTAATTTATTTCATGTTCGTGTTTATTGGGGGAGACGCCAACACACACCGCTTGAACGCCTCCCACGGCCACCCGATGTGTATAAAGACCGAACTACGGGTCGGCCCGCGTGCGCTATGTCAGTTTGTGCTTGGGGGCAGCGTGGCGGCATGCATTTTTCTCTTAGCGCAACAAGGATTATGCAATGGATGAACTGCTCTATGCGCTCCCCATTTTTTCCGCGCTTAAGAAAAAAGAAATCAAATTCCTGGCGGATATCGCAAGACAGGTTGAATACCCTCCCAATACGATCCTCCTGCACGAAGGCGATCCAGGCAACTGTCTGTATGTGATCCTGGAAGGCAAGATCGAGATTATTAAATCGCTGGGCCTGGAAGGAGAGTACATAGTCGGGGTTCGGGGTCCGGGCGAATATATCGGGGAAATGTACCTTTTCAATCCCGAAGGGGTCAGGACTGCGACCGTTCGGTCCCTCAGCAGGGTGCGCCTGCTGGAAATATCTACGGCGGACTTCCAGGCGCTCATGAACCGGAGGCCTGATCTGGAATACGCGTTGGCCTGCGGAATAACTCAGCGCCTGCTTGATACGGAACGGAAGCTTCTTCGGGCGATTGCCGAGAAGGACCGCAAGCTGGCACATGCGCTGATAGGAACGGAATTTCCCGGTCACGAAGGCCGGCCGGGCCATTTCAAACCCATCCAAATTACCGAAGAGGAGAGCCATAGAACGGGGGCGGCGCTCGGGACATTGCCGATTCGGGTAAAGACGTTCGGCAATTTTCAGGTTTCCCGTGGTGAAACCACGGTCCGGGATCAGGATTGGAAGGCAAGGCTTCCAAAATTGTTGCTGAAAGCGTTGATAGCCCACGGGTCGTCAGGTGTTCCCAAAGATCTGCTGATAGACGATCTGTGGCCGAATGCTTCTCCAGATTCCGTGGAAACCCAGTTCAAAGTGACACTCCATCGGCTCAGACGAGCTCTGGAGCCTTCAATGGACAAAACCCACAGTTCCTCTTACGTGGTCTTGAAAGATAACCTTGTCTCTCTCAAAAAAGACCTTTGCCGCACGGACCTGGAGGAGTTTTTATCTCTTCAAAAACAGGCCGCAAAGGCGGAAGAAGCCGGAGACATCGGGCGAGCAATTCTTTATTTCAGCTCGGCAGTTGATCTTTACACCGGGGATTTCCTTGCCGAAGACCTGTATGAACCCTGGGCCGAGCTGAGAAGATACCAGCTCCGCACCATGTATATTGACCTTCTGTACCGCATGGCCGCTTTGCACGAGGCCCAGGGCAAGTCAAAAAAAGCTTCGGAGGCCTACAAGAAGGTAATTAAAACCGATCCCATCTGCGAAGCAGCATATCAGAAGCTGATGCTTATTTATTCAAACAGCGGAATGCGGGCCGAAGCCCTGAAAGTTTACGAAGATTGCAGAAAAGCCCTTAGCCGCGAAATTGGAGTTGAACCGAGCAGACTTACCTCGTCTATTTACAAGAAAATTGTTGAACTCAGCTAAGCCGAATTCTTCCTGAGGTTTTAGCCATCCGGCTTTGGTTTCCGCGATCTCGCTGGAAGTTAATCTCAATGCATGAACTCCTGAAACGAATCCCCCTTTTCAGTTCTCTTTCCCGGAAGGATGCGAAATTCCTGGCTCAAATCGCGAAAGAACTGGAGCTGCCTTCCGAAACGATACTTTTAAAAGAAGGAGAACTTGGAAACCGGCTCTACATTATCGCGGAAGGAGAGCTGGAAATAATAAAAGCTTTTGGGACTCCGGATGAGATCATTTTGAGAGTTTGCTATGTTGGTGAACCCATCGGTGAAATGAGCCTTCTTAATCCCGGGGGGACCCGATCCGCGACCGTGCGGGCCAAGACAGCAGCACGGCTCATTGAAATCTCCAGAGCGGATTTCGAGTCGTTTCTGCTCGGCCGCCCGGGAATTGCTTATCAAATCGCGCGCAATCTTTGTCAAAGGCTGGTTGATTCCGAAAACAGGTTTATTCGCGCCCTTGCCGAAAAAAACCGCAAATTAGCTGTTTTGTCCAAACTTATCACAGCTTCGGTTGATGATCTCGAAGTGCCCGAATCCAGCGAGTCTATCAGCGAACCCCATGCCGACGTCTCCCGAATTCAGGTTAATGTACTAGGAAAATTTCAGATTTTTCGAGGTGAAACCCCTCTTGCGGCTAGACAATTGAATGCCCGGCAGCCGCTCACCCTTCTCAAGGCTCTCATTACCAGGGAAGCCGAAAATGTCCCGAGAGATTTGCTCATCGAAGACCTATGGCCCGGTTGTTCTCCAAGCTACGGCAAACGAAATTTTAAGGTCGTTCTGCATCGCCTCCGAAAGTTACTTGGCCATTTGAAGACCGGCGCCTCTTACGTAAGGTGCGAAAGAGATCTGGTATCGTTGAATCGCAGCCTGGTTCGGATGGATATCGATGAATTTCTGTCCCTGTACAAAATGGCAAGGAGAGCAGAGCGGGCGGAAGACATCAGGAGCGCCATTACTTTTGGCAATTCGGCGATCGAACTCTACAGGGGGGATTATCTGGAAGAGGATCTGTATGCTCCCTGGACCATGCTGAAGAGGGAGGAGATTCGCGCTGTTTACATGGATATTCTGCAGCGGACCGCCGCGAATTACGAAAACCAGGGAAGTCCGCGCAGGGCCATCAATCTCTATAAATCGATTATCAAGTTCGATCCATCGTTTGAGGAAGCTTTTCGGAAGCTCATGCTGATCTATGCGAATCTTGGAATGAGAACGGAAGCCATCCGCGTCTATAATGACTGCAGAAGGTCTCTCATAAGGGAACTGGGTGTCAGCCCCGATAAGCTGACAACTTCCATATATAGACGCATTATGGAAAGCTGATTAACTGCGCAGGGGTTAATGAGCTCTCAGTGCTGTAGCTTCTTCTGAATACCGCCCCCCCGATCATATTCTTCAAATAGTAATCGATCCATCCCAGGGCTCGCCGGGAGGGTTCTGCTTATAGATCTCGCACTGCTTCACATAAAATGCCGCAGCCGCATCCGTTCCGGCAACTTCCAAATATTGCAGAAAAAACGCAGTGGCCTCGTCCCACTCCTGCTTCTCAAATGCCCTGAGTCCCGCCGAAAAAATAACGCTCAAGTGTCGTCGGGCCCTGTCACTTTCTTCCATTCGGCACACCAGTTCAAACACCGTGACAGGAGTTGTTTTCCCAACCGGAACAAAATGGCCGAGTTCTCGAACCAGGAAATCCTGCAATCCTTCAATCATCGTTCCGGTTACCAGAATCTTCGTCTGGAAATGTTTATTCAGGTTCTCTAATCGTGAGGCCGTGTTTACTACATCGCCAACAGGCCTGTATTCATAATGATCGGCTCCTCCAACGGTCCCGAGCAGGACCTCCCCGTAATGGACCCCGATTCTGGCACCTAAAGTGAGCGGGTGGTTTCGCTCATTAAATTCCCTGACAGCCTTTGTTATTTCCAATGCGGCGCGGCATGCATTTGCGCGCTGCGACCGATCCGGGTGTGCCGTTGCCCATACAGCCAGCATGGAATCGCCGATAATGTCGGAAACAGTTCCGTGGTTGGCCTCAACGACACTGAACACAGACTCGTAAAACCTGTTTAGAAAATTGGTCAGATCCTGCGGTATCATAGTTTCGGCAAGCCTGGCATATTGCTCGCCGTCCAGGCACAGAATCGCGGCAAACATGTTCTGGCTGCTATGGGCAACGCCTTTGGCGCGCGGCATGTCCTTTACAATCTGATCGATCACTTTGACCGGGACGAAGAAGCCGAAAGCCTTTCTGACATATGCGAGTTCTCTGCGCACATACTGGAAATTCCGGAAGAAGCAGCAGCAAAATGCCAGTGGGGACTGGAACAGGACGGGGATCCCGAAAGGAATCCACAAGCTCCCGGATACAAACTGGTGTTTGACGAACAACCCGTAAGCAACAGTCCCTGCCGCCACTCCAAAAACCGATGCCAGCGCGGGCAACAGCATGGCGCAGGCCGATAAAATCAGGCCATATAGAAAAATCACCAGAAAAATGAAGATCGGCTGCAACTGGCGGATAGGCCGGTCCTCGAGCAGGTTCTCAAACAGTGTCGCAGCTATTTCGACTCCACTCAGATCGGTTCCGTCCGGTTTTGAAAAGACAGTGTGGAAGCCGTCTCTCTGTTCGGCATTATGTGTTTCGGAAAACCCGATGAAAACGGCTCTGCCCTTGAATTCAGACAACACCGGCAAAAACGGTCCCGATTCGTTGATGATCCTGTGAACCGGAATTGTTGGAATGGTGCCGGGAGGTCCGTAGAAATTCAGAAATAGGCTATCCGGTTGTGAATAGAGCTTAACGAGGGACTCCAGAATTCTTTTCTGTTCAGCTCCCAGGCCCTGCAGAACACTATCCTCCATTGCGATCATTTTGTTTGCCAGTGCAGGGTTCTGGGCAAAAAGGTCCCTGAATTTCGAAATCAGCCACCCCAACTTCCCTGCTTTCTTTACAGCATCGACATCTTCGGGGAATGTCCCCGCCAGGGCTGGAGAGACGGCTGCCAAGAGCTGAACGAACTCCCTGTATACGGACAGCGCATGAATCTGAAACGCTCCAACGGGAAGGGTAGGCCTCCACCCCGCCACTGATTTGAATGTCCAGACCTGGCTGACATCGGAAAGAGCTTTCGGCAATGGGAAAGGAGCCAGCAGAGCGGCATTGTTCGCCAATATTTCCATCGGTGGAATAGTTCTCTCGACCCATATTCGGCCGTTCGAAGTTGCAGGGATCGTTTCCTTCTTAAGCCGTTCGCACAGGATAACGTTTCCGGCATTAAGGATGGCTTCCGCCAGGCCTTCGTCTTCCTTTGGCTCCGTGGGATCGCTAAACAGAATATCGAATGCAATTACCGATGGCTGCTGCCGGGCAAGAGTTTCGATGAGACGCGTATAATAATGCCGTGGCCATTTCAGTGGGTTGTTGGATAGCCCGAGTCTTTCAGCGGATGCCTCATCCAACGCGACGACAAGCGCACCCGGCGGGACCGGCCTGGGTCCCCTGAGATGGAAAAGGACGTGGAGGCCGAGGTCTTCTTCCAGCCACGGCCCGAGAGGAGTAAGACTGACAACCAGTCCCAGCATCCCCACCAGACAACCTGCTGCTACCGCAAAACAAAAACGGCGGTACATTGCAGATCCTTAGAAGCCAAAATTTATGAATGAAGGCGCAGCTCACCTCAGGGACGTCTTCATCCACTAATAAGTTTTCCCTCAGGTAACGGAGGACCGGAATGTCAGCAGGCTATCCAGCCCAACTTTGCCCGATGAGCTTTTCATGGAGAAATAACTCGCCGGCCCCTGCGAATCAGCATAAACCAGGACCACAGGTCAAAACTCCATCTATAACACGGCATGTTGTCGCGAAGGGTTTCAATCGAAACAAGCTGATACTCTCCAGGCACATCTCGGGCTTGTGCTCGAATTGAACCGGTTCATCTATGCGTTTGCCATCGGCGTCCGTTACTTTTACTACATGTCCCGCGTCATCGCAAAAAATCGTGATTGTAATTCCCTTTTCCATTTTCCGCTCCTTTTTCTCTGGTTAAGTTCAACTGCCGCAGGGTCCGGGCAGTGTCAGGCCGTATCCCTTTTCCTAGAAATAGAAGGTGTATCTGCCCATTATGAAGCGGCAAGGCACCAGGTTCGGATTGGTCGGATCGGTATCCTGAAAACTGAATGACCGGTCGAAAAGATTCCTGGCTTCCAGCGATACAAAGCCAAAACGCTTTGGCAAGCGGTAACCGATAACTGCATCCAGCACGAAGAAATTATTTTCACCTGGATAGAAGTGAAATCCCGGAACGTACGGATTCTGAAAATCTCCACATTGTATGACATATGTTGGCGTAATTCTGGCGAAAATACCACATGGATGAAAGAAGGAAGCCCCGAAGAGGAAGCGGTGCGTCGTTATGTCCAAGGTGGAGTATGGAGCCAAATCCCGCGAGTATTGAAACTGCTCGAATTGATACTGCGGCCCTATGGCAAGCCAGGGGTGCGGCGTCCAACAAAGATAGAACCGGCCGATATATTCACGCCAGTCCGCGCTTCCGGTCCCCAACGATTTACCCTGATCACTGAAAAGGCTTCCGAACGCCTCTATATCACGCCTGAGTATTTCGCCTCCGAGGTAGAAATTCGAGCCGAGTTTCTGATCCAATCCAACCCCATAGACCCACGTGTCGAACCCCTCGGGATCGTCGAAAAACTGGTTGAAGCCGGCCACCTGAGTTGGTTCGATCGTCTGGTTCTGAATGTTTGTGAGGGACATGGCGCGGAATCCCGCAGCCCGGATTGTGGTATTCGGGAATGGCGTCCACATGACGCCGATTTTGGGGTTGAGTTGTTTCCGGTCCAGGTCGAATACGCCGCCCTGATAAAGATCCGCGCTTGCTCCGAACGTCCAAACCACATTTTCCGGATAATGAAACTGCGAGTAGGCATACACGTTGCCGCGTTTTGCATCCGGTTCCAGTTTGGTAACCTGCTTGAGAAAGTCTATAGTTTCCGTACGGTCAAAACCGGAATACCCGGCCCCGGTGATCAGGTTGAAATTCTCAGATCGATAAAGATGCTGCACCTCACCGCCATCCCCGATCTCGGTGTTCCTCTCGTTGTAAAAAGAAGGGATTAAGAAATCAGCAGGCGCATTCGAATGAATGTAGTACCCGATAAGGTCCGATCCGGGAGCGAACTGATGATGGAACCCGAATCGTATGCTGTTGATGTCGCTGTCCTGGCGAAGAGTTGGCGAAAAGTTATTCGGATCGAAAAGCACCTGTGTGTCGCCGCTTCCGATGTCTTTGTGGCGAAACTCGGTCTGGACGCTGGTCGAAGGCGTCAGGCTCGCCTGCATGAAGGCGGTATAGATATTTTGCGTAATGTCGTTATTCTGTCTGAAGCCGTCTGTTGCAAAATGGAGTTGCCCCGCGCTGAAGGAATATTTGTCGTATATCCCCGAAAATGTCACTTCCTCTCCAACTATTCCGTGATTGCCTCCTACGCCGTCGACGAGCAGGTCAACTCCATTGCGGTTGAACAGGCTATTGTATTCATTTATCGAGGGTGAAGCCGGGCCCTGCGACTGAGGCAGGACGAAATAGCTCTCGGCGAGGCTGGGCTGGATCGGGTTTATATTGAGCGGTTGCAGGAGTTGAGATTGAAGCAGTTCGCTCACTCTGGCGATCTCATATCGTGGAACCGCGGAGTATGAATCTGAAAGAAACCGATGCGCGGAGAAATTGGCGGGGTCCATGGACACAGATTTCCAGCCTTCAACCAGAGCAAGCTGATCGAAACCAAGATCGTTATATATTCGGGCAAGGCTTGCGCTCCTTGCCGCGAGGTCCTCATCGAGAAGCAGACGCGACCTGTAGACAGCGCGATTATCGTTCAGTTCGATGGATTTCTGAATGTCCTCCATGGCTTCGACCGGACGGTTAAGGGTTTCCTTCTGTATCGCATCGTAGAACCAGGGCGTGGGGTCCAACGGGTCCAGTTCCTTGGCCAGCCTGAACTCTTCTGATGCCAGCTTGCTTTGTTTTTCGTCGAAATAGGCTTTCCCCAGGTAGCTCCGTATGAGCGGATTCAACGGGTCAAGCATCGCCGCAATTTCTATTTCCACAGTACCGCGTTTCAGGTCCCCGCTCCTGATAATGGCCAACCCGATCCCCAAACGGGGGAGAGGGTCCGCCTGATCGAGTTCGATTGCCTTTTTGAAGGCCTTTTTCGAGTTTTCGATATCTATCCGGGTGAGGAAAGCAAAGCCCAGGACAGTTTGAGTGCGAGACACCGCCGGGTCAAGGGAGACAGCCTGTTTCGCAGAGTCCAGCGCACTGTCCAGATAACCAAAACAGAGCCGCAACTCGGACAGCCGCGCCCATGCATAGGCATCCTGCGGGTTCACATTTATCGCTTTTTCTATACTGCCCAAAGCGCCTTTAAGATCGAAGCGGGCCTGTTGAGCGTAGGAAAGCGCCATCAGGGCGGCCGCTGATGAGGGGTCGCTGTCGAGTGCTCTTCGCGCGAGATCGAAGGCAAGGTCTTTCCGGTTCCTGGCAACGGCCATAACCGATTGGAGCGCAAGGGCGTAGCTGTCCTGCGGATTGAAATCGAGAGCCTCTGCAAGCACAGCCGACGCCTCATCCACCCTTCCCACCGTAAGCAGGAGCAATGCCCGATAATCCAGTAGAGCTGAATCAGAATTAATCGGAACCATCGACAGGGAAGCAAGAGCCGCAGAAACGTCCCCTTTCCGGTATGCATTGACGGACGCCGATACTATTTCACCCCATCGGCTTCCTGTGGCCGAATTCACTACATTCGACGCAATTTCAGGGATGGGAGGATAATAAAGCGCCCAATGCACGGCGTCCTTGGGCTTTGCTATTGTATTGAAAACCGGTGGCGCCCCGACCCTGCAGATCGCCGACTGTCCCCTTTCCAGTATCAGGCTTCCATGTTCATCGGAGGCGTGCAACTTGCCGTCAAAGACCGAAATTGAGGCCTGATCGCTCTCGACATTTATGAGAAATTCGGTTCCTTCGACATTGGCATTGACGAAAGGAGTATTAACCCTCAGGCTGAAGGGATTGCGGCTGAAGAAAAGAGCAATGCCTTTGATAAGATCAATGACGCTGGTCTTTCCGTCCTCGATTCCCAAAAATGCGATAGTTGTTTTCTGATTGAGACGGACAATAGCGCCGGTCGGCAGGAATATGGCGGCGCGGCTGTTTTCAAGCACCTCTATTTTATCCCCGGCGCAGAACACATCCCCGGGCCCGGCTTTCACCCAGTTCGCCTGTCCGGCTTTTTGCGCCAGGACCGATCCTTCTACCGATTCGATCCTGGCGACCCAGTCTTTGCCTGGGGCCGGGACCTGAGCCAAGGCCGCGGAAACGGGAAACAAGATCAGGATGAATAGAGCCTGAAAACAGATAATCCTCTTCATTCCCAGCCCTCGCCCGAGCCGAAGCGCTTATCGATAATCAGAAAGATTTTACCAGCAAATACGGTAGTTTTTCAGCAACTGAAAAAATCTAAAGATAGTCCTGAAAGATTAATTTAATAAAGAATCCCGACATCTCCAAAGTTTTGAAATGAGAATCACGAAAAATTTTCAGGATTTAGCGGGTTGAGCGCCCCTAGCATCAATTCGGCAAATTCAAAGACGTGAATACTTTCTATACGGAAAAAGAATTTTTTGGAAGGTATTTATATCGAGGGGAACAACTTATTGGTCATCCCGCGCAGAGTTTCAACAATTTCCGGCACGGAAATATCAGCCTGGACGAAATCATTCTGAAAATCAAAGTACGATGTAAGCTGAATTAATGAACTATTCAACCATGGAAGGCGCAGTCCGACCCAGGCTTGTAATGATTGTCCTAAATGTCCGATTCGCTCGTGACCTGTATCAGTAGTTCGATAGTGTCCGCGGAGACAGGGTGAAAGCGGCGAATGTCTTTCACCTCAAGGGAGGTTTCCGGTGCGCGCTTCTTTCCTTGCAGGATGCGAACCGCATCGTCGCACGTGATCCAGGAGGAAGCGAAGTATTTCTCCCCCCTTTTTTCTACCCAAAACCAGTCTCTGGTTTGCCGTTCCTGCCACACCCATCCGCACTTGTCTCTCATGCACTATCCTTTTCAGAAGCAGCGCACCGGTAGAGTTCCCTAGCGGCTTGTCAACGGCGCTTTCACGAATATCGCGAGGGGGTCGGACGTGTGATAAGCGCCGAGCTGAGTGTTTCTACCAAATTAAGGTTGCACGGCGGTTACATCAAAGAAAACCTTGGGGAGGGCCGACAGACCGTCCTGACAGGGTTTTGAGAGAAAATTCCGAACGAGGCAATTTTTTTATGGATTCGAGAATTTCTAATTATTCGGATTGAGTCCGGAACGAATACTTCCACAAAGAAATTGGACAATGGGATATACTGTTCTTTGCTTCACCCCTGAACTCGCAGGTTTGGTCATAGTATTTCGGATCGATCGGATATCCCCAATTGCGAAAGGACTATGAGATGAAGGTTTTTGTAACCGCCAGGTTGCCGAACGACATCGTGGCCAAAATCCAGCAGGAGCATTCAATTCAGACATACCGTGAAGACAGGCCCATTGAAAAGAGTGCGCTCCTGGCGGGGGTCAAGGGCAAAGACGGGCTTTTATGCACGATAACCGATCGAATCGATACGGAGGTCTTCGACTGCGCCCCTCAACTCAGAATTATTGCCAACAACGGAGTCGGGTTCGATCACATCGATATCGAAACCGCGACCCGGAGGGGAATTCCGGTCTCGAACACTCCCGGAGTACTCACAAATTCGACCGCCGATCTCACCTTTGCCCTCATCCTGTCCACAGCGCGCAGGGTGGTCGAAGGCGACAGGATCACCCGGAGTGGCAGATTCAAATATTGGGCGCCTTTCCATTTCCTCGGCCAGGACGTGAGCGGCAAAACTTTGGGCATAGTGGGCTTGGGCAGAATTGGCAAGGCGGTTGCCAAACGGGCGGCGGGATTCGACATGAAAGTGCTTTATCACAGCAGGAACCCGCTGCGACAGGAGGAAGATAAAAAGCTCGGGGTTTCCTTCAGGCCTCTCGACGAATTGCTCAAAGAGTCCGATTTCGTATCTTTGCATGCTCCGCTCAGGGCTGAGACCAGGCATTTGATCGGGAACAGGGAACTGACGCTGATGAAAAGCTCGGCTTGCCTGATCAACACAGCCAGGGGCCCAATCGTGGATGAAAAGGCTCTCGTCGAGGCCCTGCGGCAGGGACGGATCAGAGCGGCGGGCCTGGATGTCTACGAAAATGAGCCGGAACTCAGCCCGGGGCTGGCCGAACTCGATAATGTCGTGCTCATGCCTCATTCGGGGAGCGCCAGTATAGAAACCCGCACTCTAATGGCCGCTATGGCGGCTGATAATCTTCTCACAGGGCTCAGGGGGGAACGTCCGCCCAACTGTATTAATTGGGACTTGCTGGGGCGGTGACGACCCTGCTCGTAAAAAGGGGCAAGCTGAAGAACGCTTGCCCCCAGGAATGGTCACTGAATCAGACATGACACCCCATGTGTCTTGCCTAGCTTAAGGTTAACTCCTCGATCTTCGGCAGTCAAGTATCCCCGGCGTTCCAGTCCATGCAACGAACCAAGGGATGAACTTGTCGAGATTACTCCCACCTTTCGGCCGGCTCCATACCGCGTTTGCAAGTATACTTCAGACTCCCGCTTGGCCATTAGATCTATAGGAGTTTCCAAATGCTCGGCATGTTCAAAATAGCCCTGAAGCTTCTGATAAACGACCGGGCAAAATTCACCGCACTGATCGTTGGAATCACCTTTGCCATTTTCCTTATTGTGCAGCATCCAAAACCAGGATGGGTGGAGCGAACAGTTTGATTCACTCCGAAAGGCCCAACGGCTTTTACTGAACTACCACGATCCCCGCCAGGGTCCCTTTGGGAACAGCGGCCGGTTTGGCCCCGCTTCCAATCGGATAAACGTCCCATCCGGCCTGCGCCACCATTTTGTAAACGTCGATGCCCACAGCCTCCATGGACGGCCGTGAAAGAAGCGGGAATCGGCAGCTTCCGCCTTTAAGAGCCCGGCACTCTTCCTGCTTGCCGCAGAAAGTATGTCTGCACGATCCGGCTCCCAGTCCGAAAGCAAGATAGTGCCCGTCATAGAAGGCGGCGGATTCGACTTCAGTTACAATCTTGTAGACCTGCTGATAGGCGGCGACCCTTTCCTTTATGGTTTCTTTGTCCCTGACGATAACCTCCGGGGGGACGTCTTTTATAAAGAAAACGGCCCAACCGTAATGCTTCAGGTGCTCACGCAGTTCGGCAGGTTTCATGGTGTGAGGCGGGCACTGCGCCCCCGCTCCGTAACCAAAACACCTCGGTATCTGGCACTTCAGGGGAACTCGCTCGTCCACGTGGATTTCATCCACACGGATCACCTTGGCTTTGTCGGCGCCGAGTTCCAGCGCTTTTTCCCGGTATCGTTCGAGGTCGCCCTCCAGCAATGCCGCACTCATGTCCATGGTAATCTTTCTAGCCATTCCCGGCCCCTTTCATTGGATTGAAGCAAGGAGAAAGAAGAGAGAAGCAAGAAGCAAGAAGCAGGGAGCGGGGAGCAGGAACCATTGTTTGCTGTCGTCGCCCCGGCCAGGCTTTCGGGCCGGGTCCTGCGCTTTAAGCATTCGAGAATCTTCTCGATTCCGGCCTAAAACATGCCGGAATAACGGATTGCGCCGTGTTTGCTTCGAACCAAAACGGCAAAATGCGAGATCTCCGCCCTCCCCGCTCCTTGCTCCTGCTTTTCCCCGTGTCCCCGTGTCTCCGTGTCTCCGTGTCAGTCTTCCTCCCCGCTCCTTATTCTTTCAACTGGCCCGCCACAATTTCCGCAATATGTTTGACCTGCATGCGCCCGCCGCGTTTTTTCATCCCGCCGCGCAACTGCAGAACGCAACCGGGACAGTCCGTCACCAGCACTTCGGCCCCGGTCGACTCTGCGCAGTTCAGCTTTCGTTTCAGCAGCTCAGCCGAGATCTCCGGAAAATCCATCGAAAATGATCCGCCGAACCCGCAGCAGACTGCCTCGTCTTTGGATTCGACATATTCCAAGCCGGCCTTATCCAGCAGTTCGCGCGGCTCTTTGGTCACCCCCAGACCCCGGCACAGGTTCTTTCCGGTGATTGCCGGGGCCGCAATGTTCCGTCCGCCCTGTTTCAGGGTGAGGTCGGCCGCATACTCGAAGGCGGCGGCGAAGTCATTCACTTCGACAGGCACAGTCTGGACCGCCTCGGCCTGTTCTTTGAATTTTTCTATGTCTTCCGGCCGCGCCATTCTCGCTCCTCCATCGATCACCCTGAGCTTGGGCCCATTCGTAAACGATTAATGATACATTAATTGTGTTTGTCTCGGGAAGAATGGATTTTTTCCATGTTAAAAAACCGGTCTCCAATCTATTATAGACAGGTGTTCTTTATCGCCGGGCAGATGTCGTTCCGGAAATCCTGTTCTAATCAAACGATGGAGCGCGGAACATGATGAAACCTTGGCCCAAATATCCTTTTATCTATGAAATCAATACCTGGGTCTGGCTAAATGAGCTGGGCCAGAGATATGGACGCCGGATAGACCTCGGCTCGGTCCCGTATGAAGAGTGGGAGCGTATCGCCAGGCTCCGAATGGATGCGGTCTGGCTCATGGGAGTTTGGGAAAGGAGTCCCACCGGAGTCCGCATTGCGCTGGAGCTGGAGGACCAACTGGCGGATTACCGGCGCACCCTGGGGGATTTTGCTCCCCAGGATGTCGTCGGTTCGGCCTATTGCGTCAGGCGCTACGTCGTTGACGAACATATCGGAGGCCCGGAGGGGTTGGCCGAAGCTCGAAAAGAGCTGGCCGAGCGAGGAATTCGTCTGATACTTGATTTTGTGCCTAATCACACCTCGCAGGATCATCCGTGGATAACGGAACACCCGGAATATTACATCCAGGGCACCGCAGGCGACCTTGCGAATTCTCGGGCAGCTTTCTTTGAAGCGAACGGGAAAGTGATTGCCTGCGGCCGCGACCCTTGTTTTCCACCATGGCAGGACGTTGCACAGATAAATGCATTCCATGCCGGGCTCAGGAAAGCCATGGTCGAAACAATCTGCAGCATTGGCCAACAGTGCGACGGCATCCGCTGTGACATGGCGATGCTCCTCACGAATGAAGTTTTTGAGAACACGTGGGGCAAGGCGGCGGGCGAACGCCCCGGCCTGGAATACTGGGTGGAAATCATCGAAACGGTTTCCAACAGGGGAGTCGATCTCATCTTCATAGCCGAAGCATATTGGGATTTTGAATGGAAACTCCAGCAGGAAGGTTTTGACTTCTGCTACGATAAGCGGCTCTATGACCGGCTCCTGTACGGGACGGCCGAGGAATTAAGGCTTCATCTGCTCGCCGACATAAGCTATCAGGACAAACTTCTCCGGTTCATAGAAAACCACGATGAACCGAGGGCCGCCGCTGTTTTCCCACCCCACAAGGAAGTCGCGGCAGCTATCGTTTTGGCCACCCTGCCCGGAGCGAAGCTTTTCCACGAAGGACAGATTTTGGGCCGCAGAACGAGGGTCCCGGTTGCTCTTGGTCGCCGTCCGCCCGAAGAGCCGCAAATCGCGCTTCGGGACTTCTATCGCCGGTTGCTGGGGGCCGCCGTGTCGGAATGCTTCGATGAAGGAGAATGGAGGCTCTGCGACCTCGAAGGCTGGCCGGACAATCCTTCATGGAACAATATTGTGGCCTGGTGCTGGAAATGGCGCGAAGAAAGATACCTCGTGGTGGTCAACTTCTCCAATTACAAATCGCAGGCATTGGTCCGTGTCCCCTGGCATGAGATCGGCGGCGCCAAATGGAGACTTTTTGACGTTCTGAGCGGAGAACGGTTCGACCGTGACGGAGAACAGATGCAGTTTCCAGGATTGTTTGTGGACCTGGCGGGTTGGAAATCGCATTTCTTAAAATTCATACGCGCCGGCCAGTGAGGTTCTAAGGATAAGCACCGGCCAACTTGCTCAAGGCTATGTCACGTTCCTCTTTGGATGTGGTTAGGATAAATACAGGGATATCCATCAGTTGTGGATCGGATTTGATTGTTGTCAGGGCTTCACGGCTATCAATATGACGAGCTGATCCCGTCTCATAGTCGGCTTCGATTAGACATTATGATAGCGTCTTTTAATCCTTCCAGTTTGTGTATGAACCCCTACTCTTGAAGTTATTTGCTCCAAATTTGACCTGTTGTCCGCAGCAGACGCGGGGCAGGAAACTCGGAAGTAAATTAACTATCCGCTTTCGCACAGGCGCGCAAGTTCGACTCTTCCGAAACAGCGCAGAAGTCAGGTCGACGTGTCGAAGTTGACCATCTCGCTTTTTGTCTTGTCAGGCTTTATATTTGCGGTCAAAGTTTCATCCCATAAATAGTAAGCGTGCAGCTTGTGTCCATTACCTCCTCTCATGCGCGAAAGTTAGACTTGCTCATGAAGCAGAAAAAGCCCACTAGAAACTATCTCCGAAGCAAGGCTTGATAGTTGAAGCAAATCTAACTGCCGCAAATCAATTGAGCACGCATAAGAGCCATCCTCTTCAAAAAGCCTTTTTTCTTGTATCTTCTCGAAGGCGACAGGGACCTATTCCGTTCGCATTTTGCGCAGATCCTCAAGAACAGGGAATGCCAGACCTGCGAATTGAAGCTGAATCCTCGGAACTCAGAGGGGTTTTTCGCCAGGCTCGATAGCATATTCATTGGGGATGCAAGTGGTAAGGGCGTTGTCAGGACCTCCATAAGCGATATCTCATGCTCCAGGAACGCCGCGGAAGTGCTTAGACAAGCTCATGACGAATTGGAAAAACGGGTCGAGGAGCGTACCATCGAGCTCTCCACTATGAATGAGCAGCTAAGGGACGAGATAGAGGATCGGAAACAGGCCGAGGGAATACTCCGGGAAACCGAAGCCAAGTTTCGCTCTTACGTGGAATCGGCTCCTTTGGCCATTTTCGTTGCCGATCGAGAAGGCCGGTTGATAGATTTCAATCGTGCCGCTGTCGATCTTTTGGGCTATGACGCCGCGATTCCGAGAAACATGAACGTCCTCGACATCCATCCGGAAAGTGAGCGTGAGAAGGCCCTTCGCAAATTCGCCATTCTGCTGGAAACGGGAAAAGAACTGGTGGCCCGGGCGCTCCACCGACTGAGCTCAAGGAAAGGCCGGCCTCTGATTACAGTCAACTGCGCCTCATTGCCGCCGACCCTGATCGAAGGAGAGCTGTTCGGCCGGGAGAGAGGGGCATACACAGGCGCTTTGACCAAGATGGACGGTCGTTTCGAAATTGCCGATGGATCCACTCTTTTTCTAGACGAGATCGGTGAAATTCCCATTGAGCTGCAGAGCAAGCTACTCCGGGTCCTCGAAGAAGGTAGTTTTGAACGCCTGGGTTCGGCGAAGCCCCTGCGCGTCGATGTCCGCATTATAGCCGCCACCAACCGGGATCTTGAGCGTGAGGTCAAGGAGAGCAGATTCAGGAAGGACCTTTTATACTACGGGGAAGATAAATGGATACCAGCTTCAGTCGGGAACCTGATAACACCTTTGTAGTCAGGCTTGGCGGCCGATGGTCTATTGCCGAGGGTATCCCTTCTACAAAGGAACTCCAAAGGCAGAGTACGTAAAGACTCTTTAGGATGTAAACAAGATGATCATGGAGCGAGTCCGTTTGATTCCACTCCACTACGAAGTGGACCTATATGCGATATCTAAAAAGAGCGGCCTCCAGTTCACGCCTCGCCCCGATCAATGGCTCGTTTTGAAGGAGATGTCCAAACAGTAAACCCAACGAGGCGAATCCGAATGGATTTCCCGATGAGCAGGTAACGGAAACCATTGCCCTGGACGTTGAGAAAAACTGAACTCTGAAGATCAGGTAAGCGCAGGTTTCATGTGTTTTTTCCCGGAACCACAGGCCCGGCTCCGGGAGAAGAGTGGTGGGGTGGGAGAAAAGCATGCCTACCCTGGAAGAGTATGGAATTTCACAGAACAATTACAGAAATGAAGGAGAGTATGTATGAAGGGTTACGGATTGAGAGCTGTTTGTTTAGCGATGATCGGCATTTTTGTTTTCTGCGGCGGTGTAGCCTATTCACAGAGCACGGTGAACTCGGGACTTCCCTGGGACGGGCTTATCAAGCTCTCATCGGGTTCCTTCGGGGCAGGTGTCGGAATTAGCTGGGGAAGCGGAACACTCACCCAGGCCGGCAAAGAATACTCCCTCAAGGTGGATAACCTGACTGTCGGGACTGTCGGCATTACCAAAGCAACTGCCCTGGGCAAAGTTTACAATTTGAAAAACATCAAAGACATCAATGGGACATACTCGGCCATCGGCACGGGTGCGACAGTCGGAGGCGGTGGAGCCGCAATCACAATGAAGAACGCTAATGGCGTCATCATCGATGCCGTTACTACTACGGAAGGCGTTAGTTTCACACTCGGAACCTCCGGTGTGACGATCACGCTCCAGCAGTAGATGATTCCTGCCAACAGAGGCTTTGGTGTTTCCGAACCAATCGGCATGCTTCCTGGAAAATCAGCAGGGGCGTGCCGCCTTCCAAGGGACGCCGGTCACTCCAGTGGATCGGAGTCGGCGGCGGTTGAGTCATTTATTGTCTTAAACCGACAAAGATTATCTTTCCCCTGGGTGCAAGGCCGGCATCATGAACTTAACTTACGGCAATATGCTCTAGTTGTTTTGTGCTGTCATCCCTGGTCATCTTCAGTTGCAGCAGCCTGTTTGCTTTTACTCACCGAAACGAGGACCCAACAACCCAAGAGAGGAAGAAACATGAAAAGCGGGAGATATTTACTGATATTTGCCGTGATTATGGTTGCACTGGCCTTGGCTGCATCCCAGACAATGGCTCAGGGATTGAGGGAGGCACCCAGGCTCGCCGCTCACGCTGCCCTGGAATGAGACCTCCGACATCGGGTCGGATACCGGCACGCCTGTCGACGATAAGGACTGCAAGGCGCCGTTCAAGTTCACCGGCAAGATCAACAAGCTGACTATCGCGGTCGAACCTGCGAAGCTGACGCCCGAGGACAAAAAGCGCCTTAAGGAGGCGGAAGCGAAAGCGGCCGACAAGAGATAGCGGCGGATTATGGGCACGGTTCAGCGGAGTGGCCGGCCGTGCTTTCTGCCCATGCACCGTCCATGCACTTAGCAGACACTGTGAGTCGAACATATATATACATCAATGCAAGTAGGAGAAAGTCATGATCCGATGTAAACCTCTCATGAGCATACTGTTGTTTGTGTTCGCATTGGCAGCGTTCCTGCCTGCGAGCGGGCACGCCGGGGAGAAGAAGCAAGCGCCTAAGTCTTCGAAGCCGGCCCAGCCAACGTCATGGGCGCAATCTATGCGACGCTGCCTTCCGGCTGCTCGGCATCGACCATTCCCGTCGTCGACACCACTTATTACGTTTGCGACGACACATGGTTCCAGCCGTCCTATGGCGCCAACGGCGTTTACTACACTGTGGTTCCTGCTCCCTGAGGCGGCCCGCGCGTGCTCGGGAACCTGAAACACTTGAAGAAGTTTCCCGACGTTGGAAGGTGATGATCTTAAGTCTAGAAAAGGGGATCGATAATGTTTCAAAATTCGCGAGATGTTGTTTTATGCATGATCATGGCTCTGGCGCTGTGTGGGAGTGTTTTTGCATCTAATGCGCTTTCGGAGGAATTTCAAAAAGCGCCGATAGTCCTGGAGGCTTCAGACGTGCTGCCTGCGGAACTGATTCAGGGTCCGAATTATGTCGTGAGAGCTACAGTTATCAGCGACGGTTTGGTCAACACTTATGATCTTGATACCAATTACGGACCGCTGAAAGTGGAAAGCACGGCATTGCTGTTGAAACGTATCGGCGAACTCAAGGCACTCGCTCAGATAGAGCAGTTAGAAAAAACAGACGTTTACATGAGCGCTTTTAAGCAGGTGGCGGCAGGCCCTCTCAAAACCGCGCAAGGGTTGGTGCAGGACCCATCCGGGACGGTTTCGAACGTAGCGAGCGGAATCGGGCAGTTGTTCAGCAATGTCGGCAGCGCAGTCACTTCCGGCGCATCCTCGGGAAATCTTGCGAGCTCCGCACTCGGACAGGCATCCTACAAACGGCAATATGCCGCCGAGTTGGGGGTCGATCCTTACACGAGCTATGAACCTCTGCAGAAAGCGCTGGGTGAACTGGCATGGACAGCGGCAGCCGGAGGGTTAACGGTGAAGGCTGCATTTATGGCAATCCCAGGCGGGGCTGGAATCGCCATTGGAGTCATGGGAACTGCAGACACTGCCAGGGGCCTCCTGAGTGACAAGACTCCCGCGGAACTTGCAGGCATAAACCAGAGCAGTCTAGCCGGCATGGGGGTTTCGGATGCTTCAATCCAGGCCTTTATGCAAAACACCACTTTCGATCCTTACGAGCAGACGCTCCTGGTAAGCGCACTGGCCGGCATGACGGGTGTGAGGGATCGTGGAATATACATCGACAGGGCTGCCACAGTGTTCACAGAACCCCAGGCTGTGTTTCTGCGCACGCGTGCTCAACTTATAAGTCTCTACAACGATAAAACTCAATCCGCGAAGAGTTTTGTGGCCGCCGATGGAATCCCGCTACTCCTGACTAACAATGGGAAGATTATCGCGATATTCCCTCTGGACTACATCGCGTGGACACAAAATTTTGCGAGCAAGACGACGGCGATTTCTGCGGCCATCAAGCAAATACCCGGGATTTCGGGCAAAGAACTCTGGGTCACGGGTAAAGTGCACCCTCTTGCACGAAAAGCATTGGAAGCCGGGGGGTGGAAAGTGGAAGAGAAGGCCAGGGAAAAGCTTGCGGGCAGCTAGAAGCAATCTTTGACGGCTTATCGGGGGTGGGGCCGATCCCACTCCGCCGCAGAGCCTTAAGCGTATCCCGGCATACCGCGATACCCTAATAGCCGTGACGATGTAATCGGCAAAACAGGGTTATGTGGGCAACGCTCGGCTCCTTTGAAACACTCATGACCGGTGTCGGACCGGCAGTCTCCTACATCTCGCCACAGTTTTGCGGCGGCCATACAGTTGTAGCCGAGGTGAAGTGGTTGCCCCAAATGGATACCCACTACACGCTCAGCGGCAACTATCTATGGGTCAAGGCTTCACTTTCTTTCTGAGCCGGAAACGCCGTTAGGGCACAACACCTGTAGATGCGGGTCTATCGATCTTGATTCAATGATAGAGAACAGCCAAACGAGGAACATGGAATTGTCATGAAACTGTCTCCCACACAATGCAAGCTCGTCATTTGCCTCACCGCCGCTTTCTTCTGCATGTGGCCCGCTCAAGGCGAGGCATCGGAAAAGATGCCGGCCGAGCCCCAGAAGACTGTTTCGACGCTCCCTTCAGGAACGATCCCGCCGGGGGAAGTGCCAATGCATACGACCGAAGCATTGGATTTCCTCAACTCCCTAAAAACTTACGAACTTCCTAACCCCGCAATCGAGGCGATCAAGAGCGCCCTTCCGGAAGCAATTGCGCAGATTGGGCGGGAACTCGCGTGGACAAGGGCGATGCTTCAGAACCAGCCTACGCTTTTTGTGCTGCAGGCCAGGCACGAGCACTGGCGACAGTTGCAGATGAAGATAGCCGGTTGGCTTAATGTGACTACGGAATGGGCAAAACAGCTTCTGGGCGCGCTCGGCCGCGTCGAGGACCTCCGGAAGATGTGGACCCGGACACTTGCCTCCGCCCGGGCCGCGAACGCACCTGGTCCGGTTGCCCAGCAGATTGAGTCCACCCTCGCTGCCATAGAGGCTATGCAGAAAGTCCTGCAGCGGCAGCACGCCGCTATTCTAGACCTCGAGAGCCAGATTTCAGCGCCGAAGGCCCGCTGTGACAACACAATTGCTGAGATCGGCGAAGTTCAACGCGAGGTGGTGAATGGGATTACGACCAGGGGCCTGCCAATCTGGAGCGCGGATCTGTGGGCGCTCAACCGAGATAAGCTGATTGCGCGCGCGGGTGAAATTGCCGCTGACCGTTGGGCCGATATATCAGAGTATGTCCACGACCCCACAAAGGGGATGCCGTTCCAAATCGCCATATTCGTGGTACTGGTTGTTCTTTTCAATGCCGCCGGACGCCAGGTTCGTCGTTGGGCAACAGAGGGCAGGGACTTGCCGCCTTCCGCAAATGTGTTCGACCGGCCCTATGCATCCGCACTGCTTATTTCCATGGGACTTGGAGCCTCGGTACTCTTTTCACCGGCGCCTCCAACTGTTCGGGACCTGTTCCCGGTTCTGGCGCTCGTGCCCATACTCCGACTCGTACAGCCGGTGGTCGATCCGAGGGTGTTGAGAGTGTTTTGGGTGCTGGGGGGCCTTTTTGCTCTCGATACCATCGTACAGATTTTCGGTGTCGCGAGATCAGTCAACCATGTAATCCTTCTGCTGGAGATTCTTGTTGGATCGGTTGTGCTCTGGAAGCTGGACATTTTGTGGGGTCAGCTCCACTATCGCTCGAAAGAGACCGTTCATCTCCGCTTCCGCGCACTCCATATTATCGTTACACTTTACAGGGTTGGCCTTGCCGTCGGATTGCTGGCTGCGCTCATTGGTTACGCCCTTCCGGCGTGGATTTTGACTTCAGGCATTCTCGTGGGATGCGTTTTTGCCTTCGGACTCTATGCATTTGTCCGGGTCACTGAAGGGGTAGTGGCTTTAGCCCTTAACAGTTGGCCACTGGGATCACTCGAGATCGTCGGCCGCTTCCATGAGATCTTCGAACGTCGAATACATCGCGTGTTGGTGTGGGTAGCTATCGGCATATGGGTCAATCGTTTGCTGGACTTCGTCGGCCTCCGTGAACCTGTGCTTGAACTTGGGCGAGCCGTATTTGGGGCAACGCTCAGAGTCGGGTCGGTCAGCATCTCCATCCAAAATATCGTCGCTTTTATCGTTACACTGGTTGTGGCCCACCTGTTGTCCACCTTCATTCGTTTCGTGCTCAGAGAGGACATTTACCAGCGGATGGGAGTCGAGCGCGGAGTGTCCTACGCCATCTCGCGCCTGCTGCATTACATGATTCTGGGTCTTGGGTTTGTTTTGGGCGTGGCGGCGCTCGGGGTAAGCCTCACCCAGGTAAGCATTTTGGCAGGAGCATTGGGCGTCGGCATAGGGTTCGGGCTCCAGAGCGTGGTGAATAATTTTGTCTCCGGCCTGATCCTGCTTTTCGAGCGTCCGATCCACGTGGGCGACACTATACAGGTGGGCGATCTTCTGGCTGAGATCCGCCGGATCGGCATCCGCGCCAGCACGGTGCGTACAAAGCAAGGGGCTGATATCATCGTCCCCAACGCTCAATTGATTACGGAAAGGGTGACAAACTGGACTCTTAGCGACCGGTTGCGGCGGATCGATTTATCGGTAGGTCTGAACTATGGCATCGATCCCAGGAAAGCCATCCAACTGCTCGAAGAGGTTGCGCGCCGGCAACCGAACGTATTGCAGCATCCGGCTCCTCGATGCCTGCTCATCGATTACGGCGATAGCTCGATTAATTTCCAACTGCGCGCCTGGACCGATCAGTTCGACGACTGGCAGATGATCAGCAGTGACCTGGCCACTGCAGTCTACGATGCCGTGATCGAGGCGGGTTTTCAGTTCCCATTTCCTCAGCGCGAGGTCCGTCTGCTTCGCGGCGCTGACGCCGACTCCACACCGGAAAGAAATCGGGACGCTCCGGAGAAAGCAGTCTAGTGTCTCGTTTAGAGTGAACAACCTGCAAAAGGAGAAGAAAATGAAGGCAAGAAACGCAATAATCATAGTGGCGTTGGTCTTCATCGCCAGCGCAATGGTGTTTGTCGCTGGGCCGGCGTTTGCCCAGCAGAAGAAACCCAACATCATATTCATCATGGGCGATGACATCGGCTGGTTCAACATCGGGGCCTACCATCAGGGCATGATGGCTGGAAGAACGCCCAATCTCGACAAGCTGGCCTCGGAGGGGATGCGCTTCACCGATTACTACGCCGAAGCCAGTTGTACGGCCGGCCGAGCAAACTTCATCACCGGCGAGCTGCCGATTCGCACGGGAATGACCACGGTCGGCCAAGCGGGGGCGAAGGTCGGCATCCCGGCGGAAGCAGTCACTATCGCCACCGCGCTCAAGTCGATGGGCTATGCCACCGGCCAGTTTGGCAAGAACCACTTGGGCGATTTGAATGAATTCCTGCCGACCGTCCATGGTTTCGACGAGTTTTTCGGCTACCTGTATCACCTCGATGCTATGGAGGACCCCGCGCACCCTGGTTACCCGCAGGAGTTGCTGGACAAAGTCGGCCCGCGCAATCTGGTACATTGTTGGGCGTCGGATAACGATGACCCGACGGTGCAGCCGCGATGGGGAAGGATCGGCAAGCAGAAGATCGAGGACGCCGGCCAGCTCTATCCGAAACGGATGGAGACCATAGACGACGAAATTCTCGCTTTCACCCTCAAGTTCATGGACAAGGCCAAGGCGAATGGCAAGCCGTTCTTTATCTGGCTCAACCCGACGCGCATGCACATCGTCACCCATCTCTCGGAAAAGTACGAAAAGATGCGTAACTCGAAGAATGGCTGGACCATTCACGAGGCCGGCATGGCCCAAATCGACGACATTGTGGGCGATGTGATGAAGAAGCTCAAAGACATGGGTGTAGACGACAACACCATAGTTGTATTCACCACCGACAACGGCACGGAGAGCTTCACCTGGCCCGATGGCGGACAAACCCCGTTCTTCGGAGCCAAAGGCACGGGCTATGAAGGCGGTTTCCGTGTGCCCGCCATCATTCGCTGGTCCGGCAAGGTCCCGGCCGGCAAGGTGGAGAACGGCATCATCTCAGGCCTCGACTGGTTCCCGACCTTCGTGGCTGCCGCCGGCAATCCAAACATCACTGAGGAGCTGCTGAAGGGCAAGCAGATCGGCGACCGGACCTACAAGGTGCATCTCGACGGCTATAACCAAATGGACATGATTACCGGCAAGGGGCCGTCGAATCGCCATGAAGTCTTCTACTTCACTGAAAGCAACCTCGCCGCGGTGCGGATCGACGACTTCAAGTATCGCTTCATTGAACAGCCCGACGGATGGATCGGGAGCAAGGTCCATACCGACGCACCGGCTCTAGTGAACCTGCGCCTGGACCCCTTCGAGAAAACGATATGGCCCGCGGGAAATTATGGATCCTACCAGTATTTTGACTGGTTCAGATTCGAGTTCTGGCGCTTCGTGTTCGTCCAACAGGAGGTGGCGAAGCTGGCCATGACGGCCCTCGATTACCCGCCCATGCAGAAGGGCGCAAGCTTCAACCTCGATGCCGTGAAAGCCAGGATCGAAGAAGCCATGAGGGCTCACGCAGGGCAATAATCAAAGCGACAGTACGGCGAGCGCTCCGAAAGGGCCGCCCGCTAACGATTCCGTCTTGTCCCTGTTTCGCAAGTTACTCATAGAAGTTTGGATGCGACAGGAAGGGACCTGCTTCCATGAAAAATCCTCGAAGCCTTGTTTGCCTGATCTTCTGCACGATGACGGTGCTGCTTTTTTGCGCACAAGCGGCCGCCGGCGACACTCTTACCCGCATCAAGGCCAGGGATGATGTGCGCTGCGGCGTAAGTGACGGAATCCAAGGATTTTCCTTCAAAGAACCCGACGGACGATGGTCCGGGATGGATGCGGACTTCTGCCGGGCCTTGGCCGCCGCCGTTCTGGGGGATCCCGGGAAAGTGGATTTCGTTTCGCTGGCCGCCCCCGCCAGATTTGCTTCCCTGAAAGCCGGCGAAATTGACGTTCTCGCCCGAAACACCACCTGGACGTTGGAACGCGAGTCGACGCTGGCGGTGCTATTTGCAGGTATCCTCTATTATGATGGGCAGAGCTTCCTGGTTTCGGCCAAGAAAAATGTGCAAGACCTTTCCCAACTTAACGGAGTCCCCATTTGCGTCGTCAAGGGGACAACGCACGAAGTGAATATGTCGGATTATTTCCGTTCGCGGGACTGGAGCTATCGGCCCGTGATCGTCGAATCACAGGCCAAAGCGGCCGAAGCCCTGTTTTCCGGCCAATGCGAGGCTTTCACCTCGGAGCGGCCCCAGTTGACGGCCATGCGGTTGAAAGCATCGGGTGGACCCGAGGAGTTTGTGATCCTGCCCGAGCAAATCTCCAAGGAACCGATGGGCCCAGTTGTGCGCCGTGGTGACGACGAATGGTTCACCATCGTTCGATGGGTTGTTTTTACTCTTATCAGGGCCGAAGAAACCGGCATTACCCGAGCCAATGTGAGGTCCAAGTTGGAGTCCGACACAGATCCCCGGGCGCGGCGGTTGCTTGAATTAGACGATATCATTTCCAAGGCATTGACTATCCCGCCCGGTTGGGCCATGCGTGTCCTGGAAAGTGTCGGCAACTACGGGGAAATGTTCGAGCGCAATCTTGGCTCCAAAAGCCCCCTCAAGCTCGAACGCGGCCTGAATCGCCTCTGGACGCAGGGGGGCCTGATGTACTCTCCGCCTTTTCATTGATTGAGACGGCCTCCGGGTCAACCCGCCCCGGATGCTGAAAAAAGAGTGTAATCGGACGAAGCGGAAGACTTTTCTCCCGGAAGAGGAATCATGAGCGATCTGCAGGTTGCCCTTACGTTGCTGGTGTTTGCCGGAGTCATCTTGGCGATTGCGTTCAACGTCATTGACATTGCGGTTGCCGCCCTGGTTGGAGTGAGCATCATGCTCCTCTTTGGAGTCTTCACCCGGCAGGAATTTCTGAACGCGGCACAAACGGCGGGTGGAACCATCGCCCTGCTGTTTGGCGGGATGGTGGTTGCGCGCACTCTGGTGCCGACCGGAATTTTTGAACTGGTTGGCACTCTCTTCCTTCGTGCAACTGGAGGAAGCGGCAAACGTTTCCTGCTGGGGTTGATTCTTCTGGTGGCGCCACTCTGTGCGTTTCTCCCCAATGCAACCACCGTGATTCTGCTTGCCCCCATCATTATACGCGTCGCCACTGCGCTCAAGGTGGATTTTGTCGGCCCCCTGGTCTTGACGGCCATCATCAGCAACTCAGCCGGTTTACTGACACTGGTCGGCGATCCGGCAACATTTCTGGTCGGCAGCTCCATCGGCATGAGCTTTGGTCAGTACCTGAAGAAGATGAGCCTGGGCGGGCTGTTGTCAGTCCTGGTGCTGGCGCCGCTCCTCCCTCTGGTGATGCGGGACATCTGGCGTGTGAAGCAGACCCTCCCCGCCGAACTTCCGCGACAACGTCTTGAACGCCCTGTTTTCTGTGTACTTTCGCTTCTCGTTCTGGCAGTGATGATCCTTCTCTTCTTATTCGGCGATTTGCTGCCCTTTCAACTCGTTCCCCCCGCGGTGGCAATCGTCGGCGCTTCCCTAGCGCTTCTCGTCATCTACGGCGCCAGGGTGGAACCGGTGGACAAGGTGCTGAAGGATGTGGATTGGAAGACGCTCCTCTTTCTCACCTGCATGTTTCTCATGGTGGAGGCTTTCACGAGAACGGGAATCCTGCACAGCCTTTCCAGGAACATGGTCGCATGGTTTGGCGCCAATCTGCTCCTGGTGGCGATGGCAATGCTCGTGGGAGTCGCGGCCGCGTCCAGCGTACTGGCGAATATCCCTGTGGTCGCAGCCATGATCCTGTTGGTCAAAGGCTATTTCGTGGCGGCGGAACTGGTACCCGAGATGGCGTTGGGACCGGCCTTCACGGATTGGCCCACCTTGACGCTGCCCGTTTTCGCCGCCATGATGTTCGGAGGAACCCTGGGGGGGAACGCGACGCTCATCGGGGCATCAGCCAACGTGGTTTCAGCGGGCATCTCCGCTTCGCACGGCAGACCGATCTCCTTCGGGACCTTCGCCCGGTACGGAATCCCCTTGACCTTTTGTCAAATCATTCTGTCGGCCGTTTACGTCCAGGTTCTTCAGTGGATCATCGGGCGCTAGAGCCTACTTATTTTCTCATCATGGCTTGACGCGCACCCAAGCCCGAAAGGGACTCTTTATGACCGAAACCCAACGCGACATCACCAGCACCTTATTTGCGGTACTCTTCATCGGCGCCCTGCTCGGCACATCGCTCTGGATCCTCGAGCCATTCCTGGGGACCGCGATCTGGGCGGTAACGATCGTGACGGCGACCTGGCCGTTGATGATTTCCATCCAAGGCTGGCTTTGGGGCCGCCGGTCTCTGGCAGTGGCGGTGATGACTGTGGTCCTTCTCTGCGTCCTGGTGGTGCCTCTCTGGCTGTCCATCGATACAATTGTGTCGAACGCCGATCGCATAACCAACTGGGTGAAGTCGCTATCCACCCTTGAGGTTCCGCCTCCGCCGGCCTGGCTGAGCGCTATACCGCTTTTCGGCAACAACCTGGCAGCGGCATGGGACAAGATTGCAGTAGCGGGGATACAGGGTTTCATGCAAAAACTGGCTCCGTACGCGGGCAACACCATCCGATGGTTCATCACGAAGGTGGGAGGGTTCGGGGTCCTGGTCCTCCAATTCCTGCTAACCGTAGTATTTGCCGCACTCCTTTACGCCAACGGTGAGCATGTGGCCTCTCGGATAAAGCGTTTTGGGTATCGTTTGGCAGGACCACGGGGGGAGACCTCGATCGAGTTGGCCGGACAGGCCGTACGCAGCGTCGCTCTCGGTATTGTGGTGACTGCTCTAGCCCAGTCGGTACTGGGCGGCGTTGGCCTTGCCATCGTAAGAGTTCCTTTTGCCGCGGTTCTCACGGCAGTGATGTTTATGCTGGCTATTGCCCAAATCGGTCCCTTGCCGGTGCTTGTCCCTGCTGTGGCCTGGCTTTACTGGAGCAGCGGCATAGGCTGGGGCACATTTCTTCTCATATGGGCACTGGTGGTCGGAACCATGGACAGCTTCCTGCGCCCCATTCTGATCAAGAAAGGCGCCGATCTTCCGCTGGTGCTCATTTTCGCCGGTGTGGTGGGGGGTCTGATAGCATTCGGCCTCATAGGCATCTTTGTGGGGCCTGTGGTGCTCGCCGTGTCCCACACGTTGCTATCTGCATGGATCGATGAGGATACCGCCGAGGTCGAGTCACCCCCCCGGCAAACGTCCATCAGCTCCAACACTTGTGGACCTCAATAAATATCCCGACCTCGATATGTAGTGTACTTAAAACCACATATCATTGAGCGATAGCCATGTGGAGGAGTACTAACCGGATAGCCCGGATTCACCCGGTCTAACCTCTTTTGAGCCTTATCGGCCTGCCCTGCCACAGATTCTGCTTATTTAAAGCGCTGATAATGTCGAATAAGAAATATACCGGCGCTTGATTATCAACCGGCCCGCCGGGAAAGCAATCACAGTGTTCGAAGCCGTCCTTTCCGCGGAACTATTCAAATGCGGCCGGAAGATCGTTCGCAAAACGTGAAGAGTTTGTTTTGATCAGAATTTTTTTCAATCATCGTTCATGGTCTCAGACCAAGTTGCGTTCAAGATTGGGCGGGGATAAACCCCGCCCCTGCGTGGGGAGGGGGAGCGCAACGCTGTATGCCCTCCCGATCACATCCATCTTGAACGCAACTTAGTATCAGGAGAAGCGGCATGCATTTTAAACGTATTGCTTTCGTGCTCGGCCTCGTGCTCACTCTCACCGTCCCCACCGGGGTTCAGGTCCTGGCGCAGATTGTAAGTAATGATAACACTACTCTTAAGCAGATCATTATCTATGGCCGCCATAGCATTCGGTCAGGCACACGCTCCCCGGAACAACTCAGTAAGTACGCACTTGATTCTTACCCTCCTTTTTCAGTCCTGCCGGGTTGTTTGACTGACAATGGGGTCCAGGCCGAAACACTCCTCGGCGCTTACTTCCGCCAGTACCTTCTCTACGAAGGACTTCTGACGGGCAACGATCACACGGATTCCGCGCAGTCCTATTTCCGTTCCAATTCCATCGAGCGTTCCTGGAAAACAGCCGCCGCATTCGGGCTCGCGCTGCTCCCGGATACGGGCGCGCCGGTGCACTCTTTTCAAATCAACCCTGCCAGTCAGCCCGACCCGGTTTTCGATCCGATAGCGGGAGGCGTAGCGAACGTCGACGTAAATGTCGCCGCCACCCAGGCTCAGGAAATATTTAACAGCGGAGCGGCTCTGCAATCCGCGTACAGCGCCGAATATTCCATGATCAGCTACGTGCTCTGGGACAATACCCAGCCGCCGGCCGGCAAAACCGACCCGACCACCGAGCAGATTACACTTCTGCCAAACACCTCATCCAAGTTGGCTACAGGCAACGTTATCAATCCAGGCGGCCTGAGCGATGTTCAAGATGCAATCGACCCATTCGTCATGCAATACTGCGACAACTTTGATATGAGTGATGTGGCCTGGGGGCGACTCACGATCACGCCGACGCTGGACCAACTCTCCCAGGAGACCAGAATTGCGACCCTTGTCGCCGATATTGAATTGCGTACGCCCTATCTCGCCCAGGTGCAGAGTTCCAACGCCGCCTCGCACATACTCCGCACGATGCAGCAGGCCGTAAACGGCTCCACTCTTCGCGGATCGTTCGGCAACGCAAAATCGCGGATCGTTGTGGCTATCAGCTCCGATACTTATGTGGCAGCACTGGCCGGTCTTCTCAACGTGCATTGGCAGTTGCCCGGATACCAGCAGGATTTTTGCGCCCCCGGCGGAGCGCTCGTTTTCGAACTTCGACAATCGAACAGCACGAAACAGTATCTTGTCCGTGTCTATTACACCGCACAGACATTCGACCAACTCCGCTACCTGATGCCTCTGACGCTGAACGAACCACCCGCGACGATACAGCTTATGGTCCCGGGCGGCAGCAAATCGGAAACGGACCTGGATGTTGATTTCAGTGTTTTTCGGCAGCTCGTGCAGAACGCAATCGGCAAGCAATACGTGCAGAACCCTTCAACGGAGGTGCAGCCGGGCATTTTAACCGGAGTCACCTGCCAGTAGGGGCCCGATTTTCGAAGATATAATTTTTTCAGGAAAAATACCGATCTTTCGAATGGTAAATAACAACGATATTCGCCAGGGAGGCGGACCCGGCGCCACGGGGAGGATGCCGGGATCGGCCTGCATAAACAGGTGAACGGTTCAGGAAGGGGCGCCATGAAGATTCGAAGAAGAGATTTTTTGAAATATTTTGCCGGTTCCGCAGCGGTCCTTGGGTTGGAATATTCGCCTCTGGGGCCCCTGCAGAGGGTGCTTGCCGCCGGTGAGGAGATCATCGTGACCTCGGCCACGCCCACATACCCCATATCCGAAAATGTCTACACGACACTGCAACAGACGGTCATTCCCGCAACTCTGCCGGTTCTTCCGAATCCGTCCAAAGGCACCTGGGCGACCATTGTGCCGTCCGATATCCAGGACTACGCGCCAAACGACTACGGCGTCTGGTACGGCAATTGGCCCGGTCCCGGTCCAAACCCGGGGCCAGGTCCTAAGTCCGCCTATCTTCTGCCCGACATGCAGAACCCGCCGACCATCGGCACATCATTGGGACCCCAGACGTCTTCTCCGACGCTCCTGACTTTTTTCACCATGAGCGACATACACATCTGCGATAAGGAAAGTCCCGCCCGGGGTATCTACTACGCCTACCAATATCCAAACCCCGAAATAATAAATTTTCCGACAGGCGTCCCTCAACCTTCGGGCAGTATTGCATGTTATTCAGGGATTAATCTCTATACGACGCATGTCCTCGATGCGGCGATCCAGACAGTCAACTACCTGTACCAGAACGGTTATTCCTTTGATTTCGGCATCGGTCTCGGCGATGCCTGCGACAACACTCAGTACAACGAAATCAGGTGGTATATCGACGTTATCGACGGCAAATGGATCACCCCCAGTTCGGGAGCCAACTACGGCGCCGGCTACATTGATTATCAGACGCCATACCAGGCGGCGGGGCTCAACAAATCGATCAAGTGGTACCAGGCCGTCGGCAACCACGATCAGTTCTGGCAGGGCGCTACCCCGATGACCAATGCCCTCCGGCAAGTCCTTGTGGGACCCAACGTTCTCAATATAGGTCAGGCGGTCTTTACACCACCTTATTATGAAATCCCCGACTGGAACAAAATCTTGAACAGCACCGGTTTCTACATGGGTGTGGTTAACGGCACCACACCTTACGGGGCCATCGCTTATGTCGGAGCGCAGGGGCTCTACCCAACGCCCCCGCAGGTTGTAGCCGACCCAAATCGCCGCTCCCTCTCGCTTTCGCAATGGATGAAGGAATTTTTCAACACCACGACGCAACCGGCCGGTCATGGATTTACACCCGAGATGGCCGCCCAGGGATTTGCCTGCTATCACTTTTATCCAAGGGCCGATGTTCCGGTCAAAATCATCGTTCTCGACGATACCGACAAAACCGGCGGCGCATTCGGCGCTCTGGACACCAAGCGCTACAACTGGCTGGTAAACGAACTCGAGACCGGTCAGGCCAACGACGAACTGATGATCATCTGCGCGCACATCCCGCTGCACGCCTATGCGCAGAAGCCTCCGAATCCATATAATCCGCAACAGCCTTTCGATTATCAGGCACCTTTCACCTATCTCGAACTTTGGAACGAGAACTCCTACTTAAATGAGAATATTTCGGAACAGCAGTTGCTCGACACGCTTCATAGCTATCCAAATCTCGTCATGTGGATCGCGGGGCATGTCCACCGCAACGCGATCACTCCGCAACCCAACGGCGACCCGGCGGACGGCATCGGCCTCTGGGAGGTGGAGACCCCGTCGTTAAGGGACTATCCTCAGCAGTTTCGAGTATTCCAGATCCTTTGCAACAACAACGATACGATCTCGATCTTTGTTCTCGATGTCGATCCGGCGGTCAATCTGACCACGAACTCACCGGCGTTCAAATCGCGCATGTGCGCCATCGGGGCCGAGCAGATATTCGGTGCCGCCTGGATGCAGGGACCGGGCATGGTGGCCTCGGACCCAGGCAATTATCCCGACGATCCCTCTTCTTCCTGTGTTTATAATGCCGAGCTTGTCATACAGATGAGTCAACTGAGCATAGGGCTGCAGCAGAAGCTCAAGACCATTTCACCGGTTGTTAATTCTTTCGAGATAAATGGAGGCGCCCGTTCCACGCAGACCACGAGCGTCACCCTGAACAACACTGCGGGAGGCAGCACTCCCACTCAGTACATGGCCGGCGAATCCCCAAGCTTTAGCGGTGCTGCCTGGCTGCCGTACTCGACGGCCCCGAACTTTACCCTCAGTTCGACCGCCGGCGTCAAAACCGTATACTTCAAAGTTCAGGACGCGGCGGGAACGCAATCGGCGGTCGTGAAAAGCAACATCCGCCTGGCGCAGTGAAAAGATACCGGGGCCGCGGCTGATCCATACGGGAAGGGTCAGGGGGCATTTCCACACCACATTCAGGTTGCTTCCCGCACGCTATTCCGTGATTGAGACCGAGTTACCTTGAAAATAGATTTTTCATGCTTCGCCGGTGACGCGCGGCATCATGGATAATTGCGTTCAAGAAGGATGTGATCGGGAGGGCATACACCGTTGCGCTCCCCCTCCCCTGCGTGGGGGCGGGGTTTATCCCCATAAGCGCTCAAACAAGACGGTTCAAGCCTGATTTAAGCCGCCAAATCAGGTTCGGAGTCGACCCGAAGCGGGTCTTTTAAGTCCCCCTTTTATAAAGGGGGATTTACAGGCTGTCCGACAACTATGACGGATCATTAGGGTTGAGTGTTATGGTTCAAAAAAATTTACCGGCCGACCGGGCACATGATCCAGTACGCCAACTCGGCTGGTTTCCCGGAACAAAGTTTCAGGA
>Ga0326728_10001870_pt1 | contig 72449 bp, 58 predicted proteins | sample MB3enrmetagenome_FD_207602 | JGI IMG/M metagenome (GOLD analysis project Ga0326728, IMG submission 207602) | Lab enriched peat soil microbial communities from McLean, Ithaca, NY, United States - MB31MN | ecosystem: Environmental > Terrestrial > Soil > Wetlands > Peat | place: USA: New York...
TAACGTTTTCGATGTTTTCCATCGCTGCCTGGACGCATTGGCGGAAAACCAAAAGCGCGACCCGTACAGACTGTTGTTCGACTCGTCCTGATTTCGGCTCAAAATCCGCCGTCACTGAGGCATTACTGATTTTTGCCCCCTTTTTACCGCCCTATGTCTGAATCCAACCCGCCGCCGCAACCCAAGAAGCGCTGCACCATTTACGTGGATGCGTTCAACTGGTATTTTGGCATATTCCAGCACCACCCGGCGTGGAAGTGGCTGAATGTCCAATCGTTTTTTGAGGCGTTGCGGCTGGATGAGGAAGTTGTCGCCGTCAAATTTTTCACGGCGCTGGTCGAGCCGTTGAAACATGTCAGCGCCCGACGTGACCGCCAGAAACGATATCTGAGGGCGCTCGGCACGTTGCCCAAGGTCAAAATCATCCTGGGCAAATATCAGGAGCGCACTGTCACCTGCCAGGCCCGTGAATGTATGCGCCGCCTCGAATACCAAGTGCCGGAGGAAAAAAAGACAGACGTGAACATGGCGGTCAATCTACTGGAAGACGCCGTTCGGGGGCTGACGGACTCGATGGTGATCGTATCCGGCGACTCCGACCTTGAGCCCGCCGTCCAATGGGTGCGCCGGAATCATCCGCACGTAAAAATCACCGTGTATATTCCGGTTTTAGAGGACGAGCGCCAACAGCGCCGCAACGACAATTATCACCGCATGGGAGTGACCTGTAAACCGCTTCCGCTGACAGACATTCCGCGCCACGTATTCCCGGCCACGGTTCGGGTGAACGAAAACGAAACGATCACTCGTCCTGCTGAATGGATTTGAATTGCGCCAAAAAACATTTTCGCCCTGCCAATGGCCGGAGGCGGCGAACTGTTCGGAAGTCAAGCTCACGCCGGAAGGGTAGCGCGTTATGAGGCCAAGACAAATTGGAAGAAGGTAATCCGCCTTTGAAAAAAATCAGCCGGGGCCTTAGAGTCGGCGCGAGTTTGCATGGATTACGAGGCGCCCAAGCCGCGAGTGTGCCGCGCGATCATCGCCTTGCTGGCGATGCTGGTGTGGGGCGGAACTGTGCGATACGATTTTGCGTGGGACGACCACGCTTTCATCATCAAGAACAAAGGGATCCGCTCGCTCAAGAACATTCCCGCGATGTTCCACACGCGGATGGCCGAGGCGTTCCATCCGGACGAAGCCCCGAATTTCCGTCCGCTGCGCAATGTGGCCTACGCCCTCCTGTTTCAATTGGGCGGCGAAGCGACCCCGCAGCCGTGGATTTTCCACCTGGCCAACGTCTTGGGCCACACGGTGGCGGCGGTGCTGGTCTTTTCGGCGGCGTGGCTGCTTTTTCTGCCGGCCGGAGAGGGGCCGGCCCGGTGGGCCGCGTTGCTGAGCGGCGCGGCGTTCGCCGTTCACCCGGCGGTGTCGGAGGTGGTGTGCTGGGCCAAGTCGCTGGATGACATTCTGGCGGCGATATTCGTGCTGGCGGCGGCGCGGGAATTGCTGCTGTGGCAGGGTGAAAAGAGGCGGATGGCCGCGGCGCTGGCCTTCTTTGCGGCGGGGGTGTATGCGAAGGAATCGGCCGTGCCGTTTGCGGGCCTGGTTTTATTTCTTTTGCGCGCAAGCCACAAGCTGCCCTGGAAGCGATGCGCCCTGCTGACGTGCCCGTTTCTGGCGGTGGCCGGAATTTACGTGGCGCACCGCGAATGGGTGCTGGGACAGGCGGCCCAATGCGCGCCAATCTCCGGCTCTTACGGCCAGACGCTGCTGGACACCCTTCCCGCGCTGGCGATCTATTTCCGCCTGCTGTGGGGCATTCCTCCGTTTTCGATTGATTACACCGAGATGCGGGGACATCTGCCGCTGTTGTCCCTGGCCGTCATGAGCGGGGTGCTGGCGCTGATTTTGTGGTGCGCCGTCACCTGGGCGGCGTGGCGGCGGGAGAACTTTCGCTTGGCGGCGCTGGGCCTGCTGTGGCTGGGCTTCTTTCTCCTGCCGGTCTCCAACCTGGTGCCGATGATGCAATACCTGGCCGAGCGGTTTCTCTACCTGCCTTTGATCGGTTGGTTGCTGGCCTTGGGCGCGCTGCTGGCGCGGGCGCCAAGGCGGCGGGCCAGCTTGGGCTTGGCGGCGGCGGTGTTGGCGCTGTGGATTCCCGTCGCTTTGGCCCGGCAAGTCATCTGGCGGGACGAAGTGACGCTTTTTACGCGCAGCAGCCTGGACAACCCGGCCAACAAACGGCTGCGTGAGAACGCCGTGACGGCCATTTTCGCTCTGCCGCAAGTCAGCCCCGCCTTCGGCTTGGACGAGGCGACGCGCCATTTGCAGGCGGCGGCGGCGATACCGCGCCGGCAGGCCGAAGCCGTGCTGCGGACGCTGATACCCGCGCACGAATTGCTGCCCGATGAGCAACGGATCACGAGCGCATTGGGAATCAGCTATGAGGCGGCGGGCCAGGTGTCGAACGCTGTGCCGCTGCTGGAATTGGCCGCGCGGCAGGGATCGAACGACGCGCTCTGCTGGGTTGATCTGGGGTGCGCCTACGCGCTGGAAAAGAACGCGGCCAAAGCGCGCCAGGCCTGGGAAAGGGCGCTGCGGCTGGAACCGACGAACCGCCTGGCGCTGGAGAACCTTCGCATCCTGAATTCCAAGTGAGCCTTGTCAAGGCCGCGGCGTGTGGTTAGAGTCGCGCTCATGCCGGCGCCCTTGTTGAGGAAATATCCAGAAGCGAAAGAAGACGACGGCATTCTGCTGCGTTTGCGCGAGGACTACCAGCAAGCGGTGCTCGACATGTTCGACACGGACACCGATGCGGGGGAGATTCGTCCCCAGCTTGGGGTTGTCGGCCACACCTCCAACTTCCTCAACAACATGCGGCTGCCGGTTCACCGGTGGTTTCGCTACAGCGCGGGATTTTCCGCCGAATGGGTGAAATGGCTGCTGGCGGAAAGAAATGGGAGCGAGAGGCGCGTGCTTGATCCGTTCGTCGGATCGGGCACAACTTGTCTGGCCTGCGACGAGATGGGCGTCGCCTCCTACGGCTTGGAGGCGCACCCGTTTGTGCATCGGATCGCCCGCGCCAAGCTGAGTTACGCCGCCGACCCGGAGGGGTTTCTGGCCAAGGCGGAAAGCGCGTTTCGCTTCGCCAGAAAAGCGCGGGGCGCGAACGACTATCCGGAACTGATCCAAAAATGTTTCGGGCCCGAAACCTTGGATTATCTGGACCGCTTCCGGCGCGGGGTGGAGGCGGAGCAGGACGGAACGCGAGAAGCGGAATTGCTGTGGATGGCGCTGGTGTCATCGTTGCGGGTCGTTTCCAAGGCGGGCACCGCGCCGTGGCAATACGTGCTGCCTGGACGGCGCAAGAGCGCGCCGCCGGCGCCGGAATGTACTTTGCGCAAGACAGTGCAAATGATGGCCGCCGACATCCGTTTTCTGGCGCGCCGGGCCAAACCGCTGGCCCAATTGCGCGTGGATGACGCGCGCCAGTGCGCCACCGTGCCGGACGGTTGGGCCACGCTGGTCATCACGTCGCCGCCCTATGCCAACAATTACGACTATGCGGACGCCACGCGGCTGGAGATGACGTTCATGGGCGAGATTCGCGGCTGGGGCGACCTTCAGGAAACGGTGCGGCAACACCTGGTGCGCGCCTGTTCCCAGCACGTCCCGCCCAAGGCGGTGAATCTGGAGGAAATTTTGGCCGCGCCGGAGCTGGCGCCCATACGCGACGAGATTGCGCCGGTTTGCCGGGAGCTTTCCACGGTGCGGCTGGAGCGCGGCGGCAAGAAGACCTACAACAACATGGTGGCCTGCTACTTCCTGGACCTGGCCAGGGTGTGGCTGGCGCTCCGCCGGGTTTGTGCCTCGCCCTGCGAAGTCTGCTTTGTGATCGGGGATTCCGCCCCTTATGGAGTCTATGTGCCGGTCATCGAATGGTTTGGCAAACTGGCGCGGGTTGCCGGGTTCGAGTCGTGGACGTTTGAAAAACTGCGCGACCGGAACATCAAATGGAAGAACCGCAAACACCGCGTGCCGCTGTGCGAAGGGCATCTTTGGGTTCGCGGATGAGGGGGCAACAACATGGCCGAATCACTTGCTCATCGCTGGGGACAAATCATCGGGGACGTTTTCGAGGTGTTTGTGCGCAACATCCTGGCGGAGGTGGCGAAACAGAACGGCCTTTATCTTGATTTCAAGCGCCCCCGCAAAGCCAGAGGCGGCCAAGGCAAGGTAACGTGGCAGGACGGCTACGGGAACAAGCACGACTTGGACTACGTTCTGGAGCGTGGCGGAACCGACGACGCGCTTGGCGTGCCGGTTGCGTTCATCGAATCGGCCTGGCGGCGTTACACGAAACACTCAAAGAACAAGGCGCAGGAGATTGAAGCCGCCGTGATGCCGGTCGCCCTGACGTTCTCGCGTCATCAACCTTTCTGTGGGGCGGTGCTGGCCGGTGAGTTCACCCGCAACGCCCTCCACCAGCTTGAATCAAAAGGTTTCGCCGTGCTGCATGTGCCTTACGAATCCATTCTGAGGGCGTTTAAGGAACTCGGCATTGACGCTTCATCGGAAGACGGCATCGGCGGCACGACCGAGCGGGAATTTCGGGCCAAGATTGCAAAGTGGGAAGCTTTGCGGCAGCCAGAATTTACCCACCGCCTGCTGGCCAGGCTGTATGCGCTGCACGAGGGCGAGATAGCCGATTTCAAGCAACGGATCCAGGCGTCAATCACCAGACGGGTAGCATCCGTTCGTCTGACGGTGCTGCGCGGCCATGCCGTGGAATGCACCGATGTGGCGAGCGCCATCGCCTACTTGATTGAGGAGGAGAAGATCTATCGCTTGCGTGAAGGCGATGAGCAGCGGGAAAGTTTTGAGGTTCAAATCCGGTTCAACACCGGCGCGAAGATTGACGCGACCTTTCCCAAGCGTGCGGAGGCCATTGCATTCCTCCGCGGTTTTGCGTGAACACTTTTCTCGCATTTAAATGAATCGCGCCAGCATAGAACCGATCCTGGAGGCGATTTCCGCGGCGCGGCAGGAGGGTGCGCGGCATTATGGGGTGCATCCTTATTTCACACGGCGGCCGGCCAACGTGGTTCGGAAATACATCGAACGGTATTCACAAGAAGGTGACACGGTGCTGGACCCATTTGGCGGCACGGGGGTGACGGCCATCGAGGCGTTCCTGCTGGGGCGCAACGCGATCCAAAATGACTTGAACCCTTTCGCGAATTTCATCGCCCGCAACATAGCGGATACGACGATGCCTTCGATCGCGCCGCTGCGCCAGGCTTTCGAGCGCGTGGAGCAAAGCTGCGCCAAAGAAATTGAGGAAATTGAAAAGGACGAGGCCGTGGCAAAGGGATGGCTGAAAAGGCTGCCGCTGCCGGAAAACATCCGGTTGCCGCAGAATTCGGACGCGGAGTATTTTTTCGATCTGTTCACGCCACGCCAGTTGGCCGGGCTGGCGCTGATCAAACAGGCCATTGAGCGGGAGCATGGCGCGGTGCGCGACTTGCTGCTTTTGGCTTGGTCGGCCTCGGTGGCCAAGCTCAACAAGACTTTTCTGTCAGCGAAGGGGCGGGCGGAAAGCCGGGGCGGTTCGAGCATCTTCAGCATTTACCGCTACAAACTGGCGGCGCACTCCGTGGAGCTTCCGATATGGGAGACGTTTCAGGGCCGATTTTTGAATGTGCTTGCGGCAAAGGAGGAAGTTTTGCGTTTGCGCCACTGTCGGAAAAAACCGTCCGGCGGCGCGGCCAATCTGGACAGTGAAAAAAATTTCCGCGTGCTGGCGCACGACGCCGCAACGCTCGACCAAGTCATCAAGCCGGGCAGCGTGGATTACATTTTTACCGACCCGCCTTACGGAGCGTTCATCAGCTATCTGGACCTCTCGGTTTTGTGGAATCACTGGCTCGGCTTTCCGGTGACGGATGAAACGCGGGAACAGGAAACGATCGTCGGCGGCGAGCAAGGCCATACGGAGGAACATTACAAGGAGAGTCTGGCCCGGGGCATCAGAACGTGTTTCCAGCTTTTGAGACCGGATCGCTGGCTTTCGATTGTTTTTCAACATTGGGACACGAGTTACTTTGCCACGATTCTTGAGACTGCCAGCCAATGCGGCGGCGAACTCAAGGCCGCCATCACCCAGACGGGCGATGTCATCTGGTCCATGCACAAGAAGAAAAACTCCGCCAGCGTGCTGGCGGGCGAGATGATTTTGACGTTTTACAAGCCGGCCAAGGTTCGCCAGCCGCCCAAAACTTCAGAATCCACCCCCCCGGCTGACCCGGCAAAAATTCTCCCGGAAGTTTTCGAGGCCTGCCTCAACAACGGCACAACCAGTTTCACCAGCGAGGCGCTGTTCAACCGATTGGTCATTGAACTGTGGCGCCGCCGCGCGTTGAATTGCCTGAATTTGAATCGCGAGGAATTTGCCCGGCAGTTGGAACAACGCGGCTGGAGCTACAACACGCGAAATCATACATGGTCGAAAGCCGGTTATCCAAAAAAGGCGTTCACGGAAATGATGCTCTTCGACCGCGAGGGCGATTGAAATGCGGCATTCCCATTCACAGAAGAAGCAAATCGGCTTGGCAGGGAGGCGGGGTTCTGGTTAGCTGGACGCTCTTGAAGAGAGAACGCAGGCTCCTGAATCTGCTCTGGCCGCTGCTGGCGGGGGCCTGGGCCTGTCAAGCACAACAGGGCGGGGAGTGGAGCATCCGGGGCCTCGGCCCCCAAAGCCGGTGGGAGTCGGCGGGCGGCACCAACGTCTGGAGCAACGGCGTCATCCTGACCAATGAAACCTCGGCGGCGTACTCGGACAAGGCGACGGAGTCCGATACGACGAGCGAGATGGGGTTGGAGGGGGACGTGACGATCCTGGACCACGGCCATATCTGGCGGGGCACGAACTTCATTTACAACTTCAAGACGGGCGAGGTGCGGGCGGGCCGGTTCAAAACGATGCAGGCGCCCTTTTCGATGTCGGGCGAACGGATGGGGGGGGTGAGCAACAAGGTGCAGAGGGCGACCAACGTGGTGATTTCGACGGACGATTACGAGCGGCCGGTTTACACGATACACGCCCGGCGGGCGACGATCGCGCCGGGGGATTATTTGGAGGCGCACCAGGCGACGGTGTATATCGGGAAGGTGCCGGTGTTTTATTATCCGTACTACCGGAAGAGTCTGAAACCGCATCCGTACAACTGGGAGTTCGAACCGGGCTACCGGAGCCTCTACGGGCCGTATCTGTTGAGTTCGTTCAATTGGTATGGGATGGGGGTGCTGGATGGAACGATCCACGCCGACGAACGGGAAAAGCGGGGCGAGGCCGGGGGGCCGGACCTGCAATTGCACCTGGGGGATTGGGGCGAGGCGGCGTTCCGCTATTATTACGCGCACGACCATGACCCGGAGGCGGACGGGATAGCGGCGCCGCATTTGGGTGAAAACCGGCAGCGGGGCAATTTCTACTACGAGGCGCACCCGGCGACCAATGTGACGGCCAAAGTGGTGGCCAATTATCAAAGCGATCCGCTGATGATCCGGGATTTCTACACGGCGGAGTACAATAAAAACGTGGAGCCGGCGTCCTTCGGGGAAGTCAACGCGATTTGGGACAATTGGGTTCTGGACGGCATGGCGCAGCCGCGGCTGGTGAACTTTTTTGAAACGGTCGAGCGCCTGCCGGACGTGAGATTGGAGGGGTTGCGGCAGGAGTTGGGGGCCACGCCGATCTATTACGAGAGCGAGACCTCGGCGGGGTATTTCAAGCGGGCCTATTCCGATACCAACGTGGCGGTCCCTTTCACCAATTACACGCTGCTGCCCGACGGGCTGGGTTATGCGGCGACGCGGGGCACCTATGGGGGGTATCCCAATTACATGGCGGCCCGCGCGGACACGTTGCAGCAGTTCATCCTGCCGGAGACGTTGTTTGGCTGGCTCAACGTGGACCCGCGCGCCGGGGGGCGGGCGACGTATTACAGCGCGGTGGAAGGCCCGCAGGCGCGCACCAACCAGCAGGGGCGGGGGGTGTTCAATACCGGCGTGGATGTTTCTTTGAAGGCCTCGCGGGTCTTTCCGGAGGCGCAGAGCGGCCTGTTGGACGTGCAAGGATTGCGCCACATCATCGAGCCGGAACTGGACTATGTGTACGTGCCCACGGCGTCGTCGCGCGTGCCGCAATTTGATTACCAACAGCCGAGCCTGCGGCTGGGGCCGATTGACTTTCCGGAGTATAATTCAATTGACTCGATCACGCGGGAGAACGTGCTGCGGCTGATGTTGCGGAACAAGCTGCAAACCAAGCGGAGGGACGGCGTGGAGGACCTGGTCAACTGGGCGGTCTATGCGGATTGGGACCTGACGCCCGGCACCAACCACAGTTTCACCGACGTGTATTCGGACCTGTCGTTTCGCCCGCGCTCGTGGCTGACGTTCATATCCTCCACGCGCTACGACGTGCCCGACACGCGGTGGCGGGAGGCCATTGAGCGCATCGTGATCCAGCCCACGACGGCCCTGAGCGTGTCGCTGGGATATTACTACTTGATGAACAACGACCCTGAATTCCTGACCTATCCCGGCGAGGACCTGCCGGGGCACAACCTGGTGGATTTCAGCCTTTACTACCGGGTCAATGAGAATTGGGGAGCGCGCATCGAAGAACTGTTTGAGGGACAGAACGGGACGATGGAGCGGCAGCTCTACTCCATTTACCGCGATTTGCGAAGCTGGACCTCGGCCGTGACTTTCAGTTTCGCGCAAGGTCCGGGCCAGCCGACGGACTTCACGGCGACCATCACCTTTTCCCTCAAGGCGTTCCCCCGCTACAAACCGAATTCGGACGTCAACCAGCAACCGTTGCTGATGAACAACTCTTACATGAGGGGCTTCCCGGATTAGGACGCATATCACTTCCTGGGTCGCGTTTGCCGGCTCCTACTCCTGCTCCTACTCCTAATCCGAATGAGGAGATTAAGATTAGGATTAAGATTAAGATTAGGAGAGGCTTCCCAAAAAAAGAAACGCACGTCCCTGACTAACGCGCTTGGAACAAGACCTGGAATTGCCCTCCGAGGTGTTCCGGGTGCGCCAGGGTCTGGAACTGCCGGGTCGTTTTCTCATCCCACGGCGCAAAAGATTCCGGCGCCTGGCGCGTGCGGGCGAAGATCTGGCTCAGGAACCGGGACTGGCGCCACAAGCCCTCCGTCCGCAACCCGGCGGCGCTGCCGGCCTCGCGCAACTGCGGGAAATCAACGTGGGCTGTCAAGTCCTGTTCGCCCGGCTGGCCGAGAAGATCGCTGCTGGCGTGATGCCGGGCAAAGGCGCGCAAGGTGCCTTGGGCGCGTTCGGGCCGGAACCACTCGCCGCCGGCCAGTCCGTAATCAACGGTCAACAATTTACCCCGCCGCAGGGCGGAGGCGGCGGCGCGCCACCAAGCGGCGGCGGCCGGACAGATTTCCACGGTGAATTGGTCTGGCAAAACCGCGGCCAATTCATCGGGCACCCGGGGCAGGCGCGCGGCCAGTTCCGCGGAGGGATTGCGCCGCTGCCAGGCAAAGGCCTCCGCCTGGATGGTGACGTGCCATTCCTGCCATTGCCGCCGGGGGGCGTCCCAGGCCAGGCGATGGACGGGCAAAGCATCGAGGAATTCGTTGGAAAAAATGATTCCTGTCACCTGGCGCTGGCCCAAGGCGGCGATGTCGGGCGCCCATTTGACCGTGGGCAGCCAGGGGCGCAACGTTTCCTCCTGCCAGGCCCGCCGGGCCGGGGAAGAGTCCAGCAGCCAATACTCCAGGCGGGCGAAGAGATCGGGCCGGTGGCGGCAGGTCCAATCGAGGACATCGGCCGCCAGGCGGCCGTCATGCGGCCCGGCCTCGACCAATTGGCCGGCGCCGGCGGCGGCGTCGGAATCGAGCCATTGGGCGAATTGAAAGGCGAGCAAATGGCCGAAGAGCGGGCCGACGCTGACGCTGGTGAAGAAATCGCCGCCGCGCCCGATTTGCCGATGGCGCTCATAATAGCCCAGGCCGGGCGCGTAGAGAGCCAGTTCCATAAAGCGGGCAAAGGGAATCGGGCCATGAAGCCGGATTTCCTCTTGAATTTGCCGGGCCAGTGGATTCAAGGCGCATTCCATTTTCTTGCGGCTTTTGAGCTTAGACGAATGGGATTCCGCTCGTAATGGCAGTCTGGCAGACGGCCAAACAAACGCCAGTTGAAACCGCCGCACGAAAAAAATTGATTTGCTTGCACTCCTGGCGGGATTTGTTAGAAATGGAGCGGCGGACAGCTTGTGTGATTTATGGCCAGAATTGACGCGCTATTCAATTTGATGTTCGAGCAGAAGGCCTCGGACCTGCACCTCTCGTCGGGGAACCCGCCGATTTTGCGCATCTACGGGGAGTTGACACGGGTGGATTATCCGCCGCTGGAGGATGACCAGCTCAAGATCATGCTCTACGAAATCGCCCCCGAGTACAAGATCAAGACCTTTGAGGAGACGGGGGACGTGGATTTCGGGTACGAGATTGCGGGGGTCTCGCGGTTCCGCGTCAATTTTTTCACGCAGAGGAATGGCATCGCCGGAGTCTTCCGGCAAATCCCGACCAAGGTGCTCTCGTTCGAGGATTTCGAGAAGCTGGACGCGCCGCTGCCGGCGGTGCTGAAGAAGTTCGCCATGCTGCACAAGGGGCTGGTGGTGGTGACGGGGCCAACCGGGTCGGGCAAATCCACGACGCTGGCGACGATCCTTGATTACGCCAATAAGAACCGCCGGGATCACATCATCACGGTCGAGGACCCGATTGAGTTTGTGCATGAGAGCAAGAGCTGCCTGGTCGATCATCGCGAGGTGGGGTTGCACACCAAGTCTTTCGCCGCGGCCCTGCGCGGGGCCTTGCGCGAAGACCCGGACATCATCCTGGTGGGCGAGCTGCGCGACCTGGAGACGATCGAACTGGCGCTGACGGCGGCCAGCACGGGCCACCTGGTTTTGGGCACGTTGCACACCCAGAGCGCGGCCAAGACGGTGGACCGGATCATTGACGTTTTTCCGGCGGAGCAGCAAAACAAAATCCGCGCCACGCTGTCCGAAGCGCTCAAAGGGGTGGTGGCGCAAAACCTATTCAAGCGCGTGGACCGGAAGGGGCGGGTGGCGGCGCTGGAGATCCTGATCTTCAACACGGCGGTGGCCAACCTGGTGCGGGAAGGCAAGACGCACCAGATACCGGGCATGATCCAGGTGGGCAAGAAGTACGGCAACACGCCGCTGGACGATTCGATCATGGAGCATCTGAAGATGAAGCGCATCTCGCCGGAGGAGGCTTACGACAAGTGTATTGACAAGAAGAAATTCCGCGTGTTTCTGCCCCATCCGCCGGACGAGGACGAAATGTAAACCGCACCGACCCGCTTATGCGCCGCAGCGAACTTGATTACATCCTTTCGACGATGCTGGGCCTGGACCGGCAGACCGAGACGGTCATCCGGAGGCGGACGGAGGTGTCGGATTTGAATTTCACGGTGGACCGGCCGTTGCAAGTGGAACAGAACGGCGAGCTGGCGCCCGTGGCGTGCAATCCGGCGATTGATCACCTGACGCCCTACCAAACGGAGATGATCGCGCTGAACCTGATCAACGGCAATCCGCGGCTGACGGAGGATTTGATTCGGACCGGGTCGTGCGACGCCTCCTACAGCTTGGGCGACATGGTGCGCTTTCGCGTCAACGTCTTCAGCCAGCGGGGCATGTATTCGGTGGTGATGCGCAAGTTGAGCACGGAGATTCCGTCGCTGGCGCAGCTCAAGCTGCCGGAGATCTTCCATCAGGTGGCCCAGGAGAAGACGGGGCTGGTGCTGGTGACCGGGGCGACCGGATCGGGCAAATCCACCACCCTGGCGGCCATTCTCAACGAGATCAACTCCACCAAATCGCTGCATATCATCACGTTGGAGGACCCGGTGGAGTATGTGCATGCGCACAAGCTATCCACCTTCAACCAACGTGAAATGGGGAACGATTTCAGCAGCTTCGCCACCGGGCTGCGGGCGGCGTTGCGCCAGGCGCCCAAGATCGTGCTGGTGGGGGAAATGCGGGACCGGGAAACGGTCGAAATCGGCCTCAGCGCGGCGGAGACGGGCCACCTGGTCCTGACCACCTTGCACACCATTGACGCCGGACAGACGGTCAACCGGGTGCTGGGCATGTTCGAGCCGGAGGAGCAGGAGCAGATTCGGGTGCGGCTATCCGACACGGTGCGGTGGATCATCAGCCAAAGGCTGGCGCCGAGGGTGGGAGGCGGCCGCTACGCCCTGTTTGAAATCATGGGCGCCAATCTGCGCACCAAGGAGACCATCATCCACGGGGAAAGCGAGGGGAAGAGCTTTTACGAGATCACCGAGGCGAGCCACACCTTCGGCTGGCGAACGTTCGACGCCGCCTGCCTGGAGGCCTATGAGCTGAATCTCATCACCGAGGAAACCGCGCTGCTCTATAGCAGCAAGCGGGGGGTGGTCTCGCGCAACATTGACAAGATCAAGAAAGCCCGCGGCGAACACGTCACCAGCACGGATTTGAAAATGCGCGAGCCGGCCAAGACGGCGAAGCCCGGCTTCCCCGCCAGCTTCAAGTTGAAATAAGCCATGGATGAGTACGACATCATTGGTCCGGGCGATCAAGCCGCGTTGCTGGCCATCAGCACGCCGGAGGTGGCGGGCGCCGTCGAGACCGCGCTGACCGGAATGGGCTACAAGGTCCACGCGGTGGAGAACCACGAACAATTCGAGATCCGCTACCACCAGTTCAATTACCAGGTGGTGGTCATCGAGGAAACCTTCGGCGGGGGGAGTTTATTGGAGAACCGGACGCTGGGCATGGTGCAGAACCTGCTCATGAGCCAGCGGCGGCATGCGACGATCTTCCTGGTGGGTCCGGGCATGGAGACGTTGAACACGATGCAGGCCTTCACCCAGAGCGTCCATTGCGTGATCAATTATTCCGAGGTGCCGATGCTCTCGGAATTGGTGCAAAAGACCGTGGCTGAGAATGAGATGTTCCTGAGCACCTTCCGCGAGGTACAGCGGCGCGTGTACCAGAGGTCCGTCTGACGCGGGGCCGCCCCATGCCACGCCCGCGGCTGGACCAGGCGCTTGTCGAACGCGGCCTGTGCGCCAGCCGGGAGAAAGCCAAGCGGGCCATTCTGGCCGGGCAGGTGCGCGTGGCCGGCCAACTGGCGCGCAAACCCGGCGACCTGGTCAAAGCGGAAGACCCTCTGGCACTGGAGGCCCCCGAACGCTACGTCAGCCGGGGGGGCTATAAGCTGGAGCACGGCCTGGCTCATTTCCATCTGGCGGCGGCCGGGTTGGTGGCGATTGATCTGGGCGCCTCCACCGGCGGGTTCACCGATTGCCTCCTGCAACACGGGGCGGCCCGGGTCTATGCGGTGGACGTGGGCCGGGGACAACTGGCGTGGAAACTGCGGCGCGACGCCCGGGTGAGGGTGATGGACCAAACCAACGCGCGTTACCTGAGCCGGCGGGATTTTCCGCCGGACTTCGGCGGGGCGGGCCTGATCGTGGCGGATTGCTCGTTCATCGCGCTGCAAAAAATTCTTCCCGCCGCCGTTGCATTGCTGGAGGATTGGGGTAAAATCCTGGCCCTGGTGAAGCCCCAATTCCAGGCCGGCCGCGCCGAGGCTGGCCGCGGCAAGGGGGTCATCCGGGACCCGGCCATTCACGCGCGCGTCTTGAAGGAACTGAAAACATTCGCCGAGCAAACCGCCGGCCTGCGCTGGGCGGGGGAGACTCCCTCGCCGCTGACCGGCCCGGCCGGCAACAAGGAATTTCTGGTGCTGCTTGAAAAAATCCGCTGAAAAAATCCGCCGCGTCGGCTTGATCGCCAATTTCGACCAACCCGCCAGCCGGGCCGTGGTGCGCGCGGCGGCCCAGCACATTGCCCGGGCCGGGCGGGCGGTGGCGGCGGACATCCAGACCGCGCAAAAGGCCGGATTGAAATGCGAGACGCGCCCCGATCCGGCCGCGCTGGCCCGGCAGAGCGATTTGCTCCTGGTCTTCGGGGGCGACGGCACGATGCTGCGGGTGGTGCGCGAAACCGACGGCTCGGCCACGCCAATTCTGGGCATCAACATGGGACGGCTGGGCTTTCTGACGGCCGTTTCATCCCGTGACCTGGCGCCCGCCCTGGAAAAAGTCTGGCGGGGCGATTTCGTGGTTGAAACGCGGCCTCTGATCCAAGCCGCGGGCGACGGCCAGGGGCGCCCCATCCGCCTCTCGGCGCTGAACGACATTGTCATCAGCCGCGGGGCGGTCTCGCGGCTGATTGAACTGGAGGTGTCTGTCAACGACAAGGCGCTGACCTGCTACCGGGGCGACGGGCTGATCGTCAGTTCGCCGACCGGTTCGACGGCCTATTCGCTTTCGGCCGGCGGCCCGATCATCAGTCCCGGCGCGGCCGTTTTCGTCATCACTCCGATCTGCGCCCACGCGCTGTCCAATCGCCCGGTGATCGTCGGTCTGGATTCGGTCGTGCGGGTCAAGTTGCTCAGCCGGGAGATGCAAACCGTCGTGGCGGCCGACGGGCAGATTCAGGCGGGCCTGGAGGCTGGCCGGACGGTGAGGATCCGCCGCAGCCGGAAGCTGGCGCGGCTGTTGCATCCGGGGGAATTTTCCTTCTTCCAAACCGTCCGCCAGAAACTGCACTGGCGCGGCTCGGCGGTTTGAGATTGAAACCGCGCCTTTGGAAGAATACAGGACGACAGAGATGGTTCGATTAAAAGACATCGCGGAGCGGACGGGGGTGTCGGTCATGACGGCCTCCAAGGCCCTGCGCGGGCGGCCGGATGTGGCCGCCGGGACGCGCACGCGGATCAAACTGCTGGCGCAGCAGATGGGCTACGTGCCCAATTCGATGGCCCAGGGTTTGCGCAGCCGGACGACCGATCTGCTGGGATTGGTCCTGCCGACGGTGGCCAATCCGATTTTTGCCCGGACCATATTGGCCATCGAAGAAGGGACGCACGAATGGGGCTGCGATTTGATCCTGGCGCACACGTTGAATATTCCCGAACGGGAGGAGGCCTGCATCCGGCGGCTGCTGGCGCGGCGGGTGGAGGGACTTTTCATCGTCCCGGTTTACCGGCTTTCGCCCACGGCGGGCATCTATGACGAGTTGCTGCGACGGCGCCTGCCGACCGTCATCCTGGGCCAGCGCGCCCCGTTTTGCGCGCCGTTCTGCAACGTGGAAGGGGACGACGTGGCCGGCAGCAGCCTGATGACGCGGCACTTGCTGGAATTGGGCCACAAGAAAATCGCCTTCCTGTGCGGCCCGGCGGCGGCTCCGTGGGCGTCGGAACGGCTGGAGGGGTACCGGCGGGCCTTGCGCGAGGCGCAAATCGAGCCGGAGGACCGCCTCATCTTCACCGCTGGCGCCACGCTGGAGGACGGGGAGAAGGCCGCCTTGCAACTGCTCAGCGAGTCGGTTTCCATGACGGCCATCCAGGCGGCCAATGACCTTGTGGCGATGGGCGCGGCCAACGTGTTTTTAAACCAGGGTGTCAAGATTCCCGCCGAACTGTCCATCGGCGGCTTTGGCAACGTTCTGATGAGCGAGCATTTTCGCGTGCCCCTGACGACCGTGCGCCAGCCCAAACTGCGGCTGGGCGCCGCCGCGGTGGACCTCATGCAGAGGCTGCGCCGCGGCGAACGGCCCGAATCCAAACGGCTGGCGGCCGACTTGATCGTGCGCGCCAGCACCGGCGCCCCCAAATCGTAGTTCCCATGACCGACGAGCCGCCACCGCCGCCCGTGGCCCTGCCCATTGATGGGGTGCTGGATTTGCACACGTTTCGTCCGGCGGAAATCGGCGACCTTGTGCCGGCCTACCTGGACCAATGCCGGCAACTGGGCATCCTGGAAGTGCGTCTGATTCACGGCAAGGGGATCGGGAATTTGCAGCGCAGCGTGCATGCGATGCTGGCCAAACGGGCCGACGTGGCGCGGTTTGGCTTCGCCAGCGCCAGCTACGGGGGCCGCGGCGCGACCATCGTCACCCTGCGCCCGGCCTCCGCCTGACTTCCTCCGCCGGAGGCTGGTTGGTGCTGCATAACGGCAACTTGCGATTACTTGCGAGTTTATCGTTATCGGCCAGGCATCAACAAGCCGCACTTTGGGTCGTTCCACGGCCTTGGGGACGGCATTTGAACCTTCAGCCTTTAGCCTGTTGCCGCGCCGGAGCGCCTTGGCGAAGGCGGATCATCCCTTTGTCCCCGGCCCCTTGACCTCTTTCCCCGACCGCAAAACGTCAAAGAACAGGCGCGTGAGCGCCGCATAAAGTCCATATTACCACGTGTTGGTGGGACTGCAACATAAAAAAGCGTTAAATATTTCTTGGATGCCCCGGTGGCCGCCGCGGCTCGTCAAATGATAAATCGCGCCCGGATATTGCAGGCGGAGGTTTCGCGCCATGCCGGAAGTCCGCCCCGTCCCGCCCGCCCTGTAAAGCCATAATGTGACAACGTGAGGAACCCCCTTACAAGCGATTTCATGCCGGATAGGAATCGGTCCATGCTGACAGATGGCAACGGTTTCAAGGCATGACGAAAAGAAAATCAACTTCATAAATCTCCTTGTGTTTGCCGCGGATTCCCTCGCCCGGCCAGACGCCAAAGATCACAAAACCGCAGTGGCGCAAAAAGGGCACGACTTCCTCGACGCAGGGCTGATTCTTGTAAAGAGGAGTCAAAGAGACCTCGAGCTGGATGCCGGAGATTTTTTCCAGGACTGTCATGCCACCTTTCAGTATGGGCAACTCGTAGCCCTGTGTATCCATTTTCAAGAAGACGTGCTCGCCGGAAAGATTCAACTCCCGCCAGACAAACTCGAGTGTTCGAATGTTCACCGAAACGGTTGTGCTGGCTGCAATCCTGGCATCCAGGCCGGTGGACTCCGGCAAAGGCTCTCTCAATGAATTGAAACAGGAGTCTCTGGAGACATTCATGACCGCCTTGCCTTCTTTTTCACCCAGCCCGAAATTGTGAGCCTGCCATGCGTTCGCAGGACGGGATTTTGCAGCGACCTGTTGCAGAGTATTAAATGCTGGAGGAAAGGGTTCAAAGGACTGAATCTTCCCCTGGTAGCCGAGGCTCCGAAGTTCACGTCCATATTGGCCCACATTGGCGCCCACATCAAGAATAGTCGTGGGATGAATCCATCGCAGGAAATGCTGCAACGGATAATGCTTCACCATGATGCCCTGACGTTGAATAAAGCCTCTGACAAGGGATTTCAGTTGGTCGGTTAACGAATTGCTCATAAAGTTCATCAGGGTCACATCTTAACATTTAACATTTTCAAAACACGCGCATGGAGGCCGATTTCAGTGTTGGTGAGACCAACTGCGCTCGATTTCCTCCAGCGTGCGGCCCTTGGTTTCGGGAACGAGACGCCAGACCACCAGGACCAGCGCAAGGCAAAAGACGGCGCAGGGTGTAAAAATCATGATGTCGTCCTCGCGCGCATGATCACCACACCTTGAGTTTGAGAGCGCCCTGGCCGGGATTCTCGAACGGTCCGGGAGCTGGATTCGATGCGTTCCTGCTCCTGCCGAAGTAATCGGTGTTGATGCGAAGGCGCGCGCCACCCGGTTGTTCATAAGCTGCATTGGGGATGATGGCCCGGCCCAGCAGCCTGGTCGTGACCATTTGGCGGGTTCGCTCCGTGTTCCAGGCCGGGTCATAGTTCATTTCGAGATAGAAAACGCCGGCCTGCCCGACCAGCTTGAGCGCCGGAGCGAACGCCGGTTGGACCAGCGGCGCGGCTTCGTGCCTGGACGGCTTGGCGCCCTGGAGAAAAACATTGCCGTCCATCCACACGGGCAGTTTGGAGTTATCGTATTGGCTCAGATCTTCGCGTCCGGCGAACAAATTGTTGTAGTAGCGGTCATCGCCGCGGGGATTGTCATGAAAGCCGGCCAACTCGGTGGAGTGCGGCTTGTGAAAGGGAGTTTGGCGGCCGTCAAACTCGTTGACGTTCACCGCCCCGCCGAACAAATCATGGACAAGGGCGACTCCGGTTGAGCAACTGTTAAGCGAATTGGCCGACAGGAGAAGGTTGTTGTCCACCAGAATCGGGCCGTGGTCCACTTCGAAGAACAAGTCGCACCAATAGTTGTCATGGAAGAGGTTGCGCGAGACGCGCGCGCCCTGGCCCATCCAGTCGAGCCAGAGTCCGCCGCCGCAGCGATAGATGTGGTTGCGGCTGATTTGAACATCAATGCCGCCGTGGAACTTGATGCCGGCCATCTCCGCGCCGCTGAACAACCGCCGCACGTGGATTTCGTGGATGGTGTTGCCCGTGATGGTGCTGAAGGAGCAGCCGAGACTGCCCACGATGCCGGCTTGTTCGCAGTGCGAAATATCGTTGTTGCGGACGAGGTGATGACCGATGGTGGCCGAGTTCCAGCCGTTGGTGAGGGCGCGCTTGAGGGTTGCGATGTAGCCCTCGGCGGATTCGGAGCGATTGTCCCACTCGTCGCCGTATTTGCCCAGGGCAATGCCCGAGCAAGTGGAGTGGCTGATGACGTTGCTCTCAATGATCCAGCCTTTGCTCCAGTGAGTGCCGAGGAGGCCGATCTGCTCGGCGGTCGGCGGCGCCCAGGGAGTGGCGGCCTGGCGCATGGTGAAACCGCGCACGGTAATGAAGTTGATGCCGGTTTTTTCCGGGTAGAAAACGGTTCGGCGCACATTGATCTCGACCAGGTGCTCGGTCGGATTGACCTCCTTGAACTGCGCCCAGATGGTGGTGTTCTCATTATCCACTTGGGCGAACCAAAGAGGCGTGGTTGCGGCTGGTTGGAGGACATCGTCCAGCTTGGGCGCCTCGGCCAGCCATTGGCCGTCCAGATAGACGGCGCCGGTGTGGTGGTTCCGGCCCCTGGCATCGAACCAGTCGCCGTGGATGAGGTCGCTGTAAGGATTGAAACTGCCAAAGAAGGAATTGGGGAGGGTCGCCTTCCAGACATCATCCTGAACCTTGACCCAGTTGGTGAGGGGTTCCGAGCCCTTGATCTCGACTTTCCCGCCCGGCGCGGCCCGATAGACGATGCGCTGGCGGTTCGATGCGCCTCCGCGCGGGGGGCTGACGCGTTCGCGGTAAACGCCCTCATGCACGGTGATAACATCGCCCGGCTGGGCAACGTCGGCCGCATGTTGAATGGTGAGGAACGGGGCGGCCGCCGTGCCGGGGTTGGTGTCATGGCCGCTGAGGGCAACGTGGAACTCAGCGGCGTGGAGGGCAGTGGCCAGCGCGCCAACTGTCATGAGTTGAATCAGTTTTTTTGTCATGTGATTGTTCCCGCGTTGGCGGGTGTTTTCACTTTAGAGCCAGCCGCCCCACCATCAAGGCGGCTTCGTGCAAACTGAGCAAGTCGGTGTTGATAACCAGATGATAGAGCAGCGGGTCGTCAATATCTTTGCCGAAGTATTTCTTGAGATAACGGCGCCGCCCGCCGTCCTCCCGCTCAATGCGATTGAGGGCGTCTTTTCGGTTGAGTTTGTCGAAGTTTTGCATGTGGGCGAGGCGCTGCTCGAGGGAGCCGAGCAGCCGCACGTGCAAGACCTGCGGCAGCCGCGCGGTGATGATATTGGCGCCGCGGCCCAGAATAATGACATTGCCCAGGTCGGCCAGGCGCAAGATGGTCTCGGAAGTCTGCCGCACCATCGTCTCGGCCGGAGGATGAAGGCTGAATAATTCCTGAATGATGTCGTTCAGACGCGAAACGCGGTCCTCCGGCATGAAAGCGGCCAGGCGGGCAGGCAGGTGGTGGTCCTGCAAAACCGCCTCCATCAGGGTTCGGTCAAAAACGGTCCACGGTCTTGTCCCCGGCGGGGTGCCTGCCTGGAGGAGAGCCGCCAATTCCTCGGCAAAGACATGGGCGCCGCAGCCCGATTGGCGGGAAATGGTGACGCACTTGATGACGGCCGCCGGGTGGCCGTGGACGGGTTTTGGGGTTTGCAGGTGGCAATTGATGAAGGAAAAACAGCGATCAAGGCCAGAGGTCATGTTCATAAATCACCTTTGATTTCTTTTTGCTCCACAGGCCGCGCACAGCGGCCAATTGGATTTCATCACTAAATGCACCGGAAGTCCAGGGAAAAACTCTCCCGGATTTGGGAAGCGGGACATTTTTTGTTCGAGAATGGCTTCAGGGCGGGGACATTTCGCGCGGCAAAATCGGCGTTGGATTCGCCAAGAAACGCGAAGCGGGCGCGTGATCCGCGGCGGTACGTTTGGGTCAGTGATTGCGCGCGCGCCGAATGATCGCCTGCGCGGTTGATTTCAATTTTATGAATAATCTCGCTGAACGAAGCCGGCCGGGAAGACGGGCGCGCCCGTCGGGGCAACCGGCGGTTGGAAACTACCAAGTGGCCGTCTATCCGCCAGTGACCGCCTGGGAAATGAAGCAAGCGCCGGTGTTCGAGCAAGCTCTGCTGCGGCCCGCGCGGTCCGCGCCGCTGGGCCTCTACGTCCATTTTCCTTTCTGCCAGAAGAAGTGCGACTTTTGTTATTACTTGTCGTATGCCGGCCAAGGCCCGGCGGCCATCCAGAAGTACCTGGAAATGGTTGTGCGCGAGGCGGCCGGCTATTCGCGGCGGCCCGCCATCAAGGGGCGGCCGGTGCGGTCGGTCTATTTTGGCGGCGGAACGCCCTCGCTTCTGACCTCCGCCCAGCTTCATTTCCTGGCGGACGGATTGCGCGGCGCGCTGCCGTGGGAGGGGGTGGAAGAAATCACTTTCGAGTGCGCTCCGCGCTCGGTTGGGCCGGAACTTTTGGAAGCGCTCCGGGAAGTGGGGGTGACGCGGTTAAGCCTGGGCGCGGAGAGTTTCGACGACCGGCTGCTGGAATTCAACGGGAGGATACATTTGCGAGGCGACATCCTGCGGGCCTACGAACAAATGCAACAGGCGCGGTTCAATTGGGTCAATTTGGATTTGATGGCCGGGATGCCGGGGGAAGAAGCGGGCAGTTGGCGGGAAACGGTGGCGGAGGCCATCGCCTTAAGCCCGGAGAGCGTGACGGTTTATCAGACCGAAATCCCGCGCAACACGCAAACCTATCGTAACGTTGAGGCGGGCCAATCGGCGGAGCTTCTGCCGGAGTGGGACAGCAAGCGATGCCGCGTCTGCTACGCCTTCAACGAACTGGAACACGCCGGTTATGCCATGGTCAACGCTTACATGGCGGTCAAGGAGCCGGCCGGCCACCGTTTTGTTCACCAGGAGCATCTGTGGCGCGGGGGCGACCTGCTGGGATTGGGCGTGGCCTCGATTGGTTATGTGGGCGGATTCCATTACCAGAACAAGGTGACGCTGGACTCGTATATGGCCAGCGTGGCCGATGGACGGCAGCCCCTGAAGCGCGCGTTCAAGCTGGGGCAAAGGTCCAAAATCGCCCGCGAGTTCATCCTGCAAATGAAAACGGGCGTTGTTGCAACCGGCGATTTTGCGCGGAAGTTCGGGGTGGACATCATCCGCCTTTTTGAGCGTCCCCTGCAACGAATGGCAGAGGAAGGATTGCTGGTTTTCGACCGGGATCAAGTCCGGCTCACGCGGGCTGGATTGTATCGCGTGGACCTGCTTTTACCCGAGTTTTACGAGAAGCCCTTCCGCGAGCTTCGTGCGGCATAAGGGTCCGCACAAAAGTAACTTCTGATAATGAGGCGCCATTCAAACACAATCGAGGTGGCGCCCGAAAGTGCATTCTGCGAAGGCCATTGACAATTGGTCATTGAAAATTGCAATTGGCAATTGAGCAACTGGCGAAGCGGGACGCAATGGCAAATGACAAATGTTCAACGGCCAATTGTCAATCAACGCTTTCGAACTCTGACGGGTTCCGAAGCGGGTTTGGCCGAAAGGGCGCTGGCAAAACCGGAAGTTGTTTTTGCACGGACGCCAAGGCTGACCCCGTTATGGGTGACTCCTCCGACGGGCGGGTGTCATTTTAGATCGGGCAGTCTGACCTTCCTTCCATCAGGCAGCAGCACACTGAGTCCGCACACGCGGACGACGCCGCCGGCAGGGTCATCCTCCGGCAGGTCTTTGCCAGCCACAAAGAAACGGATTGCATCAGTTTCCAGCGCCTTGGGCCAGGTGTTAGTCACTATTCTGGCGGCGTTGCCGGCGACGTTGGCCATGGTGGTCCATTGCTGATCTTGGCGAACCTGAATCTGGAAGTTGCGCAGGATTGGAATGACGGGGCGATTGTCGCCGTAAAAAACCAAGCCCTTGAGTTTGAACTTGCGAGGCAATTCGATCAGCAGCCAGGTGTCCCGCGGTTGTTCACGGGTGCCGCCGCCCCACGGCGCGCTGATCCAAGCCCCTTCGGGAGAATTGTCGCCGTCGATGGCATTCTGCGGTGGGTATTCGGAGGCGTAGAAAGAAGACGCGCTGGCTTTTGCGCCAAGGGCTTTGGTGCGCACGGAAGTTTCGAGCGAAAGCGGCCCTTTCTGGCCGGCGGCATTCACAGCGCGGACTTTGTAGAAGTACTTCGTTCCCGGTTCGACGGCGTCGTCTTGGAACATGGCGTGGTCGTAATCAGAATTTTTGTAGAGGATTTTGGTTTCGCCGTAGCCGCCACTTCGCGGCGGCACATCCTTGCAGTTGACGGCGCCTATCAGCGTGTGGTTGTCAGCGGCAAATCCAGCGATAGTGCCGCGGTAAATCTCATAATGGGTGATATCCGGCTGGCAGGCGGTCCGGAAGAGCAGGTTCACAAAGTTGAATTCGGACATGGGACTGACCAGGACCGATCGAAGGCACTCGACGCGCAAGGGCGTCATGGTTTTCTCGCTCGAATTGAAGGTGGCGGCCGAAACCTCCTCCGAAAGCGCTCCTTCATTGTTCCAGCGATCAACTGCCGCAATCCGGTAGTAGTAGGTTGTGGCCGGATCCAGGCGATTGTTGATCCACCCGCCGTAATGCAACTGCGGCCTGTCCACACACGGCGGCCCGGACGGACGCTGCACCAGCTTCAGCAGCCCTGGCTTGAAGTGCGGGCTGGTCCCGCGGTACACGTTGTAGTGGCTGATAATGCCGGCTTGGGCCCCGTCAACGCGCCACCGCAATGCAACTTCCCTGTCTGACTCCGGCTGCGCCTGGACAGCCGCCACTCTCGGGACACCATCCTTTGGCCGGTTCAGGACGCGGATGGTCTTGATTCCGAAGGGCCGGATGGTGAACGCTATCTTCGTACCGTCCATGACCGACAATGTCTCCGTTCGATCTTCTTCCACCAGACTGGTCTCGTTCGCCGAGGTGATGCGCCCCAGAAAAGGCAGGCTGACGGTGGCGGCAGTTTCACGTCCCTGAGTCTCGATAAAACGCAGGATGAATCCGGCGCCGTTGGCTTCCGCCGGTTTGATGGTGGTGCAGGCCACGTTGGGTTTGTCGACGCTCATGAAGCTGTGCCCGGCGGCCGGAAGACCCGCTGTCCGCTTGCCGCCGATCTCCACGCCGATCAAGGGATTCTGGACATCCCAACCGAACTGGTCCGCGCGTCCAACCCGCCAGTCTCCCGCGTGGCTGCGGATCGAATAGGTGAACCGCATCGGCCCCGGCTGATCCCAGCGGATGTTCGTGTCGAACATGTTGTCCATAAGATAAAGGTACATGCGGCTGGTGAGGATGGGCGATTTCTTCTTTTCGAAATCACCCTCGCCGTGAGGACCGCCCAAGGGGCAGCACCGTGGATAATCATACTCAACCAATGCGCTTTCAGGCGCGGATACGGTCATGCCGAAGCGGGGATTGGACACATCGCTGAAGTGCTGCACCGCGTAAAACGCCGTGCCTGCGCCGTCAAAGAGATCCTTGACCGGCTCGGCCACACACCCGGGCAGTTCATGGTGAAAGCCAAAGTCCGGAACCGCAAAGGGCAATGCCACGAAAACAGACTCCTTGTATATTGGATTGTTGCGGTCTATCCGGTCCGTGCGCCCCGAAGGCGACTTGACCAGGTCAAGCGCGAAATCAATCCGCTTTAAATCATGATAAAGAACGATCGTTTGTTTCAACTCATCGACACCCTTGGCTTTGCCCGCCACTTCCATCACTTCCGCCACCGGCCCGGCGGACGCCTGCAGCCGTGCTGAATCCACCCGGTGCCATTTCGCCGGCGAGTTCCAATCCCTGGTCTCAAATCGCTCGTAGAGATATTCGTTGAAGCGCTGTGGCGCCGCCTGGTCCACCAATTCCTCGTTCAACTCCTTGTCACGGATGCTCCCGATGGCTCCGCTGCCGGGATCGAACGCGATCCGGTAGTAACGATTCTCGAGCACGGTCTTTGCGCCATCCATCCGCGGCCCGGCTTTCGGCGGACGGCCGCCTGTGATGGTGAACGTTCGGTAGCCGAGCGGCGGCACGGAAGCCGCCACAAAAACCAACGTGCCGTCCGGCATCCGTTGCCACGAGACTTTCTTGCCCGTGGTCGCGTCGGCCAACTTATCTCCGGGCGTCAGCTTGGCGTCCGCCAGACGCACCAGGTCCGTCCGCTCTCGGGTTAGAGGATTGAACACCACGATCGTTCGATCTGTCTTTCGGACAATGGCGCCTGACAAGCGGTCCAGCGCCCCTGCCAGAGCGCGCTGCGAAAATTCGCGGGACTCGCCCACCATCTCCCGGTTTTCCTCAAGTTCGGTCTCGTACCGCCGCATGCGCTCCTTGTTGGGGCCAATGTCGTCAATGGCGTCAGTATGCTCGTGATAAGCCAGGAGACGATGGTAGGCTTGGTAGATATCGGTCCACGGATAACCCCCGCCAACGACCGCTTGAGCGATGGTGGAGAACTTCTCGGCCGTGGGAATGGCCTCGGCCTGCGGACGAGCCTGCCCCTCCAGCCACGCATCACTGGAGTCCTGATCGGCCCACTCATTGTTCCCGTCCTTGGCGTAGGTATTGATTGACGATGGATCGATCTGCCGCGAGATCGCGTCAAAAAACATGTTCATCGTGGCGCAAATCAAGTGCGGGTGGCGATACCGGCTGTTCCAAGCGCGAATCTTGTTCGCCGTGTCCATGGTGGCCAGCAGGAAATCCGTGCCGTCCTCGAGCAGCAAGGCATCGTAGGGAGAGTTGGCGCCCGTTCTGGCAATGAACTTTTGGATCTGTTCCGCGCTGCCATCGCCAATATCGCTGCCGTAGGGTGTGGAGCGCATCAGCACTTGACTGGCGCCATCCGGCCCCTGCCAGTAGAAGACCGGCTCATGGGCCGCCGGCAACAGCGATTCGCTCCACTCGTTGTGTCCGTGGAAAAAGTAAGGGATGTCCGCAGCCTTGCAGAACGCGGGCAGCGACCAGGTCAAACCGATGACATCGTCAATCTGCGCCGTTCGACTGGCCGGCACATCCAGCAAATCCCGCGCATGGCGGCCTGTGAGATAAAACAACCGCGCCATCAACTCGGGGGTTAAGTGCTCCGTGCTGGCCGTGTTGTGAAGCGCGCCGATCTGGATGCGTCCTTCGCGGATGCGGCGGCTCAACTCCATGGCATCTGCCTCACTGTGGCTACCGAGAAAACTGGTGATCGGTTCGCTGGTCTCGATCATGTAGCGGTACTTGCTGTCGTCATCCCAGCCGTCGGTTTCCGTGCAAAACTTCAGGGGACGCTCGATGTTGGCGTGGCGGATGGAGGTTCGCAGCCGATGGGGATAGTCGCCGTAGCCCAAATCCTGGTGGCAATATGAGACGCAGAAAATCCTCCACTTCTTCTGCGGTTGCCAGGTCCGTTCCTGTTTTGCCAGTGACCGCCCATCGTCCTTTCGCAACACTTCGACGATCAATCTGGCCGGTTCCGCAATGTCGCTGATCTGGATCGGCAGGCTCGATTTGCCGCCCGCGATCGTGCCGAGTTCCGTCTCATAGGCTGCGGAATTGCCGACAGTGACCCTGACGGTGGCGGCCAACGCCCCTCCGGCATTCATGAGATGGACCATGGCCCGTTGCCGCAACGGCTGCCCCGGTTCGACGTTGGGGAACAGCGGAGTCGGCTCGATTTCCTCGATGGAAAGCCGGGTTTGCCCGGCCACCAAGGCTGGCAACATGCAACCAGGCAACAGCGCTAACCAAACCATTCTTTTCATGTTCCAAATCCAAACAGAAGGTCTTGTGGCTGTGCGCCTTCTGCGTTTTTCTGCGGCTATTCACGTGGCCCTGCGTGCAGCCCATGCTGCGGCCTTCGCAGGGCATCGGGCGGCTAACTGGCGTAGATGGAGATGATTTTGGCCAGGAATTGGAGGGCCTGCTCTTTTTTTCGCTGGAATGAATTGCGGCCGATGATGGAGCCGAAGCCGCCGCCTTGACGGATGGCCGTGACTTCCTGAAAGACCGACTCGTCGCTGCCGGCCGGGCCGCCGGAGAAAATCACGATGCGCCGCCCGTTGAAGGTGCATTGGACGACGTGCTTGACACGCTCGGCCAGCGTGGCGACCGGCACTTTTTCCTTCTCATAGACCTTGCGCGCCGCCTCTTGTTCCAGGTGGGCGGTGGGCAATTTCACCTTGACGATGTGAGCGCCCAGTTCGGCCGCGATGTGCGCCGCGTAGCCGCAGACGTCCACGGCCGTCTCGCCCTGCTTGCTCAGGGAGGAGCCGCGGGGGTAGGACCAGACGACGACGGCCAAGCCGTTGTGTTTGGCCAAGGCGGCCGCCACGCGCAGTTGCTCGTACATCTTGACCCGCTCGGCGGAGCCGGGATAGATGGTGAACCCGATGGCCGCGCAGCCCAGCCGCAAGGCGTCCTGCACGCCGCCGGTCAGCGCCGGCAAGGGGTCTTTTTCATCGAGCAAGACGTCATGATTGTTGATCTTGAGGATGAGCGGGAGTTCGCCGGCGAAATCGCGCGCGGCCGCCTCGATGAACCCCAGGGGCGCGGCGTAGGCGTTGCAGCCCGCCTCCAGCGCCAGCTCGAAATGGTAGCGGGGATCGTAGCCGGGGGGATTGACGGCGAAGCTGCGGGCGGGGCCGTGCTCGAAGCCCTGGTCAACCGGAAGGATGACCAGGCGGCCGGTGCCGCCCAATTTGCCGTGGTTCAGGAGCCGGGCCAGGTTGGTCAGGGTTCCGGGATTGTCGCTGCCGTACCAGCTTAGGATTTCTTTGACGCGGGGTGTGTTCATATATGTCATTCATTCTCCAACAAGGGGAAGGCCAAGGCCTCTTGCCCCAAAAGCGATCGTAGTATATGGCGACAACCCATGCCCGCAAGGAAAACTGGTCAGAAATGGCGAGCGGCGCGGTTCGCGTAGTTCTTACGGGCTATCCGCTTTGGTTGCTTTGAGACGGGCGTGCCATTTTTGCAGGACGCCGACGAATATCCGGTCGCAACGGCGGTTGAAGACGCCCACGAAGGAATCGCCCATGCGGACAGCCAGCCATAGCGCCCAGACAAAAAGCGCCAAAAAGATGATCTTGTTCTGCCAGCCGTCCAGCGGCCATTGGTGTTTCCAAAACCACATCGGATGCTGGCTCAACGGCGCGAAGTAAGGTATGGGCCAGATGTCCCCCGCGTCCGGGCCGCGCGAACCGACAAAGTCGCACAGCAAGTGCAGATGAAACGTCAGAAAAGCCAGCCCCAGCACCCGCCAGCGCCGCCGGGCCGGCAGAGCGAGCAAAACCGAACACACCACCGCCGCCGGCAACCCATGCGTCACAAAATGATGGTAGAGTTGATAGTAATAATAGTGGCCGTTGTGCAAGGCCCCCCTCGCAATGTCTGGCACAATGCTCAGTCCGTCCAGGTCCGGCACGACGCCGGCCAGAGTGACCAGCCGCCGGTCGCGCAGGTTGTCGGTCGTTTTGGCGGCCACAATCCAGCTTGCCAGCAAATGGGTGAATGGGGACATGCGCGCGGCGGGTTGGCGTCACATCAATTTCAACTTGGGCAGGTCCTGCAGGTCAATCAACCCCACCGGCTCGCGTTTTCCGTTGATCACGATCAGGTCGTCAATGTTGCGCTGGTTGAAAATTTTGAGCGCCTCCACCGCCAGGGCGTCGTCCCGGATGCAGATGGGGTGGCGCGTCATCACCCCGGCCAGCGGGCGGGCCAGAACGTCCTTGTCCGCGGCCGTGTGGCGGCGCAAGTCGCCGTCGGTGAAGACGCCGGAGAGTTGGCCGCGGGCGTTGACGACGCTGACGCTGCCGGATTTGGCGCGGCACATCAGCAGGAGGGCTTCCTTGACGGTCAGTTTTTCGCCGGCCACGGCGTTGCGGTCGCCGGTGCGCATGATGTCGCGCACCTGCAGGAGCAAGGCGCGGCCGATGGCGCCGGAGGGATGATGCCGGGCGTAGTCCTTTTGCTTGAAGCCGCGGGCCTGCAAGACCGTCATGGCCAGGGCGTCGCCCATGGTGAGCATGGCGGTGGTGCTGGCGGTGGGAGCGATATTGAACGGGCAGGCCTCCTTGGGGACTTTGACGTTCAGGACGGTGTCGCTGTAGCGGGCGAGGGAGGATTTGACGGCGCCGGTCATGGCAATGATCTTGACGGGGAGTCGTTTCAGCGTCGCCACCAGGTTGAGCAATTCCTCCGATTCCCCGGAGTAGCTCAGGGCCAAGATGGTGTCGCCGTCGCTGACGATGCCCAGGTCGCCGTGCAAGGCGTCAACGCTGTGGAGGAAGACGCTGGGGGAGCCGGTGCTGGTGAGGGTGGCGGCGATTTTCTGGCCGACGTTGCCGGACTTGCCGAGGCCCACGACGACGATTTTGCCGCGCTGGCGGAGGGTCTCGACCATGATTTGAACGGCGGCGGTGAAGGCGCCGTCCAATTGCCGGCGGACGGCTTTGAGGGCCGCCATTTCGATGTCGAAGACTTGCCGCGCTTTGGCCAAATGATCCATCAGGCGAGCTTGCCAGCAACGGGCGCGGTTTTCAATCTGGACTTCAGCCCGTGGATTTCGGGGCGAATGGCACGGCATTGGCGGAGGAAGACATTTAACGCAAGGGCACAGCGCGGCCAGCCGCAACCAAAACAGCGTCATCCCAGATTTCACGTTTGAATTGAGAATTGGAAATTGAAAATTTCAAATTTGCAATTGCGACAGAGGGAGGCGCGCTACGGGGCCTAATGGGGAATGTCACAGGAGCAAACGGAGAAGGAAAAATATTGTCGAAAATGCGCAATCTTTGCAGACAGCACTGCGAAGGCGCGAAGGCACAGCGCGGCCAGCCGCGACCAAGACAGCGTCATCACAGATTTCACGTCTGAATTGAAAATTGGAAATTGAAAATTTTAAATTTGCAATTGGCGCAAGGCCCTCTGATTCGAGGCATGGGAATGAAATCTTAATCCTTTGCGCCTTTGGGCGGTTGCGCCTTTGCGTTGGAAATGTTACAAATTACAAACAGCGATGAAAGAAAACGCGGCAGGTGGATTATGAGGATTGTCTTGGCGGTCGTGTTGTCGCTGGGCCTTCTGTTCGGGGTTGGCCCGGCGCGCGGGGCGGGGCCGGAAGAAGCGGCCCGCGCTTACAATGAATTCGGGTTGAATTTGCTGGCCCAAACCCGCCAATCGCTGCCCAAGGCAAATTTCTTTCTCAGCCCGGCCGGGCTGGCTTTCGCGCTGGCGATGGCGCAAAACGGCGCGCAGGGGGAGACATTGCGCCAAATCATGGCGACGCTGCGCGTGGGAAACATCCCGCCGGCGCAATTGAACCGGGACAACAAGGCTTTGCTCGATCACCTCTCAAAACTCGACCCGAAAATCAAACTGGAGATCGCCAACGCGCTCTGGATGAACACGGAGGCGTCCATCAAACCGGATTTCATCGCCGTCAACCGGCGCGATTACGACGCCGAGGCGGCCCGTGACAATTTCCGCGACCCGGCAACTGTCAAGAAGATCAATGACTGGGCCGGCGCGCGCACGCACGGCAAGATCACGCAGATTGTGCAGGCGCCCCTGGACCCGATGCTGCGGCTCATCCTGCTGGACGCGATTTATTTCAAGGGCGCCTGGCTGGACCCGTTTGACACCAACCTGACGCGGGACCTGCCCTTTACGCTGGGCAACGGCCAGGCCGTGGCGCATCCGCGCATGAGCCGGACCGGCCAGTACGGATACTTCGAGGAGGGCGGTCTCCAGGCGGCGGAGCTTCCTTACGCGGGCCGGGACGCCAGCATGTTTGTTTTTCTCCCCAAGGACGGCCTGGATGGATTCCTGCGGGATTTGACGGTGGAAAAGCTGGAGGGGTGGATGCGGCGGATGCGCGGGCGCAAAGGCACGGTGGAATTGCCGCGCTTCAAATTGGAAAACAAATACGACCTGACCGGCGTGCTGCCGCCGATGGGCATGCCGCTGGCCTTTACGCCCAAGGCGGATTTTGGCGGGATGTCGGAGGAACCGCTGCACATCAGTTTTGTCATCCAGAAAACGTACGTTTCGGTGAACGAAGAGGGGACGGAGGCGGCGGCCGTGACCGCGATTGGCGTGAAGGCGATGGCGGCCTTCCGCGAGCCGCCGCCGTTTCATTTCGTGGTGGACCGGCCTTTTTTCATCGTCATCCGGGAGAGGCAGACCGGGCTGATCCTGTTTCTGGGCGCGATTTCCGATCCGCGTTGAAGGACTACTTTCCGAAATTCGGATTATGTACCGATAAAATGACCCAGGCAGGTCATTTTATCGGGAGAGCGATTTTGCTCCGGGATTTCTTGGAGGAGTAGGATTAGGATTAAGATTAAGATTAAGATTAGGAGCCCTGATGCCCTTAGACGGCGAAGAGTTCGGCCACGGTCATGTCAAATTCCGGCAGCAGCGTCTCCAGGAGGCGTTCGCGGCCGGCCAGGATGCCGCGGAAGGCCAGGCCGTAGGAAGTGCCGTGATACAACTCCACGTTGTCGTAGCGGGGATCGATCATCCAGAGGCGGGCGAGGCTGAATTGCTCGTAGATCGCCTTTTTCAACACCGTGTCGGGCTGGTGGTCCTCGGAGTTGACGATCTCCACCGCCAGCCAGAGTTTGCCGGTGGCCGCGGTGACCAGGGCCAAATCGGGACGGAGCATCGTGCCCGGGGCGAGTTGCACAATGGAACGCGGAGGCAGGAGGCGGGCGGCGGCGTTGTTGGCCAGCCCGCCGGCGACGCGGGCGTGCAGCCGCGCGCAGATTTTCTCGTGGCGCGGCCCCGGCGGCGAGCGCAGCAGCGTTTCGCCCTGCACAATCTCTTCGTACGGCAGGCTCATGGTTCGTGGAACCGCGCCAATTGGAGCACGCTTCGCAGGAAACGTCCAGTGTGGGATGAGGGGTTTTGGGCCACCGTTTCCGGCGTTCCCTGGCAGACGATCCTCCCTCCTTGCTCTCCGCCTTCCGGTCCGAGGTCAATCAGCCAGTCGGTCTCCGCGATGAATTCCAGATTATGCTCGATGACGATGACGGTGTGGCCGGCGTCCACCAGCCGTTGCAACACCTCCACCAGCCGCTTTACGTCGGCGGCGTGCAAGCCGATGGTCGGCTCCTCCAGCAGGAAGAGGCAGGAGCGGGCGCCGGGGTCGTCGGTGTCGCGAAAGCCTGTCAACAAATGCGTGACCAGCTTCAAGCGTTGCGCCTCCCCGCCGCTCAAGGTGGGGCTGGTCTGGCCCAGCTTGAGGTAATCCAGCCCGGTGTCGCGCAGGGCGGCCAAGGCGCGCGCCAGGCGGGGAAAGGCGGCGAAAAGTCCCAGCGCCTGCGCCACGCTCAAGTCCAGCACTTGGGCGATGTTGAGGCCGTGGAATTGGATGTCGAGGGTTTCGCGGTTGAAGCGGGTGCCCTGGCAGGTTTCGCAGCGCTGGTAGGCGGGGGGCATGAAATTCATTTCCAGCTTGATGAGGCCCGCGCCGAGACATTCCGGGCAGCGGCCCTGCGGGCTGTTGAAGGAAAAGCGGCTGGCGGTGTAGCCGCGCAGCCGCGCCTCCGGGGTTTGCGCGAACAGTTGGCGGAGCTCGTCGAAAAACCCGACGTACGTGGCCGGCACCGAACGGGGCGTCCGCCCGATGGGCGACTGGTCAACCTCATAGACCGCGCGGAGCGGAAGGGTCCCGGAAACCGTTCCCGTGGCCGCGCCCGGCGCCGTCCGGGCCGGCGGGCGCGCGAGGCTGGCCTGGACGGCCGGCAAAAGGCACTCGCGCAGCAGCGTGCTTTTGCCCGAACCGCTCACGCCGGTCAGGCAAACGAAGCGATGCAGCGGGAAAACGACCGTCAGATTTTTCAGCGTGTGCCGCCTGGCGCCGGAAAGGACCAGGGCCGGCCCCTTCCGGCCGGGCGCGACGGGCCGGCGCCGTCCGCGGGCGGGATAGGTCCGGTGTTCGCGCAGGCAGCGCGCCGTGACGGAGTCTTTGTGCCGCATCAATTCCCGCAGCGTGCCGGCGGCCACGACTTGCCCGCCGTTGACGCCCGCGCCCGGGCCGAGATCAATGATGTAATCAGCGCGGCGCATGGTTTGGACGTCGTGCTCGACGACCAGGAGGGAGTTGCCGCGGGCTTTGAGCGTATCCAGCGCGGCCAGCAGTTGTTGATTGTCGCGCGCGTGCAATCCGATGGTTGGCTCGTCCAGGATGTAAAGCACGCCGCTGAGATTGGAGCCAAGCTGGGCGGCCAGGCGGATGCGTTGGGCCTCGCCGCCCGAAAGAGTGACGGCGCCGCGGCCCAATTGCAGGTAGCCCAGCCCCACTTCGCGCAGAAAATTCAGCCGCTCGCGAATCTCCGGCAGAATGTCCCGCGCGATTTGCGCCTCGCGCCCGCGCCATCGCAGCGCCCGCAGCCAATCCAGCGCCGCGACGACCGAGTCGTTGGAAACATCCACGATGGTGCGCGCGCGCGCGGGCCGGTCGGTGCGCAGGCGGACGGCCCGCGCGATGGGGTTCAAGCGGGCGCCCTGGCAATCGCCGCAGATTTCCCGCTGGCCTTCCTGCCATTGGAACCAGGATTCTTCGATGGCCTCGGCGCGCGCCCCGCGCTCGACATCGGGCAGGTAAAACAATTCGCCAAAGCCCCGGCAGCGTGGGCACCAGCCGCGCGGGGAATTGTAACTGAACATTTTGGGGTCCAGCGGCCCGAAGGAGTCGCCGCATTGCGGACAGGAACGCTCGGTGGAATGGACGGAGATTTGGCGGTCGTTGCCCAGGGCGTAGAGGGTGCCGCGCCCCAGTTGCAGCGCCTGGTCAATGAGTTCGCGCGGACGGCGGCTCCTTTTTTCCAGGACGCCCACGACGATTTCCACGTCGTGCTCGCGAAAGCGGTCCAGGCGCAGCCTGTCGGACGCGGGGTGAATTTTCCCGTCGGCGCGGACTTGGGCGAAGCCGTGCTTGGCCGCCCATTCGGCGACCTCGGTATGGAAGCCCTTGCGATTCTTGACCACCGGCGCCAGCAGAAGCAAATCCCCGCGCCGCCGTCGCTCGCGCCCCAGGCGCCGGGCGACTTCATCGCGCGTTTGCGCCTGGACGGGGCGCTGGCAGCGCGGGCAGAAGGGCGCGCCCAGCCGCGCAAAGAGGAGGCGCAGGAAATGATAAATCTCCGTCACGGTGGCGACGGTGCTTTTGCCGCCGCCGCGGGACTGGCGCTGCTCGATGCTCACGGCCGGGGGAATGCCGGTGATCAAATCCACTTCCGGGCGCGGCAATTGCTCGACGAATTGGCGGGCGTAGAGATTCATCGAGTCCAGAAAGCGCCGCTGCCCCTCGGCAAAGAGCAAGTCAAAGGCCAGCGTGCTTTTGCCGGAGCCGCTGACGCCGGTGACGACGACGAACCGGCCGCGCGGAATGGCCAGCGAGATATTTTTCAGATTATGCTCGCGCGCGCCGTGAATGGCGATGACCTCGTTTTCCATGCTCATGGCGGACAGTTTCAACGCCCCATTATCGCCCAGCCGCCGCCCACCGCAAGCAAGGGCAGATTCCCCTGACGACCATTCTCCACGCACGATCGCCCTTTTTGGCCGTGCCAATAAGATGGCTCAGGTGAGCCATCTTGTTGGCAAGGGGGCGATATGTTGATGGGACAGCGTGGAGATGGCCGGTTTGCCCAACCGCAGCGCCAGAAGGGATGAAATGCGACGATATGTGAGTGGCGTTTGCGGCCAGACGTGCTATGTTAGGGTGTTCATTGGATGAATTGAACCATTGAAAGCTCTCATCTCGACGACCAAACGGACCGAACGGGTCTTTCTCATCGGTTTGGAACTCAAATCAGGCGCAGGCTGGCAAACACGCGATTCGCTGGATGAATTGGCGGAGCTGGCCGTGACGGCCGGGGGCGCGGTGGTGGGGGAGGGCACGCAAAAACTGGAGGCGCCGGTGGCCGGCACGTTCATCGGCAGCGGCAAGGCGGAGGAGTTGGCCGGAGTCTGCCGCAAGAATGACGTGGACACGGTGGTGTTTGACGAGGAGCTGTCGCCCGCGCAAAGCCGCAACCTGGAACGGGTCTTTGGCTGCAAGGTGCTGGACCGCACGGCGCTGATCCTGGACATTTTCGCGCTGCGCGCCCGGACGCGGGAGGGGAAATTGCAGGTGGAACTGGCGCAACTGCAACATCTGCTGCCGCGCCTGACCCGATTTTGGGGCCACCTCTCGCGGCAATCCGGCGGCATCGGCATGCGCGGCGGCGAGGGGGAGTCGCAATTGGAATCGGACCGGCGGCGGGTGCAGGAGCGGATCGAGAAGATTTCGGAGGACCTGCAAGCGGTGCGGCGGCAGCGGGCCACGCAGCGCAACGGGCGGCAGCGCCAGCTTTGGCCGCTGGCCTCGATTGTCGGCTACACCAACGCGGGCAAATCCACCCTGCTCAACGCGCTGACCGGCTCGGCGGTGCTGGCGGAGGACAAATTGTTCGCCACGCTGGACCCGGCGACGCGGCGGCTGCGGCTGCCGACGAACCAAAACGTATTCTTGACGGATACGGTGGGCTTCATCCGCAAGCTGCCGCACGGGCTGGTGGAGGCGTTCAAGGCGACGCTGGAGGAGGTGGTGCAGGCGGAGCTGCTGTTGCACGTGGTGGACGCGAGCCATCCGCAGGCGGGGGCGCAGATCGCGGCGGTCAACCACGTGCTGGCGGAGATCGGGGCGGACGGAAAGCCGACCATCATGGTGTTCAACAAAATGGACCGGTGCGAGGGCAACGGTTCGCTGGACAAATATCTGGATCAATACCCCAATGCCGCGGCCATTTCCGCCCGCACCGGGGCGGGCCTGGCGGAACTGATCGCCGAACTGGGCACGCAACTGCGGCCCATCCGCGAATATGTCGAGTTGCGCGTGCCGCACGCCCGATCGGCCGTGATCGCGCGGCTGCACCAGGTGGCGCAAGTGACCGAGCGTGACTACGCGGGGGAACAGGCGCGGTTCCGGGCGCGCATCCCGCCTCATTTTCGGGGCGAGTTCGAGCCTTACATTGTGCGCGGGGCGGCGATGAAGATTTGAGATTTGAGATTTGAAATTTGAGATTACGGCGCATGGCGACGATCGTCCTTGCTACTTTAAACGCGCGGTATATCCATGCCTCGTTGGGCTTGCGCTGCCTGCTGGCTAATCTCGGCCCGCTGCGCTCCCAGGCCTGCCTGTTGGAATTTGACATTCAGCAGCGGCCGGGGGATGTCGTCGAGGCCATTCTGGCGCGGGACCCCCGGATCGTCGGCCTGGGCGTGTATATTTGGAACGTGACGGAAACCACGCGGGTGGTCGCGACGTTGAAACGCGTCCGGCCTGACGTGACGGTGATTCTGGGCGGCCCGGAGGTGAGCTATGAAACCGGCGAGCAGGAGAGCGCACGCCTGGCCGACTACGTCGTCACGGGCGAGGCCGACTTGAAATTCGCCGAACTGTGCGGCGGGCTGCTGGCCGGGAAGGCGCCGCCGGAGAAGGTCGTGGCGGCGGAAACGCCGGATTTGGCGAAGCTGGCGTTGCCCTACGAATTTTACAGCGACGAAGACGCGGCCCACCGGGTCATTTACGTGGAGGCCTCGCGCGGCTGCCCGTTCACGTGCGAGTTTTGCCTCTCATCGCTGGAAGTGCCGGTGCGGCAGTTTCCGCTGCCGCAGTTGCTGGTGGAAATGCAACGGCTGCTGGAGCGCGGGGTGAGTCAATTCAAATTTGTGGACCGCACGTTCAACCTCAACACCGCCGCCAGCCAGGCCATCCTGCGATTTTTCCTGGAACGCTGGCGGGCGGGATTGTTCGTCCATTTCGAGATGGTGCCGGACCGGTTGCCGGAGGCCTTGCGCGAGGTCATCGCGCGCTTTCCGCCCGGGGCGCTGCAATTGGAGGTGGGCGTGCAAACGTTCAACGAGGCGGTCTGCAAAAACATCAGCCGCCGCCAGGATGAGGCGCGCCTGGAAGAGAACTTCCACTTCCTGCGGCAGCGGACGGGGGTTCACCTCCACGCCGATTTGATCGTTGGCCTGCCTGGGGAGACGCTGGAAAGTTTCGCGGCGGGATTTGACCGGCTGGTGGCGCTGGGGCCGCAGGAGATTCAGGTGGGGCTGTTGAAACGGCTGCGCGGCACGCCCATTGTGCGGCACGACCGGGCCTGGGGAATGGTCTATAGCCCGCATCCGCCCTACGAGATTCTGCGCAACAGCCTGCTGGATTTTGCCCTGCTGCAACGATTGGGCCGCCTGGCCCGCTACTGGGACCTGGCGGGCAACAGCGGCAATTTCATCGAGACGACGCCGCTGCTCTGGAGCCGCGGGGCGGGGCCGTTCGCGGCCTTCCTGCGGTGGAGCGACTGGCTGCACGCGCGGACGGGCCAGCGGCAGGGCATGGCGCTGGCGCGATTGGCGGCGCTGCTCTTTGAGTATTTGACAACCGAAACGGGGCTGGCGGCGGCGGACGTGGCGCAAACGATGTGGCGCGACTGGCGGCGCGCCGGCCGCCGCGAGAAACCGGAGTTCCTGGCGCCCTACTTGACAGAGTCGGACGTCCGAGAATCCCGCCCCCGACCCGTCGCGCCCAAACGCCAGGCCCGGCACCTGGGAGCGGTGAGGCCGGGGTAGAATCAAGTATTGCCCTGGGCGGTGGCCAGTTCGCGGCGGGTAAAGAGGAGGATGCCCACGAGGCAGAAGAAACCGCCCATCAACAGGACAATCTGGGCCGCCGCCTGCCCCAATTGCCCCCAGGTGATGCTGCGGCCGGAACTGAGATTATCAATGGGCGAGAAACTTTGCGCCAGCTTGATGATCTTGAGCGCGCCGCGAAAAATGGGCACAAATATCAGGTCCGCCGGGGTGTGGCCGTAGCCCCCTTTGGCGGCGTCGTACCCGGTGATGGTGCCCTGTTCGACCACCGCCGCCACCGTGCCGCTGGAGAAAGTGACGAACAACAGCGCCAGCGAGACGAAGGCGGCCACGGGAAAGGAAAGAAAACTGGCCGCAGCCATGCCGACGGAGGCCAGCAAGGCCAGCCAGCAAAAGACGATGGCCAGGCCGCGGACGAAGTTGACGGCGAAGGTGCTTTCGGGATAAAGCAACTCCAGGCCCTCCTCCATCGGGAAATCCAGGGCGACTTCGTTCGGGTTGGCGACGTCAATCCACAGAAGCCCCTTGTCATCGAGCAAATTGGGCGGAACTTGAAATTCCTGGAAGGAGTCGGCCGGCGTGACTTCCTCCAACTTCACTCGCGGGGAGGAGGAGTTGGTCGGGCCGATGACCCAGATAGTGGTGAATTGGGTCTCCGGATTGGCGTTGGCGGCGTGGAACTTGATGCGGAGGAGCAGGGGCTGGTCGCGCAAGCGGTTTTGCAAGGTGTGCAGGTCAATGCCCCAGCGCCGGTAGAAGCCGGAGGGCACTTCCGTGTGAAGGGAGGTGAGCGCCGCGGTGATCTGCCGGCGGATTTCCGCCAAATCTCTGGGGTCCATCTTGGAGGGGTCCTTGACGCGCTGACGCATCAGGCGGTCCACCTGCGGGGCGATGTCCAGCGGGGCCTCGCGGGCGGAGGCGCGGGAGACGAAGATTTCGTCGCGCAGGATTTTTTGCTGGTCGGGGGGCAGTTTGGCGGCGCGCCACTCCAGGAGGAAGAAGATGGCGGCGCCGGCCAGGGCCAGCAAGACGGCATTGAGGGAGAGAAGGCCCAGCCACTTGCCGAGCCAGATTTGCCAGCGGGCGATGGGTTTGACGGCCACCATCTGCACCTGGCATTCTTCGACGTCCTTGGCCAGGGTGCCGCAGGAGAGCCAAAGGGTGGCGATACCGAGGAGCGCGGCGACCGCGCTGAGGGTGTAGGTCAACAGTATTTGCACCAGCCCCTTGGCGGTGCCGTCGGTCTTGAGCAGCAGGGGCAGTCCCACCACGGCCGCCGCGAGCAAGGCGGCCATGATCCAAAAGAGGCGGTACCGAAAGGCGGATTTCCAGGTCAATCCAACAATGGCCGCGATTTTATTCATTGGCCCTTGGGCTTGCCCAGAAGGGAGGAGAGCTTCTCGTTGGTCTTGTCCAAGTCGGCCGGGGCCGGTGGGGGCGGCGCCGGCGCCGCCGGGGCGGGCGTCTCGGCGAGCTTGGAGAGCGAGGCCAGTCTGGCCTGGTCAACCTTTGGCGCGGAAACGGGCAGGGGCGCGGGCGCCGGTTCCGACGGCGTGGGAGTGGAGGCGACGGTCAGGCGTTCCAGGAGGCGGTCTCCCGCCGGCGGCGCCTCGGCCTCCCCGCGCAGGTAGGCGGCCACGCGGCTGCCGGAGGTGGAGCCGGAGGTTTCGGCCTGGGTTTCCCTGGCCCGGCGCACGACCTCCAGGAAATAGCTCTCCAGGTTCTGCGTCGGATTGTCTATCTGGATTTTATCGGCGGCGACATCGTGGCGGATGAGGTCCAAGACCTTCTGCATGGTCTCGCGCCCGAGCGGGGGCATGGTGATGCGCACGGCGTCGGGTTTGGCCAGCAGCTCGCGCAAGGTGCCTTGCGCGTGAATGCGCCCGCCGTATAAAATAACCACGCGGTCGCAGACGTCCTCGACGTCGGCCAGGAGGTGGCTGCTGAGGAAGATGGTCTTGCCGCGGCGGGCCAGGGCCAGGATGAGGTCCTTGACTTCGCGGCAGCCGATGGGGTCCAGGCCGGCGGTCGGCTCGTCCAGGATGACCAGGTCGGGGTCGTTGATGAGGGCCTGGGCCAGGCCGATGCGGCGCTGCATGCCCTTGGAGAACTCGCCGACGACGCGGGTGCGGACCTGGCTCAGGCCGACCATTTCCAGGAGCTGCTCGTTGCGGTCGCGGCGCTGGGCGGGCGGGAGATCAAAGAGGTTGCCGAAAAAATCCAGCGTTTCGTGGGAATCCAAAAATCGGTAGAGGTAGGACTCCTCCGGCAGGTAGCCGATGCGGGCCTTGGTGGCGACGTGGCGCGGGGAGTGGCCAAAGACCTCGATGTGCCCGCGGGTGGGGTAGAGCAGGCCCAGGAGCAATTTGACGGTGGTGGATTTGCCGGAGCCATTGGGGCCGAGCAGGCCGAAGACTTCGCCCTGGCGGACCTCGAAGTCCACGTTGTCCACCGCTTTGGCCTTGGGCCGGCCCCAGAAGTCCTTGAAGATTTTGGTCAGCCCGCGAACGGCGACAATCGTCTGGCCGGCCTTGGCGGCGGGGGTGGAATCGGCCGCGGCGCTCATGCGTTGAGGGCCGCGGGCGCCAGGCGCGCCGGCGGGGCGCCGGGGGCTTCGGGCGCGGAGCCGGGGGCGGGCAGGTGCGGTTCGAATTCCTCACCCTGGCGCACCAGCCGGGCGCTGTTGAAAACCACCAAGAGCGATCCGGTGACGTGGAGGATGGCGGCGACAATCGGGTCAATGAATTTGAGGGCGGCCAGGATCAGGCCGCCGATGACAAAGAGAATGCCGACGAGGAAATTCTGGTTGATGACCGCGCGGGTTTGGCGCGAGAGCCGCACCAGGAAGGGCAGGCGGCGCAGGTCGTTGTTCATCAGCGCGATGGTCGCGCTGTGGATGGCCACTTCGCTGCCGGCGGCGCCCATGGCGATGCCCAGGTCGCCGGCGGCCAGGGCGGGCGCGTCGTTGACGCCGTCGCCGACGACGGCGACGCGGTAGCCCTTGGCTTTGATTTGGCGGACGAACTGGACCTTGTCTTGCGGGAGGCACTCACCGCGGGCTTCTTCGCAGCCGATTTCGCGGGCGACGCGGGCAGCGACGGGCTGGCGGTCGCCGGAAATCATGGCGATGCGGCGGACGCCGGCGGCTTTAAGGCCGGCCAGCCCCTCGCGGGCCTCGGGGCGGGTCTGGTCCTGGAGGCCGATCCAGCCGATGCACTGGCCGTTGCGGGCGACAAAGATGAGACTGAAGCCTTCGGTCTCGTTGAGATCAACGGACTTGCGGAAATCATCCGGGACGCCCTGGTCTTTGAGCCACTGGGCGCGGCCGACGATGATCTTGGCGCCCTCAAGCCGGGCGGTGACGCCGCGGCCGGCGGTCTCGGAGAAGTCCGCCGGCTCGGCCAGGGTGACGCCGGCTTCGGCGGCCAATTGGGCCAGGGCCTTGGCGGTGGGGTGATTGCTGTATTTCTCGGCCGAGGCGGCGGTGCGCAGCAATTCGGCCGGGGCGGCTCCGTGAAGGGGCGCCAGGCGGCTGACGACCAGCTTGCCGGTGGTCAGGGTGCCGGTTTTGTCAAATATAAAAGCATTGATGCGCGCCGCCAGCTCAATGTCCCCCACGTTCTTGATCAGGATGCCCAGGCGGGCCGCGGCCGAGAGGGCGGCGACCATGGCGCTGGGGGTGGCCAGGATGAAGGCGCAGGGGCAACTGACGATGAAGACGGCGATGACGCGGCTCAGGTCGCCGGTAAAGGCCCAGACCAGGGCGCCGATGACCAGCACCAAGGGCGTGTAGAAGCCCATGTATTGATCGAAGATGCGCATGATGGGCAGCCGGGTCTTCTCGGCCGCCAGAATCAACTCGCGCACTTTGCCCAGCGTGGTGTCCTCCCCCGCGCGGGTGACTTTGATCTCGATGGCGCCGGTCAGGTTTTGCGTCCCGGCGAAGACCTCGTCGCCCGGTTTTTTGTCCACCGGCAGGGACTCGCCGGTGATGGTGGCTTGGTTGAAGGAACCCTGGCCGCTGACGATCACCCCGTCGGCGGCGACATTATCGCCGGGACGGACGCGGATGATGTCGCCCACGGCGAGAAACTGGGTAGCCACTTCCTCCTCGCCGGCGGGGGTGACGCGCCGGGCCTTGGGGGGAGTCAGTTTGATGAGCGATTCAATGGAAGCGCGGGCGCCCTCGGCGGTGCGGGTTTCAATGATCTGTCCCATCAACATGAAGAAAGCGATGAAGCCGGCTTCCTGGTAGCCGCCGGCCTGGAAGCCGGCCGAACCGAAGGCGGCCAGCACGGCCAGAGCGACCAGTTCGTTGGTCGTCAGGAGGCCGCTGCGCAAATCCTTGATGGCCGTCCAGACAATGGGGTAGCCCAGGATCATGGCGCCGATCATGGCGCTGCCGGCGGCGATGGGATCGGAGCGGTCGGCGAAAATCCCGGTCAAGATGAAGGAATTGACGACAAAGACCAGGCCGACCAGTGTTTGCGCCAGCGGCAGAACGGCGTGGTCGTGGTCGTGTGCGCCACCGGCGCACGATTCATCGTGCTGGCGCCGGCTCAAGAGAGAAGAGACTTGCATGGGAATCAGGGTTGGGTTGGAGCGGTGCTGGTGGGCGCTTGCGGCTCGCGGTTCAACTGGAAGCGCAACTCGCGGGAATTGGGCGGGACCATGATCTTGGCCTCCACATTGGTATAAACGTTCTGCAGCACGGCCATCTGCCGGATGCGTTTGAACAACTCCGGGTTGCGCTCATACTGTCCGCGCAGCCTGAGAAAAGCGTTCGTCTCGGCCTCGATCATGGTCACCATGCGCTTGCGGGCCGATTGGGCCAGATTGATGCGGTTGGTCGCTTCGCCGATGGCGTGGAGGACGTTGGTGGTTTTGTAGGATTGCGCCTGATTGAGCAGGTTATCGCGTTTGACCCCTGCCTGGATCACTTCGTTGAACTTGGTTTTGAGATGCAGCGGCGGGGAGCAGTCCTCCACAGCCACCAGGTCCACGCTCACGCCCAGCTTTTGCGCGTCGGTCAACTCGATCACCCGCTGCTGCACCCGCTCGCTGAAGGCGCTGCGATTGCTGCTCAGAATATCGTCCACCGTAAACTCGCTGGCGGCCACGAGCAAGGCGTTGTTGAGGGCGTTGGTAATGAAAGCCGGCGCGTCCACAAAATCGAAATGGAAGGCGATGGGATCGGTGACGTGGTACTTCGCGCTGGCCACGACATGGACGATATTGGTGTCGGCGCTCAAGGCGTAACTGGTGGTGGCGGGATTGAGCGAGGATGGGGCCGGCGGTTCGGGCGCGCTCTTGGCGCGTTCGTCGGGCGTGAGATAATAGCCGACGCTGGAATCGGCGTTGGTCAGGGAAGTAGTGGGGATTTTGATGACCCGGTCAATCGGGGCCGGCCAGGCCCAATGGGGGCCGGGGTTGAGCAGGGCCTGGCTGCCGCGGCCCACCGGCTTGCCCAAGCGCAGGACAATGGCCTGCTCCTGCGGCCCGACGGTAAAGAAGCCCGACCCCAGGAAGACCAGGACCAGCCCGACCATGATGATCTTGACGATGAAAAAGCTGCTGCGCAAGGCCTCGGCCAGCGCTTGCGAGGCGGCCTCTTCGGGGGGCGGCGCGCCGCCCGGCGGCGGGAGGTTGGGGTCCTGTGGGTTCATTATTTGTCTTTATTGGCCGGCTCGGACATTTTGAGCCATTGCAAGGGCGAAGTGCTCAGGTCCAGCACCAAAGTCGCCTTCTTTTGCAGGAATTGTTCCAGCGCCCGGATTTGCATGTTGAAGGTGGCCAGGTCGGGATTCTGTTGCAGGATTTCGAGCGATTTCATCATTTCCGCCTCGCCCTCGCCCTGAATAATGCGGGCCTGCGCGTCGGCGTCCGAGAGCAGCGTGTTGGCCTGTCGGTCGGCCTCGGACCTGATCTTGGTCGCTTCGGTTTCGCCGTCGGATTGGATGCGGGAGATGAAGGTTTGCCGCTCGGAGGTCATGCGCTCGAAAACGTTTTGCGTGACGATGTCCGGCAGGGCGATCTTCTTGAAGTGGATGAACTTGATGTCCACTCCGAAATTGGTGCCTTTGACCCGCCGCTGGGCGTCCTCGAGGATTTCCTGCTCGATGCGGGTGAATTTCATCTGGTTGCTGTCAGTGGAAATAAAATCGGAGAAATTGTGGCGGCCGGCGACCTCATTTTTGGAACTGCGCACCAGGTCTCCGAGCGACCTCTCGGCCTGCGAGTCGGGAATGGAGCCGCCACCCCATTTTTGGAAGAAATTGGTCGGATCGGAGACTTGGTAGCCGACATAGACGGCCAACAAGAGAATGTTCTGGTCGTTGAGCTTGATTTGATCGGCTTTGCCGTCGAAGTTCTGGATGCGCTGGTCGAGCAGGGTGATGTTCTCGATGGGCCAGGGCAGGCGCAGGCCAAGGCCGGGATCGGCCTTGACGTGGACGACCCTGCCAAAGAAGGTCACGATGGCGACCCTGGATTTGGGCACTTGGTAAAAGAAGAGCATCATGCCGAAGATGACAATCAACACGAAGGCGACAGCCAGGGTCAGGGGGGTTCGTTTCATATCATTTAGAAGGGGGCTTGGGCAACTGATCAATCAGGTTCAAATCCGACCGGATTTTGTCCTGTAAATCAAATATGGGGATGTTGGGCGCGTTGGTGGTGGCGATGATGTACTTGCGGGCCTCGGCGCTGTATTCCACCAGCGCCTCCAGGTAGGCCCGCTGTTCATAAATGCCCTGGTAGCCCGGCGCGGCCGCATAGGCCCGTTCCTGATCGGCAAAGAGGATCGCCGCCGCCACCGCGTTGGTGATGGCCCGGTGCCGCTCGGCTTGGGCGGCCAGCACCCGCCGGGCGCTTTCCCCGATGGCCCAGTTGTTGGTCGCCACGGCGTAGGCCTGGGCCTGCAAAATCTTGGATTGCCGCGTCTGCGCCGCCCCCACCACCTGCTCAAAGATTTTGGCCACCTTGGTCGGCGGGTGGATGTCCTCCAACCCGACAAACAGGATGCGGGCGCCCAGGCTCAAGGCGTCCGCTTCCGACTGAATGTTTTGGCGGAGCGCCTCGGTGGCGGCCGCCCGCCCGCTGGACATCAAGCTGTCAAAGTCGGCGCTGGCCAGGTAACGGATGACCTCCCGTTCGGCCGCGTTGGTCAGCAAAGTGATCGGGTCCTCGTTGGTATAAGCCCAAGCGGCCAGATTGGTGATTTGATAATGCACCGGGATGCTCACCGAGAGCAGGCTGACCGGCGGGCTTTTGACGGCGCCCGGCTCCTTGCCTGGCGCTTGGGCATTCAATTCGCGGCTGGCCACCAGGAAATTCTCCTCCTTGGCATGGAAGGAGGCCCAGGCGATGGTGTCCCCCTTCTCCGGTTCGGCCCCGACCAGGAAGCTCTGAATGCGCTCGGTGGGAAAGACCGTGGCTTTGTCAATCGGCCAGGGCAGTTTCAAATGCAGGCCGGGGCCGATGACGCCATCCCGGCCCACCGGCTTGCCGCAACGCTCCAAGAGGGCCCGGTCTCCAGGCTGGATAATGACAAAGCAGGAGGAAAGCGCCAGCGCGCCGAATTGCGCCAGCACCATCCAGCCCAGGGCCTTCTCCAGAAAACGGTAAAACCAGGTCTCCGATACCTTGAACCCGAATTGATAATCCAGCGCCTGCGCGGCGGTGGTGATGATGGCTTCCGGCTGGCCCAGAAGCCCGACCAGCCGGCTGTCATAGAGCAAGCGGGTTTCCCGCCCCTGCACCCGGACGCGGTAGCCCTCCAGGATGAGCGAGAGCAGCGTCTCCACCGCAGCCAGGCCGGAAATAACGCACAGGACGCGGGCCACGAACAAATCCGCCCTGGGCACTTTCCCCCAGACCAGGGCAATGGTTACGACCGCTGTAAAACTGGCGTAGGCGCTCAAGAGCATGTAAGCCGAGCCGGGGCGCAAGAGCTTGACCCCTTGCAGCCGGGCCAGGCCGCTGGAATACTTGCCCAGCAAGAACAGGAGCAGCGCCATCAGCCCCAACAGGGCCATGCCGAGCGTCGCCCGATCCGTGATGATGGGGGGCATGGCCTCCAGCATTTTCCAGGGCCAATAGGCGCCCGCCGCTTGCAGCAGGCACAAGACGGCCGTGAAGGTCGGAATGAAAAACCGCTCGAACTGTTCCCGCGAACGCCGGGCCGGAAACGTGTCGGCCCCGGCGGTGGTGAAGAGCGACTCGCTGCCGCGGGATTTGCTCAATTCCTCCATCTCCATCTTCTCGAACTGTTCCCGTTCCAGCAAGCCGAGGTGGAAATAAGTCAGCAACGCCACCAACAGGCCGTAGCCGGTCAGAATCGTGGCCATGATCCCCGTCGCCGAGCTGACATAGCGGGAGACGAGCATCATGCCGATGGCCGCCCCCAGCATCACGACCCAGTTGATGGCCCCGGTTCTTTTGGCGTTTTGGTCCATACTAAGTCAATTCGCGGTCCTCAAACAACGTCAGCGCCAGCGCCAGGATCGCTCCGATGTAAGCGCAAGCGTATCCCAGCGCCTCGCCCAGATAGCTCAAAGGAATTTTGCCCGTTCCTTCCAGCGCGTCGGCCAGCCAGAATAATTGCCAGTTCGGCGTCAAGGCGTAAAGACCGGACGCCCACCACGAGCCGGCCTTGGCCCGCCCCCCCCAGAAATAATCCGACACCAGGCCAAGCAAAAACAAGGAAGAACAGATGGCCAGCGTCGGCACCGCCTCCACCCGCGTCGAGCAGGCCAGCGCCAGCGCCGCCAGGATCAGCAGCGCCATGAAGATCAGGGCCGAGGCGGGAACGACCCGCCAATCCATCCCTTTGTAATCCACCCCCATCCGGCCAGGGTCGCGGGGGATAAACTGCAAAACGGCAAAAGCCACCACCGCCATGATGACCACCGCGATGACCGCGTCGGAGACAAAGGGCCGGCGCAGAAAGTAATTGGTGAAGGCGGCGATGACATAAGCCAGAACCATGGCCCCGCAAAAGACGCCCAGCCCCGGATAATCAATCTCGCCATAAGCGTCGAAGGCCATGCGGGTGGCCAGCAAGGCGGCGATGCAATTGACCAGGGCCAGGAGGGCCAGGGCGCAGGACAGCCCGGCGTATTTGGCCAGCAGGAACTGGGCGCGCCCGACCGGTTTGGCCAGCACGGCCAGCGCGGTGCCGCTGCGGATTTCCCGTCCCACCGAGGCCGAGGCGCTCAAGACGGCGGCAAACAGCCCGGCCAGGAACATCACCGCCAGCGCGCTGTTTTTGACCAGCTTGGGCTCGTCGCCGAAGCCGAAGTAATTGATGCAGGCCAGGAAGACCTCGAACAACGAGGAGGCGCTCAGCAGCAGCAGGAAAACCGGCTGCCGAATCAACTCCATGAAGGCGTTGCCGGCGATTGTTACAAATTGTCGCATTGTCGCCCCGGCCGGCGGGACGGCCGGCTGAGGGTGACAGCTTACGAAAACTTGGCTGATTTGCAACGGCTTATTGGCAAAATTGCCAGACGGCCAAATTACCGGTCCGAAAGAGGAAGAATGTTGGCGGGGACCCAATTGAGGTGCCAATAGAAATTCCACAGATTGGGCAGCCGGACCAGTTCGGCGTGGCCATCCATGCAGCTCAGGTTGATGGCCCCGGGCAAAGGTTGCCCCATTCGATGAGGGTAGCTGCTGGCGGCTGTCGGCCCGCCGTGCCGGAGAAGCGTGATACCATTCATCCCGAGTCCTTGTGAACCAAACCCCGGGTTCGGATCGCCGGTGTAAAGGTCGCTGGCGGCGGCATCGGTTTCCCTGGGGGCGGTCCACGTAAAGTTAGCATCAAAAATGAGCGGGGTTTGCGCCGGATGCTGAACGCGCGCGGGTTTTGAACACACAGAGTTGAAAAACTCGTCTTCGGAAAAATCAAAGTCAGCGGGATACTCGCTGATATAGTCACAAATCCAACCGTTCTCGCCGTAACTCCAGATGTTGTATGACCCCGCCACATATTCCTGAAACCCCCAAGGCTGATCCGCTTTGCCGTAGAATTCATAACTGCTCGTATAATCCAATGGCACATGTGTGGAGGGGCATATCTTCACTGGAACCGTCGCCCCGTAGTTGGTCACAACGTCGGTCCAGAATTCCCCTACTATGTTTGGATCGTAACCAGGATTATTGGCGCCTGGATTAAAAGGAACAGCCATCCCCGTTTCGTTCATGTACATCACGCCGCCGTAAGTGAGCTGCTTGACATTGCTCATGCAGGAGGTCTGTTGCGCCTGCGACTTCGCCCTGGCCAATGCCGGGAGCAAGAGCGAAGCCAAAATGGCGATGATGGCAATGACGACCAGCAATTCAATCAGCGTAAAGGCGCGTCGAAACGCGCCTTTTGCTGTCTCCGTCCTGGAGCCTGTGGCTGATCCTCTCATCAACTTCCGCGCACTATGCCTTGCCTGGAGGCCTTTTGCAAGAAAAAAACGGCTCAAAATTGCGCAGGCCCGCAACCTTGTCCAGCGGGCGGTGTTTGGTTATAGTGGCGCCCGATGGCTCCGCCGATGGACTCCGATGCCGCGTTGATGCTCCGTGTCAAACACGGGGACCTCCAGGCCTTTGAGGAGTTGGTCCAAAAATACCAGCATCCCATCGTCAACCTGGCCTACCGCATGCTCCGCGACCTTGATGAAGCCGAAGACCTGGCCCAAAATGTTTTTGTCCGCGTCTTCCAGTCGGCCGGACGATACGAGGCCACGGCCAAGTTTTCGACCTGGATTTTTACTATCGCCCGCCATTTGTGCCTGAATGAAATCCGCCGGCGCGGACGGCATCCGGCCCAGTCGCTGGAATCCAGCCAGTCGGAGGACCCGGCCCAGGCGCCGCGGCAATATCCGGACAACAAGACGTTCTCCCCGCCGCAGGCCTTCCTGCACCGGGAATTGGAGGGTAAAATCCAGGACGCGCTGGCGGCCCTGCCGGAGAAACAGCGCCTGGCCATCGCCCTCTGCCGGGAAGAGGAGCTTTCCTACGAGGACATCGCGCGGGTGCTGGGCTGCTCCCTCTCGGCGACCAAGTCGCTCATCCACCGCGGGCGCGAGACGCTGAAGGAAAAGCTCAAGCCCTACCTGCAAAGCGGCGCCTGGGATGAAGCGGAAACCGAAACTCTGCCGGTCAAAAGGTGTTTATGATGAATGCGAACATGCGACACGCCGATTATCAGAAGCTCACGGAAACCAGTTGGCGCCGGCCGTTGACGGCGGCGGAACGCGCCCGGTTGCGGGAGTGGCTGGCCGCCCATCCCGAAGGCCGGCCATCCTGGGAACAGGAGGAGGCCTTGAGCCGGCTCCTGCACCGGCTGCCCAGCGCGGCCGTCTCCACCAATTTCACCGCGCGGGTGGTGCAGGCGGCCCAACGGCTCCCGGCCAAACCGGCCTGGCGCCGCCGCCCGGCCATCTTCCCCTGGTTCCCCGCCGGCTGGATGGCGCGCGCGGCCCTGGCCCTGGCGATGCTGGGTTGCGGCTTCTTTTCCTTCCGCGAATACCAAACCATCCACCGCGCGCAAGTGGCGCGCGAAGTGGCCAGCGTCAGCCGCCTGGCCGCTTTGCCCTCCATGAACTGGCTCAAGGACTTTGACACCATTAACAAGCTCAGCAAGGTCAAGGTGGCGGACGACGATCTGCTCTCGGCCTTGCAATAAGGAACCATGCGACCGACGGCCCTCCAACTGGCAGGCGCGCTCATCCTGGGCGCGGCCCTGGCCGCCGCCGGGGGCGGCGCGCAGACCAACACCGCCGTCCCCCAGCCGCCGCCGGGCAATCCCAGCGTCACGCCCGGCGTGACCCTGAACCATTTGTCGCCGGTGGAGAAATTTCGCGTGCTGCTGGGCATGACCCCGGCCGAGAGGCAGCGGGTGCTGGCCGGCAAGCCGGCGGCGGACCGGACGCTGGTGCTGGCCAAACTCAAGGAGTACCAGGACATGCCGCGCGAGGCGCGCGAGCAGCGGCTGACGCAAACCGAATTGCACTGGCATCTGCTGGCCTTGATGCGCCTCGATCCGGCGCAGCGGCCGGCGCGCATGAAGGAAATCTCCCCGCTTTTCTTTCCCATGATCCAGCAGCAACTGGCGCAATGGGACGAAGTGCCGGCCGCGACGCGCCAGGAGCTTTTGAAAAAGGAGGGCTTCCTCCGCGCGTTCCTGGAATGGCAGGACTATTCCCCGGCGGGGCCAGAGGCCCTTTTGGCCCGGCTTCCGGCGCAGGAGCGCGCGCGCTGGAGGGAAGAGTTGCAGTGGTGGCAGGGGCTGCCGGAGAGCCGGCGGGCGGAGTTGGGCGGCCAATTCCGGCAATTCTTTTATTTGACAGGCAAGGAGCAAAAGGAGACTATCCAGGCCCTGTCCGACTCCGAGCGGCGGCAGATGGAACTGGCCCTGCGCGCCTACGCCGGCCTGCCGCCCGCCCAGCGGCGCCAATGCGTGGATTCCTTCAGCAAGTTCGCCAGCATGGCGCCGGAGGAACGGAACCAATTCCTGCAAAACGCCGCCAAGTGGGAGGCGATGACGCCGCATGAGCGGCAATTATGGCGCCGGCTGGTGAACGAACTGCCGCCCATGCCGCCCGGTTTCCTCCCCCCGCCCATGCCACCGATGCCGCCCGGCGTTCACTGGCCCCCGGTGCCTCCGCCGCCCGCCGCAAACCCGCCGCCGCCGGCCGCGACGAAACCCGCCCAATCCGCCAATCGAGGCGCATGAGCGTCCCATTTCTCCAAACCCGCGGCGACGGCGTGTATCTGGCGGTGAAATTGCTGCCGCGCGCCTCCAAAAATGAAATCGAAGGCCCGCTGGGAAATGAATTGAAAATCAAGGTCACCGCTCCGCCCGTGGAGGCCGCGGCCAACCGGGCGCTGGTTGAATTGCTGGCCGGCAAGCTGGATTGTTCCCGCGGCGCGGTCCAGATTGTGCGCGGCCAGGCCTCCCGCCGCAAAATCGTGCGGATAACCGGCTTGGAGGCCGCAACAATCCTGCGCCGCCTTTGGCCCGCTTGACCGGTCTTCCCCCGCCCGGGCCGGCCTCTGTGGAACAGGTTTGCCGGGCTGGACTGGCCGGAAATCGTCCTCATGGCTCGCGGGCCGCACGGGTCCAACGGCGAAAGGGAACGCGAAAAAGTGAAAAAAAACGTGCGAAACCACAAAAGTGTGGTATAGTGCCAAAGTCAGGGCATGTTCTTTGACATGTTGCAGACCTCGCGGAAGGGATTCCCCAGCGCCTGCGACCGGGAAACGGCGGCGGGATGTTGGCGGCGCGGGCGCCATCGCGCCCGCGCGATTCGCGGCAAAATCGCGCTCTGCGCTTAACCTTCCACGTCCCGCTGCCGCCCCCAGGCAGCGCCAGCCACCCGAATCCGTGTCCATCAGCGTTCATCTGCGGTTCTCTTCTGCATGGATACGGCTAATCTGCGGTCTCCATCGCAGCCCCAACCGCAAAAAACAGCGGAATTAGCACCAAATCGCACCAAATCGCACCAAATCGCACCTAAAAAAATTTTGCGCATGGCAAAAAAGAGCCGGTTCGGGGCATTCGGACCCCTCTCCCAGCCATTGTGTCGCCGGGGGCTATGTAGCGCAGCCGTTTTATCGCGCCGCAGCAGCGCGAAGGCGGATTTATCGCGCCGCAGCAGCGCGAAAGCGGACCCGGCTGCGAGTTCCAGTACCGTCCCGGTGCGCCCATCGTCCAGTGACAGTGGGACGCCGTCATAACCCGCAGGCAAGGACGCCTGCGCTACAGCAAAAAAACAGGTTGCGAGTTCGCTTGCATCGGAGCGGCGCTTGGCGTTAGACTGCGGGTGCCCGATGCTAAAGAAACATAAGATACTGCTGCTGGATGATGACGAGCAGACGCTGGAATTGTACCAGGAACTGCTCCAGCAACTGCCCAGCCAGCCGGAAGTCCACGTCTCCAATTCCGGGGCGCGGGCCATCGCCTTGCTGGAGTCCGAGCCCTTCACCCTGCTGGTGACCGACTTGCGCATGCCCAAAATGGACGGCTTGCAGGTGCTCTCGATCGTCCGGCGCAAATATCCCCATCTGCGCATCATCGTCCTGACCGGGGTGCTGGATGAGGAATACCGCTCGCGCGCCTATGGCCAGGGAGTGGACCTGTTCTGGCAAAAGCCCGGCACCACCGAGGAGTTTCAACTGTTCAGAGATTGTATTGAATCGCTCCTGGACCGGGAAGTGCGCAGCGAGGGCGGCTTCCGCGGCATGCAAAGCAAGAGCCTGGTGGATTTGATCCAGTTGGAATGCCTCTCCCAAAGCTCCTCGGTCCTGTTGATCAGCCAGGGCGGGGTGTCGGGGAAAATCTGGGTGCAGAACGGGGCGGTCGTTGACGCGGCGGCGGCCCATTTCACGGGGGAAGAGGCCTTCAAGGAAATCCTCTCCTGGAAGGGCGGCAATTTTGAGATTCTGCCGGCCGAGCCGGAGCGGGCGCGGACGATCCACAATTCCTACCAAGGGTTGCTGCTGGACTCGGTGCAGGCGCTGGATGAATTGCGCGGGCGGCAAGCCGGCGCCCAGGCGGAGACGCCCGGGCCCCAGGGCGCCGCGGCCGCGCCCAATGCGGGCCTGGCGCCGCTGGCGCGCTTTGAGGAGGTGGAATTTCTTTTGACAATGCCGCCGGACGCAAAGGCGGCCGGCGAATCCTGGGGGCTGGAAAACGCCGCGCAGATCGCCGCCTGGGCGCGCACAACCCACAAGCGGCTCCGCCAACTGGGGGAAAAAATCGGCGCCGACCCGCTGACGCAGGCCAGCGGGTTCGGATTGCAGCGGCACTGGGCGCTGGCGGCGGACGAGAAAAAGGGACTGCTCTGCGCCGGCTTCCGGCACGCCTTGCCCAAGGACAAGGTGGAACCAACCATGAAACACATTTTCGCCAAATGGGTCTCCTAAAGAAGAAGAACGCCGGCCCCCTGCTGCGCCGCCTGCCCACCGGCACCTTCACGGTGGACGCCCAGGGGCAGGTCATCGGCTCCACCGTGCCGCAAGCGGTGCCGGCGGCCATCGTGCGCGACATCGGCCGGGAGGTCGTGGCCATCTTCGAGGAGGCGCGCCGGGCGCAATTGCCGTTTTCGGAGATGGTGGCGCAGTACGCGGCCTTCAAGATCACGGCCCGCGCCATGCGCGGGGGGGCGATCATCTTTCTCTCCTCCAAGGCGCCGCAACTGGCGTCGTCCGCCTGACCCCTCCATCTATGCACAACAAGAAATTGGACCAACTCATCGTTCAACTGGAGAACTATCTGGAGTGCTGGAAGCAGTTCAACTCCTTCGTCACCCTGGCCCGCGGCAAAAAATTCACGGCGGAGGACGAGAACCAGTTCCTGGAGGTCAAAGCCATCATCGTGCAGGAATTGGAGATCATCACCGCCGCTGTCGAGTGCTCCTCTCCCTCGCGGGAAGAGGTCCATGGCTTGATCAGCTCGGCCCCGTCCCTGCGTTATCTCAGCGACAGCAACGAGGGCAATTTGCGCGGGCTGGAGAACCATTGGCACAAGGTGTACGTCGGTTTCCAGGCCATTCTGGGCCAGTGCAAAGTCCGGCAGCGCGCCCTGGAGAACCAATCCGTCCTGTCCATCTTCAAAAAGAAGAAATGACCGATCCCCTCACCGCCGCCATCCTCGGTGTCGTCGAAGGCATCACCGAATTCCTGCCGGTCTCCTCCACCGGCCATCTGCTGATCACCGAGCGGCTGATGTTCGGCGGGGGGAAGCCGGCCTGGGTCACCGACCTCTTCAACGTGGTCATCCAGACCGGCGCGGTGCTGGCCGTCATCCCGCTCTTTCACCACCGTTTTCATCAGTTCATCTTCAACTGGCGCGACAAGACGGTGCGCGATTATTTTCTGAAGATCGTCACCGCTTTCGTCATCACCGGCGCGGGCGGTTACGAGATGGAAAAACACGGCAAAAAACTTCCCGAAGAACTCCTGCCTGTCGCCATCGCCCTGGTGGCGGGCGGCGTCGCCTTTTTGGTGGTGGAGCGATGGCTGGTCAAACGCGGCGCCGGAGCGGACAAGGAGCGGGGCGATTTGCGCGGGGTGACGTGGACTTTGGCGGTGGCGGTGGGGATCGGGCAATTGATTGCGGCCTACTTTCCAGGCTCATCGCGCTCCGGCACGACCATTATTTTCGCCTTGGTGCTGGGCCTGGGCCGGCCGCTGGCGACGGAGTATTCCTTTCTGGTCAGCATCCCGACGATGCTGGCCGCCGGAGGCTACAAGATTTTCGAGGCCCTGCATCATCCCGCGGCCGCCGCGCATCATTCCGCGGCCGCGGCGTCGGCCCAGAACTGGCAGATGGTCAGTCTCTGCACGGTGATTGCGGCCGTCGTCTCGTTCATCGCCGTCAAATGGCTGCTGCGCTACGTGCAGACGCACACCTTCAACGGCTTCGGCTGGTATCGCATCCTGGTGGGCGCCGGCATCCTGGTGGCGCTGGGCGCCGGCATGAAGTAGAAGCGTGGATGCGCGGAGAACCGTTCAGGGTTCCTAATCTTGACCCAAGCTTAAGATTAGGAGGACTTGAAAATTTGAACGTGCTTTTTTCCGGCCAAACCTCTAGCCTGCCCCCATGGTCTGGATCATTGCTTTTCTTTGCCTCGGCTTGGTCGGCGCGACGGGATATTACCAGGGTCCCGTGCGGGCCGCCTTTTCGTTTTTCGGCTTGCTCTTCGGGGCGCTTCTGGCCGCGCCGCTCTCGCCGCTGACGGCACGGCTGCTGCCGCTGTTGGGGCTGCACCATCCGGTGTGGGGGACTTTTGCGCCGCAGGTGCTGGCGTTTTTGATCGTCCTGATCATCTTCAAGATTTGCGGCCACGCGGTGCATCGAAAAGTCGCCGTTTATTTCAAATACAAAGTGGATGACAAGACCCTCTACCGCTGGCGGCGGGTGTATTCGCGCCTGGGCTTGTGCGTCGGCTTGCTCAACGGCTCGGCCTACTTCATCCTCTTGATGGTGCCGGTTTACGCCGCCGGCTATTTCACGGCGGAAGTCGGCTCGGATGAAAGCGCGCCCGGCGGCACGCGGTTCCTGACCGCCATGCGGGCGCAGTTGGAGGCGCTGAAATTGGACCGGCTCCTGGCGACCTACGATCCCCTGCCGGCGCAAGTCTATCAGGCGGCCGACATCGCCGACTTGATTTTGCATAATCCACTGCTGGAAAGCCGGCTGGGACATTACCCGCCCGTTTTGGAATTAGCGGAACAGCCGGACTTCAAGGATCTGGCCAACGACCTGGCCTTGCAACAAATGATCCAATCCCAGGCCGCCATCAGCGACATCCTGCGCTACCCCAAGGTGCAAGCCATGCTGACCAACGCCACCATTACGGCCCAGATCAGCCGCCTGCTCGGACAGGATTTGGACGACCTGCAGGCCTACTTGATGACCGGCCAATCGGCCAAGTACGACCCGGAAACGATTCTGGGCGTGTGGAACATTGACGCCTCGGCAACCATCGCTCAGTTGCGGAAAAGGGAGCCGAAAATCACGCCCAAGGAGTTGGGCCGCCGAGAGCAGGAGATTTATCCCATGATAAAGGGGCTTTCCTTGACCGCCACGCCGGACAATCACATGGTTTTGAAAAAACCCAATCCAAACACCACCGAGAGCACGGTCGTCGCCACGGGCACCTGGAAAAAGGAGGGCGACACTTACCAGATCACTCTGCCCGGCTCGGTGCCGGAAACCTCGGAGATTGAAATTGAAAACGAGAACCGGCTTTTCCTGCCCAAATCCGGCGTCGTGATGGCCTTCGACAAAGAGATGTAAGGCGTCCCAAAGCCTCTCTAAGTTCAAGGTTCAAAGTTCAAAGTTCAAGGTTCAAAGTTCAAAGTAAGCCGATGAATCTGCACGAGTTCCAGGCCAAGCAATTGCTCGCCCAGTACGGCGTCGCCGTCCCGGCGGGCGAGGTCTGCGAGTCGGCCGGGGCCGCCAAAAAAATCGCCGACAACCTCTTCGCCGGCGGCGAGTCGCGCGTCGTCATCAAGGCCCAAATCCACGCCGGGGGACGCGGCAAGGGCACGTTCAAGAACGGCTTCCGGGGCGGCGTCAAACTGTGCCGCAGCGCGGCGGAGGTTTTTGCCATGGCCGGCGCCATGCTGGGCAACGTGCTGGTCACCAAACAGACCGGCCCGGAAGGCCGGCTGGTCAGCAAGCTGCTGGTCGCCGGCGCGCCCGACATCCAGAGGGAACTTTATTGTGCCGTTCTTCTTGACAGAGCCGCGGGCCGCCCCATCGTCATGGCCAGCACCGAGGGCGGCATGGACATCGAACAAGTGGCCGCCGAGCACCCGGAAAAAATCATCCGCGAAACCGTTGATCCGGCCGTCGGGCTGATGCCCTTTCAGGGCCGCAAATTGGCCGTCGCGCTGGGCCTCAAGGGCGACCTCATCGCCGCCGGGGCGAAGATGTTTGCCGGCCTCTACAAGACCTGGTGGGAATGCGACGCAACCTTGGTGGAAATCAATCCGCTCTGCGTCGTGGCCAGCCCGGAGGGCAAGGAGAGGCTGCTGGCCATTGACGCCAAGATGAGCGCCGACGACAACGCCCTTTATCGTCATCCCGACATCCAGGCCATGCGCGATTTGGCCGAGGAAGCGCCGCTGGAAATCGAGGCCGGCAAATTCAATCTCAATTACATCAAGCTGGAGGGCAACATCGCCTGCCTGGTCAACGGGGCCGGCCTGGCCATGGCCACGATGGACATCATCCAGCATTTCGGCGGCAGCCCGGCCAACTTTCTGGACGTGGGCGGCGGCGCCAGCCAGGACCAAGTGGCCGCGGCCTTCAAGATCATTTTGGGCGACCCGCGGGTGCAGGGCATTCTGGTCAACATTTTCGGCGGCATCATGGATTGCAACATCATCGCCACCGGCATCGTGGCCGCCGTGCGGGAAACGGGCTTGACGCTGCCGCTGGTGGTGCGTCTGGAAGGCAACAACGTCGTGGCCGGCAAAAAGACGCTGGCCGAATCCGGCGTCTCGATCATCACCGCCGATTCCATGGCCGACGCCGCCCAAAAAGTCGTCCAAGCCGTGGGGAAATGACTGAGTATTTGGTACCCCCGCCCGGAATTGAACCGGGATTTGCGGTTTAGGAAACCGCCGCTCTATCCATTTGAGCTACGGGAGCAAGCATTTAATTATCAGTCACTTGCGCATTATACGGCCACCCACCGCGGCGGTCAAGCCGACTTTCGCGTGGCGGCGTCCCGCCGCCCCTTGACGATTGGCGCACCGGGACGGTGCTGGAACTGGCAACCGGGTCCGCCTTCGCGCTGCTGCGGCGCGATAAAACGGCGGCGCTACATAGTCCCGACGGCACAAGGGGTGTGGAAGGCAGAGGACAGAGGACAGAGGACAGAAGCCAGAGGACAGAAAGCAGAGTGGCTCTTTTTTGCCAGCAACAAAATTTTTTTAGCTGCGATTTGCTGCGATTTGGTGCGATTTGGTGCTAATTCCGCTTTCCGCTTGCGTCATGGGGATGGTTTCTCTGCGCCTCCGGTTGTTGGCGACACAATGGCCGCGAAAGGGGGGTTCCGAAAGCCCCGACTTGGCTCTTTTTTGCCAGCGACACAATTTTTTGGGTGCTAATAGGTGCTAATAGGTGCTAACAGGTGCTACTGACCTTTGGAGCAAGACCGTTTCGGAACGCAGCAGAACTTGCAAGCGTTGATTGAGAATTGGTCATTGAAAATTGGTCATTGGCCATTGAATTGCGCCTTCCCAGCCGCTCAATGGCCATTTAGAAATTTTCCATGGCCTTCAAGCTGGCGCTTGCAGAGCGCCGGCTCGATCATGTTTGATCCGCGCCGCCAGCATCCCGCCGCCGAATCCCGGTCGCAGGCCCTGGGAAATCCCTTCCGCGAGGCCGTCAACATGTCAAAGAACAGGCGCACGAGCGCCACACAGGCTGCATATTACCATAGTTTAGTGGGACTACAAGATTTATTTTTCATATAAATTCGCGGCGGACCATGGAACTGGAACGGGGGATGCTGTGCCGGGGCGCGGTCGGCGCGGCGCGCCGATCCTGCCAAGCAGCACGTGAGAACGTGAGGAATCGACCCCTTCCCGTTGCGCCGCAAGAAACTGCTCGTTTTGTGGATCAGGCCGGCTAGAGTGGCTTCCAGCGTGAATCGAAGATCATTCATAGAGAAGGTCAGCCAAGGGGCGTTGGGAATTTCCGCAGCGAGTTGTCTCCTGGGCGAAGGCACGGTTAGCGGAGCGGACCGCAAGCCCCGGGCGAAAAACTGGATGTGGACCGGCGGCGGCGCGGAGCTCAAGCCGGATGAGCAAAGGCGGAGATGGGAGCGGTTCCGGGAAGCCGGGATTGACGCCCTGCTGCTCGGCGGATTCAACGCCGAGGTGCTGGCTGGGGCCAAGGAGCAGGGCTTGGAAACTCACGCCTGGATCTGGGCCTTGTGCCGCGGCGAGAAAGAACTGCTCGAAAAACATCCCGCTTGGTATGACGTCAGCCGGGGCGGCGATTCGGCGGCCGACAAGCCGCCCTACGTTGACTACTACCATTTTCTCTGCCCCTCGCAGGAAGAAGTGCGTGATCACTTGGCCAAGATCGTGGCCGACCTTGGCAACACCGCCAATCTGGACGGCATTCACCTGGACTACATCCGTTATCCCGACGTCATTCTGCCGGTGGGATTGTGGAAGAAGTATAACGTCGTGCAGAATGAGGAACTGCCCCAATTCGATTTCTGTTATTGTGAGGTTTGCCGCAAGGCCTTCAAGCAGCAGACCGGGGAAGACCCGCTCAAACTCCCGGATCCCCCCGCCAACGTCGCCTGGCGGCAATACCGCTACGACAGCGTGACGAAACTGGTCAATCAGCTGGTCGAAGTGGCCCACGGGAAAGGCAAACAGCTCACGGCCGCAGTTTTCCCCACGCCCATCCTGGCCAAGAAATTGGTGCGGCAGGATTGGGTTCACTGGAACCTGGACGCCGTCCTGCCCATGATCTACCACAATTACTACAACGAGAAGCCGGAGTGGATCGAGCGCGCGGTCAAGGAAGGCGTCAGTGCTCTGCCTGCCAACCGTCCGTTATACGCGGGACTCTATCTCCCCAACCTCCCAGGCGATGACTTCGATCGCGCCGTGGAATTCGCGCGGGCGGGCGGCGCCAAGGGCGTGTCACTGTTCGGAGGCCTGCGGACGGTTCAGCCGGAACCCATGCGGTCAAAAAACTCAAATTAGCGGCGTCGTTCCGGCTGAGGCGAGGTTTTGGGGCCTGCCTTCCGCGGTTGAACCCGCGCGGCCTGCGCGCCATGAGGACGGGTTCTTTCCAGTCCAGCCCGGCAAGGAGGCTCTGCGGGACTTCATCGCCAAAAACCGCTTTCACGCTTCCAGGATCCTTTGGTTCCGATACGGCTCATCCGATGATAATTCGCGTCTGGAAATTGCAGGTGAAGTTTTCGCGCCATGCCGGAGATCTGCCCATTCCGCCCGCCCCGTCAACCCCAAATGTGACAATGTGAGGGATCGACCCCTTCAAAGGAGCTGTATAGAATATGACAATACCATTAACTGACCCCATTACCACGCCCTGTCAACCCCAAATGTGACAATGTGAGGGATCGACCCCTTCAAAGGAGCTGTATAAAATATGACAATACCATTAACTGACCCCATTACATTATCCATTATGACCCCATTACGGTTCAGCCGGAATCCATGCGGTCAAAAACCTCAAATTAGCGGCATCGTTCCGGCTGGGGCGAGGTTTGGCACCTGCCTTCCGTGGTTGAACCCGCGGGGACTGCGCGCGATGAGGACGGTTTCTTTCCGGTCCAGCCCGGCAAGGAGGCTCTGCGGGACTCCATCGCCAAAAACCACTTTCACGCTTCCAGGATCCTTTGGTTCCGATGCGGCTCAGCCAATGATAAATCGCGTCTGGATATTGCAGGTGAAGTTTTCGCGCCATGCCGGACGTCTGCCCATTCCGCCCGCCCCGGCAATCCCAAATGTGACATGTGACGAACTGACGGCCCCTTCACAATCGCGCTGGCCTTGCTTTCGCCAAGCTCATCAGAATTCGGGACTACTCAGCCCGCGTCCACTTTTCTACGGCCTTTTTGATTTCTGGCCAGCGCTTTTCCGCGTCCGGGCTAAGGTCAGCGAGGTAGAGCCGGTGGATTCCAAAGGAGTAATCTGAGAGGTACTTGATAACACTGCCGTCAATTTCCACGATGGATTTTGGTTCCTTGCTGCCGGGCATGAACACTTTAATGAGTTCGTCGCGCTCCTCGGGTTTGAGCTTCTCTGCCTCAGCACGTGTCAGAAGGGCGCCACGCTCTTCAAGTTTGATTGGCTTTGGTGCGCAAAGGAGGAATTGTCCGATGTGCAGTCCGAACTTTGCTGCCAAGGGAGCGAGTTCAGCCTTGCAGCCCTTCTGAAACATGACTCCCGCGTGAACGGGATCTCCTTTTTTCTGCAATCCGCTCACCTCGCCGACGAGCTTGGGTGGAATACGTGATGTGATACAGCGGGCCAGCGTCCGTATAACCTCGTCTTGCGGATCGGCGGCCGCTTCGTGAATTATACGATCAACGTAATCATCGGTGAATGACGATAATTGCGATTGTCCACAAAGCTCCCGAATACCGTTGCCGTCCGCAGCGATCGTGTAACGTCCCGAATCGCGCACGCGACGAAGCAATTGTCGGCACGACTCTTCAAATCCGAAAATAGTTTTGTGATAGTAAACAACACGGTGCATGAAGAGCCTTGCGAGCAGGAAATGCTCTGCGGCGGCCAGAGCCTTCATCTCTACGCCCAGCACGCCATTCGGACTAATTCGAATGTTGCTGAGCAAGTAGTTGAGGTCAATGAGGCCGTAAGGGACGCCGGCAGCACGGGAATCGCGGAGGAGATAATCCAACCGGTCCATGTCCAGACTGCTGTGGATCAGCTTGCTGATTTGGGCATCTGCAACTTCCAGCCGTGAGAACAATGCGCCGATTTCCTTCGCGCGGGCGGCCCCGCCGATTGCCTCGCGGATGTCCTGCTGGTTCTGGAGAATATGCCGCCCCAGTTCCTCATGGTCTGGATACAGGGCCCTTGATGCCGAGGCCTCACGTTGGCCGCTTCCATCAATCTCCTCCTCGGTAAGCTTGACGAAATCCACGCGCTCCATCAAGTGCGAGTAAGGATAGTGGCCAACGTCATGCAGCAACGCCGCCAACCGCAGGTTCTCTTCATCCGAAGATTCAAGCGTTTCGCCCTGTTCACGCAGTTTCCTCAGAATGCGGCGCATAATGCCAAACACTCCTAAGCTGTGTGCAAACCGGCTATGCGTCGCATTGGGATATACGAGGTGGCCCATCCCCAATTGTTTCAGAGAGCGCAATCGCTGAAACGTGGCAGTGTTTACGACACGCCATTCGTGTTCCGAAAGCTCAATCTCGCCGTGAATGTTGTCCACCACGATCTTTCTTCGGGTGGGGGACGAGGGAGCGATAAGAGAATCCTGGCTCTGACCGGTTGGCCTATTTGGCTTTGAGGAGACTTGCGGCTTAGAGCGAGATGCCATATTTGCGGAGCGTCGCCGCCCCCTCCGTCACGTCTGCTAACGTGAATGGCTTTTCGCTTTTCTGGAGGAGGTGGCAAATCTGCGCGTAATCATCGCCGTTAGCTTGCCCGGTACGGACGATAAACAGGATCGAGGCCAGCAGTTCCAAGTGTTTGGCCAGTTGCGCCACTGGCGCCACGGTAAACAGGTCTTTGAGGCTCGCGATCCGTTCCCGGGACCCACGGTCCAACCGCCACCCCTTGAGCTCGTCCTTCACCTCCTGCTTGAGTCCTGCCAGCCAGAACGCATCGCTCGTCAAATCCGTGCTATACGGGCCGTGCAAATACCAATGGAACCGGTAGCCCAGATTCACCCCAGCGAATTGGAGCACGCATACTGACTTTTGGATTACGAGCCGCTCAACGAAATGGCCCACTTTAATGGGCACACCCGCTTCAGCTAAAGCCAAAGCAAGAGCGATTTGTTGGCGGTTCATAGCATCAAGCTTGACGATGTCGTCATGGCGGGCGTCAATCGTCGGGCGTTTACTGCTTCAAAATCCAATCTGTGCCCATTCTTGCCCTGGCGCTATTCCAACGCAAGCTTATTTTTGATAATTATTTTGCACCTTCAACGCGTAATTTGCCGGTCGTGGCAGCGGCGATGAGCGCGGCGCGGGCGATCCTTTGCTTGGTGACAGTCGGACACATGCCAATTCACGCCACCGGCACCCGCCAGCAAGGCTAAGGCAAGCGATTGGACGCCGGAAGGCCAAAAAAAAACGCGGCGGCCGGAAGGCCCGGCGCGCTCCACGTCACGCAGCGGAGCCGATGGCAACCGCCCGCCGGATAGTCCGCCCGTAAGCGCCATTCGTCCGCTCTGCCGCGTTTCAAGGCTGAGCCGGGCCGTCGAACTGGCGGGCGACTTAACCGTGCCAGCCGTCGCCGGAAGCAATGGTTGAAGAAACCGCTGCTCTATCTATTTGAGCTACGGGGGCAACACCGTCTCCGAACCGAGCTGTGCCCCAACGCGGCGAAAGGGCAAACAGTTTTCCCATGGCCAGTTGGCGGCCCACGGCTGGCTCATGAAGGGGCGGCTGCAAGGGTGGAAAACCTCCTCTCCCCGGCCCTCTCCTCCACTGCACGGAGGAGAGGGGGAAGAAACCCATCCGGCTGGCCTGGCGCTGCTGATGGACTTGACCTCGCCTCCACAAGCGTGCGGAGGAGAGGGGCCGGGTATCTATTCAGGCTCGGTAGGTTGGGGTCTCCTGCTGAGTCATTGTGGAGCGGAACCTCGGCTCGGCTGGAGCCTCGCCCTACCTTGGCACTTCTGAATGGTTACGGGGCCGGCTGAAGCCGGGACTCCAAACGTTTTTCAGCGCAGGGGGCGGAAGGGGCGGGTCCAGGGATCGAAACGGCATAGGGCGGCGTAATCGCAGGCGTCGCAGGCACGCTCGGCGCCTCTTTGATACGGATTGGGGGCGATGGCGCCGCTGTATATCTCACGCCCCATCCGCGCCAGTTCCGCCTCGACCTGATCGAGCATGGCGGCGAAGGCCTCCGGGGGCATGAGGTCGGTGTTGCGGGCGTCGGGCTGGCCGTCGGCGTTGAGGCGGAACTTGAATTGCGTGCCTTCGGTCTCGTGGCTGGCGTCCAGGTAGGGCAAGGCGCGGAAATCAAAGCGGCCGGCGTGCTGGAAGCGGCGCTGCTGGAATTGCTCGCGCTCCCGCAAGACCTCGCGCCGGGTCGCGCCGCGCTCGAATTGCCCGCGCAAATTGACGTAAAAGACCCCTGCCGGGACCAGGCGCCCGACGCCAAAAGTTTTGCGGGCGTCGCGCAGATGGCGCAAGACGCCGAGATAGGCGGGCAACTGCAATTGCAAGCCGTGGCGCAGCATGACCTTGTCCAGCTTGTGGGCGCTGGATTTGTAATCCACCACGACGGCCAGCGCCTCGTCCTCGCGCCCCGTGCGGCACAAATCCACGCGGTCAATGATGCCGCGAAAGACCAGGCGGCGGCCCGCGCCCAGGTCCAGTTCCCACGCCGGCAGAGGCCCGTGTTCCATGCCGAATCCCAGTTCGACCTCGCAGGGATCAAACTGGTATTGGGCCATCCATTCCACCGTCGCCGCCACAAAATCCTGCAACGACTCCGTCACGATGCGGGCGGCGAAACGGGCGGGGGCGCTGGCGGAGAGCAGCCCTTCGCGGAATTGGGGGAGCAATTCGGCCACGCACACTTTGACGCGGCGGCGGGCCTCGGCGGGCGAAAGGTCGCGCCACTTTTTATTCTCGCGCCGCAAACCCTCGTGAAAGCGGGCCAGGACGGCGTGCTGGAAACTGCCGCGCTCCCGCACGTCCAGCTCGAAAAGCCGCCGCTCCTCCGCGCGCAAGCCGGAACGGACGAAAAACTTGAAGGAACAGGCGGCGAATTCCTCCAAGCGGCTGACCGAGGCCCGCAAAGCCGGCCCATAGAGTTGCGCGGCCAGCTCCGGCGGCAACTGTTCCGGCCCGGCCACGGACGCAAAGGCGGCCAATTGCGCGCGCAACGACGCAAAAGCGGGCCGCCCCAGCAAATCGCGCAGGACGGGCGCGCGCTGGCCGGCCCGCGCCAGTTGGCCGGCCAATTCGTTGGCGTGTTCGGCTTCCGTCCAATCCGGCGGGGCGAATTTCTCCACGGGCGCTTTTGGAAAGAGCCGGTTGAGATGCGCGAAAAACGGCGAGGGATTCAGCGGGTCGCCGTCGCTGTCCCGTTGGGCGCAGGTGACGACCAGGCGGCGGGAGGCGCGGGTGCAGGCGATGTAGCCCAGGAAGCGCTCGCGGCCCAGGAATTCCCGCCGGCCATGCCCCAGGGGAACGTCGCATTGGGCCAGGGCCTCGCGGTCCGCCTCGCCGAGCAAGTGGCCCGAGGGGGGCGCGGCCGGGAAGACTGTTTCATTGACACCCAGGAGCAGGGCCAGCTTCAGCTCCGGGTTGCGCGAGCGGTCAATGGCGCCGATCAACACCTGGTCCAGCGCCGGGGGAATCACGCCCACGCTCAATCCGGCCAGGCCCGCCTCCAGGATGGGCAGCCACTCCCGCGCCGGCAGGGCCTCGCCGGCGAAGGCCAGCCCCAGATTGTCCAGCCATTGGTTCATCTGCTGCCAGACGGTGGCGTGGAGGGCGCGCTCCGCGCCGTCGGCGGCGCTCCAGTCGAGCAGTTGTTTTTCCGCGTCCAGGTCCCGCCACAGATCGCGCACCGCCTGGACGAGCGAGGGGCCGTCGAGGCGGGCCGGCGGCGCGGCCAGGCGGTTTTTGAAATTGGAAAACGGCCCGATCCATTTGCGGCGCAGCCGTTCGGCCCAATCGGATTTGCCGCTGTCCGGCGGCAGGGGAGCGAACCAGGCCTCGCCCTTCCAGCCACGTGACAGCGCCTCGTTTTCCAGCCGGTCAATCTCCTCCTCCTGCGGCGTGACCAGGCCCGTTTTGAGCGCGCCGAACCAATCGTCGTGCTGCCAGCCGAAAGCCGCCGCGCGCAGGGCGCTGCGCGTCAACTCGGCCAGCGGGTGTTGGGCGACCAGTTCGCGGCGGTCGAGAAAAAACGGGATGTCGAAGCGGGCAAAGACGCGGCGGAGATGGTCGTGATAGCCTTCCATCCGCCGCAGCAATACCGCCGCTTCCCGGAAGCGCCCGCCCGCGCGCACAAAGCGCAGAATCTCGCGCGCGGCCAAAAGCGCCTCCGAGGCCGGGTTGAGGCATTCCGCCAGCCGCAGCGAATCCCCGATGGCCGCGCCGCCGGCCCCGGAAAAATCCGCCGGCCGCGTCCATTTTTCCTCGAGGTGACGGAGGACGGGATTTTCGGCGAAACGGCCGCGGGACTTGTCGCGCGGCAAGACCTCCACCGTGACCCGCGCGCCCGGCAGGGCGGAGAGCCGGGCGTGACATTGGCTGAACGTATGGCCGATAGCCGTCCAGATGGAGAGCCAGGAGCCGGGCGCAATGGCCGGCGGGCCTTCCAGGCAAAAAGCCAGCGTGAGTTTCTCGCAGCGCGGCGCGACGGCGGCGAGCAAATCCAGTTCCGGCGGCGTCATTTCGGCAAAGCCATCCAGCCACAGGGCCGAGGCGAGGGGCGCCGCCGGCGGGGACCGTTTGAGCGCGGCGGCGGCGAGGTCCAGCAGACGCTCGGCGTCCTGCAAAGAATGGCGTTGGAGCCACTCCAGGTAATCGGCCAGCAGGACGGAGAGATCATGCAGCTTGCGGCGCAACGATTCGGCCAGACCGCCGCGGGAAGCCAGTTGGCGGAGGATTTCGGGCGAGACCTGGCGCTGTTGCAGCTCGCGCAATTCCAGGCTCAGTTGGCGGGCGAAGCCCGGCAGGCCGGCGCTGGCGTGGAAGATTTGCAGTTCCTTGCGCCGCCGGGCCAGCAGGGCGTGCAGGACCATCGCGCGGCCGTCCTCGGAGAGCAGCGGCTGGGGCGGTTGGCCGGCGGATTGGAGGGCGGCCTGCGCCAGGCGCTCGAAGGAAAGGATTTGCAGGCGGGTGTAGCCGCGCAAAGCGGAGTCGGCCAGGAGTTGGCGTTCCAGTTGGAAGGTGGCCTGTTTGGGGGCCAGGAGAACAAGGGGCGGCCCGTCCGGCAGTGCCAGCAGCGCGTGGCGAATCTCCGCCAGGCAGAGGAAAGTCTTCCCCGATCCGGCTGGTCCGAGCAAAAAGCGCGCCTGCACGCCTCCTTTGTCGCGCAAAAGCGGCCCGGCGAAAAGACTTTTCCCAAGGCGAACTTCCGGGATGGCGGAGGGCCAAATTCCGCACGATCCCTTTTTCTGAATTTAAGATGCGCCCTAAAGGCTTGATTTTGGGTGGCGGGTGAGATTGTATATTGATTGTTAACGATGAAGAAAATTGAGACCGCGAAGGGAAAGCAAAGAATGTCATACCAATCGGTTGACCAACTTCAGAAAGTGCTCACCGAAAAGGTCTTCCATTACGCCAAAGACGCCAAGAAAGCCGCGGGGCGCGCTCTTGGTGGGCTTGTTGAGATTATCACCTTCTACGCCCTCAAATCGTGGGGACTCGAAAGAAATGTTGCGATTGAGAGACCATTGCCGGAATTTGGAAACGACGAGATCACCCACAACGTCGAGTATAGCCTTCATCCGTCGGCCCTTTTGATGAGGGCAGAGTTCAGTCGCGACGATCTTCCCATCACCGCAAAGAAGATCGCCAAAAACCAAGAGCTTGCCGACCTTGGGGTCTCTGCGGACTCGATAAAGTCGCACGCATTGCTGAGTAATGATCTGATTCTGCGGAATTCATGCACGGTCTGCGACTGCGGCGAGACATTCATAAACGCATACCTCGACCGATTTGGAAAGGGCAGAGGCCAATATTCCGTTGCGAGCCTACGACGACGCCCGTTCGCGATTTTCGAGTGCAAGCGGGTCGGGGTGGAAGAAGGTATGCGGAAAGGTCCACAGACGATTGAAAAGGCGAAGCAAGGAGCCTACGTTGCGCGAACAGTATCAGCGTTGCAGAAGATCAGGTTGACCGACGGCAGCATGGGCGGCCTGATACAGAAGCGTGATGGCTCGTTTCGACATGGCGACTACTACAAGCTGATGGCTGAAATCATCTCGTCCGACGATTCAGAACTTTTGTCGAGGTTTATTCTGACGGTCGGAGTTGTTAGCAATCACGGCAATTGGTTCAGGTCTGGGAACCAGAACAAGGAAATGAGGGTTCTCGCTCAATCCTACGACTGGCTTCTTTTCCTGACCGATGCGGGAATTGCCCAGTTTATTGACGAGTTGTTGTTCCATCCCGCGAAGGAATTAACGGCGGCGAAAAAGGCGTTTCTTGCAAGTTACACAGGCAAGAAGGGAGTCAATCAGTTTACCAAGGTTCAAATTTCTCTTGCTGCTGATGCCGCTCTCCAGTCCTATTTCAAGTCGCGCGCGAGGATGATCGAAGGCTGGTTCGACATCATTGCCCCGGTTGACAAACAACTTGCAGTTCTGAAAGAAGAACTTGAGACACTGAAGAGCAAGAGATGGCAGGAGATTCACGCATGAGCGCGGGCCGAACTCTCAACACCTTAAGCCAGGAATGGGGAACGCCGGAGAAGTATGTCAATGCCGTGCGCGATTTTTTTGGCGGGAACATTGACCTTGACCCCTGTTCAAACAAGCATTCGATAGTCAATGCCCGGACGGAATACCGGCTTCCCAAACATGACGGACTTCGGGAAACCTGGAATTTCCCCAGCATCTATGTGAATCCTCCATACGGAATTGACAAGGAACATGGCACATCAATCAAGAAATGGCTGTGCCGGTGCGCCGTGGCATACAAAGAGCACAAGTCCGAAGTTCTTGCGCTTGTGCCCGTGGCTACAAATACAGGGCATTGGAAAAACCACGTTTTTGGTGTGGCGACAGGTGTGTGCTTCCTCTATGACACACGGCTTAAATTCCTTGTCAATGGCCAGAACGGCGGAAAGGGCGCCCCGATGTCTTGTGCCATGATTTACTGGGGAAAAGACTTCGAGAGATTCCATGCTTCTTTCAGAAAATTCGGCGCGGTCGTTGATCTTCGCCCGCTGCAGGGGAAGAAATTTGGCGAATGTTCTGAAAATGGCCAATTGAATCTGATGCCTGAAGACGATGAGAATTCCTGACGCGTCGCTTGATCCGACGCTGGTGGCGTCTTCCGCCGTCGCGGCGATACGGCGCGACGAGGCGGTTCCAAATTCGCGGGATTGCGTTTTGCTCCGGCGGGGATTAAATTTGAGTCGTCAGGGGACGGCGCGTCATGTTTGAAGATGATACATTCTGGTTGTGCGTCCTGGCTGTGCTGGTGGCTTATTTGTGGATAAGCGTTGAGCGCCGGCTGCGCGCGGAAGACGCAAAGTTCCAGGCGGAAGAAGCGGAACGACGGGCGCGCGAGAAACTGTCGCCCGGACCGCCCTCCCATATATCCGCCATTGCGCCCCAGGTGCAGCGGTTGCGCCAGGATCATTTTGCGGCGGCACATTCCCGGCCGCATCATGCTTTTTATCGGAGAGGATTGATCGCGGCGGCGTTGAGAGCGATTCGGGGCCTTTCGTATTTTCGCCACGCCAAGTCAGAGCACGAAATCGGGTCTTAAACGCTCCGCGCAATATTTTCCGGGCCGCGCCGTAAGGGACTTGAAAGGAAAGGCATTATGATACTGGCACATTTACTTGGAATGCGCGGGCACTTTGCAGGCGGCGGAACTTTGCTCCTGATCCTGCTTCTGGCCGGCGCCTTGATCATCATCCTCTTGTCCGGCAGAGCCGAGCCGAAATAATCAGGATTAAGATTAGGATTAGGATTAAGATTAAGATTATGAGGAGGCGGAACCGGCGGCGGGCGGAATGTGCTCGACTGCCGGGGCGGGCGTGTTACCTTTGCGCTGGTATGTCAACAACGTCAACACCCGAGCGACAGAAGATAAACCTGCGCCGGCCCGATGTCATGGAGGCCGTGCAGGCCCAGGTGCTCTCCCATTACCGGAGCAACCTGGTCAACCGGATTCGCGAAAAGGGCCACGTCCTTTCTGCCGACGGCCTGTTGACCATCAAGCTGGCCAAGGAATTCGGTTTCTGCTACGGGGTGGAGCGGGCGATTGACCTGGCCTACGCGGCGCGGCGGGTCTTTCCGCCGCCCAAACCGATTCACCTGCTGGGGGAGATCATCCACAACCCGGAGGTCAACGACCAGATTCGCAACATGGGCATCCAGATCATTTCGCCCAAGCCGACGGAGGCGGAACTGGAGCGTTTGCAGGCCGGGGACGTGGTCATCATCCCGGCTTTCGGGACGGAAGTGGAGACCAAGCAGAAGCTGGTGGCCAAGGGGTGCGAGCTGGTGGACACCACCTGCGGGGACGTGATGAGCGTCTGGAAGCGGGTGCGGCAGTATTCCCGCGAGAGCGTGACGAGCATCATCCACGGCAAGGCCAAGCATGAGGAAACCAAAGCCACCACCTCCCAGGCGACGGCCCACGGGCCGGGCCATTACCTTGTCGTATATAATTTATCCGAGACCGACTACGTTTGCAATTACATCCTGCATGGCGGCGACAAGCGGGAGTTTCTGGAGCAGTTCAAGGGCGCTTATTCGCCCGGTTTCGACCCCGACACCCATCTGGCGGCCGTGGGCGTGGCCAACCAGACGACCATGCTGCGCGGGGAGACCGAGGAGGTGCAGCGGCGCATCAAGAACGCCATGATCGCCCGTTACGGCGCGGGCGAACTGGACCGCCATTTTCGCTTTTTCGACACGATCTGCGGCGCGACACAGGACCGGCAGGACGCGCTGGAGAAGCTGTTGCGGGAGCCGATGGATTTGCTGCTGGTCATCGGCGGTTACAATTCCTCCAACACCTCCCACCTGGCCGAAATGGGCGAAGCCCGCCTGGCCACTTACTTTGTCAAGAACGCGGCCATGATGGTGTCGGACAAACTCATCCGCCACTACAGCCTGCAAGAGCAGAAGGAAGTTGAAACCAGCCACTGGCTGCCGCCGGGCAAGATCACGGTGGGCATCACCGCCGGGGCTTCCTGCCCGAACAACTTGATCGAAGACGCCATCAAGCGCCTCTTCGAGTTGCGGGGGATTTCGGTGCAGGAGTTGCTGGCCAACTGAGTGGTTTCCATGCCTTGTTCCAAGGAAGAATTGGAGGCGCGGGAACGGCGGATGCTGGCCTCTTACGCCCAATTGAGCACCCAGACCCGGGGCCGGGTGCATCCCGAAGCGCCCCCCTCCTGGCGCACCGAGTACCAGCGCGACCGCGACCGGGTGATCCATTCCCGCGCCTTCCGCCGGCTGGAATACAAGACGCAGGTCTTTCTCAACGGCACGGGGGACCATCTGCGCACGCGGCTGACCCACACGATGGAAGTAGCGGCCATGGCGCGCAGCCTGGCGCGCGCCTTGCGCCTGAACGAGGACCTGGCCGAAACCATCGCCCTGGCGCACGACCTGGGCCACGCGCCCTTCGGGCACCGGGGCGAGGCGGTGCTGAACAAACTCATGCGCCGGCATGGCGGCTTCGAGCACAACCGCCAGAGTTTGCGCGTGGTGGAGGAACTGGAGGAGAAGTATCCCGGTTTTCGCGGGTTGAATCTGACGTGGGAAGTGCGGGAGGGATTGATCAAGCACCAGACTTCCTACGACCAGCCGGGATTGCGCAAAGGGTTCACTGCCAAGTCTCCATCGCTGGAGGCGCAGATCGCCAACCTGGCCGACGAACTCATTTACGGCAGCCACGATCTGGACGACGGGCTGGAGGCCGGATTGCTCTCGGAGGCCAGGTTGCGCCGGGAGGTGCGGGTTTTCGGCGCGGCCTGGCGCACGGTGCGCCGCGCCCACGGCCAACTGCCCGCCGAGACGCGCCGCTACTTCATCATCCGATGTATTATTGACAGCCAGGTGCGGGACGCCGTCCTGACCAGCGAAGCGGCCATCCTGGCCTCCGGCGTCCAGACGGCCGACGACGTGCGCCGGCAGGCGCGGCCGCTGGTGCGTTTCAGCCCGGAGCGGCGGAGCCTGAACGCGGAGTTGAACCGGTATTTGTACCGGAACGTTTATTCCAATCCGGCCGTGGCCGGTCCCAACCGGCGGGCCGGGGCGATGCTGGAGGACTTGTTCGCGTATTATGCGGCGCATCCGCGGGAGATCGGGGAATCCTCGCGCAAGCGGGCGCGCACAACCGGCTGGCCGCGGGCCATCTGCGATTACCTCTCCGGCATGACCGACCGCTACACTATTCTGGAGCACCAACGGCTGCTGGGATTGCCCGCCGGCAATTGAGCCGGAAGGCCGTCAATTGGCGCGCACGTCGAAGCAGGCGAGGTCGCCTTTGGCGTTGCGGCAGTAGAGGCGGGCGTTGGCCAGGACGGGCGGCGTCCAGCAGCGGCCCCCCAAAACTTGCGCGCGGGAAATGGGCTGGAAACCCGCCGGCGAAACTTCGGCCGTCATCAGTTCGCCCTTGTCGGACAAGGCGATGAATTTGCCGGCGGCGACCATGAAGGAACCGCCGCCCAAGTCCTTGAACGTCCACTTGACAGCGCCGGTCTGGAAGTCCAGGCATTTGAGCGTGGCGTTGGGCGCCGGGCCGGCCGGGCCGTCCACGCCGTAGAGGAAGCCGCCGAGCAAGACGGAGGAATTGATCTGGTTGGCCATGGTTTAGTCAATTATAATCCGCGATAGAGGATTTCCAGGGACATGACGGAATAGGATGTCACCAGGGCGGGGTCGTGCTCCCACCAGCGGCCGTTGGCGTTGGCCCAGGAGCCGTCGGCTTTTTGCAGGTTGATGAGTTTCATGGCCACTTCCCGGCGCCAATCCAGCGTCCGGCCGTCCTTGAGCGGGAGGCGGTCGGCCCCGTAGAGGGTGAGCGCCTTGGTCATGAGGTGCAGATAATAATATAATCCCTGCTGTCCCAGGCCGGGGTTCTCGTCCACGGTGAAATTGTCGCGCAGCCAGCCGTACACGGCCGTGACGCGCGGGTCGTCGGGTTTGAGATCGGAGTAGATGTAGCTCAACATGCCGGCGTAACTGATCGAGCCGTAGCAACGCAGGGGCAGGCGGCCCTGGGCGTTGGTGGCCGTGCCGGTGGTGGCGCGGCCCGGCTCATAAACAAAGGCGCCCTTGAACGTGGGATCGTCCGTCACCCAGGGCTGCTGGTTGTAGGCGGGCAAATCCTGGCACGACTGGATGAAATGAAGGGCCGCCGCCCAGTCAAGGTCTTTGGCCCCGGCCAGCGGCTGGTCGCGGTCCAGCGCCTTGCTGTAATAGAGCGCCTCCAGGGCCGTCATGGTGTTGTTCATGTCGGAATGAGTTCCGCTCTCGCCGTAGCCGACGCCGCCGTTGTAAGGGGAATCCATTTTGCCCTTTTCGCCCAGGTCAACTTGCTGGGTCAGCAACCAATGGCGGGCGTTGCGGAGGATGGGGTCGTAGGCGGGATTTTGCGCCGCCAGCAGGCCCATGACGCACAGGGCCGTGTTGTAATTGGCCAGGCCCTTGGCGCAGATGCTCCCATCGGGCCGGGCGTGATCGGTGACGAATTTATAGCCGCGGAGGATGCCGGGCGTGGGATGCGCCCGGAGGGCGCCGGAAGGCTCGCCCATGAAGGCGCTCAAGGCCAGGGCGGTCAAGGCCGGGTGGTCGGCGGTGGACCACCAGCCGTTGGAGTTCTGGTTGGCTTGCAGCCATTGCAAGCCCAGGTCAATGGCGTGCTGCACTTCTTTGCGAAAAGAGACATCCGGCGGGTTGACCAGAGCGGGCGGCGGCGGCCCGGCCCGGAGGCTGGCGGCCATGAGGAAGCAGAGAAGGGCGGTTTGAATCCGGCGGCTGGGCGGGCGCGAGCCGAAATTCCTGCAATGGAACGAGATGTCCATTGCCCGTTGAACTGTTTTTTCACTATTCATTCGTTTCTTACATTTTTTGGTCAAATCGAGTCAAATCAAGTCAAATCGGCCTTCCGGCCAGAAAGCAGAAAGCAGAAAGGCTGAAATTCGTGAGTGGCAGGTGTTTTTCACCCCCCTTTAATTTTTTTTGGTTATATTCACGCGAGGCTGCCGCCCTTCGTCCGTTCATGGTTTGACAAAGGACAAACTTGATTTGCAGCTTTAACCCGGGTATGTTCCGGTCATGACGAATTATCGTGTGACTGTAATTGAACATGAGGACGGGGTTTCAGTGAGTTGTCCCGCGCTCAAAGGGTGCCACTCGCAAGGGCGCACGCGCGAGGAGGCATTGAAAAACATTTGCGAAGCGATTCGGGAGTGGCTTGCGGCGGAAGCGGATGAAGCGAAGTTGTTCAAAGTGAGCGAAGCCGA
>Ga0326728_10001871_pt1 | contig 72387 bp, 68 predicted proteins | sample MB3enrmetagenome_FD_207602 | JGI IMG/M metagenome (GOLD analysis project Ga0326728, IMG submission 207602) | Lab enriched peat soil microbial communities from McLean, Ithaca, NY, United States - MB31MN | ecosystem: Environmental > Terrestrial > Soil > Wetlands > Peat | place: USA: New York...
GCACGCAATCGTTGTACCGCATCCAGCTTGAACTCCCTGGTGAACTTCCTTCGAGATTGCATCCCAGTTTCCCCTCTCGCTGCATTTTAGGGCTTAACTGGTTGTCTCAAATTCGGGGTCCACTCCAACAGGTTACTAACGGGTTACGAAGGTAACTCTTAAGAGAAGATCGTTATAGCGGCATCGCATCTCATAGGAAGATACTTTTGGGAACGCCGTGCCCAGGGCGGAACCTGCCGGAAGACACCTGTTGTTTCGATCTGTCTGGTGTGACAGGATTAGGCCAGCATTAGGAAAGAGAGAGTTCCATCCGGGCCACAATTACGGGCGATGAGGAAACGTTGATCCATGCATAGCGTTGCCACAGGTCTGGTGCTGATTCCCGGGGCCGTGGCCCTGCTGGTGCTTCTGGTCTTCAGCTACCTCTACGAGCAGAACCGTCACAATTATTTTCGCGCGTGGCAACTGGCCTGGGCGGCATATACGCTGCACTACGGGCTAAAGGCGGTGGAATATTTTCAGGGCCCTTCCGCGTTATTGTTTTTTTTGAGCTCGCTGTTGCTGGTGGCGATGGCGATTTGCATCTTCGTTTCGACCCGGCTGATGAAAGAACCGTTCCAGCTAAAGTGGTATGACATTGCGCTGGCGGTAGCCGGGTTTCTGCTGGCGTATGTGAGCTTGCGGGCGCAAATGGCGAGTGGCGTATTCAACGAGAAAGCGACTCCCCTGCCCGTCTATCTGCGGCTGGAAGTGGGGCTGGCGGCGATGCTGCTCTATTGCTCGTTCCATTTTTACCGTTACGCTTTTCGCAGAAATTCCGTGGCCTTCCGGACGCTCGCGTTTTCGCTGGCGCTGTGGGCGGCGCTCATGGGTGCGGGCCAGTTCCATCAATCTTTCCTAGAGATTGTTGGCCAGTTGGGAGGTTTCCTGGGGCCGATTCCGCAGATGCTGCTGGCCATCGCGATGGTGATGGTGCTGTTTGAAAACGAGCGCAATGCAGTGCAGGAAAATGCGTTGGCGTTCTCCACCCTGGGCGTCGATCCGCGCCGATTGCTCTCCGCATCTGACCTGGTACCCAGCTTGCAGACTTTTGTGGAGAGGTTAGTGGCGCCCCTGCCTTCGCGCCGCGCCGTCTTCTTTGTTTCCCAGCAGTGGCGTGGCACTTTGCCCTCGGTACAAAAAGGCTTTTCCGCGGAGTTTGTGGAAAAACTGCAAAAGACGCAGGCCGGGGATTACATCGCCGAGCTTGCCTACCGGCGGGGTGGAGTGGTCACCTTAAGAGTTCTCCCCGAACTGGAAGAGCCTTTGCCGGCACTTTCGGGAGGAAAGTTCGAGGCCTGCAAGCAAACGCTCTTGGCGGAGGGAATCACCGACCTGATGGCGGTGAGCCTGCAGACGCGGGAGCACAACTTCGGGGTCCTTCTGTTCCCGCACGCGGAACGGCGGATGTTCGGCTCTTCGAATTTGCGGCTGCTGATCGGGCTGGCGCTGCAGATCGCTCTCACCCTGGAAAACTATGTCGTAATGCACGAGGCCCAGCGGCGAACCAAGGAATACGAACTGCTCACCGAGATCGGGCAGGCCGTCAGTTCTCATCTCAACCAGGACGAGGTCCTGCGCACGGTGCAGGTAGAGCTGGGCCAGATCTTCGACACCAGCAATTTCTACATCGCGTTTCAGGAAGAAGACGAGATTCGCTTCGAACTGGAGATCGAAAGCGGCATTATTCTCCCCAAGCGCTCCCGCAAACTTAGCAATGGACTTACCGAGTACATCCTCAGGACGGGGGAGCCGCTGCTGATCGAGTCCGATCTTGAACAGGTGCAGGCAAAACTGGGAGTCGATCCCGTGCCTCCGCAGTCGGCCAGGTCGTTTTGCGCTGTGCCAATCTTTCTCGGCGGCAAAGCCGCAGGAGTGATGGCGGCGCTGAGTACGGAGCGGGAATCGCAATTCCTGGCGAGGGACCTCGAGGTCATGCAAACCGCAGCCGGTCAACTGGGGGTCGCGATCGAGAATGCGCGCCTGTTTACCGAGGAGCAGCGCCGCGCCCGGCATCTCGCGTTTCTTAACAGCATTTCAAAAATGGCGATTTCGAGCGAAGACGCCGAACAGATGATGGCCGGCATCGTGCGCGAGATCCAGAAGAACTTCCGCTACGATCACATCGGCATCGGCATCATGGATTACGCCGCCAAGGGAATCGAGATCAAAGCCGAGGCCGGAACGACATCGCAAGCGCTGGGCCGCCGGATAGCGCTGGGCAGTGGAGTTCTGGGAAAGGTCGCGCGCACCGGGGTGAGCGCACTGGTGCAAAACGCCGGCCCGGGTCAGCTTGCTGGGGTGCTGCCGGAATCGCGCGCCGTCCTCTGCCTCCCAATCAGATACGGCGACACGCTGCTGGGCGTGCTCAACGTGGAGAGCCGGGATGAAAATGCGTTCGCCCCGCAGGATGTTCTGATCCTGAATACCCTGGCCGATCTTCTGGCGACGGCGTTGCACAACTCGTTTGTCTTCCAGAAGCTGCAGCAGCAATCGATCACCGATGGTTTGACCGGCATCAAGACCAGACGCTTTTTCTGGGAGGCGCTGAGCTCGGAGTGGAAGCGCGCGTCCCGTTCGGGCCGGCCGTTTTCCGTGGTGCTGATCGATTTAGATAAATTCAAAGAGGTCAACGATTCGCTCGGCCATCTGGAAGGGGATCTGGTGTTGGCGCGTGTTGGCCGGCTGCTCGAACAGAAGTGCCGCCAGTCGAACGTGGTTGCCCGCTACGGCGGCGACGAATTCGTCATCCTCATGCCCGAGACCGGAATCGAGCAGGCGCAGGTGCTGGCAGAGAGATTGCGGCTCTGGCTCGCCACCGATCCCATGCTCGAAGAGCACCATATCACCGGCAGTTTCGGCGTCGCCAGTTTCCCCGTGCATGGATTTTCCATGGAGGACCTGATTCGCGTGGCGGATGCGGGCATGTACGTGGCCAAGCACGCGGGCGGTAACCAGGTTTCCACCTCCGATGCGTTCGGCGAAGGTTCCTCCGTGCAGCGGCATCTTGTCTCCGGTTACATCGAAGGATTTCTGCAGCGCGAGCATAACGGGCCACAGCACCTCGAAGAACTGGTCGGCACGCTCCGCAAGCTGTGCGGACGCGAGGATGATGATGCGGGTCTCAGGGCGATGACCGAGGCCGTCGAAGCCTTGTCGCACGCTGCCGAACTCAGGGAGCCCAACGCTGCGGGACATGGCGAGCAATGCGGGCACTACGCCCGGATGATCGCGCGCGGACTCAACCTCTCTGCGCAGGAAGTGGAAGACGCCACCTTCGCGGGGCGGGTGCATGACGTCGGCAAGCTGTTCATCCCCGATCGAATCCTGAACAAGCCAGGCACACTTACGGAGGATGAATTCGCGGTGATCAAGACTCACCCGCAAGTGGGGGCGGAGCTGTTACGGTCGATTCCTGAAATCGAGCGTGTGGCCCAGGCCATCGAATCCCATCATGAAGCCTTCGACGGCACCGGCTATCCTTTCGGATTGAAGGGCGAGAATATTCCGCTGTATGGCCGCATCCTCGCCGTTGCCGACGCCTATGCGAACATGACGAGCGATCGCTCTTTCGCCCTTCCCAAAACCGACGAGCAGGCGCTGGTGCAACTGGAAAAGCTGAGCGGTAGCCGCTTCGATGGCATGATCGTTCGTTTATTTGCCCGCCTGCTCAAGATGGAAAGAGCCTCACCAGTCTAGGCAGCGCAACCTAGCCGCCGAAAAACTCGGGCTTCGTAAATTCCTCTTCCTGTACAGACGGGGCTTGCCCAGGGCTTGCCCCGTCTCCGCAGACGCCGCGGGGGAGACGCAGCAATCCGCGTCTCTACGGGAAATCCTCTAAGACTGCTCGCTCAGGGTCAGCACCAGCGTCGCGTCCTTAGGCAGATAGCTCTTGCGCCGAAACCACTCTTCCATCGCATCCCGGAGTTGATCGAGCGGGACATGCGTTCCAATTTCCAGGCACCCGTCGCCCACTGGCAGCGTGTCGTCAAAAATGGACGCGTTCGTGAAGTTGCGCATGCTGAAATTGTCGAGCCACTTCAACGGACAGGGCTGAAGCTTCCCTTCGTGCTCGTATTCCACGCGGAGCTTGCGGGCGAACATGTCTTAGATTTAAGCACAGAGGCCGGTTCACCGCCGAGACCGAGAGGCCACCGGCCGCCTAGCGCGTTGCAGCAACCGGCGGCTCGACCTCCGCCACGACCCCTTCCAGGTGCTTGAGAGTCTCATCGATGGTAAGCGAATACATTTCGCGACCTAAGCCTTCGCCCGATTCCAGCGCCGTTTTCAGAAAATGGCCCGCGATTTCCTTCGCCAACGAATCGGTGATCAGCCTCCCCGTGCGCTTCTTGTACTCGGCCCAGGCCGGGTGCGGCAGTGCCACCCACACTGGGCGCCCGTCGACCAGGAACTTGATGTCCACTGCATCGGCGTGGCGGGTGGCGATGGCTACCATCAGGGCTTGGTAGAGGCAGTGGACTTGTTTCTTGGTCCAGCGGTCGGTGGCGGTGAAGTTAGTGAACATAAGAAACTCAAAACAGGACGTTGGGTAAATATATCGCCCGCCGGGGGTGCGGAGCAAACGGTTGAGGTAGGGTCTCGTGGATTCGTCCAGGGCTCAACCGCAGAGAACGCAGAGCTGGAAGAGCTTCGTAAATGGGCTTCCCCTGGGCCCCGGAGCGTGCCCTGTCTTGCCGAAGCCCCGAGCGAAGCCGAGGGGGAAGTCGAAGGGTGCCCTTCCTGGTGAAAAGCTTCAGGCCGAAACCAAGAAGTGAGAAAAGAGCCCTTCACCTCCACCAGGTCGGGCAGGGAACTTCCACCCCCAAGCTGTCGAACATGTTCGGCACACCGAAAAAAGGGCGGGACCGAAGTCCCGCCCGCTGGTTCATTTTCCGGGTTAGGGTTACTTGCCGGTGCCCGTTAGACTCGAAGTCTGCGGACTACCGACAGCGCTGTCAGACACGCTCAACGTCCCCGTCCTCGTCCCGGTCTGCGTTGGCTTGAACACCACACTAATCGTGCAACTCGACTTGGCGGCTAAGCTGGCTCCGCAGGTCGTCGCCGAGATGCTGAAGTCGCCGGTCGTCGAGGCCGAGATGCCGGTCAGCGATACGTTTTGTTTGTTGGAGAGTTTGAAGGTCTTCGCAGCGCTGGTACTCCCCACTTTCGTCGTGGGGAAGGTTGCGCTCGCAGGGGTTAGCGTGGCCTGGGCCGTGCCCGTGCCGGACAGCGGCACGCTCTGTGGACTGTTCCCCGCGTTGTCATTGAAGGTCAGATCGCCGGTTCGCGATCCAAGCTGCGTCGGCGTGAAGGTGACGCTCACCGTACACTTGGCACCCGCTGCCAGCGTGGAGCCGCAGGTCTTGCTCTGGATGGCGAAATCGCCGCTGGTCGCGATGCTGGAAATGTCCATCGTCGCGGATCCTTTGTTGGCAGCCGTAACGGTCTTCGCTTTGGTTGTCCCCCCCACAACTTCGTTACCGAAGGCTAACGACGTTGGCGAAAGGGTAAGGGCCGGAGCGCCAGTGACGGTGAGCTGTATGCCTGCTTCACTTGTCAAGCTGCCCGACACGCCGTTAACGATCACCGTCGATTTCCCGCCACCAGCGCCGGCAGCGACCGTAAGGGTCAGCGTGCTGGTTGAGGTGGTAGGATTCGGGCTGAACGCGGCCGTCACGCCGCTGGGCAGATCCGACGCCGATAATGTAACGCTGCCATTGAAGCCGTTGGCCGGAACGACCGTGATAGTACTCGTGCCGCTGCTGCCCTGGTTAACGCTGAGGGTGAACGGGCTTGGAGTCAGCGTGAAGTATTGTCCGGTCAGCGCGTTGATCAAGCCGGAGTCGTTCGGGCTGCCCCATCCCGAGCATAGATCGAACCCGGTTCCACAGGAATAGCCATTGCTGCCGCTGGTGATGTCGTGAAAATCATTATCGTAGTTCGGACCCAAGCCAATCGAATAAATGGCCGGATTTATGAAGCCGACAGCCGGCTCGCCGTTGGCGACCGCCTGTTGGTTGACGAGAGCCAGGTAGCCGGCCCACATCGGCGCGGCGAAGCTGGTCCCGCCCAGTCCCGTACCGCAGCCCTGTTGGTCGGAACAGTAGTAGAAGGTGAAATTCGCATTTGCCGCCACGTCCGGACCGTTGCGATAGCTCTGCGAACATTCCGAGCAGCTAGCAGCGGTGGCTACCTGCCAGTAGGGAATGGGAAAGTGGTCCGGCGAAACGCCGCCGCCGCCGTCCGACCAGCCAGTTTCCGACTGCCAGGGCCCGCCCGGGCCCTGAGTCACAAGATCGGTCCCGCCGACCGACACGAGATAATCATCGTCGGCTGGGTAAGCCCCACTCCCGACCCATTGACCGCTATCGCCGGCCGCAGCAAACAGATTCTGGCCCTGGGCCGCGAACTCCTGGAAGATTGGGTCATCCGTCTTTGGGTCCGGCGGACCCCATCCCCATGAGCAGCTCAGTTGTGCGTTCAGCGGACTGGCCGTTGCCATGGCGTTGAAGATGGCGGTATCGCTCGACCCCACGTACATCACCAGGCTGGACATGTTCGGGGCCATACCGAGCGCCTGCGTCATATCAATGGTCTGTTCCGTGTCGTCACAGTTTTGAGATGCATAGCAGGCGGTGGGGGTGCCGTCCACGGACAAAAGGGTGATCGGGACATTGAGTGTTTGTCCAATATTCTGGTAGTAAGTGTTCAGGTCGGCCAAGTCAGTACCAGCGAACTCAAATAGGCCAACAGACTGCCCAGCGCCAGTCAGGGCCGTTCCTTCGTAGTAAGCTGCCCTCATGTCGCTCCCGCAATAAGAGTTTCCCGGACACGATCCACTCATGGCAGGCCTCATGCCGGCATCTTTGTGCTGGAAGAGTGGCTGCGGGATGGAATAATTGTCGAGCCCGGAGACGTGCCAAAGCTGGAACGGCAGATCCACCGTCGGCTCCCGGTCCGGAGCATAGAAGGTGCGGTGTTCCGTGGGGTGTTGGTAGACACCCATGTTTACATGGAAAGCTTTTTCGATGCTGGCGACGGTTCCCGTGACCTGTACGAGCATTCGATTGCTGGCAGCGCCGTGGACCGTAAAGCCGTTCGCTTTCGCGAAACCTATCACGGCGTCATAATCTTCCTGGCTGGGACCAAACCTCGCGGTGAACTCTGGCACCGTAACGAAGTGCCGGTAGGAGGGACTGGAAGGATCGTAGATCTCTTGCAGGAAGTTTTCCAACTCTGTCTGATGGCGCAGCGCCAGAACGATGTCGAAGCGCATGGTCTGTGTTGCGGGGAGCCGCCCGACGGATTGTGCCTCGCCATTGACAACCACTTCGCGCACATGACGCGTCAGCAGGGGCTGCGGTTCTGCCTGGCAAACGATACTCGCCGCCGACACCATTGCAGCGGCGGTGAGCAGGAATACGCTCAATCTTTGACGCATGATTTCTCCTTTAGGAATTGCGTTTTCAGTTTTGGGTTGCTCATTCACAGGGGGTGTGAACGTCCAGCGTGCGTATAGTACTCTTCGCCTGTCCTGGACGCAACGAATTTACCGCATGGATGCTGGGCGAAAATCTTTGCAGAAATACGGCAAGAGCGTAGCCTTTCCACGTCAGGCATTTCGTTGATTCGGCGGACGCTGAGGTATGCTTGGTGCCCCGGCTTTCGGCCAAGGAGTGTATCTACAAAAACTTTCTCCAAGATGAACCGGGCTGCCCCGCTCCTGGCAAGAAAAAGGGGCGGGACCGAAGCCCCGCCCGCTGGTTCAGTTTCCTGGTTAGGGTTACTTGCCAGTTCCGCTCAGAGCGACGCTCTGCGGGCTGTTAGCCCCATTGTCGCTAAACGTCACGTTCCCGGTGCGAAGTCCAGTCTGGGTTGGCGTGAAAGTCACCTTGATCACGCAGCTGGCGCCAGCAGCCACCGTGCCGCCGTTAACGCAAGGGGTTACCTTCTTAGTCGCTTTGACTGTCGCTAGTGCGAAGTCCCCGCTGGGCACGATGCTGGTGATGTCCAGCGCGGCCCCGCCCGTGTTGGTCAAAGTGACCTTCTTCGCACCGCTTGTCACGCCCACGGCTATCTTGCCCCACTTCAGAGACGCCGGCGAGAGGCTGACGACTGGACCGGACGACGATCCGGTCAGTGCGTTGATCAGGCCGGATCCGTTCGGGCTGCCCCAACCGGTCACCAAATCGTAGCCGGCTACTGCCGGATAGCCGTTGTTGCCGCTGGTGATGTCGTGGAACGCGCTGCCATAGCCCGACCCCACACCGATCGGATAGATGAGCGGATTGATGAAGCCGAGCGTCGGATTCCCGTTGGCCACCGCCTGTTGATTGATCAAAGCCATGAAGCCGGCCCACATGGGCGCGGCAAAACTGGTGCCGCCCCAGCCGGTGCCGCAGCCGCTTTGGTCGGCACAGACGTAAAAGTCAAAGTTGGCTTCTGCCGCGACGTCCGGGCCGTTGCGCAATGTCTTAGAACCTTCGTTCTTCGAATTGATCACGCCCGAGAGTTGCTGCCAGGAGGGTATCGGAATGCCGTCCGGTGAAATGCCGCCGCCACTGTCCGACCAAGCGGTTTCCGAAGCCCACGGGCCGCCGGCACTTTGGGTTTGTAGGTCCGTTCCACCTACGCCAGTGACATAAGCATCCTCTGCCGGGTAGGCATACGGGGATGTCTTCCAGCTGTTCCAGTCGCCAGCCGCTGCGAAAAAGTTCTGCCCCTGCGCGGCGAACTTCTCGAAATAGGGATCGTCTGTGCCAGGGTCGGCCGGGTACCACATCCACGAAGCGCTCATTTGCGCAGGCAGGGGGGAATTCGTAGACATCGCGCCGAAAATGGCGGTATCGCTGGATCCCACGAATACATACAGCGTTGCCAGGCCCGGGGCCATGGAGGTCGATTGCGTGATATCCAGGGTCTGCTCGGTATCGTCGCAGCCGGGATAAACGCAACTCACTGGGGTTCCGTCGGTGGAAATGCCAACGATGGGGACGTTGAGGGTTTGGTGCACGTTGTTGAAGTACGTGTTCACGTCAGCGATGTCGTATCCGGCGAACTGAAACAGCCCGAGATACTGGCCGGCGCCGGTGAGGGCCGTTCCGCCATAATAGGCTGCCCTCATGTCGCTTCCGCAATAATAGCCCCCAGGACAGGAACCCTTAACGGCATCGGGCTTCGCACCGGCATCTCTATGCAGGGAGGCGGGACGCGGAATCGAATAGTTGTCCAAGCCCGAGATGTGCCAGAGCTGGAACGGCAGGTCCACCGTCGGTTCCCGGTCCGGAGCGTAGAACGTGCGGTCTTCCGTGGGGTGCTGGTAGACGCCCATGGTCACGTGAAAAGCTTTCTCGATGGCCGCCACTGTGCCCTTGAGCTGCACATCCATGGCATCGCGGGAGCCGCCCATCACCGTAAAGCCGTTCGCTTTCGCGAAACCGATCACCGCGTCATAATCTTCCTGGCTCGGACCAAATCTCTCGGTAAATTCCTTTACCGTGACGAACTGCCGATAGGAGGGGCTGGTGGGATCGTAGAGTTCTTCCAGGAAATTCTCTAGCTCTGGAGCGTGGCGAAGGGCGAGAACAATGTCGAAACGCATGGTTTGTGTTGCCGGGAGCCGCCCGACGGATTGCACCTGCCCGCTGACAACTACTTCACGCGTATGACGAGTTAACAGAGACTGCGACTGCGCCTGGCAAACGATACTCACCGCCGACACCATCGCGACGACGGTAAGCAGGAACACGCTCAATCTTCGAATCATGATTTCTCCTTTTTGGGAATTTCGTATTCAATTATGAGTTGATCATTCACAGGGGGGAGGTGAACGCCCAGCCCCGGTATAGTACTCTTCTCGTGTCCTGGACGCAACGAATTTGACGCACGGATATTGGGCGAAAATCTTTGCAGAAATACAGCAAGAGCGTAGCCTTTCCACGTCAGGCAAACCCGCCTCGCTTGGGAGCCTTGTGCGGAGGTGTGCGCGGTGTGTAGAGCAATGTACAATCTTGGACGACTTGTGGGCATGGCATCCGGGGGTTGGATGGTCTATTTCAGGCTTCAGCCTCGGAGGGAAAGTCGATCGTGAATTCGGTTTCCAGAAAAACATCCACGCATTCCAGCACCGAGGCGCAGCGTCGTCTTGCTTATTTCCGCCTTGCGTATTTCAAAGACCGCCGCGATGAGATTCTCGCGACCATCCGCGAGCTGGTCGAAATCGAGTCTCCCAGTGACAACAAAGCCGCCGTGGATCGCATCGCCGCGGCCGTCGCGCATAAATTTTCCCAACTTGGCGGCAACGTCAAGGTCGACGTTCGCGTCCATCCAGCGAAGGACTTCGGCAATCACCTGCAAATCGACTTCGATTTCGCTGGCAAGTCGTCCGCGAAGCCGGTGCTGCTGCTTGGCCATTACGACACCGTCTATCCGCTGGGCACGCTTGCCACCATGCCATGCCGCGCCGTGGGCAACAAACTGAGTGGGCCCGGTGTCCTCGATATGAAATCCGGCATTGCCCTGATGCTGCACGCGCTCGCCGCCCTGCAAGATTGGCATAAACAAGACTTGCATAAAGAAGCGCGGCATGGCGGATGGCCGCGCCCCGTGACTGTTTTTCTCGTTTCCGACGAGGAAGTGGGCAGTGACTCGTCGCGAGCGATCACCGAGTCGCTGGCGAAAAAAGCTGCCGCTGTGCTCGTGCTCGAGCCGTCCTACGGACTCCAGGGCGCCGTGAAGACCGCGCGCAAAGGAGTTGGCGAATACCTCGTCAAAGTTACCGGCAGGGCTTCTCATGCCGGCCTCGATTTCCAGAAAGGCGTGAACGCGATTCTGGAACAGGCCCGTCAGATCGAGAAAATTTCCAGCTTCACCGATCTGAAGAAAGGCTTGACGGTAAACGTCGGCGTCGTGAGCGGCGGATCGCGAACTAATGTGGTTCCGGCCGAGGCGTCGGCGCAGGTCGATGTTCGCATCGCGCGCATAAAAGACGCGGCTGGAATCGATAAGAAGATGCGCAGCCTGCGCCCCTTCAATCGCAAATGCAAAGTCGAGATCACCGGAGGAATCAATCGTCCACCGATGGAACGCACGGCCGGAGTGGCGGCGCTGTACGCGCAGGCCGCCGCCATCGCGCGCGAGTTGGGATGGAAGCTCGGCGAAGCCGCGGTGGGCGGCGGCTCCGATGGCAATTTCACCGCGAGTCTGGGGATCCCAACCCTCGACGGCCTCGGCGCCGTGGGCGATGGAGCGCACGCCCCGCACGAGTACATCCTGATCTCGGAGTTGCCCCGCCGCGCCGCGCTCATTGCCGGCCTGATCGAGGCAGTGTGACCGAATCACGCTCTCTCGTGACCGGCAACACATGCGCCTTTGACCTAAGGGTCCACACTAACCTAGAATCGAGATTGGGGTCAGGGTTCGCTCCGCTGCATCCGGGGGCGTACTGGAGGATTTATGGGTGAGGGACTGTTTCAGCCGTTTCATATTCTGTTGATTATTGGCATCGCGCTGCTGCTTTTTGGACCGAGTAAGTTTGCCGACTTAGGCAAAGGGCTGGGGGAAGGCATCCGCAATTTCAAGTCCGCGATAAAAGATCCAGAGGAAAAGCCAAAAGACCCGCCGAAGCCCCCTACCGCCTGATTTCGCACCCGTGCTGGCGCAACATGCGAAATACCAGCGCGACTGGCAGTCCTACCACATTGCTGTAATCCCCTTCTATGCGAGGAATCCAGCGGGATGCGAGGCCTTGAATCGCGTAGGCTCCCGCTTTGTCCATAGGCTCGCCGCTGGCAACGTAGCCGGCTATGTCTTGGTCCGTGATTTCACTCATGGTAACAAGCGTCGTTTCACTGGCGACCGACGGCTGCCCACTCACCACTAAGCACACTCCCGTAATCACCTGATGCTGGCGTCCTGAAAGCAGGCGCAACATGCGCGCGGCGTCAGCGGCATCGGAGGGCTTGCCGAGAAGTTGGTCATCGACGACAACCACGGTGTCGGCTCCAAGCACGACATCGTGCGGACGTTGACGCGCAACCGCGAGCGCCTTCTCGCGCGCGAGACGCTCGGCACAGCTCTCCGCGGATTCTCCGGGGAGCGGGTCTTCTGCGATGTCCGCGGGCTGCACTTCGAAAGCGATGCCAGCGTTGCGCAGCAATTCCTGGCGACGCGGCGAAGCGGAGGCGAGAACGAGCATGGGAATCATTCTAGAGCGTGCATGCGGGTTGGGAGGCGCGACTACTCCAGCGCTTCCGGTTCGATGGAAATGTTCTTCTCGCCTTTGGCGCGCTTTTCCCAGTATTTCTTCACCCAGGCTTCGTAGCTTTTGCCGGCGGCGGTGTCGCGTCCCGTAAAGGCGATGGCGGCGATTTCGGAATAGGGGATGGCTGGGCGCTCATTGCTGTTGGCGAGCATCAGACGAACTACGGACTTCGCGAGCGTCGGGCCAATGCGGCGGTCGAAAAGATATCCGGTGATTTGGGAGCCGTCTTTATCCTTATCCTTGCGGGTGATGGTTATGTCGCCACGATAGTCGAAGGCCTTCTCGATGACCGCTCTAACATCGGCTTCGGTGGCAAGTTGTGGGATCCATCCCTGAAGATTCTCGCGCTCGAATCCGGGGACAACTTCGAGTTCGTCGCTGGCGCGCGGCTGGGGAGCGACGGCTTGCGCGCTGTGGGGCAACGCGGGATCATGCCCATGCTCGCGACCGCTCATACGCGGCTCGCTTCCTCTTGCGCCTGCGGAGCAGCAGTGGCAGCGTCAATCTGCGCTTCAATCTGCACCAGCGGATTGTAGGAGTGCACCGGGCTCGTCTCGCGATCGAGATCGTTGAGCGCGTCTTTGTCGGGATAGAGCGAGAAGGTCGCCTTCACCGTGTCCGCGAATCCGCCGAGCGATCCGAATGTGTCGTCCACCGACGAAGGCTCGTAGCCGCAATGCACCATGCAGTTGGCGCACTGCGGGTTGCCCGACTCGGTGCCGTAGCTGGCCCACTCCGTCGTTTCCATCAATTCTTTGTAAGACTCGGCGTAGCCATCCTGTAGTAAGTAGCAGGGCTTTTGCCATCCGAAGATGTTATAGGTCGGCATGCCCCAGGGCGTGCACTTGTAGTTGCGCTTGCCCATCAGGTACTCGAGGAAGAGCGGCGACTGATTGAAGCGCCAAGTCTTCTTGCGATTCGAAAGCATGGCGCGGAACATGCGGCGAATCCGGGCGCGTCCCATGAAGTGTTTCTGGTCGGGCGCCTTGTCGTAGGAGTATCCGGGCGAGACCATCATGCTCTCGACCCCGACTTCCATCATCTCGTCGAAGAAGTTGCGCGCGCTGTTAGGATCGGCGCCATCGAACAGAGTCGTGTTGGTGGTTACGCGGAAGCCAGCTTTGACGGCCGCGCGAATGCCATCGAGCGCAAGATCGTATCCGCCTTCGCGGCACACGGAAAAATCGTGGTGCTCTTTCTGCCCGTCCATGTGAACGGAGAAGCTCAGGTACTTGCTGGGCTTGAACAAGCGCAACTTTTCTTTCAGCAGCAGCGCGTTGGTGCAGAGATAGATATATTTCTTGCGCGCGACCAGGCCTTCGACAATCTTGTCGATCTGCGGATGCATCAGCGGCTCGCCGCCGGGGATCGAGACCATCGGCGCTCCACACTCATCGATCGCTTGGAAGCAGTCTTCCGGGGAGAGATCTTTTTTCAGGATGTGGGCGGGGTACTGGATCTTGCCGCATCCGGCGCACGCCAGGTTGCAGCGGAACAGCGGCTCGAGCATGAGCACGAGCGGATAGCGCTTGCGTCCGGCCAGCTTCTGGCGCAGAACGTAGGAGGCCACTGTCCACATCTGGGATACAGGAACTGCCATTGCTTCTCCTGGGAGGATGTTCCTCCATGATACCCGAAGGCAGGGTTCAAAGTTTCAAGGTTTCAGAGTTTCAAGGATCGTCCGGGCTTGAAAGAACCTATTAACTAATGAGGGCGATTATACACTTGACTCGCCCACGAGTCGAGAGGATGATCGCTCTAGCGGGGGTGCGCAATGATCCCCGTTAGCCGGGTCGTACCGCATCTGTGTGGATTGCCGAAAGCACAACGGTACAGAAGGGTGCTTTTAATGTTTAGAGGATTCTTCGACGAAAGCAACAAAAGTCCATCTGATATTCAATTTATTATGGCCGGATGGACGGCGACGGTTGAAGAGTGGGAACGCTTCTCTGTGTCATGGCAACGTTGTCTTTCCGAGTTACCCGCACTCAGCCATTTCCACACTCGCAGCGAAGAGTTCCGCAAACTGTCTTCTGCGGATAAGAACAAAAAAAAACTGGCTCTTGCAAACGTTGTTTCTGGCCATAAAGTCCGGGGATACATTGCGACCGTGAAGCATGAAATTTTCAGCGACAAGCCGGAGCAACTGAGAAAACTAATGGGAACACGTATTTATGACTGGGCCTTTATGGCGATTATTCCAGCAGTCATATTCGATCGTCTTGAGCGGGGAGAACGGTCACGAATTGATTTTGTTTTCGATGGTTGTTCGGAATTGCGTGCCTGTATTGAAGGTTACGAACAAGAGAGGCAGAAGTGGACACCTTCAATGCAAACTGCGGCAGGAACGGTTATTCCGGGAGATGATGAGGAACTTATCGGACTTCAGGCTGCTGATCTTCTCGCGGGTGAGCATTCTATTTTTCTGAATACCGGAGTAAGAGAGGCTCCCTATACAGAATTGATAAATGCTGGAATTCCTATTAAAGAAGTTGAGGCGGCTCCTCCTATTCAACTTGCTCCGCTTCATCAATATGCTCGCGGGGTTTTTGAACGAGAAGATGTAGTGAGAGAATTTATCAAACTTCTAAAGGAAAATGGATTAACAATTAACGACCTAAAGGCGAAACTTGATGAACTTGAAAAGCAGGGAATTTGAAACTTTCGACGCTGGGGTGAGAAAGATTCTCTCCGTCTCGCACGATGAACTGAAACGGAGAGAAGAACAGTGGAAGCGAGAACGGGCAGATAAGGCAAAGCCGGGGCCGAAGCCTAAGATTTCGCCCGACGCCCGCGTTTCAGGCTCCAAGGTTTAGTTAATCGTTTCTCCCACCTTGCCGGTGAGTTGAGCGAAGGTGATCCGCTTACCGACTAACTGGGATGCTGCGATGCTGAACCTATCTGCATCGGTGATCGGGTTTTGCTTGGTGCCGCGATAGTTAAACCGGAAGGATTGCTCGTCAAGGTAACGGAAAAGATGAAACGGTTCTACACTAACATAGGTTCCGCTAAGGCCGCGTTTCAGGAGCGACCAGAAATTCTCCATGCAGTTAGTGTGTACGCGGCCATCCACGTACTTAACGGCGTGGTCAATGATCTGGTGCTCGTATTCGCCTGCCAGTCCTTTGTAGCCGCCAAGTTCATCGGTGTACAGCAATGCTCCCGGTTCGACGTGAGTTCTCACGAGGGGTTGGAGAGTTTCCTTCTGGCGATCTGCGACAACCTGAGTACGGACCTTGCCGCCGCGTTCCAACACTCCCGCGACCATGATCTTGTCATAATGGGCTTGGCCGCGTCCGGTGATGCGGCGAGCCTTGACGCTCTTGTGCATGTTCCGCGCCTTGCCTCCGATGAAAGTTTCGTCGGCTTCGACTTCGCCAGAGAGTTTCGATCCCAAGGCTTCGTCTTGCATGGACAGGCGAATCCGGTGAAGCATGAACCAAGCAGACTTTTGAGTGACTCGCACGTTCTTGGCGATCTCGCAACTGCTGACGCCGTTCTTGCAGTTGAGAATCATCCACATTGCCACAAGCCACTTGTCCAGCGGGATAGCCGAGTCCTCCATGACAGTTCCGACCTTGATGGAGAACTCGCGCTTGGCATGGTGCTTGGAGCACTTCCAAGTGCGCCGTTTGGCGTTGAAACTGACGCTATCCGAGCCGCAACCGGGGCAGATCACCCGGCCATCCGGCCATCGCCGCAAAGCCAAGTAATCAATGCAGTTATCGGGATTCGAGAAGTACAGGATTGCTTCTTGGAGGCTTTTTGGTTCGTGGCTCATAACGTTCTCCATGAACCAAAATATAGCAGAAATCTACGGGCGAGTCAAGTAAATAATTACCCTAATGAGTTAACATCAACTGATGTCCAGAAAAAAATTGTTAACCCGGTCTTTTGGAATCATAGGATTAGGAGGAAAATCCCGCCAGGTCTTTGGGTTTAAAGGACTTGTGGGTAAAGTCTTCCAGAATCAATGATTTAGGTTGTCAAAGAGCGCTGAAAATGGGTTTGGGGCAGCTTCGAGGGCCGTCTTGATGGACTGGCTCACCTCTTCACTGCCCCAATCAGATCTCCATTGTCGCAGAGGGCGGGGCTTATGTCTGTGATTGTGGTCACAAGGTTGGGTGTGATGAAAAAGTCAAAGACCCCGCACAAGCGGAGCTTGAGCATGCACCCGCTAGAAATGGGATGGACGCGGAGCTCACGCACACGCCTGTTTCATCCAGAGTCGTACCTTCTAACGATGAATAGTCCCGCCATACTGTGAAGCAAAGATAAGCGTGCGGGCATACCGGTGTTCAGAAGTACTAATTTCCGCAACTCGTCTTCGGGAGCCCGTGAAAGTTTGCGCAGCCTCGTCCAAAGGCGAATCTTTCTAAGAAACTCCTCTTGCGCATAGTACTCGGGCACGAAGCTCGATTCGTGTTTCGGATAATCACGGCTCATTGCCTCCACCACTCCCTTGTGCAGTTCGTAATTTCCTCTAACGCGCTGCACAAGATACAGGAAGGTGGGTATTCCTGCCTCACATTGAGCATTGATCCGCGCGACGTGCCCGCGGGCGAGCGGCTTGCCCGTTTTCCCATACCACACCGCGGCTCTCTCTTTTATAACTTGCTGATGGAGGGGAATGGTATTCCCTTCGCGAAGGAGAGCGTCCGAAAACCGGAGCATGATGTGTATAGGAAAATCGTCTGGCTTATTGAGCAATGATCAACATTTCCTTTGATTCGCCGTTTTTAGAAAGTACGTACTTGTATTCACCATAATGCACGACGTCCACATGAGCCTTCACCTCTTCTAAAAGAGAAACTAGAGTGGAACACGAGGGCAAACCGTCGCTTCGATATGAGACGACCAACACGCTATCAGAAAATCGTCGAAATAGTTTACGAAAAGCGTCGTGGATCGTTTTGGAACTCGACCACAAGGATGTAGGTCCCATTAAGGGACGATGCTTCCTGCCCCGGTCTATGCGCTCTTCCCAAGTGCCGTAATTAGCAAGCCCTTCCAGGAAATGATAAAACTCAAAATAATCGACTCCGACTCCGCTCGAATTTATGTACGGGGGATCCATATATACGAGGTCGAACTCACCGCCTACCTTCAGCACGTCGGAGTTTAGAGCGCGACATTTAACCCCCGAATCAAACACTGCTGAATTTGATTCGGAGATGAACCTCTCGAAATGCACCTGAAATGGTGTGTCCCACGTCGCTTTGTTGCCGAATCGTCTCTCCACATCGGCCGTGCGCATGTATAAATTCTTTCTGTGAAATAGGTTATAAGGCCGTTTCACAATACATGATTGGAAGAGGGAATGAAATGCTAACGCCCTCTCGTTTTCATTGTCGATGGCGCTGATGTTTTGCACGACCGTATCCAGCCAACGGTTCTCTTCATCCGTGTAGTAGATATCATGATAATTTTCCTGAATTAGGGAGGCGTATTCCCGATTCGGTTGCCTGACCATTGCCGCTGGCAGCTCTTCCTCCGGGAAGCGTGACTTTTCGTTCTCAACTAGAGCCAGGGCCGACAGATAATTCGACTTTAGATAGTCGTTGAACGTTACCTGTTTGCACTGCCGCTTGAGCATGTAGGATACCGATCCGGTGCCGCCGAAGGCATCCAAAACGCTGTAGAATGGAATCTTGGAGAGGTTCTCCCATATCCACGGCAGAAGCTTCTGCTTGCTCCCTTGGTAGCGGGTCGACGGAGGGCACCCCCCCCTAACGCTTTCAAACAACTCCTCTTGCAACGGCATCACGACTCTCCAGGGTCTAGATTAGAATAATCTGTCACCAGCTCCAAGTAAACTACGACAGAGCTTGCAATTTCCTCCCCATTCGTTAATTCTGGAGGCCATCGAGGAAAAAAGCGTGACCAATGATGAATTTCTTGCCCTGCTTCGAGCGCAAGCCGCGAAATTTGCCGAAGCCGTCTCAACGAAGGAAGGGGAATGGATCGTCAAAGGGTTTATTGACATTTACAAGAAGATCTATACCGTCTCCGTCGACACAAAAATCATTTCGAAAGTCCTAGAACTGCTTCTATTTCCTCTTTTCGTGGAGTTTGGAAAGGCCAACGGGTTGAAGATCGAATTGTCGCCGCAGCAGAACTTTTATCCCGACCTAACATTTATCGATAGTTCTGGCCACAAGTTCGCCGTTGACATCAAGAGCACGTACAGAATTAGCGACACCGATGTAAACGGTATGACGCTGGGTGCGTTTACGGGCTACTTCAGAAATCGAACCAGTTCGAAAAATACCCTCTACCCGTATGGTGAATATAGCGGACACTTCGTTTTGGGAGTGATTTATTCCAAGTGCGACAACGTAGCCGACGAACGCCTCGTATTCACAATTGAAAATCTCGCCAAAATCCCGTCGGTAGTCAAGAATTTCAGCTTTTTCGTCCAACCCAAATTCAAGATCGCGTCCACCCGACCTGGTAGTGGAAACACAAAGAATACTGGGTCCGTTGTTAAGATCGAGCAACTTCTAAAGGGCAGTGGGCCTTTCTCATTGCTCGGCGAGGAGGTCTACGACGATTACTGGATGTTCTATCTCACAAAAGACATGGCAAAGGCATTAGAAACGCCGCGTCCCTACACCGACATGAAGACCTACATTGCTTATAAGAGAAAAGCTGTTGCGACTCTCACTCCAGAGACTGAAGAGATCGCCACAGCGGAAGATCAGGAAGGCTCAGACAGCCACGGGGGCGAGGAGGGATGAGGGGCAGATCGACTACCTTAAAGACGAGGTAGTACGCGGGTAAACCCGATGACAGACGGGACGTTTTCTGTGTGGATACCTGCCGGGTTTTTCACTCCAGTAATCCGACGTCTAACTTCTTTGCATCGCACCCAATCTATGATCTAATTCCCTTGACTTAAGACCAACCGCAAGCGACCATAATTATTAGAGATCTGTTTGGGGCAGTGAAGAGATGAGCCGTCCACCAGGACGGCCCTCGAAGCTGCCCCAAACCTGTTTTCAGAGCAGATTTAGGGGCTAAGTCCTTATGAATGAGGCATCAACATATAAGTCCTTATTGATGAGGCATTTGCAAAAGCGTCCCGCTAACCCAATGATTCTAATCGTATAGAAAAAAGGGGGGGTACGGGGGTGAGAGTTGGGGCGGGTGGGCGAGAAATCGGAGCGTTACGACCTGCGCCCGGAGACGAAGCTATTTCCGGCGACGATGTAACGCAACGGCTGCTCGGCGGACTTTGCGATCCCGATACGAGGCGTGGCCAATACGCGACGCACACGGTAGCCGTCATCTACGATGCGAAGGTCGGAGCGCGCGCTCACCAGGCTCTTGCCATTGTCGCGGTCGCGGGTGATTCCGAGGGCTTCGGACATGCGTCCCGGGCCGGAAGAAATCTTCTGGAGAGAAGAGATTTTGCTGAGGCCGGTCTTCTTCGCCAGCTCAATCCCTCTCGCCTTCGCCATCCGCTCAAGGCCCGCGACCGGCTCCAGGGCGCGAAACAGCACGCCTCCGGGCACTCCGTCGGGCAGGCAGGAAACATTCAGGCAGTAGTGATTGCCGTAGATGAAATACACATAGGCGCGGCCGGGAGGACCGAAGAGAACGGAATTCCGCGGCGTCCGGCCCGCCGCGGCGTGCGCCGCCGCGTCGCCTTTGCCGAGATACGCCTCGGTTTCGACAATTCGCCCCGCCAGAATTCCGTGAGGCGTTTTCCGGATCAGCAATTTCCCCAGGAGGGCGCGGGCCACGCGGCGGGGATCGCGGTTGAAGAAGCCGGCTTTGAGTAATTGCGCCGCCAAATGCAGAGGTCCTTCGCTTCGCTCAGGATGACAGTGTGGATTTATGCTGCGGACTTTCTCACTCCGCACCTTTCAGGTAGGCCAGCACTTCTTCCGCGTGCCCCTCCCCCGTCACGTTCTTGAAGATGTGCTTGATCTTGCCGTCGGGGGCAATGACGAAGGTTGTCCGCGCGATCCCTTTTATTTTCTTGCCGTACATTTGCCGCTCTTTGACCACGCCGAACAGATTCGCGATTTTCTTCTCCGCATCGGCGAGCAGCGGGAAAGGCAAACTGAACTTGGTCTGAAATTTCTTCTGCGCAGCGGCCGTATCCGCCGAAATTCCTAGCAGCACCACGCCCGTCTTCTTGATTTCCGCGTAGGTATCGCGAAAGCCGCATGCTTCCTTGGTGCAGCCCGGCGTATCGGCCTTGGGATAGAAATAAAGCACCACGGTCTGGCCGCGAAAATCTTTTGAGGCAACCTCTTTGCCGTTCTCGTCCGTCGTACTGAAGTCTGGGGATTTATCATTAACTTCCATATGGAATCTTCTCCTCGCCGGTCGTGGTTACATCGCATGTTATATCGCAACCGGCTGTGCGCCGTCACCTTGGCCGCCTCGGCCTGGCTCGCCAGTTCATGGCTTGTGGCCCAAGGTCCGATGCCGCAGTATGGACGCAAAGCGGCGTCCGCCAAGGGACCGCGCGCTCTGGGACTGATCCAGCTTGCACCCAAGGGCAACAAAGCTCGCATCATTCCCATTGCCATCATGATGGACGGAAAATTCTACGATGCAGGCTCGTATAAGGCTGCGCCGGTTCCCATGGCCCTCGACTTCGGAATCGTCTACGAAGGTTTTCGCACCGGCGTGTCGCAGGGCGTCTTCACGATTACGCAACCGGGACAACTGAACCACGTCTGGATCGCCGAAGGCACGTGGCTTCCGGCAGGAGCGATTGACCCGAATAAACGCAAGAAGTACTCGGAGCCGGTGATTGAAGACGAAGACAAGAACGGGCCACCCGTACTTCACCGCCGCAGCGAGAAGTCCAGCTCGGACAGCGGCTCCGATAAGGATAAGGATAAGGACCAGCAAAAGCCGGCGACCGCTCCAGCGCCGCCGACTGCTGCGCCGACAGCCAGCGCGCCGAGTCCGCCGGCTCCGCCGGACACTGCCAAGGCGCCTGCGGCACCGGAGCCGGCGAAGCCGTCTGCTTCTCGGTCCGACGAGCCGATCGAAGATCCGAATCGGCCGCGGCTGCGGCGAGGGAAGCCGGACTCAAGTGCGCACAGCGAACCCTTTACCACGTTCGACGCTCTGACGGACGTGGGGACGGCGGGCACAGCGAAGCCCGGTGCAACGGCAAAAGATTCCGCCGCGTCTTCGCCGCAAATCACTTTCATCTTCATTCCAGCGATTTCCGATGCCGGCGGGCCCGATCCGCGTCCTTACACTTACGATGTGAAGCCGGAGGAGGAGGCCAGCTATCGCAGCAAGATGCTCGATCTGGCCGCGGCGCAGCTTCGCGCCCAGGCGAGCGCTGCGACAAAAGAAGCTGCGCCCACGAGCAAGAAGGTGTCCGCTGGCAAACCCGCTAGCAAGTCCGGCGGCAAGTTGCCGCAGCCGGCCTTTGACGATGTGAGCTTGCGTATCTTCGATCTCTCCAATTCGAACGAGCCGGTGCTGGTGCTCTCGGCGAAAACTCACCCGCCTGCCAGCGCGACGGGAACCTCCGAGGAACCCAAGGAGATCACTTTGATCGCCCGGACTAACCTTGAAGGCGAGTTGCGAAAACTGTTTTTCTCGCAGACCGATTCGCACCATCTCGACCTCACTCCGCGGATGGAACTGATCGACGCGGTCGATGCGGACGGCGATGGCCGCGGCGAATTGCTGTTCCGGCGCACGTTCGACGGCGGCAGCGCCTATGCCATCTACCGCGTCACCGCCGACCGGCTCTGGCCGCTGTTTGAAGGCACTCCGTAGAAGGCAGGTCTTAGGTCTTAGGTTGCGGCTCGAACTGCGCCCGATCCCGTACAATAGAAAAGTCCTCGCGCATGAAACGCATCGCCATCCTGGGTTCGACGGGCTCGATCGGCCGCAGCACTTTGAGTGTAGTCGAGAGCTATCCCGACCGCTTTCAGGTCGCCACCTTAGCCGCCGGCAACAATGCCGAACTTGCCTTTGAGCAAGCGATGCGATGGAAACCGCGCGTGGTGTCGCTGGCGGACGAAGCGGCGGCGCAAGCGCTCCAGGCCCGGCTGCGGCAAGCAGGCTTAGGCGAGACTGAGGTCGAAGTCATCCACGGCGCGGCGGGCACGGTTCGCGTGGCGACCCATCCCGAAGTGGATTTCGTGGTCAGCGCGATTGTGGGCGTCTCCGGGCTGGAGGCGACTTACGAAGCGGTGCGCGCGGGCAAGACGGTCGGCTTGGCCAACAAGGAATGCCTGGTGGTGGCGGGCGAGTTGATCACGGCCGAGGCGCGGAAGCAGGGCAAGCCGCTGCTGCCGATCGACAGCGAACATAACGCCGTCCACCAGTGCCTGCGCGGCGGCCGGATGGATGAGGTGGAGCGCATCTGGCTGACGGCTTCCGGCGGCCCGTTTCTGAAGACCCCCAAGTCGAGATTTGCATCAATTACGGTGCAACAGGCGCTCAATCATCCGACGTGGAAGATGGGGAAACGGATCACCATCGATTCGGCCACATTGATGAACAAGGGGTTCGAGGTGATCGAGGCCTGCCGGTTGTTCCAGGTCGCGCCCGACCGCGTGCAAGTCGTTGTGCATCCGCAGTCTACGATCCATTCCCTGGTCGAATTCGTGGATGGCAGCATACTTGCTCAAATATCCGTGACCGACATGCGTCTGCCGATTTTGTATGCGCTGACGTATCCGGATCGGATCCCATCGGAGTTGCGCTTCTCGATCATGGACCTGCGGCATCTGGATTTCTGTCCGCCGGATATGGCTAAATTCCCTTGTCTGGGTTTAGCTTACGAAGCGGCGGCGACCGGAGGCGCGAAGACCATCGCGCTGAACGCCGCCGACGAGGTCGCGGTGGCCGCGTTTCTGGAGGAGCAGATCGGGTTCGAGGAGATTCCGCGGATCATCGAAGAAACAATGTCTGCAACGCCAGCCGGACATTTGGAATCTATTCAGAAGGTACTTGCTTTGGACACCGAGGCCCGCCTTTTGGCAAAAGAAATGGTGAAGCAGCGCCGCCGGAAGGGATCGCCCGTCGGGGCCATTTCGTAATGGGAATTATGGAGTAATCTGGGTATTATGCCGCAGCTTTTGTCTATCCTTCATACCATTTTCATCATGGGGATCGTGCTCGGATTCATGATCGTGATTCATGAGTTCGGTCACTATGCCGCCGCGAAGTATTTCGGCGTCCGGGTGGAGGTGTTTTCCATCGGCTTCGGCAAGCGTTTGTTTGGCTTCACGAAAGGCGAGACCGACTATCGCATCAGCGCCATTCCGCTGGGCGGTTACGTGAAGATGTCGGGTGAGAACCCCATGGACGACCGCACTGGCGATCCGGGGGAGTTTCTGTCGCATCCGCGCTGGCAGCGCTTCATCGTGGCCCTGGCGGGACCGGCCATGAACGTCCTGCTCGCCTTTGGTTTGTGGACCGGCGTTTTCATGGTGCATTACGAATACCCCGCCGTGATCGATGGGCCTGCTTTCGTTGGATGGGTCATGCCGGGCACGCCCGCCGCCAACGCTGGAATCCAACCGGGCGACCAGATCGTCCGCGTCGATGACATCGAGAACCCCAACTGGGAACAAGTGGGGTTCAAGGAAGCGCTCAGCCCCAATCAACCTTTGAAGTTTGAGATTTTGCGCAAGGGAGTTATTTCCGAAATCACTCTCGTCCCTCAGCCCATGGGCCGCAATGAGGCGGGGGATGTGGGATTGGTGCCCAAGGAACCAGCCTTTATCGCTACCATGATCGAACCGGGCATGCCCGCAGAGAAGGCCGGCCTCAAAGTCGGGGACCAGATTCTCACCGTCAACGGCCAGGAGATTCCCGCGCTCGAAGCGATGGTCGACATGCTGAGTCGCACCAAAGATCAGCCTTTGGAAATCGTGGCTCTCCGCAAAGGGCAAAAACTCACGTTCAAAGTTCAGCCCGTGCTCTCTGCCGGCCATCCTCCCGGGGAGATGCGCTACCGGATCGGGCTCGCCAGCGTGCCGACGAAAGTCGTGCGGCTGCCTTTCCCGGAAGCTGTCCGGAAATCGGTTGGCGAATGCGTCAAGAATTCGTCGCTTATCCTGGAGTTGCTGCAAAAGATGGTGCAGCACAAGGTATCGCTGCGCCAGGTCGATGGCCCCATCGGAATCGGCAGCGCCGTCGGTGCGGCTGCGCGCGAGGATGGATGGACTCCGCTATTATTTGTGAGCGCCATTATCAGCCTCAACCTGGGCGTGATGAACCTGCTCCCCATTCCCATCCTGGATGGTGGCGTGATCCTGCTTCTACTCATCGAGGGCCTCATGCGGAAGGAGATTAGCCTGCCCATCAAAGAACGTATCTACCAGGCCGCGTTCGTGTTTCTCGTGCTCTTTGCCGTGACGGTGATCTATAACGATCTGGTCAAGACGCTGCCGGGGCTGACGCGGATGCCGTAGGGCGGGCGGCAGCTCTCAGTCTTCGGCCTTACGCCACTAAGTCCCGGCCGGGCTTGACTGTCCATTTCGACTGAGATACAATGTATCTCAGAGGTTGATATGGCAACCACAGAGATGGTACACGTTCGCATTGACAAGCGAACCAAGGCGCGGGCGGCGAAGGCACTCGCAGCTATGGGCCTTTCGGTTTCCGACGCAGTTCGCGTCCTGCTGACGCGCGTCGCGGCGGAGAGATCCCTGCCCTTCGAAGTGAAAGCCCCCAACGCCGCAACGGCTGCCGCAATGCAGGAAGCGCGCCATGGTGGACTGGTTTCGTTCCGCAAGGTCTCCGACTTGATGGCCGACTTGAATGCGGAGGATTGAGCGAACCAACGCCTTCCGCCGCGACTATAAGCGCGAGAAAAGCGGCTGTTATCGACGCGAACTGGAAGCGGTGTTAACACTCGCCATCTCCCTTCTTGCGGACGACAAACCGCTGCCCGAGAGAAATCGTGACCATGCGCTGGGGGGAGAATGGCGCGACCATCGGGAATGCCACCTCAAACCCGATTTGCTGCTGATCTACCGCAAGACGGATGCTGAGGTTCTGCAACTCGTCCGTCTGGGTTCTCACAGCGAGCTTTTCGGTTAGCGGCGATCACCTAGCGATTTCGCGCTTTTCCCATCCCTGGTTTAAAATAGAGGTTAAACATGGCCGAAATTCAGCGTAGAGAAACCTTCACCGCCTTGATCGGAGGCGTCCGCGTGGGCAGCGATGCTCCGGTTATGGTGCAATCCATGACCAATACCGACACTGCGGACATTCCCGGCACGGTGAAGCAAGTTGCCGCCCTGGCTCGCGCCGGCAGCGAAGTCGTCCGCGTCACCGTCAACAATGACGATGCCGCCAAGGCCATCCCTTACATCGTCGAAGGACTCGAGAAGCAGGGCCTGCGCGTGCCGATCATTGGCGACTTTCATTACAACGGACACCTCCTTCTGACTAAATACCCAGGCTGCGCCGAGGGCCTGGCCAAATACCGCATCAATCCTGGCAATGCCAGCATCGGACGCAAGAACGACGACAACTTCCGCACCATGATCGAGGTGGCCGCGAAGCACCAGAAGCCGGTGCGCATCGGCGTGAACTGGGGATCGCTCGACCAGGCGCTGCTCACCCGAATGATGGACGAGAACTCGCGCCTGCCGGAGCCGAAAGACGCGCGCGAAGTCACCATGGAAGCGATTGTCGTCAGCGCGCTCAGTTCGGCGAAGCTGGCCGAGCGGCACGGACTGCGCTCGGACCAGATCATCCTCAGCGCGAAAGTCAGCGGCGTGCAGGATCTGATCGATGTGTATCGCAGCCTGGCCGCGCGCTGCGAATACCCGTTGCATCTTGGACTGACCGAGGCCGGCATGGGAGCCAAAGGCATCGTGGCGTCAAGCGCGGCGATGGCCGTGTTGCTGCAGGAAGGCATCGGCGACACTATCCGCGTTTCGCTCACTCCCGCTCCCGGCGGCGATCGCACCGAAGAAGTCCGCGTGGCGCAGCAAATCCTGCAGTCGCTCGGCATTCGCAGCTTTACCCCGCAAGTCACCGCCTGCCCCGGCTGCGGACGCACCACCAGCACGTTCTTCCAGGAAATGGCCGAGCAGATCCAGACTTACTTGCGCGAGCAGATGCCCGTCTGGAAGGAAAGCCACACCGGCGTCGAAGAAATGAAAGTTGCCGTGATGGGATGTGTCGTGAACGGCCCCGGCGAATCGAAGCACGCAAGCCTGGGAATTTCTCTGCCGGGAACGGCCGAAGAACCGAAGGCCCCCGTCTACGTGGACGGCCGCCTGTTCACCACGCTCAAAGGCGACAAGATCGTCGCCGAGTTCATCAAGATTCTCGACGACTACGTCGAGTCCCACTACGGCGTGAAAGAGAAGGAAGAAGTGCTGGAAACAAAATGAACTTGATGTCGCGGTCGTGTGATCCCATGTTTCGAAAACCGCGAAACGTGGGCCACCCGGCTGCTATTCTCTCGCATTCAATTCTCGGCTCATTTGCCGTAATGCCTCGGTGTAGGTCTTGTCTGATGCCCTCGGAAGCGTATCCCAGCGGTTGCTCTCAACGGCTTCCCGCAGACTCCAACCGAGAAGAACTGCACTTTCCATTGCTTTGTTGAACGAGATATTGGCGTGCTGCCTCAAATACTCCGGGTACAGATGGCTTTCCCTCAAGGCAAATATGACTTCGACCCCCACAAGCTTCATCTCGTCATCCGGCGCAGCTGGATCGAACGAACCGATTTCCTTGAGGACTTCGTCCACCACGACGGGCATCAGCCTTGCTCGATCATTTGGTGGTTTCGCCTTTTCGCCACATCTCTTGCAAACAAGGTCAACAGTCCTCATCGGAGCAAGACAGTTCTCGCAATATTTCATAGGATTTACCCCTGGTTGGAGTGAATGCGGCCGTAAGTCACTGGTTGATGCTAACATGCCGGGGCGGAGGGTTCCGTGACAAGGTCACCGAAACCAAGGCATCAGCCAGCGCCACTCAAGGCCGGTGAGTTCAACGGCGTTCTTTCCGAGTTTCTGAACGAGTACGAATACCAGCCGAAGCTCACGAGGAAGTTGGATGATCTCAAAGGCGTAAGCGTCATCACTCCTGATATGCTCAGCGAGATCGTGCTGTGGAAGCTGGATCGGTACGTGTCATTAGGCAGCGATCAGCTTTGCCGCATCTCTGCATTGGCAGATCTGAAGCCAGGGGAACACCGAAGAGCACAGTCGATTCTCGAAGAACTTCTCGACGTTCATGGCGTCGATATTCCGATGGCGTCAACCATTCTCCGTTTTCGCAACCCGGCAGTGTTCCAGATAATCGACCGTCATGCATACAGGGCGCTGTATGGCCAGGATTACAAACAGCACACTGCAAAACCCTCAAAGAAGATTGAGGTTTACTTCGCATACCTTGATGATCTACGTCGTCTGTGCGATGCGAAGGGTCTCCGCTTCGAGGTACCGGACCGGGCACTTTATGTTTTCGACAAGAATATGAACGGCTGCCTGTCGAAGGGCATAACGGGAGGCTGATCCGAGGGTTGGTTTCACGCCGGGCGCCCCTCAACTCAAGCCCGGTCTTGGCTTGAGTGGGCGTTTTCTCAAATGACCGCTGAATGTTCCTGGCTGCCGGCAAATCCATAGATCCTTCGCTTCGCCCAGGATGACATTCGAGGATTTTTGAAGGATGGATTCGAGAGGTTGGGGTGGGAGACGGGAATTGAACCCGCAACCGTCGGAGCCACAGTCCGATGCTCTACCAAGTTGAGCTACTCCCACCGCAGATGACAATTATAGCAATTGCGGCGGGAGTTACGATCTTCCCATGCCCAGGTACTGGAATCCCATGGCGCGCAGGCGCGACGAGTCGAGCAGATTCTTGGTGTCGATGATGATGGGGCGTTTGACGAGGTGGCGGATCTTCGTAAAATCCAGCGTCCGGAACTCAGGCCAGCCGGTGGCGACGACCAGAGCGTCCACGCCTTCGGCGACTCCGTAGGCGGATTCGCAATACCTCACCATGCCGCTGAGGTGCAGGCGCGCATCGGGAATCGCCACCGGATCGTAAGCCCGCACGCGCGCTCCGCCGGCCAGCAAGTTCTGCGCCAGTTGAATGGAAGCCGATCCGGCAACGGAGTTGGTGTTCGGCTTGAAAGACAGCCCGAGAATACCGACGTCTTTGTTCTGCACGGTATCGATCGCAGCGGCCACTTTCTGCAAGAGCCGGTTCGCCAAGTCCAGATTCACCTCGCGCGCAGCATTCAACACTTTCAGGTCGACACAGTTGTCTCGCGCCAGCCCGGTCAGCGACTCCATGTCACTCTCGGCGAAAATTCCACCCATGCCGGCGCCGGGTTGCAGGCAGCGCGGCGCAATTTTCTTGTCCAGCCCCAGAGCGAGTGAGAGGCTGACGGCATCGGCGTTCACGTGTTCGCACAGGCGCGCAATTTCGTTGATGAATGAAATCTTGGTCGCCACAAACGCCGTGGTCGCTTCGCGCGCCAACTCGGCCGTTTCGTAATTCGTGACCAGCACGGGAACTCCGCGCATGACCAGCGGATGAAAAATCTGTTTCAGCGAACAGACGGCTTCGCTCGAAGGCGTCCCGAGAATGATGCGGTCGGGCCAATTGAAGTCTTCGACCGCGCATCCGTTGGTGAAGAACATCGGTTGGCACACCAGCAGGCTCTTCAGCCCTTTCTCCGCCAGCATAGTTTCAATCTTTGTGGTCGAACCGACCCGGCCCGGCGTGACAATCGAAAGCACCTGGAAGCGGCCAGCCGCGTTCGCCAGCCGGAGTACGAGTTCCTCCAGTCCCTGCGGGGAATCTTCGGCGAGAAAAATCACTTGTGCCTTGCGAGCCAAATCCTCCGGATCCGCGGAATACACCAGCCGTCCCGAACGCACGTTGCGCCGAATCACTTCCTGAAGATTTTTCTCGAAGAAAGGTATGTTGCCCTTGGCGACGTCCATGATGCGCGAGCCGTCGGCATGACAGCAGCAAACCGGCGTGCCGAAATCGGCGAGACAGGCGGAGACGACAGTGGCGAGGTAGCCGGATCCGTAAACCCCAATTTGCATACGCTCTTCTTCCGATCGAAATCGCGATCAAACCCGCAGCCTGGGATCCGGCGCTTTTGTGCAGCCCGTTGAATGTATGGTAATCCGGCCAATAGGCTTGGCAACGGGCGGAAAGTACATGTCCCGCCGGGCCGTGAAACTGGCCGCTAGTTGCGGGTTTTCATGGGTTATTGCAGGCTGGTTAGCGAATCGTATTGCGGATTGGCCCCGGACCTTTGCCCGGACTATGATTTTGGGGACAATTGGCCGCGACCCAGCGGCAGCGGCGCCACATCCTGCCAGCGGCCGCCATTCTCACGGACGAACATCAACTCCTCGACATGGACCTGGCGCTTGCCGGAAAACCGCGCCCAGCGCTCCCGCGCCAGCACGCACGCCGCGCGCGCCTGCTCATCCGTTTGCGTTTTCAAAATCGTGAGATGAGGAATATAGGGCCAACTCTCCTCGCAGCGCAGCCCGCTTCCAGAGAGTTGATCGTGCAGCTCCCGCATACGATAAGCAGCCTGCTTCACCTCGATGAACACCGTTGGCGTCGTCGGCAGAAATGTTTCCACGTCTCCCAGGTCGACACTGAAGGGGACGATTTGGCCACAAGCCTCTTCCAGAAATTCCAGCGCGGCTGCTTCGGTTCCGGCCAGTTCGCGCGGAGGAAGAATGGTGAGATGGGCCGCCATGTGGGCCACAGTCGGGTGGAGTTCCTGGCGCAGTTGTTCCACAAACTCGCCAACCGGATTACGCAGGTACGTCACCAACGCGTAGCGTGAACTGGGCATGACTTCCGAAGCAAGATTATAGCCCGAGCGCGGCCTGCAAGGGCATTCCACCTTTGGAGAGTGTCACGAAGGTCACCCGCGTCGCATCATTTACAATCGAATCACAGTCGGGGCGTAGCGCAGCCTCGTAGCGCACCGGCCTTGGGCGCAGGGGATCCGCGGTTCAAATCCGCGCGCCCGACCAATCACTTCAGTAATAAGTCGAACGCCCGCCGGACGCGGGCTCCGCGCGTCTTGGACGGCGGCGGCGAACGCCGACGATAAGGGCTATCTCGGGCTTGTTCCACGAGACCGGTATCGATATGAAAAGAACACTTCGAGAAGCATTCGCATTGATGCTCCTAACCCTGATTTCAATCCCCGGACTATGCCAGAACCAATTGCAAGGCACGGATGTTATCGTGGTCGACGGTTCTGCTCCGGCACACGACTTCAACCATTTCTGGGAGCAGATGTTCGGCTCAGGACGAGCGGTTCTGGCCCTGCGGGACAGCTACCGCCTCGATCTGCGCCAGGTCAAAGAGCTCACGGGCTTCCAGTACATCCGCTTTCACGCCATCTTGCACGATGAGGTGGGCGTTTACAACGAAAACGAGCAAGGGCAACCGATCTACAATTTTTCTTATGTGGATCAGATCTACGACGGTTTGCTGGCATCCGGGGTGCGGCCTTTTGTGGAACTCAGCTTTATGCCCAAGGCCCTCGCGGCCCGGAACATGCCCCACTCTTTCTGGTACAAGCCGAATGTGTCGCCTCCAAAGGATTGGGCGAAGTGGGATGCTCTGATCGCGGAGCTGGCGAAGCACTTGGTTGCGCGTTACGGAATCGAGGAAGTGAGCCACTGGTATTTCGAAGTCTGGAATGAGCCCAACATTGACTTCTGGGGAGGCGACCCCAAGCAGTCCACTTATTGGGAGCTTTATGACCACACGGCCGAGGCGCTGAAGGGTGTGAGTCCGCGATTGCGCGTAGGCGGCCCGGCGACCGCGCAGGCGGCATGGGCCGATGCCTTCATCGAGCACTGCGCCAAGCATCAGGTGCCGGTGGATTTTGTTTCCTCCCATGTCTATGGCAACGACAAGGCAGTAGATGTGTTTGGCACCCATGAGGAGATTCCGCGCGATCGAATGGTGTGCCCCGCGGTGAAGAAGGTCCACGACCAGATCAAGGCGTCGGCTATGCCGGACCTGCCTTTGATATGGAGTGAATTCAATGCCAGCTATTCCAATGAGCCGGAGATCACCGACTCCACCTACATGGGCCCGTGGATGGCGGATACGATCCGTCAATGTGACGGACTGGCTGACATAATGTCGTACTGGACGTTTTCCGATGTGTTTGAAGAGCTAGGAGTGGTCAAAACGCCGTTTTATGGGGGCTATGGTCTGATTGCCGCGGGCGGCATCCCGAAGCCAGCCTTCGCTGCCTTCAAACTATTGCACCAGCTTGGCAATCAACGGATCGCATTGGATTCCGATTCGGCTCTGCTCACTCGAAGAAAAGATGGCACCCTGGTCCTGGCCGTATGGAACTACGCTCTCCCCGGTCAGGGAAACACTAAGACCGTCAGGCTGGAATTGAGAAACACGAAGGCGGAGCGCGTCACAATTTGGCGGGTAGATCGGGATCACGGGGACTTTCACTCCGCTTACGAAAAAATGGGAGCACCGCGCTATCCCACGCAAGAGCAGATTGAGAAGCTGCGCAAAGCCGCGGACCTTGCCGCTCCCGAAACTCAAAACGTGAAGGATGGCAAGTTGACCTTGACCTTGCCCGCACAGGGTCTAGCCGTAATTGAATTGAGGTGAATTAAGAGTTTCGTTCCCTGCGACCGAGAGTGCAACGTTTTGAATGGCGTGAAACTGAGAGCTGAGAGTGCTGCTCCTACAGCTCGTACTTCTTCATCAAATGACGGAATGAGCGGTAGGAGATGCCGAGCACGTCGGCGGCCCTGACTTGCACTCCGTTGGTTTGTGCGAGCGCCGACTGCAGCAGGGAGCGCTCGATCTGCGCGACATAGTTTTCCATGTTCACGCCCTCGGGCAGAACCGAGCCTGCGGCAACGGTCATGGTCATAGAGGTCTCCGCGCCGGCAGCCGCGGCGCGAGCCTTGGGACGCTCCGCCGGCAACTCGACGCGCAACTCGCTCGTGGTTTCGAGCGCGACTGCCCGTTCGATTGTGTTCTCAAGTTGCCGGACGTTGCCCGGCCAGTCGTAACCGATGAGGGTTTTGAGCGACGCCGGTGCGACACCGTGAATGCTCTTGCCCGCCCCGGGCGCATATTTTTTCAGGAAGTGATTCGCCAGAAGCGGTATATCCTCGCGGCGCTCGCGCAAGTCCGGCACACGAATGGGAATGACGTTCAGGCGATAGTAGAGGTCCTCGCGGAACGTACCCTCGGTGACCTGCCGGTCGAGATCGCGGTTGGTCGCGGCGATGACGCGCACGTCGACCGGAATTTCGCTGGTGCCGCCAACCGGACGCACCGTACGCTCCTGCAACACGCGCAGCAGTTTCACTTGCATGGGCATGGTCATGTCGCCGATCTCGTCGAGGAAAATCGTGCCCTGGTCGGCGACTTCGAACAATCCGCGCCGGTTCTGGTTCGCCCCGGTGAAGGCGCCCTTGACGTAGCCGAACAGTTCGCTTTCGAGCAGCGTCTCCGGGAAGGCGCCGCAGTTGACGGAGACAAAAGCTTCAGCGGCGCGCGGCGAGCAGGTGTGCACGGCGCGGGCGACGAGTTCTTTTCCGGTCCCGCTTTCGCCGTAGACGAGGATCGTGCTGCTGGTTGTAGCCACGGTGCGGATGGTGTGCTTCAGTTTTTCGAGCACTGGACTGGCGCCGACGATGTTGTCGAGCGAGTTTCGGGTGGCTGCGTCGCGGCGCAGGGCAAAGTTCTGACGGCTGAGCGAAACTTTCGTGAGAGAGCGGGCGATGGCCAGTTTGACCTCGTCGACCAGCGCCGGGCTCTTACGGATGTAATCGGTCGCGCCTCCCGCCTTGACCGCCTGCACGGCAGCTTCGTAGTCATCGACCGCGGTCATCAAAATAACCGCGGAATCGGGCGAGATCTGGTGCGCGTGGCGCAGCACTTCGACCCCATCCACTCCCGGCATTTTGATGTCGGTAACAATCACGTCGAAGAGCGCACTGTCGATTTTGCGCTTGGCCAACTCGCCGCCGGTGACGGTTTCCACCTTGTGGCCATCGCGGCGCAGGGCAATGTCGAGCAGTTCGCAGATCGAGCGTTCGTCGTCGACGACGAGAATGTTACCCACGCGTGCCTCCTCCCGCAGCCGCGGCGGCCAGCGCCGCTCCGGCGGATTCCGATGCGGAGGAAGTTCCGCCGGCGGCGCCCTGCTCATGCGCATGCTCCATGCGCCGCAAACGAAACACGAAGTTGGTGCCCTTGCCCACTTCCGAACGCGCCCACACCTTGCCCTCATGCGCCTGGACGATCTGGTACACGATGGCCAGGCCCAGCCCGGTTCCGCCTTCAAAGTTCGACTGGAAGGGCTCGAAGATTTTTTCCGTCTGCTGCGGGTTGAGGCCGGGACCGGTGTCGGCAAAGCTCATCTCCCAGTCCGGGCCGCGCTCGGTCAGGGCCACGGTCAGGCTTCCACCTTTGTCCTTCATTGCGCGCACCGCGTTTTCCGAGAAGTTCCAGAACACCTGTTTGAGCTTGTCGCCATCGGCCAGCACCCAGGCTTCGGACTTCTGAAAACTGCGCTCGATCCTGATGCCGGCGTTCTCGGCGGTGAGGCGGTGTTCGAGCAGAGTGAGAGTGTCCTCGAGCAACGGAATCATATTCACGCGCTCGAAGCGATATTGCTTGCCCCGGGAGTACGCCAGAAAATCGGTGATGATGTTGTTGAGGCGGTCGGACTCGCGGATCACAATCTGCAAAAGGGCCCGCTCTTCGGACTTCAAGGCGGGCGCGTCCGACAACATGCTGACCGAGCCGGCGATGGAGGTCAGGGGATTGCGGATTTCGTGAGCGATGGCGGCGGCCAGGCGGCCCACGGCAGCCAGGCGATCCTGCATGCGCACCTCGCGCTCCAGGCGGCGGATCTCGGTGAGGTCGTCGAAGGAATAGACAAAGCCCAGGTCGCCGCGCGCGCTCACGTTGAGCGCGGAAACCATTACGCGAAAAGTTTTGCGGAATCCGTTGACGCCCATATAGCGGACTTCGGCATCGCTCCGGGCCACGCCGAAGTGGGGCAATGGATCCTGAAAAAGGTCGCCCACCGAGCGTCCGCGCAACTCGGCTTCGGAGATCTCGAGCAGTTGCTGGGCCGCTCGATTGACCAGCGTGATGCGTCCGTCGAGCCCGGTCGTGATGACACCGCCGCTCATGGACTGCACGATATTTTCGTGGAGAGCCTGCAGATTTTCGAGCGCGCCGCTGGCATCCTTCAGTTGCACATCCACCTGGCGCAGCTTGCTCATCAGCAAGCCGGCCAGGTAGGCGATGGCGAAGTAGGCAAACAGGTTGACGAAGATCACTACCTGCAGCGCCTTGAGCTTGGGATGCGAGCTCGCATACGAGGGAATGAGCAAGTAATAATCGAGCTCGAGGATGGTTCCGAACAGGATGAAAGCCAGGGCCGCGCTCAGATATCCCCAGGCTCGCGGCAGCAGCATGCACGCGACCACGATGACCAGGGGGTAGAGGAAATTCAGCGAGCTGTCAATGCCGCCGGTTACGTGGACGACCAGCGTCACCATGGCCAGATCGGTGAGCACTTGCAGAATGGCTTGCAGACGATGTTCGTTCCAGACCAAAACCAGAAAAAGGAAAAACAGCGAGAGCACGAACCACAACACCATTCCGGTGAGAAAGGGCAGAATGGGCAGCGGGCTGGGAGTGAGGCGGATGACGGCGAGTTCGATGGCGAGCAGAACCAACAGGATCAGGATGCGAACCTTCACCAGCCAGGTCAGCCAGTTCCGCTCATCGGAGATGGAGTGCATGAGTTTCGTCGTTCGCTGATCGCTGTTCGTCGTTCGCTTTTCGCGGTTTGTCTGGCGGACTACCGGAGAGCAAATAGCGAAGAGCGAATAGCGATCGGCGAACAGCGTTTCCTTTTCTATCCCGCCAGTTTTGCGATCATCGAGAACAACGGCATGTACAGAGAAATAACGATGCCGCCGATGCTGATGCCGAGACAGCCAATGATGATCGGCTCCAGCATGGCCAACATGTCTTTGGTGGCGGCGTCGACTTCGTCTTCGTAGAAGTCTGCGATCTTCTGCAGCATGGAGTCCATGGCGCCGGTGGCTTCGCCCACGCCGATCATCTGGGTCACCATGTTGGGGAAGACGCCGCATTCGCGCAGGGGATCGACGATGGTGCGGCCTTCTTCGATCGCCTTGCGCACTTTCATCAGCGCTTCTTCGAGCACGGCGTTGCCCGAAGTGCGGGCGGTGATGGCCAAGCCTTCGAGAATGGGAACGCCGGAGGTGATGAGCGTGCCCAGGGTTCGGGTGAAACGGGCGACCGCGATCTTGCGCAGCAGCATGCCCATAACGGGCATCTTGAGCATCGTTGCGTCGAACAGATAGGCGCCGCGCGGGTGCTTGCGAATCTGTTTGATGGCGACGACGGCGCCAATGCAAATCCCGATAATGATCCACCAGAAATGAGCCACGAAGTCGCTGAGGCCGATGACAATGCGGGTGGGCAGCGGAAGCCCAACTCCCAATCCGGCAAACAGGTTGGCGAAGATCGGCACCACCCACTTGAGCAGCGCGCCTACGATCAGCACGGCGAGGGAGACGACGGACACCGGGTAGATCAACGCCGACTTGACGGCCGCGCGCAGCTTGACCGCCTTTTCCACGTAGATCGCCAGGCGCTGGAGGATGATATCGAGAATGCCGCCAGTCTCGCCCGCCTCGATCATGTTGGTCGTCAGGTCGTCGAAGATGGCCGGGTACTGGCGCATGGCATTGGCCAGCGTCGAGCCGCCTTCGACGGTGGTCCGGACACCGAGCAGGGTTTTCTGAAAGTTGGGGTTCTCCTGGTTGGCGCCGAGAATCTCCAGGCACTGCACCAGCGGCAGGCCGGCGTCAATCATGACGGAGAACTGGCGGAAGAACACCGCAACTTCCTTGACCTTGATCTTGCCGCTGCCAAAAGTGGGCAGGGAAAATTCCTTGCCCTTCTCCCGGATGCGGCCTGGCGTGATGCGTTCCTTTCGCAGCTGCGAAGCCAGTCCGTCCTTGGTGGTGGCTACGCGCTCTCCCTGAACTTTCTCGCCCGCAGCGGTCTTTCCTGAAAACGTGAAAACCGGCATGGTTGCTCTCTCCTTATGAACCAGGTGTCAGGTCTCAGGTCTTAGGTCTCAGGAAAACCTGACGCCCTAATCTGCAACTTCTGACGCCTTTCTTGCCTAACATCTCACTTCTAACTTAGAACCTAAGACCTGACACCTAAACCTAAGACCTGACACCTGAGACCTGAGACCTGGTCTCAGCGCTTCGCCGACACAGCGCCCTTGGCCATGGGAGCCGGACCGCCCCGGTTCACAAAAGTGGCGCCGCGCGCGATCATTTCCTGCAGTTCGTCCTGATTGCTGGAGCGCGACAGCGCCATTTCCAGTGTGATCTGCTTCTGGAAACAGGCGTTGGCGAGCGACTGGTTGAACGTCTGCATGCCGTACTTCTCCTGCCCGGACTGCATGGAGGAGTAGATCTGGTGAATCTTGTCTTCGCGGATCAGGTTGCGCACGGCCGCGTTGGGCACCAGGATTTCCATGCACATGGCGCGTCCCTTGCCGTCGCCGCGGGGCAGCAGGCTTTGACACATGATGCCTTCGAGCACCAGCGAAAGCTGGGCGCGGATCTGCGATTGCTGGTGCGACGGGAACACGTCGATGATGCGGTTGATGGTCGAAGACGCCGAATTGGTGTGCAGAGTGCCGAAGGTGAGGTGGCCGGTTTCCGCGATACGCAGCGCCGACTCGATGGTTTCGAGGTCGCGCATTTCGCCGATCAGCACCACGTCCGGGTCTTCACGAAGAGCGGCGCGCAGGGCGTCGCCAAAGCTCTTGGTGTCCGAGTGCAATTCGCGCTGGTTGACCACGCAGTTCTTGTTCATGTGCACGAACTCGATCGGGTCCTCGATGGTGAGGATGTGTTCGTGGCGCTCGGTATTGATTTTGTCGATCATGGCCGCCAGGGTCGTGGACTTGCCCGAGCCGGTCGGCCCCGTCACCAGCACCAGCCCGCGCGGTTTATCGCACAGCTTGCTGACCACCGGAGGCAGGCCCAGTTGGTGGAAGGTTTTGATCTCAAACGGAATCAGACGGAAGACGCAAGCCGAAGCCCCGCGCTGGTTGAAGACGTTGGCGCGGAAGCGAGCCAGCCCCTTCAAACCGAACGAGAAATCCAGTTCGAGGCTTTCTTCGAAGCGGTGCTTCTGCGAGTCGGTCATCACGCTGTAGGCCAGTTGCTTGGTCTCAGCGGGCGTCAACTGGGGCAGGTCGAGGGGCACCAGATGTCCGTGCACGCGGATTTGCGGCGGAGAGTTGGTGGTGATGTGGAGGTCGCTTCCCCCCATCTCCAACATGCGGCGGAGCAGATCGCTTAATGAGAGTGCCATATTCCTCTTTCTTTCCTGGTGCGGTTTCTAGTGGATCGTTTCGCGAGCCACTTCTTCGAGCGTGGTCCAGCCTTGCGCGACTTTGATCAGCCCGCTACGGCGCAGGGTGATCATGCCGCGTTCAATCGCTTTCTTCTTGAGTTCGAGCGCCGAGGCGCCGACCAAAACCAGTTCCCGGATGTCGTCATCCACTTCCATGACTTCGTACAATCCGGTGCGGCCCTTGTAGCCGGTCTTGTTGCAGGTGGCGCAGCCTTTGCCCTTCATGATCTGCACCGTCTTGGCCTCTTCGGGGGTGTAGCCTTCATCGATCAGGGCCTGCGGCGGCATTTCGACGGGCTCGGCGCAGTCTTTGCAGATCCGCCGGACCAGGCGCTGGGCGCAGATCAGATGGACCGAAGTCGCCACCAGGAAAGGCTCGATTCCCATGTTCATGAGGCGTGTGATAGTTTCGGGCGCGCCGTTGGTGTGCAGCGTGGATAAAACGAGGTGGCCGGTGAGGGCGGCCTTGATGGCAATTTCCGCGGTTTCAAAGTCGCGGATTTCGCCGACCAGAATGATGTTGGGATCCTGCCGCAGGAAGGCGCGCAGGGACGCCGCAAAATTCAGTCCGATCTGCTCCTTCATCTGCACCTGGTTCACACCTGACAGTTGGAACTCAACCGGGTCTTCGGCGGTCATGATGTTGGTATTGATCTGGTTGAGCTGCGAGATCGAGGAATACAGAGTGTTGGTCTTGCCCGATCCGGTCGGCCCCGTGACCAGCACCATGCCGTAGGGCTTCAGGATCGCCTTCTGGAACTTGTCCAGCGACTCCTGCTCGAAGCCGAGCTTGGTCATGTCGAGCCGCAGATTTTCCTTGTCGAGCAAGCGGAGCACGATCTTCTCGCCCCACAGCGTAGGCAGAGTGGAGACGCGGAAATCGAGCTGCTTTTTCTTGCCGCCGATCTGCATCTTCAGCATGATGCGGCCGTCCTGCGGCAGCCGCTTTTCGCTGATGTCGAGCTTGGCCATGATCTTGAGCCGCGAAGTGATGGCGTCCTTCAGTTTCAGCGGCGGGTTCATGATCAATTGCAGGACTCCGTCAATGCGGAAGCGGACGCGGAATTCCTTTTCATACGGTTCCATGTGAATGTCGCTGGCCCCGCGCTTCACCGCATCCGTGAGCACAATGTTCACCAGCTTGACGATGGGAGCTTCGTCGGCCGCCTTCTCCAGTTCCGTGAGTGCGAGTTCCTGCTCTTCGGCCTGCACCTCGATATCGGTGCTTTCGCCGAAATCGTTCATCGACTGCATGACCTGTTCCAGCTCTTCCTCTTTGGAAGTGCCGTAGGCCTTGTCGATGCCCTCGATGATGGAACTTTCCGAGGCCACGACCGGTTCGATGTTGAAGCCGGTCATGAACTTGATATCGTCCATCGCAAAGACGTTGGTGGGATCCACCATGGCGATGGTGAGCGAAGCGCCGACGCGGCTGAGCGGTAGAATCTGATAGCGTTTCGCGGTTTCGTAGGGAATCAGCTTGACGACGGCGGGGTCGATTTCAAAATAAGAAAGATTGATGGCGGGCACACCGTACTGGCGCGAGAGAAAGTTGGTGACATCCTCATCCGAGAGGAAACCCAACTTCACCAGTGCGGAGGCGAGCCGGGTGTGAGTATCCTTCTGGAGTTTGGTCGCCTGTTCTAACTGTTCTTGGGTGATAACCTTTTCTTTGACGAGCAGGTCACCCAGCCGCTGAGACATATCTCTCCTGTATTCCCGCGAAGTCCGGGGTCAATGCGAAGCCGCTGATTTCCAGGGGGATCAGCGAGGATGCTTTTCGCACTGACACAAATTGTCAACCCAATGGGAATTCCGAAAAAGTAACTTAAGTACTGTCCGTTTGGGCCGTAAGCCCTTGACTCCACGTAACAGCATGAAAACACATTTCGCAGATTACGCACCATGCACTCAAGTACACGGACTGTCGTACAAATTCAGTCCCGGCGATGGTGTTCCAGTGCCGCAACCTGGGAAACTGTCACGCTGGTCGCTGTTCGCCGTTCGCTATTCGCTATTCGCCGTCTGCCGGGAAAACCGCGAACCGCGAACAGCGAACGACGAACAACGAAAAGCGACCAGCGGCCAACGACGCCCTACAATAGTGACGCCCGGTTCCACACCGGCGCGCGCCATGAGCGAAGCCAAGCACGACGCAATCCGCGCTTTCTACCACACGTTGTTTTCCGCCTGGGGACGCCAGCACTGGTGGCCGGCGCAATCGCGCTTTGAGGTGATTGTTGGGGCGTACTTAACGCAGAACACGGCGTGGACGAACGTGGAGAAAGCGCTCGGCAATCTTCGCCGAGCGCGGCTTCTGACGATCCGCGGAATCCGGCGCGCGCCGCAGCCAAAGCTTGAGCAATTGATCCGACCGGCGGGTTACTTCCGGCAAAAAGCGCAGCGGCTGAAAACGTTTGTGAGCTTTCTCGACGATCGTTACGGCGGGTCGCTCACGCGGATGTTCGCGCGGCCAACGCCTGAACTCCGCGACGAACTCCTCGCCCTCAATGGCGTAGGGCCGGAGACCGCGGACTCGATCCTGTTATATGCCGGCGATCATCCGGTCTTTGTGGTGGACGCTTACACGAGGCGCATTCTGGAACGGCACCAGATTGTCGCCGCCAGAGCCAGCTACGATGAAATCCGCGAATTGTTTGATCGGGCGCTGGACGGAACACCCGCTGCGGGGACCGGCCCGCGGGGCGCTTCGCATCCGCCCTCTGCCATGAGTGAAGCTCCTCGTCCTCCCCTGGTCCAGGTATTCAACGAAATGCACGGGCTGATCGTCGGAGTCGGCAAGAATTACTGCCTAAAGTCACAATCGCAGTGTGAGCAATGTCCTTTGCAGAAGTTCCTTCCTCAGGCAAAGTGAGTCATCGGGAATGACGACATGGGAGGAACCACATGAAATGGAGAACGCTTGTTTTTGTCGTGGCGGCCGCAGTCTTTTGCCTGGGATTTGGCGCCGGCGTCCGCGAGCAGTCGTTGCGTGAGACGGCACAGGGTTCTGGAATGCTCATCGGCACGGCGGTGAGGCCGGCTCAACTTTCCGAGGCGGCCTATGCGTCCACCCTCGCGCGCGAGTTCAATATGCTGGAGCCGGAAGACGCCCTCAAGTGGGAAGTGGTGCGTCCGGAGCCGCAGTCTTTCGATTTTTCGCAAGCCGACCAGATTGTGGATTTCGCGACCCGCCATGGCATGAAGGTTCGCGGTCACACGCTCGTCTGGCACCGGCAGAATCCAAAATGGCTGACGGAAGGAAAATTCTCTTCCGGCGAGCTTGCTGAAATTCTTGAGAAGCACATTAAAACTGTGGTCACGCATTATCGGGGCAAGATATTCGCGTGGGACGTGGTCAATGAAGCCTTCGACGAGTCGCGCCCGGGAACGCTGCGCAGCACCATCTGGCGCGACCAGCCCGGAATCGGCATGGCGGGAAACGGTTACTCCTATATTGAACGTTGTTTCCGCTGGGCGCACGAAGCCGATCCGCAAGCTCTGCTGTTTTACAACGAGGCTGAGGCGGAGGTCGTGAATCCCAAGTCGGACGCGATCTACGGCATGGTTCGGGATTTTCGACAGCGCGGCGTCCCCATCGATGGCGTGGGATTTCAGATGCACATCGCGAACCTGCACGCCGATGTCGCATCCATTTCCGCCAATATCAAGCGCTTCACCGCTTTGGGAATTCAGGTCCACATCACCGAGATGGATGTGGCCCTTCCCGTCGACGCCAACGGTAACGCCAATCCGGAAGACCTGCAACGGCAAGCGGACCTATACCGCCAAATCGCCGCAGCCTGTCTCGCTCATCCCGGATGCACGGCGATCCAGACATGGGGTTTCACGGACAAGTATTCCTGGATCGGATCGCACTCGAAGCACACGCAAGGAGCGGCGCTGCCGTTTGATCTTAACTATCGGCCCAAGCCGGCCTACCTGGCCCTGCGGAACGCGCTCGCTGCGCGATGAGCCACCAAACTGCCCTGGCGGGCCGCAAGGGCTGGGAAGTCTCCGGATTGCCGACCAACCGGTCAGCGACGAGCCGATTCTGGCATTGTGAGCGCTATGGCGATTTTGCCGGCAACAATCGGCGGCGATGTCATAATATTGCCCGTGCGCTAGAGTTCGTCGTTCGGAGGACGCAATGCGAACGATCCATGGGTTCACGGCTTGTCTACTGTTAAGCGCCGCCACAGTGGCGCAGACGCCATCGACGTTGGATCTGCAGGTCAATCGTCACAGTTGCAACGAGCCGGGCGAGAGGTTTTACTCCGTTCTGGCGGCGAGGGCCCGAGACAGGGCCGCGGCCTATTTTGCGGACATGGGGTTCGTAGTGGAGAAACAGGACATCGTCCACAAGGTGGAAGTCTTCTGTACCAGAGAGTCGGCTAGGAAAGCGCTAACCGCTGAATTCCATGCGTCGGAAGCAGACATACCTGCCACTTTCAGTGGCACCGTACAGAACGCAACCCTGTTCGTCGTCTCGAAGGAGATCTACAAGGAGAACTTCACGCAACTGTACGGCGCCGAAAACTGGGGAGATGAGGAATACGAGAAACTGATGACCCATGAAATGATTCACAGCGCCCACGCGATCGTAGCAAGACGTTTGTTCGGCACCGAGGATGGGATGGGTCCGCAATGGCTGTTCGAAGGAATGGCCATAGATGCAAGTGGTCAACTGCCGACGAGCGAGGCCGAGTTGAACAAGATAACCGCCGCCGATTTCTATGAATTCCTTCAGAAAGCGGAAAAGGGAAGTCTCAAAGCACCGGTCTACGTACAGTACGCAAAGTTTTACAGGTACGCACGGCGGTTTGTTTCCAGCAAGTGGATCGTGGAAAATGCTGGACGAGCCGATGTGAACGATCGCTTGCGTCAAGCAGTGCGAGCCCCCATCACCCACTGATCAAGCCTCATCCAACCATGCTCGCCCCTTCGAGACCTTCGGATTCCGGCCGGATCACGGCCTACTCAGAAGCGGCCCGTTCGGTTGAGCAGACGGGGCATTCGCCACTGGCCCGCCGCTGCGGCTCTATAATGGAGGCGATTCCGTCGCCGGCTCTGTGCTTCTGCCGGGACGCTTCGCTTTGGCCGCGCCCAATCCAATTCGCGACGAAACTAAGACCTCCGGCCGCCGCAAGGCCGTAATCGGGCTGGCGATCGGCGCTTTTGTGCTGCTCGCAATCCTGGTGTTGCAGGCCTCGTTCAATCTGAAGTTCATCAGCCCCGACAGCAATGAGGAGCTTCTGTTTTTTGCCGGATTGAGTGGCCTGATTTTCTTTGCCTTCGTGGCGCTGACCCTGGTTCTCGGACGCAACCTGCTGAAGCTCTACGCGGAACGGCGCCAAGGCGTGGCCGGTTCCAAGTTTCGCACGCGCCTGGTGGTGGTCAGCCTGCTGCTGTCGTTTTTGCCCGTGATTGCGATGTTCTGGTTCTCCTACGGGCTGATGAATCGCTCGATCGACAAGTGGTTCTCCCAGCCGGTCGAAGAAGTGCGCGCGGATACCGCAGCCATGTCGGCTCTGCTCTACGATTACGCGGGCCAGAATGCGGCCTCGGAAGCGCAATCCATCGCACAGACGGATGAATTTCAGAGAGCCTTGGCCAGCAAAAATTTCTCTGCCGCCACTGAAGAACTTCGGGAACATATTCCGACGCTGCAAGGCGGATTCGTCCTGGCCCTGGCGAACGGCAACGCGGTAGCCAGTTTGAACGCCCCGGCGCTCTGGACCGACATGAAGGATGGCTTCCCGCTGCTGTCGGCCCTGCGCGGAGAGCATCCCCATTTCCAGTGGGGCCAGACGGACTACATTGTCGCTGCGGCTCCGCTCCAGCAGGGCGCTGTGGTCGTCCTCGTTGCCATGCCCCTCCCGCCAAAATTCGCTCAAACGGCCAGGCAGATTCAGGAGAGCCAGAAGCGATACATCGAACTGGCCGGAAAAAGAAAGCTGTTTCGGCGAACTTATATCGGATTCCTGCTGCTGCTGACGGTGGTAGTGCTGTTCGCTTCGACCTGGCTTGCGCTCTTGCTTTCGAAGTTGGTCAACCGTCCAGTGGCGGCGCTGGCGGCGGGTACGGAGGCCATCTCCAAAGGGCAACTGGACTACCGCGTCGATATCCGCGCCACCGACGAATTGGCCGAACTGGTGCAGTCTTTCAACAGCATGGCGGAACAGCTCGAATCCAGCCGGCGCCAGATCGAAGCCTCCAGCCGCGATGTGGGCGCCGCGAACGAGGCGCTCGAAAGCAGACGCCGGTATATCGAAACGGTTCTCGAAAGTCTTCCGACGGGAGTGATTTCGATTGACGCGGAGCGCCGTGTGACGCTGGCGAACGCCGCTTTCTCCCGCATGTTTTACCTGGAGCGGAGCGAGTACATAAGCCCGGCGACGCTGGCGAACCTGCCGCTGCGGGACGTGATCCCCGCCGATGTGCTCGCCGACCTGGAGCCGCTGCTCCGCCGCGCGGATCGCATGGGCATCACGGCGGCCAACATGGAACTCGACCTGCCCCGAGCGCAGTTGAATGTTGCCGTAACCGTGTCCGCGCTCAGCCATGCCGCCGAGGGACTGGGATACGTGCTGGTGTTCGAAGACCTGTCGGACCTGCTGCGGGCGCAGAAACAGGCGGCCTGGCGTGAGGTGGCGCGCCGCGTGGCGCATGAGATCAAGAACCCGCTGACCCCGATCGCGCTTTCCGCGGAGCGCATTCATCGCCATCTGACGCGGGGCGCCGCGCCCGATGCCGCCTCACTCGAAGTGATCCGCAGTTGCGCGGAGACCATCGGGAATGCCGTCGAAAGCGTGCGCACGCTGGTGGACGAATTCTCGGCGCTGGCGCGTTTTCCCGCTTCCCGCCCACAACCCGCCAGCTTGAATAACCTGGTGGAATCTGCGCTCATCATGTTTAACGGGCGGCTGGAGGGCATTCGCGTGCGCACGGAACTGGCGCACGATCTGCCGTCCGTGATGGCCGACCCGGAAGCGATCAAGCGCGCGGTCGCGAACCTGGTGGATAACGCGGCGGAGGCAATGCAGGATGCAATCCTGAAAGAGATCACGATTTCAACTGCGCTGCTAGCCAGCCGCGATGCCGTCGAACTGGCGGTCTCCGACACCGGGCAGGGAGTTTCGCGCGACCTGAAGGAACGGCTGTTCCTGCCGTACTTTTCAACCAAGCAACGTGGCACGGGGCTGGGTCTGGCCATTGTGAGCAGAATTGTGGAAGAGCATCGTGGTTCGATCCGCGTGGAAGAAAACAAGCCGTTCGGCAGCCGCTTCGTGATCGAGCTGCCCGTAGCCGTTGAAACGATCACCGCTCCGGCGGCAAGCTAGGCTTTTTTTGAGCTAAGAGTTACTAACTTAAACCATGGCACACATCCTGATCGTTGACGACGAATCCGGTATCCGCGAATCCTTGCGCGGCATTCTCGAGGACGAGGGCTACAAAACCAGCGTCAGCCCGAGCGGCGAGGACTGCCTGGAATTGCTGCGCAAGACGAGCTTCGACCTGATACTGCTGGATGTATGGCTGACCGGGATCGACGGGCTCGAAGTGCTGGAGAGAATCCGCGAGATGGACGATCCGCCGGAAGTCATCATGATCTCCGGCCACGGGACCATCGAGACGGCCGTGCGCGCCACCAAGCTGGGCGCTTACGATTTCGCGGAGAAGCCGCTATCGCTCGAAAAGACGCTCATCCTGGTAAAAAATGCGATCGACGCGCGGCGGCTGCGCCACGAGAATTTCGACCTGCGGAAGCAGCTGCAAGCGAAGAGCGTGATCGTGGGCGACAGCGTTCCCATGAAGGCGCTGCGCCAGCAGATTGCGCTGATGGCGCCCACCAACGGACGCGTGCTCATCTACGGCGAATCGGGCACCGGCAAAGAACTGGTCGCGCATGCCATCCATACGCAGAGCCTGCGCAAAGATGAAATGTTTGTCGAAGTGAACTGCGCCGCGATTCCCGAAGACCTGATCGACAGCGAACTGTTCGGGCATCGCAAATCGTCGTTTCCGGGAGCGACGGCCGACAAGGAAGGCAAGTTTCAGAAGGCCGATCGCGGAACTTTGTTTCTCGATGAAGTCGGCGACATGAGCCTGAAGACGCAGTCCAAAGTCTTGCGCACGCTGGAACAGCAGCGATTTGTCCCGGTGGGGAGCGACGATCCCGTCACCGTGGACGTGCGCGTGATTGCTTCCACTAATAAAGATTTGGATGAGGAAATCGCCAAGGGAAACTTCCGCGAGGATCTTTTTTACCGTCTGAATGTGGTTCCGTTTGTGGTGCCGCCGCTGCGCGAACACAAGGAAGACATCCCGTTGTTTGCGCGGCACTTTCTGAAAGAATTTGCCTCCGCCTACGGCCGGCGGCCCAGAGAGATCACTGACGATGCCATCGACGTCCTGATGAGTTATGCCTGGCCGGGGAACGTCCGCGAGTTGCGCAATGTGATCGAGCGCATCGTGATCATGAATCCCACCACCTCACGCTTTGAACGCAAGCATCTTCCGCCGCTGGTGCACCGCGACGGCAGCCGGCGCGTAGCGGGCAGCGAGGGTTCCACGCTGCACCAGGCACGGGCGGCATACGAGCGCGACTACATTCTCAAAAAGCTGGACGAGAATCATGGCAACGTCAGCCGCGCCGCGGAAGTGCTCGGACTGGAGCGAAGCCACCTGTATCGCAAGATGAAGAGTCTGGGGATCGCGGCAAAAGAGTAGGGCTCGTCGTTCGCTGATCGCTTTTCGCTATTCGTCGTCCGGCAGGCGAATAGCGAACGACGAACAGCGATCAGCGTTTCCGCATGTGAATCTCAGTCCCGTTCTTGTGAAACTGGACTTCGTCCATCAACTGGTTGATCAGGTAAATGCCGCGGCCGTGGCTTGAATAGATGTTCTCGCCATAGCAGGGATCGGCAATCTTGGCGGGGTCGAAACCGGAGCCGGGATCGCGCACCACGATCAGGATGCCATGATGCGCGTCGCAGGCGACGTCGCATTCGATAATTTTGGATGGATCGTTCTTCGCTCCATGCACGACGGCATTGGCCAAGGCTTCGGTCAACGCGAGTTCGATGTCGTCTTCGCGTCCCGGAGCGCATTTCATTTCCCGCACCACATTCATCACGCTTCTGACGACCGGATCCACGGCATCGCGGTCGGCGGCAAGCGTCACGCTGAGCTTGAGAACAAGCTCGTCCGCGTTGAAGGCACACGACTGCGGCGGCGATTGCTCCGAGGATGGGGGACGACCTGCCATAAGCGGCTGTGGGCCTTGGTTCCAGCCTTTCCATTAACTAAGATGCAGGAAAGCGCGCTGACAGATTCTAGGGACTTAGGGCCTGAGATGCAACTCTATTTGGATTGCAGGCAACCATTGCCGCTTGACAGCTTGGGACCTATAGCCCGGCAGGCTGCGAGAAACTCCTGTAGAGACGGGGCTTGCCCGTCTCAGGCGCCGCAGCAATGCTGAGACGCGGCAAGCCTCGTCTCTACAGGGGAATTGCTTCACTCCTCCGGCTCCGGCATCCCACCGATCTGCTGGAGTTGACGCCGCCAATCCAGTTCTTCTACGAAGCTTCGCGAATCGCGCCAGCCTGCCTTGATCTTGACGAAGAGTTCGAGAAAGACTTTGGTTCCTACCATCTTCTCGATGTCGAGGCGGGCTGCGGTTCCAATCTTCTTGAGCATTTGGCCGCCTTTGCCGAGCAGGATGGCCTTTTGGCCGTCGCGTTCGCAATAAATCACCGCGGCAATCCGCGTCAGCCTCGGACTCTCTTCGAACTGCTCGATCAGCACCGAGACCGCGTGCGGCACCTCTTCATGCGTCTGCATTAGAACGTGCTCGCGGATCAATTCCGCCGCCATGAATCGCACCGGCTGATCGGTAATCTGATCTTCGGGAAAATAGCGTGGGCCGTTGGGCAGCGCCTTCAACACGCAGGACAGCAATTCGTCGAGGCCTTTCTTCTTGAGAGCGGAGATGGGGACGATCTCCTTGAAATCGTGCAGCGTTTGGAACTGTGCAATCAGCGGCAGCAGCTTGCTCTTATCCGCGAGCAGATCGATTTTGTTGAGCAGCAGGAAGACCGGAGTGCCGGCCTGTTTCGCCAAGTCGAGGACGAAGGCATCGTCGCGGTCCCACTTTTTTTTCGCATCACTGCTTCTAACGTCAGTGATCATCAGAATCAGTTCGCAGCCTTCCAGCGCCTCGCGCACCTCGGACATCATCTTGCGGCCGAGCGAGGAGCCGGAACGGTGAACTCCGGGCGTGTCGATGAGCACGATTTGCCCGGCTTCGCGTCCCTTTTGCTTGGGGACGTTGATGATTCCGAGAATGCGGTTGCGCGTGGTCTGGGGCTTCGGCGAAATGATGGCCAGCTTCTCGCCCACCAGCGCATTCAGCAGCGTGCTCTTGCCCGCATTGGGCCGTCCGAGAATGCAAACGAATCCGGAGTGAAAGGACATGAGTACAGGCTACTAGCTTCTGGCTGCTGGCTGCTAGCAAACTGCCGCGCGTTCGACTTTTCATGGCTATTTACCAGTTGGTACTGGTACCCCCCCCTCCCCCCTACCTTGTAGAATCATGGAGTTAGAGGGAAAAATCCAACCCGGTCTTTGATTTTAAAGGGCTTAAGTCGAAGTATTCCGGAATAAGGACTTAGCTTGTCAAAGAGCGCTGAAAATGGGTTTGGGGCGGCTTCGAGGGCCGTCTTGGGAGACGGCTCACCTCTTCACTGCCCCAATCAGAACTCTATTATCGGGCACGGTGATCCTTATGTCTGTGATGGTGGTCACAGGCGGTTTGTGATGAAAGGAGTGGGAGGGGTCAGATTGCAGAGATCTGAAAATCGCCAACGAATTTGGGCTGTTCATTTTGAGTACTTCGCCACGGTCTCTTGGGCAATAACTTCCTGACGCGAAACGTTCCAGGTAGCGCCCGTGAGGCCTCGCGCCTTCAGGAGCTCTATAGTCTCTCCCATCCCCCTACTGCCGACGACTATTGATGCCAGTTGAACAATAGAGATGCCTCTCCCCACCGTAGATCCCGCCGGGGCGGGCGGCCAAAGTTCCCGCCGGCACCGCGCCACAAATTCCGGAATCGCTGTCCTGTATCGCCTGAGGGAGTCGCGGAGGTCTTGTAATCGTTTCATGCCTGCGTGAATCGCAGCCGCCGCTACCATTTCGACCTTACGATCATCGACATCGTCTGCGAGGGGCAAACCAAAAATAGAGGCCAGTACCGTGTCGATTTCGCGAACAAGTGGCTCCTGCTCAATGAATGTCTTCAGCGAGACGGGGTCGACCGGCACGTCGGGAACATTCGTCTCGACTTGAACACCGACAGAGAGCATGTAGTCACTCTGGATCTTTCTGAGACTAAGGAACTCCGACTCCGCAATCTCCAAGAGGGCGGCCATGCGCGCAAATCTCCGCTTGATGTTGTCCGGGAAGGCGTCCTTAAGGTCATACCAAGGATGCTCTATCTCGGACCAGGCGTGCCTCAGGATGGAGGTGATTTGTATCTCGCATGGAATCCCCCCAAACTCCCTGTACTCAACGTGCTTTGTACGGGCATCCGAGTATCGGCATACGTAATTGAGCGCATAGTAGCCGAACTTCTCCGGGTCTACTTCTCTCTTGTCAACAGAGTTCTTGGAATCAATCTCAAATTCGCGTTTGATTACTTCGGCTACAAGATCGACTTCGTCCTCGTAGTATGTGATTACGCGGAGCGCAGCTTGATCGGTAATGTCGTCTAGCTGCCTGTAGTCTTTCTTGGGATCGAGATACTTCGCCTTGAGCTTCTCCCTGTTCTTCACTCGAGCTTGCACGTACTGAAACCGGATTCCATCGCCTTGCAGACATTTTTCGATCAGACTCTTAGTTGTTTCGCAGAGCGCAGCAAGAACCTCTTTCTTGCGGTCAAACTCGGCAAGGACGGTTTCAACGTCTGCCTTCGGGTTCTCCGGCTTCTCCGTGTTTGTCATCGTTCCGTCTGCACTCTTACCCGCGTCTGGTCAGCTTTACGCCAAACTTCACATTCGGAATTTCCCTAGTATGCCCTTGGGCTATGGCCCGATCCTCACCCACCAGGGACCCCTCTAAATCCAGGGTGAGATCCCGGCCCGCGGTCTTGAACACACTCTCAGCGTTTGGAAGAAAGGGAGCAACCTTTATGGTCGCCTTGAAGGCGGTTCCCCGGAGCGTGTACTCCCCCAGGTAGAAATAACTTCCATCGCCTCCCATGATCTTTCCGTTCTGAAAAACGGCTGTTCCCCCACCGAACATGCCGGCGCTGCTGCCGAACTCGGCCGTCCATAACCCGTCCATTGTCCTAACCTCGTTTTCTTTGGCTGAAATATTGGTCGCCCTACGGCATCCTACTCCAAACCGGGGGCCGAGAGTTTCTTAGATCAACTTCATCTGCTTCGGCTCGGCGGTTCTGATCCGACGCAGTCCCTCAGCGGCTAAAGCCGTCGGGATTGAGTGCCTGAGTCGCAGCGATAAACCGCTGCGCCACCCAAAAGCTCAGAACCGTCGGGCGCTTTTTCTTAAATCAACTTCATCTGCTTCGGCTCGACGGTTGTGATTCGCACGCGCTCTACCCGGCGATCGGTTGAGTCCAGGACTTCGAACTTCAGGCCTTCGTCTTCGATTACTTCGCCTTTCTTGGGAATGCGTCCGGCGAGTTCGCTGACCAGGCCGGCTATGGTGGAGGATTCGTGGCCTTCGGGCCTCATGCCGAAGAGTTGATCGAGGCGGTCGATATCCATGTTGCCGGGGACTATGTAGGAGTGGTCGTTTTCCTGCACTACCTGCGCTTTCTCGTGCTCGTCGCCGATTTCGCCTACTATCTCTTCTACTAAGTCTTCTATCGTTACCAGGCCGGCTACGCCTCCGTATTCATCTACTACTATCGCCATGCGGATGTTACTGCGCTGCATCTCTCGCAGCAGGTCACTTACTAACTTGCTTTCCGGGACAAAGTAAACATCCTTCCGCATCAGGGTCGCGACCGTGCGCGTGTGCGCCTCGGAGTCGGGCACTTGCAGAACGTCCTGGGTGTAGAGAATGCCTTTGATATGGTGAATCGAACCCTCGTAGACGGGGATGCGCGAGAAATGCTTGCCCCGTAGTAACTCGACCACCTGCTCGACGGTGTAGTCGGAGGGGACCGCGACCATCTCCGGCCGCGGCTTCATGGCTTCGCGAACCGTCTTGCCGCTGAACTCGACCGCCGACTGGATCAGATCGCGATCGCTTTCCTGGATAATGCCTTCTTCCTGTCCCGCTTCAATCAGGGCGTCTACGCCTTCGGAGGAAGTTTCCGGTTCGGCGTCGGCGTGCCCGTGGGTCAGCGAGGTGACGGACTGGCAGAAGCCGAGCACCAGCGTCACCGGCAGAACCAGATAGATGAGCAGGCGCAGGAGCAGCGCCCAGTCGGCCAGCCAGCGTCCCTGGGTTCGCGAAAAAAAGACGAAGGGCAGCAGGCGGTTAAAAAAAATAATGATCAGGACGAGGCTGAGCGTGGCTTCGAGGACTTCGGTGACGCTCCAGGCGCGGTCGCGAAACACGGTGAAGCCGACGATCATGGCGATGGCTGCCGTGACCAGTTGCGTCAGAATGGCCATGGAGAGCGCGGCGCGCTGGCGCGTGACTCGGAGGCGCGGCTCCACGATCTGCTCGAAGGCGTCGATGTTGTCCTGAAAATCGCGGGAGAGGAACTTGCCAATCTCCTGGTACAGACGGTCGACGTAGGAGACCAGCGTGAGCAGGCCGAAGAGGAGCACGAGAGCAATGCCGACGCCGATCATTGTTATTGTTATTGCTGGTGCTTCCTCCTGGCGACGGGCGTCGAGGCTGGCTCGATTGCCGCTCTTTCAATCGTTGTTCTTTCGATCAGGCCCAGCGGAAGGCGGAGTTTCGCGCGCAACTGTTTTTCGCGCCGGGCCATCTGTCTATTGTCGCACTCGTGATCGTAGCCCCGCAGGTGCAGGACGCCGTGCAACACGAGAATCTTAACTTCCTCGGCGGGCGAGTGGCCGAGCGCCCGCGCATTGTGCGCCGCGATTTCCGCCGAGATGGCGATTTCGCCGGCGAATTGTTTTCGAGCGCCGGGCTCGGCGGGAAACGAAAGCACGTCGGTCGCCTTGTCTTGTCCGCGAAAACGGCGGTTCAGAGACTTCATCTCCGCGCTCGAGGTCAGCAGCACGTTGACTGCGCCCTTCAATCCCGCGGCGCGACGGGCGCGAGATACGAAACGGCCGAGCGCCAAGTCGGTCAGGTCCGCGACGCGCCTTTGAAAGATGACCAAGTTCAGTTCGCTCCCACGTCCTCGAGGCCTCAGCGGCTAAAGCCGCACCCAAAACAATTCAGTTACCGAAGCGCTAAAGCGCTGCGCCACCCAAAGTCAAGCGCACCCCCGACCAATGCGAAAAGGGTGTGGCGCGGACAGGAACGTCCGGGCCACACCCTTCTGCCTAATTACGTACGCGCGGCTCTTCGGCCGGCATCGGCAAAGACGCTGGCCGCAGAGAAAGACCGCCCTCCGCCTGACTGCTCTTGTCGACGCTCGGAGTCTTCGTCTGTGGCTGCGGCGCGCCGGGCTTCGGTTCGAGCAGCGACAACTGCTGCTCCGCCAGCCGCGCTTTGTGCTCGTCGTAGGCGCGGATGATCCTCTGCACCAGGTGATGACGCACCACGTCGCTTTCGTCGAAGTTCACGAAGGCCAGGCCGTTCACGCCCTGCAGAATCTCGGCCGCTTCGATCAGTCCGCTGCGGCGCGCGGTGGGCAAGTCGATCTGCGTGATGTCTCCGGTAATCACCGCCTTGGAACCGAATCCCAGGCGGGTGACGAACATCTTCATCTGTTCGGAGGTCGTGTTCTGCGCCTCGTCCAGGATGACGAACGAATCGTTCAGCGTGCGCCCGCGCATGAAGGCGATGGGCGCGATCTCGATGACATTTTTTTCGAGATAGCGTTCGACGCGCTCGGGCTCGAGCATGTCAAAGAGCGCGTCGTACAAGGGCCGCAGAAACGGATCGATCTTCTCCTGCAAGGTGCCGGGCAAAAAGCCGAGACGTTCGCCGGCCTCGACCGCCGGCCGCGCCAGAATGATGCGGTTCACCTGCTTGTTGAGCAGCGCCGAGATCGCCATGGCCACGGCGAGGTAGGTCTTGCCGGTGCCGGCGGGGCCGACGGCAAACACCATGTCGTGCTTCTCGATGGCTTCGAGGTAGCGGCGCTGGTTGGGGCTTTTCGGCTGGACGGTGCGGCGTCCGAAGGAACGCTGGCGTCCGGCCTCGGCCAGTCCACGCAGAGTCGCATTCGGATCGGCGACGACCACGCGCAACATGCTGCCCAGGTCGCCATTCAAGAACTGGTGGCCGGTGCGGCGGAGGTGCTCGTAGTCGGCAAAGAGCTGTTCGGCGCGGGCCACGTCGCGGGGCGCGCCTTCCAGTTCAATGCTGTCCGAGCGCAGGTCGATATTGATGTTCAGGCCGTCTTCGAGCACATGGAGATTTTCATCGCGCGTGCCGAACAGGGTCTCGATGTCAGGGGTGAGTTCAATATTTTTTTTCATTCAGGGTTATGCCGCTGCCTCCTGCAGCCTGGGGGCCCTGTTGCGATGGTCGTTTCGCGCCCGACGGATCGGGGCGTCCGGTTTTTGCACGCAAGAATTGTCTGCAAGGGTGGAATGTTCCGAAACGCGCGCCAGCGTGGCGCGGACAGCCATCATTTGATTCAAGCGTAGCGCGGGCAGGCGGGAGAGTCAATGGGAGGATGGGCAACCGGCGGCGAGCCGGCTTCTGGTAAGGCGACAGAATCGCCTCATTGGATCCGGACGTGCGTGAAGTAAGGCTTGCGGTTGTGCATTACATAGGTGAAACGCAGTTGACCTTCGTCAAGTTCCACCTCAAAGACTCCTCGTTGTCCTCGGCGCAGGATGCGGCACCTACCTAGCATCCCCCAGGAGAACTTCCTTTTTTCGGATGTATCCTGCGCTTCAGCGTCAACTTCAGCCTGCCCCTTCTCGGTCTGGCAAAATCCCTATCCTCAGTCCTTCTGCCAACTTAGAATGGCCGGCCAGTCTCCGCAATTTGTCTTTGCCGCCGCAGCCGGAAAGTAGGATAATTTCACGGGAACACGATCTCGCCTCTCCGAAGAGCAGTTCCCGCCAGTTGAGACGCACACCCCCTGAGGCGAGGGCACCCACACTTCGCAAGCTTTGTATTGGAACGTTCCATCACAGGAGGACCTAATGACCTACCTGCACAGTTCATCGAAACGTATCACGCAATATTCCAACGGGGAGAAAAAACAATGAATTTTCTAAAAATAAGCTCAATCATTTTGCTTTTTGCGGCCATCTTCGCGGTCGGTTCCGCGTCCGCGGCAACTTGCTCCGACGCCACGCTCAAGGGAGTGTACGGATTTAGTTTCTCAGGGCTCGGTGGCGACGGAACGCCGAGGGCCATTGTCGGCCAGGGCACCGCCGATGGCAAGGGAAACCTCAGCGGAACGCTAACGAAGAGTAAGGACGGAACAATCCTGGAGCTCACTTTCACCGGCACGTATTCGGTTGCGAAGAATTGCACCGGCAGCTGGACCACTACTGACGAGGACGGCGAGACCAGGCACGAAAATTTTGTTTTTGAGAACGGTAATAAGGGTTGGCAGGCTATCCAAACCGATAGCGGCCGCGTGATTTCCGGTTTTGGCCTCGCAGAGGGAGCTGCAGTGTGCGGGCTAACCGGGAAGAAGCAAACCTTCGCCGCCAATCTGAGCGGGATCGTCATTGGCGTGGGTCAGGTGGCCTATGTGGAGCAAGTGATTCTGGACGGTAAGGGAAACGTCTCCGGCAACGGGACTTTCAGCCTGGCCGGCGCGATTTACATGGTTCCAATTACCGGCACGTACACGGAAAATGCCGACTGCACCGGCAGCGCGCAAATTACGCCTCAGGGATATAGCACGTTGAATTTCAATTTTGTCGTGGTCAACGTCGGAAAGGAGATCCTGCTGGTCGAGACTGACACAAACACCATCGTCTCCGGAAACATGCAGTAGTAGTGCACTGGAATGATCGAAACCGAGGTGCGTGCAAACGCCAGGGCCTGCGGCAATGCCCAGGGCGTCCCCTTGGGGGGGCGCAACATGATTTCAAGCTGGATTGAGACGTAAGACGAATCCCAACCAATCAGTGTGCCGCCCGATCTGTGGGCGGCTTTTCTTTGCATCATCCCACGGCGGTTGCCCCATGACTGACGCTATCGGGCGATCGCACTAACTGAGAATTGATCCCGCTCCACGCGCCGCCGTTGACTCGACTCCCAGCTGAGTCTACGATTTTGTTAAAGGGGAAAGGAGCATTCTCCCGTGGCTAGCTGACCATCGTCCAAGATTTGCTCGTCCACCCGAGACCGTGGAATGAAACTGAAAACCTTTCTCACTGCCGTGATGAGTCTTCTGAGCATTCTTGTACTTGGGCTTGGAGTTGCACGGAAAAGTGTGCTCTGGTTGTGGATAGGATTTGTCTGTTCCGTAGTTTCGGGAGCCTTTGTTCAACTGTTTATCAACCGCATAAAGAATGATATTGCATCGGGTCGCAGGTAAGAAAACACTCCCCATTAGGGATAGTTGTCGCAACCAAGCGTTTGCGCTCACGACTGGGCTTGGCTGGGCCGGAGTCTTTCCGCGGAACAGCCGGCGTGGACGCCGGCGCTACGACTTATGCGCCTTCTTTCTTTGCTTCCGGCGACGAGGCCCACACCGCCCGATCCTTGGCCCACGCCATTAGTGCAGCGATTCCCTCTTGACGGTCACCGACCATTTGAGATCGGCGTAGCGCGGGCAGGCGGGAGAGTCAATGGGAAGAGGATAAGGGGAAATCCCGAAGACAGTGGACCTGGCCGAATTGCACTGCGCATTAGCGTGGTAACATTGCCCGTGGCGATGAGCGACACAAGCCCGGCGGCGCGAGCTCTCCAGCTTCAGATTCAGAGCGCCATGTCGGGGGAGCAGCGCCTGCTGCTGTCGTATGAGATGAGCTTGTTCGCCCGCGAACTGGCGAAGCAGGGGATCCGGCGGGACCATCCCGAGTGGACGGAGGCGCAAGTCGCACGAGAACTGTTGAGGCTGGCGTTCCTCCCGGCGCCGTTGCCAGCCGGGCTGCCAGGGCCTGGCTAAGATGAGTGTTCCGGACGTATTCCGAAGAATCACTGCAGCTCTCGATCACGCGGGCATCGGCTACATGCTCTCCGGTTCTTTCGCCAGCGCCCACTATGGCGCACCGCGGTCCACACAGGATATTGATCTCGTTATCGAAGCCACTTCCGCGCAGTTGCGAGCGTTCGTCGAAGGGCTCTCGGGCAATGAATACTACGCAGACCTGGACTCGGCCCTGGAAGCCCACAAGCGGCAGTCCATGTTCAATGTGATCGACCTGGCAACGGGCTGGAAGATTGATTTGATCATCCGCAAGTCGCGTGCCTTCAGCCAGGAGGAATTCAGGCGCCGCCAACGTGTCAGCCTGCATGAAGTCCCCCTCTTTGTGGCGAGCGCCGAGGACGTAATAATCTCGAAGCTCGAATGGGCAAAGCTCGGGCAGTCGCGGCGGCAGATTGAGGACGCAGCCGCAATCTTGAGAGTGCGAGGGGACGCGCTGGACCAACCCTATTTGGAGAAATGGATCGCCGAATTGGGTTTGGTAGACGAGTGGGGAGAGGCACTACGGGTGGCAGGGATCGCGGGACCGCAGTGACTCGTTGAATGCACAGGAGGTACAGTATGCTGTTAGCTAAAAGAGCAGTTAGGCACCAGGTACGTATTATCGAAGTAGAAGCTAGACTCTCTCGCATCACCCGCGGACCGCGCCACCTGAATTTCCTCCTGCTTGTGACGATTCTAGTCGGCAGCGGTGCGGGGCAACTCCGAAACATGGCAGTTGATGAAACACAGGTTCTCAAGGAAGCTAAAAAGGTTGCCGTGTTCATAAACCTCGGGCCGCCAGCTGCTGCTCCATATCGACCGGACTTTGCACGAGCAAAAAAGCAAATAAGTGAAAAACTCGCCAAGCAGAAATTACAGCTAGTGGCGGACCCCTCTAAGGCGGACATAATTCTGGTCGCCACAGAGTTTAACGAGAACCATGGTGCAACAGCCAGCGCGACGACAAACGGCCAAGCAAAGACTGTTGCGAACGATACGACGTACAGCCAAACAACAACTGCGGTTGCGAACGATGTGATTTGTTTGGGGGATGAGATCAAAATCTTTAAGGGTGGGAAAGTGCCTGCCGAAGGGGATGCTTGGATTTGGTCGACTAGTGAAGTTTGCGGTTTTTCGTGGCCACTAAACCGTGCGATGGACAAATTAGCAAAGTTAATGAAGAAGTAGTAAGTATCCTTAAGTCAGGATTGTGGGGTGCCGACGCTATGTTTCGGCCTGCAGCATACTGGCCCACACCGCGCGATCCTTGGCCCACGCCCGTAACTGGGCAATTTCTTCGGCGCGCGTGACCGACAGCGGGACGGTGGATGAGAGCGCGGAGAGCAGGTCTTCGGTGCTCAAGTCCTGCTTGCTCGCAGCGGGGGAGACAGGGCAAGCCCCGTCTCTACTAAAGGCGGCATATAGGGCGGTTTGCACGGCGGATTCGATTTCCGCTCCGGAGAAGCCTTTCGCTGCTTCTGCCACTTGGTCGAGGTCGTAGTCGGCGGGATTGCGTTTGTGCTTGGTTAGCTGGATGGAGAATACCTGTTTGCGCTCGGCGGCGCTGGGCAGATCTACGAAGAAGAGTTCATCGAAGCGGCCTTTGCGAATCAACTCCGGCGGCAGCACGGTTACGTTGTTGCAGGTGGCGGCTACGAAGACGGCGGGCTTGCGCTCCTGCATCCAGGAAAGAAACGACGCCAGCAGGCGCGACGAAACGCCGGCGTCGGCGGAGGCGGAATCGGGGCCGCTTCCGGCAAAGACCTTTTCTAACTCGTCGATCCACAACACGCAGGGGGCGAGGCCCTCGGCTACCCGGAACACTTTCTGGATGCGCTTTTCCGTCTCGCCTATGAATTTGTCGTAGACGGCGGCGGTGTCGAACTTTACCAGCGGGAGTTGCCATTCTCCGGCAACGGCTCTGGCGCAGAGACTCTTGCCGCAGCCTTGGACGCCGAGAATGATGACGCCTTTCGGCGGATCGAGGCCGAACTGGCGGGCTTGGTCGTCCCATGAGCCGCGGCGCTGCTGGAGCCAGCGCTTCAGATTGTCGAGTCCGCCGACGCTCGACATGTTGTCGGTCGAGTCGATGAACTCCAGCATTTCGGAGCGCTTCAGCAAAGCCTTCTTGGCGTCGAGCACATCCGTGACACACTCGGGCGAAAGCGCGTAGCGGGCTACCACCGTCTGCGAGATGGCGCGTTCGGCAGCTTCTTCTGTCAACCCGCGGAGATTCGCGGCCATGGCGTCCACGCCGTTCGCATCGAGCTGGAGTTTCAGCGTATGGGTACCGGCCAGGCGGGTGTAGGTTTCGCGGATAATCTCGCGCAGGCGGTCGCGGTCGGGCAGCGGCAGATCCAGGAACTCCACGAGGCTGGCCAGTTCGGGCGGCATCTCGATGGCGGGAGCGGTGAGCACCAATGTGCGCCGGTTGGCGGAGAATTTCTGCCCCACGTCGCGCAGCCGGCGCACCACGACCGGGTTATCCATGTGGCGATGGAAGTCCTTTAGCACGAAGACCGCCTCGATGATCATGCTCTCCATGTTGGCGAGCGCCTGCACCGGGTCGGCGGTGTTGTAGATGGCATTGGTCTTGGCCGCTGCTGTGGCCGCCGCAGCGTCTCCGGTCAGGGAAGTAAGCACGGCACGGGCCAGGCGCTCGGCCTCGCTGTTGCCGGGCGGAGTCGTGCTGACGCGGGTGTTAGAACGAGTAACGCCGTCTTGGTTCGTCCACATGGTGGTGTTTTGTACCTGGGCTTTGACGGTGGGCGCGGGGATCGGCGCACCGCTGCCGGAACGGACCAGGCCGTCGGCGATGGTCCATTCGAAAACCGCTAGACTCAGCTCCGAGCAGGCCGTGCGCACCAGCGTCAGCGCGCGGACTTCCTCGACCGTCTCCATGACGACGATTGGGGTGGAGGAGTTGATCAGGACTTTTAGGCGTTCCAGCGAATTCATATCGATTTGACCCGGCGCGACTTGCTCCCGTAGAATACAGTTTCGGCTCCCACCGATATTCTCCTAGCGAGATCTAGGACACACAAAGGTAATCAAGCCGCATGGCGAATCATTTTTCGGCGCTGAAACGCGCCCGACAGACCGAGAAGCGAACCGTCCGCAACCGGGCAAACGCTTCGCAACTGCGCACTGCTCTGCGGAGCCTGCGCGAGAGCCTGGAAAAAGGCGAAAAAACCAACGCGATCGCGACCTACCGGCTGACCGTGTCGGCGCTCGACAAGGCAATCCAGAAGGGCGTTTTGCACGAAAACACGGCCTCGCGCTACAAATCGCGCCTGTCGGCGCGGCTGAACGCGCTGAAGTAGGCGCTGAAGCGGGTGCCGGGAAGGTTACCGGCTGGGAAACCCCGCCCCAGATTCTTCTTGACCTTCTCCAGCGGTTTGTTATACTTAGCTGTTCCGTGGATGTGAAGACTGATTTTCTGACAGTCCCGGCGAACCTCCGCCCGCGTTGTAGCAACTCCTTTGAGAATTGAGCAACTTTCGGGTTGGGCGGGGCATCTATTTGGGTAATTCTGGCAAATCCCTTCGCACCTAGCCCGAATTGCAGCTTTGGCTAGCCGTAGGCGACCATCACCCCGGCGGGGTACGATGGCATCGTGGCCTAAATTATTCTGGTTGAAGGAGAACGACATAAAATGCGCTCCGATCGTGTATTTGACGCTCTACATACTTTGCGAAACCGGTATATGCTCTGCCAGCTTGCCTCGAAGGCAACGCGCAGGTTCCATAAGCCGAACACACGCATACAGGAAACCATGAATCAGGTGTTTGACAAAATCGCCGATGCGGAACGTCATGACATCCTGAGCGAACCCGAGAACTTTGCCGAAGCACAACGGCGAGCTGCTTAAGCGGCTCCGCCGTGTGCCCGCACGGCGGCAAAGCAATCCATCCCCGCGAGAGAAAACGAAAATCCCTCCCGAAGAAAATCATCCACGTAGGTGAATATGACCATCGCCGAACTGAAAGAAAAAAATATTACCGAGCTGACCAAGATCGCCCGAGCTTTGGAGCTGCCCGGCGCCAGCGGACTCCGCAAACAGGATCTCATCTTCAAGATCCTGCAGGCGCAAAGTGAAAAAGAAGGACACATCTTCGCCGAAGGTGTGCTGGAGATCCTCCCTGACGGCTACGGCTTCCTGCGCTCGCCCGACTACAACTACCTGCCCGGGCCCGACGACATTTACGTGTCGCCATCGCAAATCCGCAAGTTCGACTTGAAAACCGGCGACACCATCAGCGGCCAGGTGCGCCCGCCCCATGAGGGCGAGAAGTATTTCGCGCTGGTCAAGATCGAGGCGGTCAATTTCGAGTCGCCCGACGAGGCCCGCAACAAGATCCTGTTCGACAACCTGACGCCGCTGTATCCGCAGGAGCGGTTGAAGCTCGAAACCGTGAAAGAAAATATCAGCGCGCGCGTCATGGACCTGCTCACCCCGCTCGGCAAGGGACAGCGCGGCCTCATCGTTTCGCCTCCGCGCGCCGGCAAAACCATGCTGTTGCAGAACGTGGCGAATTCGATTACTACGAATCACCCGGAAGTCGTGTTGATGGTTCTCCTGATCGACGAGCGCCCGGAAGAAGTCACCGACATGCAACGGTCGGTCAAGGGCGAGGTTATCTCCTCGACCTTCGATGAGCCCGCTGCCCGCCACGTACAGGTCGCGGAAATGGTGATCGAAAAAGCTAAGCGATTAGTTGAGCACAAACGCGATGTCGTCATCCTGCTCGATTCCATCACGCGCCTGGCGCGCGCTTACAACACTATCGTTCCGCCATCGGGCAAAGTGCTGTCGGGCGGCGTCGATTCGAACGCGTTGCAGCGTCCGAAGCGCTTCTTTGGATCGGCGCGCAACATCGAAGAAGGCGGCTCGCTCACCATTATCGCCACCGCCCTGATCGACACCGGTTCGCGCATGGACGACGTGATCTTTGAAGAATTCAAGGGCACGGGCAATTCGGAAATCATCCTGGATCGTAAGCTGGTCGATAAGCGGACTTTCCCGGCCATCGACATCCAGCGCTCGGGCACGCGCAAGGAAGAGCTGCTGATTCCGAAAGAAGATTTGCAGCGCATCTGGGTGCTGCGCAAAGTGCTGAATCCGCTGTCTCCGGTCGAAGCCATGGAACTGCTGATTGAGCGGCTGGCCAAGGCGGGGTCGAACAGCGAATTTTTGGCGAAGATGAGCCAGCTGTAATGTGTAGGGCGGGCGCCCTCGCCCGCCCAAGCTCACATAGGAACAGTCGCCTGGCGTGAAGGGCGAGGTTCCATACTGCGATCAGACTGCCACCCGCCCAGTCTTTACGACCACAACTCCCTTGTGGCGGGCAGCGGGTGCAATTTCAGATCCCGGTCTGGAGAAAGTCACAACTACGGCAACGTCGCAATAGCACCCATCGGTCCAGTCGCACAACTGTTACCATTTGACTATGCCGAGCCGCCGAGCCCCTGAGGGATCTCTAGCAGACTGGTCTCCCGCGAAGACGCTGCCGCTTCTCAAACGGCAACTCGACGCTCTTCGACGATTCAAAGGGGCTAAGTACCGCGACCTCAAGCTGGAGCACAGCTCGTGGTTTTCTCAGACTGCTATGATTCTCGGCCATGGATTTGGAGAAGATCACCAAAACTGCTACAGCTTTAATCACACAGGGTATGCAGTGGGCGAGTACGACCGATACACGCCGGAGGAGACAAAGGAACAGCTCAATTTTGAGGCGCGGCTTGCATCGGAGGAGGGTTGCCTCAGCACCTGCATCATGGAGCTAGAACTAACGCTCCCTGAAGATCTTCGGGACCAAGCGGGAAGGGAACGGCCACAGACCAATGCCGGTGAAATCTCGATAGACGTCTTCATTTCGCACAGCAGCGGCGATACAGAGCTTGCAGGGGCTCTGGTAGAACTGCTCAGATCCGCGTTGCCTGGCCTTCACCCCAAGCGTATCCGCTGCACGAGCGTTGCCGGGTACAAACTCACGGGTGGAAGCGACACTAACAACAAACTCCGAGAGGAGTTGCGCGAAGCACGGGTGTTCATAGGGATTCTAACGAATCAAAGCCTGCACTCGACCTACGTGCTTTTTGAGTTGGGCGCTCGGTGGGGTGCGAACTCGCAGTTTACGCCCTTACTTGCCGCTGGGCTGAGGTCGTCCGACCTAAAGGCGCCCTTGTCTGGATTGCATGCGCATTCTTGCGACACAGAGACTGATCTGCACCAAATGCTGGACGAAATTGGCAAATCGCTGAGCTTGGAGAGGGCAAGTCCAGATGTTTATGACCGTCACCTGAAAAAGATCGCCGATCTGTCGAGGGTTGAGGGCAAGCGCAGACTGGAAGCTGTTCCCACCCCCGCACAACAAAGCCGGGGCTTTGCAAAACCTCGTATCGAGCAGGCTCCGCCGAGACAGGCGAAACTTTACCTGGATGAACTCGATCAATGGACCATCACCACCGGGCCTGGGGAATGGTCAGGAGTGGTCGTGCCCTTCTACTATGACCCGAAATCGGAGGCGAGACCCGAAATATACGTCAGGGCACATTTGGTCTTCCTAGACAAGGAATCCGGGGACCGAATCGTAGTCCCGGCTGCCTGCTGGATCGGGGAATACCTGAACGCAGCCGTGTTGAAACCGGGTGACGAGAAATGCGTACTCCTCTTGGCGTTTAATTCGCAGGGAGAAGCCATTACTTGCAAGAGCAGACGTGAGCACTACAATGAGTTTCAGTCCGGCGTTGGCCTGGTTGATTACGTTCCCATGCCTAAAACGCCGCAGACGGTGGAGATTACTCTCCTCTGGAACAATGACAGAGACACTCTGACTTATAAGTTCGAGATTCCTGACCGAAGGCGGCCCGGGAAAGTGTAGCGCAGGATCGTCTTTGAAACTTGACCGAAATAACTGGGGGTGCGCCACTTCTCGCGCTTTTCGAGAAAGCTTGCCATGTTTTGCCGAAGCCCCGAGCGAAGCCGAAGGGGATGGCCGAAGGGTGGCCTGCCGAACCGCCGGCACCGTTCGACTCCGCTTTACGCGGCCGGAGGTCGGATCTTCATCTTAACCGCCTGTGGTGAAACTCCAGTTGACGCCCCAGCGCCTGAAGGCGCGTTGATACGAATGCACACGCGGCACGCCTGAAGGCGTGCCCTGATACGAATCTAGTTGCGGCGGGTGGGGGTTATAACGGGCGGCGTCACTGCGCGTGCATTTCCTGGAGTACATGCTGACGGCGGACCTTGATTTTGCTCTCGTCTTTTCGGGCCTGGGCGAGATCATAGGCAAGCTGCATCCGTAACCAGGTTTCCGGCGTGCTGCCAAACGCCTTCGACAGCCGGATCGCCATCTCGGGGCTGATCCCCGACTTGCCGTTAACGACGTTGTTGAGCGTTTGCCGGGTGACGCCGAGGACCTCCGCTCCCTCGGTGACGGACAGGCCCAAGGGTTCAAGACAGGCGGTTCGAATACTGCGTCCGGGATGCGGCGGGTTCTTCATCGGCATGATGTCTTGCTCCTTACTCTTGCTTGCCTAGTGGTAGTCGGTCAGTGCAACGTCAAACGCATCCGCGCCTTCGAAGCGGAAGATAATACGCCAGTTCGCCCGTACGGTCACCGACCAAAAGCTCTTCATGTCGCCCTTCAAGGGATGCAGGCGATAACCGGGAAGGTTCATGGCCTGCGGTGTCTCGGCCTCGTCGAGACGGGCGAGAATGTCTTCAACCGTGTCGACCAAATCGGGACGTATCCCGCTACGGTCGCCACGCTCATAAAGTCGTTTGAGGCCGCGATGCTTGATGCTCCTAATCATTATGATACACCGTAAAGTGTACATTGTCACTTGTCAAGGTTGGCGGGTGGGCTACATTAGCGGGTTTGGTTGTCCATTGGCCTTCGACATATGGTACCACGTTTGTTACCATTGTTGCGGATGTAAGAAAATAATGGCTTTGACCAGGGATTTCAAAGAAACAGTCCGCGCCCGTGTGCAACGCGATCCCGCTTTCCGCAGAGAACTTCTTCGCGAGGGAGTGGAGAGTTTTCTTGCAGGAGACGTGGAAACCGGCAAGAGCGTGCTGCGCGACTACATCAACGCCACCATTGGCTTCCACGAACTGGCGGAAATCACCCATCACTCTCCCAAGAGTCTAATGAGGATGCTAGGTCCTTCAGGAAATCCTCACGCCCGAAACCTGTTCGAGATTGTTTCTTGCCTTCAGAAGAAGACGGGTGTTCACTTCCGACTTAAAGCATCCGTGGCCACAGTGGGGCGTTAGGCTGACGAGGGGCGCAGAAAACAGCGCTCATTTTTCGCGGAACGGCTTCGACGAAGGCGCAGGCCCGGAGGCCGCGAAAGTCCATACTTCTTGAAACACTTACAAGCGACGTGCGCTACAATTGCCCGTCGGAGACGTGGGCCACCCTCTAAGCGGCGGCTAAGTGCGGGCCGCGCCTGAGCGCCAGGCCGTTAGTTATGCGAAACCGAAGCGTCCGTATGAAACTCCAGAGGCTAATTTTAAGGAGGAAATAAGATGGGATTGTCATGTTTCTTTGGTCACAAGTGGGCTGGCTTAAGATGCGAGCGTTGCGGCGAAACAAGGAAAGCAATTGAAGTACTCTGCAAATCGCCCTTGTATAAATGCGAGGTTTGTAAGACAACCGGTCAACGCCTTAAAGAGATTGAAAAAGCAAAGGCAGACAAGATAAAGCAACTGATCCCGAATGTGGGCGTGTATCTTGATATGGATCTGCGTGTGATGCTTTTCTGTAAGAAATGCTCGTCATTCATATGTTCGACTTGTGCGTTGGCTGGCGATGAAATGAAAAGGTGTCCAAGTTGCAGAGCCTATTTCGATTTTGATTCGATTGCCGAAGATACCAAAGATCCTTTAGCAGTGTTAGCCCTCGTAGCGCAAAAAGGAAACAAATAGTCCGCCAGTGTGCACAATGGGGCCGCCCCACTCATCGCGTTCTCTGCGATGAGTGGGTGTGCGTACCGTCACATCTTTCGCGGCCTACTCCGACGTGATTCGCATCGCGTAGAACGAGCGGTACACGAAAGTGACCGAGACCGCGAAGAAGCAGACCGCCAGGATGTGCGTCAGCCTGGCGCCCTGGCTGTGGGCCATGGAGACGGCCAGTTCGACCGCCAGCAGTCCGAAGAGCGTGGTGAATTTGATGACCGGATTCATGGCCACCGAAGACGTGTCCTTGAAAGGATCGCCCACCGTATCGCCGATCACCGTGGCGTCGTGCAGCGGCGTGCCTTTCTGTTTCAGTTTGGTTTCGACGATCTTCTTGGCGTTGTCCCAAGCGGCTCCGGCGTTGGCCATGAAGATTGCCTGGTAGAGACCGAAGATCGCAATCGAGATCAGGTACCCGATAAAGAAGAACGGTTCCACGAAGGCGAACGTCAGGGTCCCGAAGAAGACCGCGACAAAGATGTTGAACATTCCCTTCTGCGCGTACTTGGTGCAGATCTCGACCACCTTCTTGCTGTCGGCGACCGAAGCCTTCTCCGCGCCCTCGAGATGAATGTTGGCCTTGATGAACTCCACGGCGCGATAGGCGCCGGTGGTCACGGCCTGCATGGATGCGCCGGTGAACCAATAGATCATCGCGCCGCCGGTAATCAGGCCCAGGAAGAATGGGGCATGCAGCAACGAGAGGTCATCCACATGCGCGGTCAGTCCATTGGTCAGCGCCATGATGATGGAGAAGATCATGGTGGTGGCGCCGACCACGGCGGTCCCAATCAGCACCGGCTTGGCGGTCGCCTTGAAGGTATTGCCGGCGCCGTCGTTCTCTTCGAGCAAGTCCTTGGAGCGGTCAAAATTCACGTCGATGTTGAAGTCCTTTTTGATTTCCGCCTTGACGTTGGGCACCTGCTCGATCATCGAAAGCTCGTAAACGGACTGCGCGTTGTCGGTGACCGGGCCGTAGGAATCGACTGCGATGGTCACCGGTCCCATGCCGAGGAAGCCGAAGGCAACCAGGCCGAAGGCAAACACCGCAGGGGCAAGCATGGTGGCCGCCAATGCCAGGCCCAGTTGGCTGAAGAAGTAGGCAATCGACATCAGAGAGACCATCGCCAGCCCCAGCCAGTAGGCGGAAAAGTTTCCGGCGACAAAACCGGAGAGGATGCCGAGCGATGCGCCGCCTTCTTTCGCCGAGGTCACCACTTCGTTCACGTGGCGGGACTCGACCGAGGTGAAGACTTTGACCAGCTCGGGAATCAGCGCTCCCGCCAGCGTTCCGCAGGAGATGATCGAAGCCAGCTTCCACCACTGCGTCGTGTCGCCACCGAGGTCGGGGATGATGTAATGGGAAACGATGTAGGTGGCAATGATCGAAACAATCGAAGTGATCCAGACCAATGAGGTTAGCGGCGTTTCAAAATTCATGTTGTCCGCGTTGCCGTACCGGGCTTTCGCGATGGCGCCATTGATGAAATACGCCAACGCGCTGGACACCAGCATCATGATACGCATCACGAAAATCCACACCAGCAACTGCACCTGAATGGAGGGATCTTTGACCGCGAGCAGAATGAAGGTAATCAGCGCGACGCCGGTCACGCCGTAAGTCTCGAAACCATCGGCCGACGGTCCCACCGAGTCGCCGGCATTGTCGCCGGTGCAATCGGCAATCACGCCGGGGTTGCGGGCATCGTCTTCTTTAATCTTGAAGACGATCTTCATCAGGTCGGAACCGATGTCGGCAATCTTGGTGAAGATGCCGCCCGCGATACGCAGCGCCGCCGCGCCCAGCGATTCGCCAATCGCGAATCCGATGAAACACGGGCCGGCGTAGTCGCCGGGCACGAAGAGCAGGATGAAGAGCATGATCAGCAGTTCGACCGAAATCAGCATCATTCCGATCGACATTCCGGCCTCAAGCGGGATCCGGTAAATCGGGTACGGTTTGCCGGGCAGGGAAGCGAAGGCCGTCCGCGAATTGGCGAAGGTGTTAACGCGAATGCCAAACCACGCCACCCCGTAGCTGCCCGCGATTCCCACCAGGCTGAAGGCCAGAATGATGATGACGCGGGGAACTTCGAAATGCCGCAGCACGCCAAAGTAGAGCACGATGACGACGGCAATGAAGGCCCACAACAGCATCAGAAATTTGCCCTGGGTGATGAGGTAGGTCTTGCAGGTTTCGTAAATCAGTTCCGAGATTTCGCGCATGGCGCGATGCACGGGCAGGTTCTTCAGGCGCATGTAGATGATCAGGCCGAAGAGCAGGCCTAAGGCGCAGAACAGCAGCCCGATCGAGAGCAGGCGATGCCCGTTCACGCCGAGGAACGAAACCGAAGACAGGTCAGGCAGTTTCAAGGCCGCCTCGCCGCCCGCTTCGGCGGTTTGGGCGGCGGGTTGCGCCAGCGCGTGGCCGGCGGTCAGAAGCAGCAGAGCTGCAAAGGTTGCCAAAGTTTTCGCAAAACGTCTTTTCGCAAACCAGTGTCCCACAGACGCAAGATTGGCGTTCCAAGTGCGCATCACAATCCTCCTAAGGATCCTATTCAGGGGTCCGGCGTGTGATTTTGCTCCGGCGCTTTACCGTCCGCCGGGGGATTCGATCCGCCACGGGTACGTCCGCCACCGGAGTTCCGAACACGCTCCGAGCGCGCTTCCACCGCCAGGCATAACACTAAAAAGGAGTGCCGATTTGGCCGCGTCGGAAAACTTGTGCCATCGGCATATAGTCCCACAGTCAGACTACACACCTCCGCACAGAGCACCGTTTATAGCACCTTGCCGGAAGTCGGGTCAATGATGGGCATCACACCGTATTGGGTCGGTTTTCTCAAACGCCGGTCGCAAGTCGTAGCGAGAAGCTCGGAGTTCGCTGTTCGCTGATCGCTGCTTGTTGTCCGCCGGGCGAACGACGAACGGCGAACTGCTTCCGTATAATTGACCGTCGGCCATGCCAGCCTCTCTTGACTCGATTGTCGCGGCCACGCGCCAGCGCCTATCCCAGCGCATGTCTGGGAGCCGGCGAAACTCCGGCCTGGGCGCGCTGGAACGGGCAGCCGCCGGGCACACTCCGCGGGGGTTTCGGAATCGCCTGCGGCGGGTCTCGCAGGACGGAGTCGCGGTCGCCGTTATTGCCGAACTGAAAAAAGCCTCGCCCTCAAGAGGATTGATTCGCGCCGATTTCAGACCATCCGAACTGGCGCGGGAGCTCGAACAGGCAGGCGCCGCCGCACTGTCGGTGTTGACCGACGAGCAGTTTTTCCGGGGCTCGCTGGACGATCTGCGCCAAGCCTCCGCCAGCAGTTCTCTGCCCTGCTTGCGCAAGGATTTCATCGTCGATGAATTCCAGATCGTGGAAGCCAGAGCCAATTGCGCCGACGCCATCCTGCTGATTGTCGCCGCCCTCGATCAGAAAGAACTGGTATCGCTGGCCGGGATCGCGCGATCTCACAGCCTCGACGTTTTGTGCGAAGCTCATAACGAACAGGAACTGCAACGCGCCCTCGATGCCGGATGTGACCTGATCGGCATCAACAGCCGCAATCTGCGCACCTTCGAAGTCAATCTCGAAACCGCATTCCGGCTGGTGGAAAAAGTGCCCGCGTCATGCGTCCGCGTCGCCGAGAGCGGAATCCAATCTGGCGCAGACATAGCTCGTCTGCGATCCGCCGGCTATGAAGCGTTCTTGATCGGTGAATCGTTGATGAAAGCGGAGCGCCCAGGCGAAGCACTGGCAAAACTGACAAAAACAGCGGCCAGTTGCCGGTTGCCAGTTGCCAGTGAGTAGTGAACGGGTGGTCGCGATTGGTAGATGATTGGGTTTGTGTTTCTACTGGCAACTGGCAAACGGCAACTGGCAACTGCTCTTATGACTTGGATCAAAATCTGCGGAATCACGAACCTCGACGACGCGCTCGCCGCCATTGATGCTGGCGCGAACGCGTTAGGCTTCGTCTTCTATCCGAAGAGCCCACGCCACGTCACTTTAGAAACCGCGCGCGCGATCGTCGCCAAGGTGCCGCAGCGAATAGAAAAAGTCGGCGTTTTCGTCAACGAGACCGTGGACCAGGTGCGTGACATCATCAAACAGGGTGGCCTCACCGCCGTGCAATTGCACGGCGACGAGAGCGTGGATTTCAGCCGCGCGCTCTTCCAGGGACTCGCCAACGGATCCCCCCGCCCCATGATTTTCCGCACCTGGCCGGCGAAAGTTTTCGACGCGCCTGCCGGACAGTCTGTCCGATGGGATCCGGTCGCCGTCGGGCTGGTAGAGCCTGACGAGGCCTATAAGGGCAAACGCGTGCACAAAATCCACGTTGCCAAGAACGGCGACCTCTTCCTCGAAACCCACGGCTTCCGCCCCGGCGTGATCTCGGGCGTCGTGCTCGATTCCTCAAACGACGAAAGACGCGGCGGCACCGGAGAGACTTTCGACTGGGAACGCGTCCAGCCCTGGGCCGGAATCATTAACAGCATCAGCAAGCTGATCGTTGCCGGCGGCTTGCGTCCGGGCAATGTGCAGGAGGCGATCCACGTGCTCCATCCCTGGGGCGTGGACGTTTCCTCCGGCGTCGAACGCGAACCCGGCAAGAAAGATGCCCGAAAAGTCCACGCCTTTGTCCAAGCCGTGCGGGCCATGGAAGAGGTAAGCTGACGATGGCAACCGCGACCGCAATCAAAAAGGCCCGTAACCAAATCGCCGGAACGCTTCCGCCAAAAGCCGCCGCTGCCGGTCGTTTCGGCGCTTATGGCGGCCGCTACGTTCCGGAAACGCTGATGGCCGCGCTCGATGAACTGGAACGCGAATACGAAAAAGCCAAGCGCGATCGCAAATTTCAGCAGCGCCTCGATGAATTGCTGAAGACGTACGCTGGACGCCCCACGCCGCTGTTCTTCGCCCGCCGCCTGACTGCAAAACTTGGCGGCGCGAAAATCTATCTCAAGCGCGAAGATCTGCTCCACACCGGCGCGCACAAGATCAACAACTGCCTCGGCCAGGGCTTGCTCGTCGAGCGCATGGGCAAGCATCGCGTGATCGCGGAGACCGGCGCCGGTCAGCACGGCGTCGCCACGGCCACCGTCTGCGCCCTGCTCGGCTTCGAGTGCGTCGTGTACATGGGCACCGAGGATATGCGCCGCCAGGAACTCAACGTCTTCCGCATGAGGCTGCTGGGCGCGGAAGTGCGCGGCGTTGATTCCGGCTCGCGCACCCTGAAAGATGCCATCAACGAAGCCATGCGCGACTGGGTCACCAACGTTCGCACCACGCATTACCTGCTCGGCAGCGTGCTCGGGGCGCATCCTTATCCGACCATGGTGCGCGACTTTCAGCGCGTCATTGGACGCGAAGCCCGCGCGCAGATTCGCAAGGCGGAAGGCAAACTTCCCACGGCCATTATCGCCTGCGTCGGCGGAGGGTCGAACTCCATCGGCATCTTTTACGACTTCCTCAAAGATAAGAAAGTCCAGCTCATTGGAGTCGAAGCCGGCGGACGCGGCGAAGCTCTGGGCCAGCACGCAGCTCGTTTTCGCGGCGGTTCGCCCGGAGTTTTGCAGGGAACTTATTCTTATGTGTTACAGGATGCGGCGGGCCAGATCGCGCTTACGCATTCGGTGTCTGCGGGACTGGACTATCCCTCGATCGGGCCTGAGCACGCTATGCTCAAAGACACGGGGCGCGCCGAGTATGTTCCCGCTTCCGACTCCGAGGCCCTAGAAGCAACCACGTTGCTGGCGCGCACCGAAGGCATCATTCCCGCGCTAGAATCCGCACACGCGGTTGCCGAAGTTATTAAGCGTGCGCCGAAGATGAAGAAGTCGGAAGTTGTGATCGTGAATATCTCGGGGCGCGGCGACAAGGATATTGGGATTTTGCGGGAGAACCTGAAGTTGGACTAACCTGTGGCCCCGAGTTAGCACCCAACACCAGTGCGCGAACTGCTGAAATGACCACCGAGACGATTGGGAGGAATGACCCGTGCCCTTGCCAAAGTGGCAAGAAGTACAAGCACTGTTGTCTGAAAACAGGTAGTGCTCCGTTTCGCCGCTCGCCGCAGTATTTCACGCTAAAAGGTCGCGAGGCCGAACAACTGATTCAACAATTGGCCGAGAATACATTCTTGGCTGACTGGTGCTATGCGAATCCGCACCTTCCGAATGGAAATGAACTATGCGACCTGCTAGTTGTGTTTGGCTCGACGGCTATCATCTGGCAGGTCAAGAATCTCGAAGGGAGGGAAGGCTATTTCAAGACATCCGACCTTGAGAAGAATCTGCGTCAATTGGCCGGCGCACGACGACAGCTATTTGACCTCAAAACGAAAATAGAAGTAAGCAATCCGAGAAGGGGCAAAGAAGTACTGGATGCGTCCCTTATAAAGACTGTTCATCTTGTTTCCGTAATCCTTGGGAAGGCGGAGGGCACTGCGTTGCAGGCGGTTCGATTCGTCGAAGAAGTGAAGGGACATCTGGCGCATGTATTCGTTCTTGATTTCGCCGCGCTTGTGTTGAATGAGCTCGACACCGTTAGTGACTTTTGCCGATACCTGTCGGCCTTGGAAGCGATCGTCATGCGAACTAAGGCACTTCTTATCTGTGGAGAGCGAGACCTCCTCGCTCATTACCTGGCAAACGGCAGAAGTTTTCGGTTTGTGAATGCTGATAAGGTCAACCTTGTTCACGAGGGAGCATGGGAAGTGCTCCAGAAAAATGCCAGGTATGTTCGACGAAAAAATGAGGATCAAATCAGTTACGTGTGGGACCACCTAGTCGACATGGCTCACCAGGGATCACACGAGGAGCCACAGTACGAAAAAGTGGCGAGGGAGTTGGCTAGGCACGACAGGTACGAAAGGAGGATATTAGCGACAGCATTCATGGAAGCCCACGAACACGCTCACAAACAGTGTCGCCAGAACTGCCATGCCAATATCTTTCGGCGGGTTATCTCATCCAACGAAATGACGTACTGCTTTCTTTTTATGGAGAACCCGGTGAAGGAGCTTGTCCGTATCAGATTATTGGAGAAAACATGCTTCGTTGCTAGGGGACGCTTCAGGGAGTGTAGCAAAGTCATTGGCATCGCAACGGGCATGACTATGGACAAGTATCATAGATTCCATTTTGCTCTTCTTGAGGTGGTTGAATGGACAATGGAACACCAAGAACACATGGAGCAGATTCAGCGTGAACTGGGCATACTAACAAAGGGCGAAGAACTGTCCTTCGACTACGAAAGGGGTCTCTTTGATTAAATAGGGCGGGTGGCTCGGCCTAATGCGTCTAAGTCACTTCGAGGGTGCCCCTCGATAAGAGTGAAGGCTCTGTCAAGGGCAAAAATATCCTGGGCAGTGCCGAAGCACCGCTTGCTTTGCCAGAGAGGTTGAGGACCAAGGCTCTGGAAATCTCACGCGGAATCACCTA